>JAEIGA010000389.1_pt1 | contig 64531 bp, 46 predicted proteins | sample 9270691 | NCBI WGS metagenome assembly JAEIGA01 (sample SAMN17057246, study PRJNA624740) | gut metagenome | biome: biome; isolation source: fecal sample | host: Bos grunniens | place: China: Xizang | collected 2019 | reverse complement strand
GCTCAAGAATAGGAAGGATATCCTTCATTGTAGAAATCTTCTTGTCAGTAAGAAGGATGAACGGATCCTCAAGAACAGCCTCCATCTTATCACCGTTAGTCATGAAGTAAGGAGAGATGTATCCTCTGTCGAACTGCATTCCCTCTACAACCTTCACCTCAGTCTCTGTACCCTTAGCCTCCTCAACTGTGATGACGCCGTCCTTCTTGACCTTTGACATCGCGTCAGCGATGAGCTTACCTATATAATTATCGTTGTTTGCTGAGATAGTACCTACCTGCTCGATCTTTGCGTAGTCCTCGCCTACCTCCTGGCTCTGCTCGCGAAGGCTGTCGATAACTGCCTCAACCGCCTTGTCGATTCCGCGCTTAAGATCCATTGGGTTTGCGCCCGCTGTCACGTTCTTAAGTCCTACGTTGATGATAGCCTGTGCCAGAACTGTTGCTGTTGTTGTTCCGTCACCTGCCTGATCGTTAGTCTTTGATGCAACTTCCTTCACCATCTGTGCACCCATGTTTGCGAAGCGATCCTCTAGCTCGATCTCCTTTGCCACTGTCACTCCGTCCTTTGTCACCTGTGGTGCGCCAAACTTCTTCTCGATGACAACGTTGCGTCCCTTAGGACCAAGTGTTACCTTTACTGCGTTTGCCAGAGCGTCTGCGCCCTCTTTCATTTTTGCGCGCGCCTCTACGTTGAATTTGATATCCTTTGCCATAGTATTAGTCTTATTTGTTTAACAGATTAGAGCACAGCCAAAATGTCTGACTGCTTCATTACAAGATAATTTTTGCCTTCAACTGAAACCTCAGTACCTGCATATTTACCATAAATAACAGTCTCACCAACTGCTACCTCCATAGGCTCATCCTTCTTTCCTGGGCCTACTGCGACAACAACGCCCTGCTGTGGTTTCTCTTTTGCTGTATCTGGGATATACAATCCACCTGCTGTTTTAGTTTCAGCCTCTCTTGGCTCTACGACAACTCTGTCTGCTAATGGTCTGATCATGATTATTGTGTTTTAAATTTATACCTATCTTGCATAGCATGCGCTATGACAGTTCCTTTATCGGGCAAATTAAATGCCACGGTAAATTTACTGCCATTTTGTCACATACAAAGCATTTGTGGACAAATTTGTTAATAACTTATGATTTTGCAAAATTTAGAAACAAAAAAGTTTCATAATTTTGCACTTTAAATTGAAAAGACATGGATACACCCTTTATATATAATAGGTATACTACAGGAAAATACTTTGTAGGACGCAAAAACGAATGCAGCATTCTCACAAACCTTCTAAAAAAGAATGAGAATGTAGTTTTATACAGCCCTCCCAAGACAGGCAAGATGTCAGTCATTCAGCAGACTCTTTACAACATGCGTAGCGGAGGACATAGGTTCAGGATAGCACACGCCAAGATGTACAACATCGAAAGCGTAAACTCATTCGCGACAAAATTCGGCGAAGCAGTCATCAGAGCCTGCGGCAACTCGCCAGCAGATTATAAGAACATCATCAGCACATATCTGGCAGACACACATTTCATCTTCGACGAGGACAGATACTCAGCACAGGATGAGATACTCTCGCTCAACTGGGACGCAGACCAGAACGACATGCTCACCATCTTCGCCCTCCCGGAGCGAATCGCAGAAGATAAAGGAGAGCAGATCATCACCATCATCGAGGACGTGGATCAACTGCTCAACCTCAAGGAACTTGAATACGAGGCAGTGCTGAAAAACATCAACACCATCCTCACAGCAAACAAGGACAAAGAGGCAAAGCACAGCTGCATCATCTTCACAGGTTCGCACGTGAACGGAATGAAGCACATCTTCGAATACAAGAAATACCTTCGAAGACTCGTTGAATACCTGCCGTTGGGAGAAATCGACGACAGGGACGTCATAGAACATCTCGTCAAGGGTTTCCTTACATCAGGAAAAGTGATTGACAGAGACCTTGCCCTTGGAACCAGCAAACTTTTCAAGGAGCACCTCTGGTACATCAACCATTTCGCATCCATTTGCGACTCCATGACTAAGGGATACATCAACGAAGGAATCCTGATGGAGGCACTCAAGGCCATGCTTGCCATTCACCAGCCATACTTCATAACCTTGATGAACGACCTCACAGGCCACCAGAAGAGTCTGCTCAAGGCAGTGCTTGATGGAGTTGTAAAATTCAGTGCAACTGAAATAATAGAGAAATACGCCCTTAATTCCTCAGCAAATGTCAAGAGAGTTAAGGACGCACTCACTAAAAAGGAGATCATAACCTTTAACGAGAAGGATGAACCAATCATCCTTGATCCCCTTTTTGAGTATTGGCTAAGAAATCATTTTTACGAAAAAAGATAGGTAATATTTTGAATTACAGATAATATTATTACCTTTGCACCCGCAAATAAAAGGAGGTGGTATAAGCTATGATTATTGTTCCTATCAAAGAGGGCGAGAGCATCGAGAAAGCTCTTAAGAAGTTCAAAAGAAAATTCGAGAAGACTGGCGCAATCCGCGAGCTTCGCGCTAGAAAGAACTTTGTAAAACCTTCAGTTAAGAAGAGAGAGGCTAAGAACAAGGCTATCTACGTACAGCACATGCAGCTTATGGACGAGCAGTAGTATTGTTCTATGCAATAAATTAAGACCGACTGACAAAGTCGGTCTTTTTTTTGTCTATATTTGTAAGACTATAGGCATTATAATGGAAAAGAGAAAAATCTTAGTCAGAATAGCCAAGGCAATAGGTTGGTTTCTGGCAACAATCATAGTAATTTTCGCAATTCTGCAGGCCTTTCTTACCAAGGGCACTGCTACTGACCTTGTAAACAGGTACGCAAATGAATTTATCGAAGGTGACCTTTCCTTTGGAGACGTATCGGTAGACCTTCTTTCAAGGTTCCCGAAAGTCGGAATAACGCTTACAGATGCATCCATCACCTACCCTTCAGACACCTACTCTCAATGGGAGAAGGAGTCTTCTGCTATGTTACTGAAATTTGGAAAGGGAAAAGAGGGAGCACCTGACACCTTGGCAAGCTTCTCCACATTCACAACATACGTCAGTCTCCTGTCTCTGGCTAAGGGAGATATCAAGATTTCTGACCTTGAACTTACAAAACCTCGAATTTTCGCAAAGCAGTTCGGAGAAGGAATCGCTAACTGGAACCTGGTAATGGAACAGAGCGAAGAAGACACATCTGAGTTCATACTCCCAAAAGTCGTTCTCGAAGAAATCAATCTTAGAGAAAATCCCTTCATCATACTTTGCTCAGTCCCTGACACCCTTTTCGGAACCTTCAGACTCAAGGAACTTGACCTCAAAGGAAGAGTGGACATCACAGAGTTCGCAAAAGCAAAAGCAGAGATCAGCATAGACAATCTCCATTTAGCAGGAAGGATAGCAACAGACACCCTATCATACAGGATGTCAGAGTTGAGAATGCACAAGAGCGGCAAAGACTTCGATATGAGTCTTAAGTCAGACGCCCTTGCTGCAACAGCTTTTGCCGGAAGAATGAAGGTACCATTCGAGATGAGCACATCAATGGAGCTGCCTGACAACGACTTCAACAATATAAACATAAAGTCACTTGAAGCAAATCTTGCACATATTCCTTTCAGAGCATCCGGAACAATACACATCAAGGATGAGAAAACTGAAATAAACGCAACAGCTGGCATTGACAATTTCAATCTCAGTACATTTATCCAGGAATATGGCAAGGCACTCAGTCTTCCAACATCAGACATAGAGACAAACGCAGTACTGTCACTTGACACCAAGATAGACGGAACATACTGCGAAGAAACTGGAGAACTTCCTGAAATAAGGGCAGAACTTAAGATTCCAGACTCAAAGATCAACCTTAAATCCCTAGGCAGACCGTTCAAACTAGGTCTACTGGTCAAGCTTGCGACAAATTCAGGTAAGTTAGACATGGATTTGAATCATATCTATCTTGATGGTCCTGGAGTTGACTTGAAATTTAACGGAAAGGCCGCCGATCTCTTAGGAGAAAACCCTACATACACAGCAAAAGGAAACATCTCAGCCATTCTGGACACAATCAGCACCGCCTTACCTGACAGTCTTGGATATTTTGGCACCGGCAACCTTTCAGGATCTGTCAAAGCTCAAATTAGCCAGAAAGACATAGATGGCGGTATCGCACAGCTTGCTAAAAAAGACATATCCCTTGAGTTTACAGCAGATAAGCTTACTCTTGGTTCAAAGAAAGACACAGCATCAATCCGACTTGATTCCACCTTTGTCAGACTTGCCGCTATGGGTAACACCATGGATGACAGCATACGAAAGGGGGAAAGAGTACTCGGGGTGACCGCAGACGCCGGAAGAATTTATTTCAAATACAAGGACAGTCTTCGTGTCGCAGTAAGAGACGTGAGCGCAACAGTACAGAACTCCGCAGACTTTCTTGAATCCAAGAAGGACAAGGGTTTCTACCCCTTCCTTGGAGAGTTCAACGCAAACAGCATATTCGTGAACACAGTTGACTCCTGCCTCTTCATGGTCCAGAAGACAAAGGACGAGTTCCGAATATCTCCAAAAGCCGACAATCCTCAGATTCCTGTCCTTAAACTCAAGAGCAGCAACTCTGGAATATATGTAAAGGAAAAGGCAAACCGCCTTGGAATGCAAGACGTCAACCTTGATGTCCAGGCAGCCATGACAACATACGAAAAGAGACAGAGGGACACCACCAGGAGACGAACACCAAGAGCAACAAGAACAGCCAGCGACTTTGACAGTGAAGACATCAAGTTCGATCTTGGAGAGACACTTACAAAATACTATAGAGAGTGGGCAATTTCCGGCAAGGCAAACTTCGGAAAAGTAAGAGCCATCACTCCCCTCTTCCCTCTTGAAAATTCCATCGAAAACTTCAGAGGTTCCTTCACAAACGACGAGATATCAATCGACACAGTCACTGTCCGCAGTGGAGAAAGCAACATCTCTGCATACGGAAAGGTATCCAAGCTGAGAAGGGCAATCCTAAGAAAAGGCATTCTCAACCTATCATTGGGAGTCAGCACAACTAAACTGAACGCAAATGAGCTGTTGGCAGCATATCTTGTCGGAAGCGAACATCTCACAAAAGAGCCGAACATCGACAACGCCAATCTAAGCGACGAGGAATACGCTGAACTTATCTCCATCGACACCACCGCCACCATCCAGGAAGCAAGCGGCGGACTCATCGTCATCCCGGGCAACATCGAAGCCACCCTCACAGTAGACGGAAGCAACATCAGCTACGGTCACATGGACATCAGCAAGGTCGGCACCCTCCTCACAATAAAGGACAGATGCGTACAGATCAAAGACTGCATCGCACAGACCAACATGGGACAGGCAAGCTTCAACGGCTTCTACGCAACAAGAAGCAAGACCGACATAAAGACAGGAATGAACCTGAACTTCAAGGACATCACTGCTGAGAAGGTCATCCTGATGATGCCAGCAATTGACACTCTCATGCCAATGCTTAAGTCATTCCAGGGCAACATGAACTGCGAAGTTGCAGCAACCGCCGACCTGGACACAAATATGAACTTCAAGATTCCATCTCTTAATGGAGTCATAAGAATCAGCGGAGATGGAATGCACCTCAAGACAACCAAAGAGTTGCAAACATTGACTAAACTGCTTAAATTTGACAACACTAAGGATATCTACGTCGACAAGATGTCTGTAGAAGGCCTTATTTCACATAGCAGACTTGAAGTATTCCCATTCGAAGTTGAAGTAGACAGATATAGGCTGGCAATGAGTGGTACCCATTCAATGGATATGTCATACAGATATCACGTCTCTATCCTGAAGTCTCCTCTTGTACTTAAGTTTGGAGTTGACATCTACGGAAACAACTTAGATGAGATGAAATACAAGATTGGTAAGGCAAAATATAAGAATAACATACCAGTCTTCTCGAAGGTAATTGATGAGGTAAAATACGACCTTGGTCAATCGATCGACAACATCTTCCAGAAAGGTGTAAACAAGGCCATCAGCGAACATTCAAACATGTCTGCGATCAAGACGATGAAAGACAACATCAAGTATGTCGCAGCTGAAGATATGGCAACAGAGAACCTGGACGAAAAGGAGACAAACGGACTCCAGACAATGAGCAATATTTTCCAGGGATTAGCAAACGAAGTAATTAACAAAGAAAATACAAAAGAGAATGAATAGCCAGGAATACATTGAGGTAAAGCTTTACCTTGAACCTTATAGCGTAGAATCAGCAGAAATCATCATCGCTGAACTTGGAGAACTTCCATTTGAATCCTTCGAAGAAGACTCTCCATACGTCAAATGCTACATCCAGAAAGAGAACTTCGACCAGCAGGCCCTCAAGGTTGTGCTCAGCGGACTTCAGGGACTTGGATTCAAGGCAACGTACACCTATGAGCTCATCCCTTCTCAGAACTGGAACGAAGTATGGGAAAGCAATTTCGAACCTATCGTTGTAGACAACATCTGCACAATCAAGGCTCCATTCCACAAGAACCTCAAAAAGACAAGATACAACGTTACCATCATGCCGCAGATGGCCTTCGGTACAGGACACCACCAGACAACCTATCTGATGTGCCGCGCACTGCTTGAAATGGGAAGCGAACTAAAAGACAAGGTAGTAATGGATATCGGATGCGGAACAGCAGTCCTTGGCATCATCGCAGCAAAACTCGGAGCAAAGAAGGTCACAGGAATTGACATTGACGCAGTAGCTGCCGTATCAGCGAGGGATAATGTGAAACTAAATAGACTAAGCAAGAAGATCGACGTACACTACGGAGACGCTTCACGTCTTCAGCGAAACAGTTATGACCTCGTTCTTGCCAACATCAATCGCAATATTCTTCTTCAGGATATGGATATTTATGCAAATTCACTTCATAAAGATGGAATTTTAGTGATGAGTGGATTTTATTACACAGATATTCCTTTACTTGCAAAACGTGCTGAAGAGCTAGGTTTGACCCAAATTCGAGAAGAAAATATCGATAATTGGTGCAGTTTGAGCTTCAAAAAGTAAAAAAATGCACTTTTTTTGAAAATTTTTGCAAAAAGTTTTGGAGATATAAAAAAAAGTAGTACCTTTGTATCCGCTTCCGATAAGGAACACAAAAAAACAAGTTTGTAGCGGGCGTGTTGAAATTGGTAGACAATCCAGACTTAGGATCTGGTGCCGAGAGGCGTGGGGGTTCGAGTCCCTTCGCCCGCACTCAAAAAGAGGATGAAAAACTTCATCCTCTTTTTTTTATTTTATCACTAATAACCAACCACAACATGAGACGACTTTTCACTTTCATTGCGACAGCACTGACAGCTGTCTTCTTCTTCGCATCTTGCGGCAACTCAGAACAGAAAACATTGAGACTCCTACATTGGAATATCCAGAACGGAATGTGGGATGGCCAGAATGACAACTACGACCGCTTCGTGGAGTTTGTAAAGGCAAACGACCCTGACATCTGCGTCTGGTGTGAGGCACAATCCATCTGGCAGACAGACTCAGACAAGGCTCTTGCTAAAGAAGATCGATACCTGATAGATAACTGGGGAGAAATTGCAGCACGTTATGGCCACAAATATTGGGGAGTAGGCGGACATCGCGACAACTACCCTCAGGTAATCACTTCAAAATACCCAATCACCTATATTGACAAGATCGTAGGAGACGAAAACACAATCGTCTCACACGGTGCTGGTTGGGCAACCATAGAAGTGAACGGAAAGACAATAAACATCGTGACCCTCCACACATGGCCTCACGCATACGCCTATCGCGCCGAGGATAAGGAAGCATCAAAGGCAGAGAATGGAGGCGACAAATACCGCGCAAAAGAGGTTCAGTACATCTGCGAGCACACAATAGGCACAGTACCAGGAGCTGAGAATCAGCTATGGATGATGATGGGAGACTTCAACTCCCGTTCAAGAGTGGATAACGACCAGTATGGATACGAAGATAATGACCCTAAACTTCTCGTTCATGACTACATCAAGGCAAGCACGCCATACATCGACGTAATCAAGGCGAAATACCCAGACCAGTTCAAACCTACAACAGGACGTAAAAACAGCCGTATTGACTACGTCTACTGCACGAAACCACTATACGACAGAATCACCTTTGCTGATGTCATCTGGGACGAGTACACAACCCCTGTCAGAGATCCTCAGAACCTCTCAAACTTCTGGAGGCCATCCGACCATCTCCCTATCCTGGTCGATTTCAACATGAAATAATAGCAATATTAACAGTTGGAGTTTAGAGTTCTTTACACATAACAGCAAAGCAATAGTACTACTGGCGGTCCTCCCCACTTCGTGGGTCCCCTCTCTTTTCGGGAGCCAACGCCGCCTTATAGTACTATTGCTTTGCTGTTTATGATTCAATATCTTAGTTCAATTTAACCCAGAATGGGGAAACAGGCAAACCTGCTATTGTGTGAAGGTTACCAGGGTTGAAATCGCCCCAACAGTAGCGGGCCTGAACCGGCTTCGGAACAGAAGGCGAATGAACCCAAAGAGTCTTCCTGCCACAATCAAAATGAGCAGTTGTCACAGGATGGAAGACACCATCCTCACCAGCCACCTCAAGTCCCTTGATATCATGCCATCTGTCCATTCCACGAGGAGCATTGTCCAAAATGACAGCAAGCTGATTATCCCTTCCTTCAACCTTCTCGCAACCTACAGCCTCAGGAGAGTAGCAATCAATCGTCTTATACCCATAATCCCTGTTGAGAGCAAGGAAAGCCAATCTATCGCCCACCTCACGCTTCATGCAAGGATGGATATTATCATACTCGTATGGCTTCACAAGATCATTTGTAACAATAACACCACAATTAGGAATAGCCTTGGCGGCATCATGCTGGCTCTTACGAAGCAATGACGCCTTGTCTGTACCATTATTATAGTTGAACGGAGCAATCTCGACCTGATAGAAAGGAAGGGCATTCTCAGCATCTCTCCAGTCTTTGCGCCATGTCCCTACCATATCAGACAATCTTGAGACATATTTCTCAGGAGCATAAACATTTGAACATCCCTGATACCATACAAAACCCTTAATTGTATAACCTTTAACCGGGTAGATCATAGCATTATACATCAGCATAGGTCTATTTGCATGATGGCGTTTCTCAATAGCCTCCTTACTCAAATCCTCCTCAGGGTAAGTCTCCAAAACCTCTCTTGGCAACCAAGCCTCAACTCTAGTTCCGCCATAGGCAGGACATACAATACCAACAGGCACGTCAAGCACCTCATTAAGTTTTCTTGCAAAGAAATATGCAGTAGCACTCATATCCGGCACTGTCTCAGGAGTTGCACCCTTCCAAGTTGCCTCAACCCTTGTTTCAGGAGTATAAGACCTCTTCATAGGCACCATAAACATCCTTATCTTATCAGGAGCTGCAGCACCTGCAATATAATCAATGGAATTCTCTACAGGGTTATTATGAAAACCTTTCACTGGCATCTCCATATTACTCTGTCCAGAAGCCACCCATACCTCTCCTATAAGAATATCATCCACAACCACCTTATCCTTTCCAGAAGAAAACTCAATCTTATAAGGAGTATAAGAAGCAGCAGGAGTATCTACATACACTTCCCATCGTCCTTCTGAATCTGCCTGAACATCATAAGACTGTTTAGACCACGATGGTTGAACCTTTACTTTCGTTCCCCCATCTGCTGTTCCCCAAAGCAGAACCTTGGTATTCTGCTGTAGCACCATTCCCGAAGTACAGACATCTGCCGGTTCAATTTTAGCAAAGGCGGCCACACTGATTACAAGGGCAACCAACAATAAAAATATCCTTTTCATACAATTAAAATTTTACTATTGACACAAACTTAAAGAAAATATGGCAATAATAAAAAAGACGCGGCCCGAAAAATCGGGTCGCGTCCTATATAAAGTCCTTTCGGACAAGAATTATGCGTTCTTGATAGCAGCCTGAGCAGCAGCAAGACGAGCGATTGGCACACGGAATGGTGAGCAAGATACATAGTTAAGTCCGATCTTGTAGCAGAACTCAACTGATGAAGGATCACCACCATGCTCTCCACAGATACCACACTTAAGGTCTGGACGAGTCTCACGGCCATCCTGAACTGCATACTTGATAAGCTTACCAACTGACTTCTTGTCAAGTCTCTGGAATGGATCGTGATCAAGGATCTTGTTACCAAGATAATCACCCATGAAAGTTCCGATATCATCACGAGAGAAACCGAATGTCATCTGAGTAAGGTCATTTGTACCAAATGAGAAGAACTCTGCAGTCTTAGCCATTCTGTCAGCAGTAAGAGCAGCACGAGGAATCTCAATCATTGTACCGAACTTGAAGTCAATGTGCTGTCCAGTCATGCTCTCAACCTCAGCCTTGATCTTTAGACAGATAGCTCTCTGGAACTTAAGCTCTCTCTGAGAGATAGTTACAGGAATCATAATCTCTGGCTGTGGGTTAAGACCCTCTTTCTGAAGTTCAGCAGCAGCTGTGAAAATAGCACGGAACTGAGTCTCAGAAATCATTGGATATGTAACGTGAAGACGAACTCCACGGTGTCCCATCATAGGGTTAACCTCATGAAGGGCTGCACCACGCTTCTCGATATCAGCCTCTGTAATTCCAAGCTCATTGGCAAGCTCCTCTTTCTTGTCGTGTGACTGAGGTACGAACTCATGTAGAGGTGGGTCAAGAAGACGGAATGTAACAGGCTTACCGTCCATTACTCTCATTGTACCCTTGACAGAAGCCTTGATGAATGGCTCAAGCTCCTTAAGAGCAGCGATTCTCTCCTTATCAGTCTTAGAAAGGATCATCTTACGAAGTTTAGCAAGAGGAGTATCAGAGTTAGAACCGTAGAACATGTGCTCGATACGGAAAAGACCGATTCCCTCAGCGCCGAAACCGATAGCTCTAGCTGCATCCTCTGGAGTATCAGCATTTGTGCGAACACCTAGAGTACGGAACTTGTCAACGATATCCATGAACTTAACGAAGCTTGGGTTCTCAGTAGCATCCATTGTCTCAACTGCACAAGCATAAATATTACCCTTAGCACCGTTTAGTGAAACTACATCACCCTCGTGAAGTTCAACGCCGTTCTTGAATCTTGCAACCTTAGCCTCGAAATCGATAGTCATAGCGTCGCAACCTACGATACAGCACTTACCCCATCCACGAGCTACAAGAGCAGCGTGTGAAGTCATACCACCTCTCTGAGTAAGGATACCAGAAGAAGCACGCATACCCTCTACATCCTCTGGAGAAGTCTCCTCACGTACAAGGATAGTCTTGATACCCTTCTCAGCAGCCTCCATAGCAGCCTCAGAAGTGAACACAACCTGTCCTACTGCACCACCTGGAGATGCTGGAAGACCAGTTGCAACAACCTCAGCCTTCTTCTCAGAAGCAGGGTCAAGGATTGGGTGAAGAACCTCGTCAAGCTGTGAAGGAGAAACTCTCATTACAGCTGTCTTCTCGTCGATCATACCCTCGTTAAGCATATCCATAGCCATGTTAAGAGCTGCGATACCAGTTCTCTTACCTACACGGCACTGAAGCATCCAAAGCTTACCCTCCTGGATAGTGAACTCGATGTCCTGCATATCTCTGAAGTGGTTCTCAAGGTGAAGACGGATAGCGTCGATCTCCTTGTAAACCTCAGGCATAGCTGTCTCAAGTGACTCAAGGTGCTGGTTGTGAGGGTTCTTAGTTGCCTCGTTAAGAGGGTTTGGAGTACGGATACCCGCAACAACGTCCTCTCCCTGAGCGTTAACTAGCCACTCACCATAGAATTTGTTATCTCCGTTAGCAGGGTTTCTTGAGAAAGCAACACCAGTTGCTGAAGTCTCACCCATGTTACCGAATACCATTGACTGTACGTTTACAGCTGTACCCCACTCATCTGGAATACCCTCGATTCTTCTGTAAGCGATAGCTCTCTTTCCGTTCCAAGACTTGAACACACCGCCGATAGAGCCCCAAAGCTGAGCCTCAGCTGTATCTGGGAAATCTACACCAAGAACCTCTTTTACTCTTGCCTTGAACTTCACGCAAAGATCCTGAAGTTCCTCAGCAGTAATATCTGTATCTGAAGCGTAACCCTTAGCCTCTTTAAGTTCCTCCATCATTCTGTCAAGCTGCTGACGGATACCCTGGCCATCTGCTGGCTCGATACCCTCTGCCTTCTCCATAACAACGTCAGAGTACATCATGATAAGACGACGGTAAGCATCGTAAACGAAACGAGGGTTACCAGTCTTCTCGATCATACCAGGGATAGTAGCTGAACAAAGACCGATATTAAGGATAGTATCCATCATACCAGGCATTGAGCTTCTAGCACCTGAACGACAGCTCACAAGAAGAGGATCCTTCTCGTCGCCGAATTTCTTACCCATTACTTCCTCAGTCGCCTTAAGAGCCTCAGCAACCTGAGCCTTAAGCTCCTTTGTGAAACCACCACCAAGCTCATAGTACTCAGTACAGCACTCAGTAGTGATAGTAAATCCTGCAGGAACAGGAATGCCCAACGTACACATCTCTGCTAGGTTGGCACCCTTACCTCCAAGGAGTTCTCTCATTGTTCCATCGCCCTCAGCAGTTTTTCCACCGAAGCAATAAACACGTTTTTTGTTATCTGCCATAGTTTAACTATTATATTTTGTTTGTTGATAATTAACACAAAACATTGCGCCCCATCATCGAGACGCAAAAATTGCGCGCAAAATTACGAAAAATTATCCGAAATGAAAAGGAAAATCTACAAGATTTAATCTTCACCCTCAGCCGCCTGCCCGTTAAGTAAAGAAGCCAGAATTCCAGAGACTCCAGTTCTGACATTTTTCTGCAAAGAAACGCCCTCTACGCCACATTTCGGGTGTCCAAGAGGGAAATAGGCGATATCCTGAAGCACAAACTGCGAATCCACATAATCATAGTCAGAATCTGCAATCTGAAGCACCACACCTGGCACATGGGCAAAGAGAACCTGAAGTTCATCAGCTCCCGCATAAGCAGACATCACTCCGCCGATATTCATCTCAACACCGCACGAAGCACCCTTCAACATCTTCCTCATCGCGCAAAGAAGACCTCCCTCACCAACAGTAACGCCACCAATAGCGACACCATCCTCAACAAGTTCCCTCACCACCTCATAGCAGTCAGCGAAATAATATGAATCATGCACATCAGAAGGCCTGTCACCGTTATCACCGACAACAGCAGAAAGCACAGAACCGCCAAGCTTGAACGAACAGGTATCAAAAGGCACATAAATCAGCCATGATGACGGATCATCAGCAAAACCAAGGTCTGCAGCCTCTCCCTTCGGAAGTACCTCAACCTCAATTAAATTTGCCTCAGTCTCACAATACTCTACCTCATCAACAAGGACATCAAGTTCGAAGAGGTATGGAACAAGGGCCTCAACAGAAGAATACAAGGCAGCCATAGAGCCCATTCGTGAAGAGTTCCATCTGAACTTCAATGAAACAGAAAGGTCTTCTAAAGTATGAACACCCTTTCTCCAGACAGAATCGATAATAGATCTTGCGGCCTTATGCTTGGCATAATACGGTGAGATTGACAGAGGAGGTTCCACCGCATTGTCAAGAGCTGAAACCACCATCTCAAGATACTCACCAGCCTTGCCGGAATCCAGATTCACACGCTGAGGCATAGAATCCATAGATTCATCAACCACCTGACCAGCAGCCCCTTCCGCCTGGTATTTCACCTTTGCCTGTGGGGTCATACACTCAGCCAAGAGTTGAATCGGCGTCATGGACATCTTGACGCCATCAATCACAAATTCCGAAAATAAAGCTGATTTTTTATCTGTCATAGTCAATCTTCAATAAGATTTATCTTGTAAAATTACTAATTTTGGCGATAATATCAATATCTACTATGGCAAACTACAACGAAGAAGAATACAACAAGCTGATTTCTGAGCTTTTCTGCAGAATCCCCTCATTCCAACAAGTAGGCCAAAGTGCCTACAAGCCTGGCATAGAGGGAATGGAATTCATGGACAAGCTTCTAGGTCATCCTCATAAACAATACAGGACCATCCATATAGCAGGTACAAACGGAAAGGGATCCACGTCGAACATGCTGGCTTCCGTACTGAGCGCCAGCGGTTTGAAGGTCGGTCTTTACACATCTCCTCACATCCTTGACTTCAGAGAAAGAATGAGGATAAATTCTGAGTCCATCAGCAAGGAGGCAGTATGGGACTTCATCCAGACATGGAGCGAAACCTTCGACCACCTCAAACTATCCTTCTTCGAAGTCACCACAGCAATGGCCTTGGATTGGTTTGCAAAAGAAAAGGTGGACATAGCCATCATTGAGACTGGACTGGGAGGAAGACTCGACAGCACAAACATCATCAGTCCGATTCTAAGTATCATCACGAACATCGGTCTCGACCATTGCGACCTTCTTGGCGACACCCTAGGAGAGATTGCCTTCGAGAAGGCCGGTATCATAAAGGAAAAGACTCCTGTCATAATTGGAGAGAACAACCCTGAGACAGATCAGATCTTTGAGCGTAAGACCCTCTATTCCAACCTCTCACAAGCAGACTTCTTCTCTGACAGGACAAGGGCAATGTCGCTTCTTACCTTTGCAGAAAAGACCTGGCCTCAACTTTGGGACGACCATAAAGAGATTCTCTCAGAAATGGATCTTCAGGGAGAATATCAGAAAAAGAACCTTCGCACCAGTCTCGTTGCAATAGAGAAGCTCCAGGAAATGGGAGTTCTGAAGTTAAGCGACGATCAGATCAAAGATGCCATCATCCACACTGCAGAAAGAATGGACTTCCATGGAAGATGGGAAAAACTACAGCAGGAGCCTTACACTATCAGCGACATAGGACATAACGAGCATGGTCTGAAATACAACTTTGCCCAGCTCAGCAAGATGCTTGACAAAGAGCAGATTAGCAGCTTGACTATAGTGTACGGCTCTGTAGCCGACAAGGACATAGACTCAGTTCTTGACATTATGCCAAAGAATGCCTTCTACGTATTCACCCAGGCAAATTCGAGAAGAGCCCTTAGTGCCAGAACTATACAGGAGAAGTTCATGAATCATCATTCTGACTTCCCTGAGGACAAGACAAGTGCATTTGAAGATGTTCAATCTGCTGTAAAATTTGCAATTGAAAAGGCAAAGGAAGACAGTCAGAAGCCTATGATATACATAGGTGGAAGCACTTACGTCGTATCAGAAGCCAGCGAATATATTCTAAAGACAAGATAATGCATCCGCACACTAAAGCACATATTGCCATCATTGAGCCTCAGCACCTTGCTGCCCTGGGGCTCAAGACATTACTGAACCATCTTGTACCCTTCGCGGAAATCACCATATACAATAGTTTTGATGCCCTTGAAAATGACGTAAACAGTGAAGACGGTCCTAAGATTGTTCACTTCTTCGTCTCATCCAAGATCTTCTTCAACCACGCAGCCTTCTTCGCAAGAAGACAGCAGAGCACCATCATCCTCACAAGTGGGAATGGGGAAAAAACCACCCTCATCAACAGTCCATACAGACAGATAGACATCACAGCAGAGGAGGGAGAGATAGTCAAGGCCCTCCTTGACATCCATGGAAGAGGACACGAAAACCAGCAACATGCCAAGGCACCGGCCAAAATGAAAGAAGACCTCTTGTCCGAACGCGAACAAGAAGTCTTAAAACTTGTGGCTCAAGGCTACCTTAACAAGGAAATAGCTCAGATGCTGGGTATAAGCATCACTACAGTAATCACGCATAGAAAGAACATATCTGAAAAGCTTGGACTTAAAAGTATCGCCTCTCTGACAATCTATGCCGTAGTTAATGGTCTTGTTGACTACTCCTCGATATAGATTCCCTTATATTTTACAGGATACTCAGCACAGATCATATCAAAGTCCAAGGCTGAATATTCTCCATTACTATCGTAGCTGATGGTTCCATTTATCTTTTTGATGGTCCACTCGGCGAAAGGGCCACCCATTGCCCATGGGACAATGTTCTCTCCTGAAATCTTTCCGTTCTCAACCTTAAGTCCCGGAATGGTCATCTTGATTCTCACAGGCATCTTCTCGGCAAACTTAACACCCTTAAGAAGCATGTCATAAGTACCCTTTGTTTCAAGGGACTCGCTGATGGACACTCGGATATTTCTGTCTGTAAAACTAGAACCATCCTCATTTGTGACAACAACATCACCCTTAAAACTCTTCTGGCTCTCCTTATCCGTCTCATACTGCTTGCATCCTACGCACAACACCATAGAAAGCACAGCAAAAGCAATCTTAAAAAAATTCATATTAAAAATCAAAGTTTAATGTCAATCCGTATGTCGCAGGTCTGCCTCTCTGCAGGAAGGCGTTACCCATTGACACAAAGTAAAAAGTATTATATCTGTTTCCTGTAAGATTCTTACCCCATAGGTCTACAGAGCAGCCATTTGTAAAGGCAAAGGAAACTGTAGAAGCCATCAGCATATAGAAAGGTTGGGATAGTGTATTCTCCTCATTCCACCATATCTTTCCATAGCCGTCACCTCTAAGGTTCAGGTCTATTCTTGAAAGGCATGACGTATTAATATCAATCGAATACCTCGCACTCAAACCCAAGGTATTTGCAGGGATGTATGGCACAACATTACCTGAATAATCCGCCTTGCCATTATCATATTTTACAAACCTCGCATTTGTATAGCCGTAATTTGCATCGAAGCCAAATCTCTTATACCCAAGCCTCATTGAAGCCTCGGCACCCAAACTTCTGCTTCGTCCGGCATTTGTCATAAGACGTCCTGTTCCCTTGGCAGGGAAGACAGTCAGCTGCTGATTGAAGGTCTCTATCCAGAAAAGACTTGCCTCCAAGTCAAATCTCAGGTCGCCTGACTCTGCAGTACCTTTGAAACCTGTTTCAAAATTCCAAGACTCCTCTGGTTTGTAGGTAATGACATCTGCAACAGTATATTCAGACAAAGAACTATCATCAAAATACACACCCAAGGCATCCATCATATCTGTCATCATCTGATTCTGAAGGATATCTGAGAAAAGCTGAGTATTGAAACCGCCAGCCTTGTATCCCTTTGAACCTGAAGCATATATAGAGCAATGTTTCCAATCCTTGGATATTGCCAATCTTGGAAGAGGTTCTATATAAGTCAATGACTCACGTCCTTTAAGCAAGGTAGACAGCTTCTTATAGTCTGCCATCGTCGCCGTGAAAAGATAGTGAATGTCTGCATTTGAATTATATCTGAACGCACTATGCTCAAGATCCAGTCTCAAGCCTGCCTCAAACTGCCAGCCGTCAATCCTATAATATGAAGTGTGGTACAGGGCTGCTCCCATAGCATTTGTCATGAAGTCGCTTCCGATGACAAAACTATCTTCCTGAATCTTGATCTTATGGTTCTCGAAAGCACTTGCAATTCCCTTGTTAGCGTTCTCAAGAATCAATTTTTCAATTCCATATTCCTTGAAGGTGACAGGGGCAGACATTCCAAGGTTACGATAGTATGCTGATGCTCCTGTAATCCAATCCCATCCATTTTCCTTCTTCTGCTTTGGTGCAAAGGAAAACTCTTGAGAAAGGTGATGGTCGTTCTGAGCCTGGATGAGCGTGAAGTAGGATAGGGGTTGATAGTCCTGATCCATATCCATCCTGTCAACGGTCAACTGATAGGTTGTTGCTCCGCTGAATTTGAACTTTTCACCGTTCCAGGTGTAGCTCAGTCCTTCAAGCACATTCGCTCTACGGTAGCCACAGAAGTCGTTGTAGTTCACCTGATCGCTCGTTATCGGGTCTGCTGAACTTATCTTTTCATATGGAAATCCGCCTTGATTGACATAGTTGAGCATCAAGGTGTTGACAAAGCTGACCCCGCGACTTCCCTTCCACTCGGCCTTGAGCCTTGCTCCGGCCTCGTCGCTCCAGTCGCACAGCGACTTGTCGCCCCAGCTACCGCTGCGGTAAGTCTCATTCCACTGTGGATGGCCCTGTACGTACTTGTTGCGGAAGAAACCGTCGTTATGCTGATAGTAGGCGCTGACGCCGATGCCTGCCGTTGAACTTAGTTTTGCGTAGTGGGCGAGCTTTGCTGTCAGGTTGTTGCCGTTTCCGTAGGTGATGGATCCCTTTGTTCCTTGGTAGTGGAGAGGAGAGAGAGTTGTGATGCTCATAAGCCCTCCCATCGTGTTGCGGCCGAAGAGTGTGCCCTGCGGTCCGCGGAAGACTTCGATGGATCTGATGTCTACGAGGTTGAAGTCGTATGAGTTTTTGTTGGCGAGAGCGATTCCGTCCACGTACATTCCCATTACAGGATTGTCGATTCTGGCACCAAGACCTCTGATGTAGATTGATGAGGTCATCTTTGAGCCGTAGTCAGGTACATAGAGGTTAGGAACAAGGGCTGACATATCCTTGAAAGTCAGCCTCTGTTCAAGTTCCAGACGCTTCATATATACCTTGGTTACGGGCAAGGCTTTGCTTGTATGAAGGACATCCATTCTGTTTGATGCAACAATGCGGCTCTCAGCAAGGGTATCCTTCCTGACAGGTTCGTCCGCACGAAGTTCAGTTACCCCACTTAGGGCAACCGCTGCAAACACCGCAATGAGTCCTTTCAAAAATCTCTTCTTATCCATTTCGCCCGCAAAAATAACTCATTCTCCCCGCCCCTACAATCCTAATAAATGAGGATTTGCGGATTTTACTCTTCCATTACAGATTTTACTGCCTCGAGATAGCCATAGCCATTGAGCATATCAGGCATGAGATAACTACCCTCAACCCACTCGTTCCATGAGTTGATCATAATGAACTTAGGCTGCTCGTTGCTCTTCTTGTCTGCATATTCTTTGGCGATTCTCAAGTAGTTTGCGAAGACCTCAGGAGTGTTATGGAAGCGGGTAACATGGTCTTTACCCTTTGCTGGGAATCTAGGTGTATCGTCCCAACCTATTGATACACAAGGGAAGAAAGGAATATCTACATCCTCATCCCACTGCTCGCGAAGAGTCTTGGCTGTCTCACAATGAGTAAGGTAATCAGGGTTGAAGCCACCCATATTATATAGTCCCCAGCTGTCTGCACCAATATCAAGACCATTCTTTACTGCCCTATGACCACCCTCATTTCTGCCTGGAATACCGCCATGCATCATCATATAATGGATGCCAGGGAAGCCTGCTTTCTTTGCCTCAGCTCGGAAATAATCCATAGCCTCTTTTGCTGCACCTACGCTTCCAAAAGACTCGATGAAGTTTTCAGCGGAAAACATAGCAAAGACAGGACAACCGTCAATCTTGGTGTAGTTTGGACGATGGAAGTACTGAGTGATGACTCTATTAACTATTACCGGCCAGTCTGCAGGATCGATTGCACCCTCCCAAAGAAGACTTTCGTTGTCACCCCATTTATGAGGGTTCCAATAGTTGTGTTTTACGTCATGATTTGCCCACATGATGAAGAATTCCATCTTCTCATTTGAAGGAGCCTTCAAGAATCCGTCATTTAGTGCACTCTCGAGATATGGATAGCTGTCAAACCAATACCAGTCATAGATAAAGGTATTGACACCATATTTGAGAGCTGTCTGAATCCACTTCTCTACAACCACAGGATCGTTGTCCATTTCATAACCCCACATAGGAAGTCGTGGCTGATAGTGACCTTCAAAACGAGGATTTCCCTGTTTGATGACCTCCCACTCACCTATTCCCTGCTCCCAGTTAGTTCTACCCAAGGAGTCATCATGACACGATGGCCAAATAAATGCACATACATGGTAATCAAAATCTGTTTTTCTTGGTTCTCTAGCACAAGAAGCAGCCAAAACTAGCATTGAGCACAACAAAAGGATTCTACTTAGTTTCATAAAAAACGCACAAAAATTAAAAATTTTTACAAATTAATTTGGAGTTTCAAAATTAATTACTACCTTTGCAATCCCAAAACGGGAACAAGTTCTTTCACGGGAGCATAGCTCAGTTGGTTTAGAGCATCTGCCTTACAAGCAGAGGGTCGGGGGTTCGACTCCCTCTGCTCCCACCACAAAGTCTTTCAGATTTTTCTGAGAGGCTTTTTTCGTTATATACTCTCCCGTTATGACACATACTGCAAAGTCTGAATAAAAAAGGCGGCACAAACCAGTGGTAAGCGCCGCCTAATATATCTGAGATTGATTAGTATCTGTTCAAAGGTCTTCCATGAGTCTTCATGCGGACTGCCTTACGAACTGCAGCAAGATTCTCCTCATACTCCTGGAATCTCTCCTGCTGGCTCTCTGGGATTTCCTCTCCCTTAGTAAGAGCGTTCACAATATCCAAGTGGTTTGCAGCATTCTCAAGAACCTTGTCGATAAGTTCTACGATAGACTCCATATCCTGCTCGACAAAACCTCTTGAAGTGATGGCTGGAGTTCCCACACGAATACCTGAAGTCTGGAATGGAGAACGGCTGTCAAATGGAACCATATTCTTATTGACAGTAATCTCCGCCTTACCAAGTTCCTTCTCAGCAACCTTTCCGGTAAGGTCTGCAAACTTAGTACGAAGGTCGATAAGAAGAAGATGGTTGTCTGTGCCGCCTGAAACGATCTTGTATCCTCTCTTCACGAAGGCCTCTCCCATAGCAGTAGCATTCTCAACTACCTGCTTCTGATACTCCTTGAACTCTGGCTGAAGAGCCTCATAGAAAGACACAGCCTTTGCTGCAATACAGTGCTCAAGAGGACCTCCCTGAACTCCTGGGAATACAGCTGAATTCAAAAGCTGAGACATCTTCTTCAAGTTACCCTTATTATCCGCAAGACCCCAAGGGTTATCAAAGTCCTTACCCATAAGGATGATACCTCCTCTTGGACCACGAAGTGTCTTATGAGTTGTAGAAGTCACGATGTGAGCATATTTCACTGGGTTGCTCAAAAGACCAGCAGCGATAAGACCGGCAGTATGAGCCATATCAATCCAAAGGATGGCGCCCACTTTATCAGCGATCTCTCTCATTCGTGCATAGTTCCACTCTCTCGAATATGCAGAAGCTCCACCGATGATAAGTTTTGGCTTACACTCAAGAGCCTTAGCCTCCATCTGGTCGTAATCCACCATTCCTGTCACCTCATTAAGCTGATAGGCAACAGCATTATATAGAATACCTGACATGTTCACAGGAGAACCATGAGTAAGGTGACCTCCGTGAGCAAGGTCCAGACCCATAAAGGTATCTCCTGGCTTAAGACAAGTCATGATGACAGCCATATTTGCCTGCGCTCCTGAATGAGGCTGAACATTGGCATATTCCGCTTCGTAAAGTTCACATAGTCTGTCGATAGCAAGCTGCTCAATCTGGTCAACTACCTCACAGCCGCCATAATATCTCTTTCCCGGGTAGCCCTCAGCGTATTTGTTTGTACAAACACTGGCCAGTGCCTGATGCACCTGCTCAGTAACATAGTTCTCTGATGCGATAAGCTCAAGGCCTGTCATCTGACGCTCCTCCTCTTTCTTGATCAAAGAGAAAATTTGAAGATCCTGTTTCATTTTATTATCAATTATATGGTCTACGAAATTACGAATTTTTTTTATTATTTCTAACTTTGCGGACAAATTTCTAAGAAATTAACACAAATGGAGACGACTAACAGAAAATTGCTGAATATAGAGCTTGGACGTGTATCTGCAGAGGAATACAAGCAGTTGCCGGAATCAGGACTTGTAGTAGTGTTGGACAATATCAGAAGCGCGCATAACATCGGTTCTGCCTTCAGAAGTTCGGACTCCTTCAAGATTGACAAGGTCTATCTATGTGGCATCTGTGCACAGCCACCTTCAGCTGAAATCCACAAATCTGCTCTCGGAGCAGAGTTCAGCGTTGATTGGGAATATTACAAGGAGACTCTTGACGCCATCAAGACCCTCAAGGAGCAAGGCTACACCATCGTCAGCGTTGAGCAGACAGTCGACTCCGTCAAACTAGACGAATTCAAAAGAGACCCCCAGGCAAAATACGCCTTCATCTTCGGCAACGAGGTAGCAGGAGTGCAGCAGGAAGTCGTAGACAACTCCGACTTCTCCCTTGAAATTCCACAGTACGGAACAAAGCACTCCCTCAACGTCTCAGTCTCAATCGGCATCATCCTCTGGCATTGCCATCGCTAAATTCATGAGTTGGCAACCCATATAAGTCAAGAAGCCGACCCTTGGGGTCGGTTTCTTGACTTAATTCATTGATAAACAACGAATTACCCCCACCTACAATTCTGAGGTAAGAGTATTATCATTTTGCCTGTCATTTGATAAAGACTATGACTTGCAAAATTAGCATTTTCCAGCAACGATACAAATCATTGCAGCACCTCCTGCGAAAAATACGTCCTTCGCCAACTACAGCAAGCGGTCCGGGGAGCTACACCCCGAAGGGCTCTCCTCCCGCATGCTGTTGCTACTAAGAGATACCAATCAAGTTAGAGCCGTGTTGAAAAACAGCCAGAACTCGCAACACCACTCCTTAAAACACACTGATTTTCAACAATTTGAGCAGAGGCGTGACGAGTTTTGCCGTTAAAACGTAACGGCTCTTATAGACACATAATATTCTCAACCCATTGAGCACATCAATATTGATTCCAGTGCATTCTATGCCGAGTCGGTGTGCTCAAAGGGAAGCTGCAGAAGCACCTTGAGCATGGTCAAGTCGAATATATTTCATATTTAGCTAAGCAACGTTGGCGAAAAATACGTCCTTCGCCAACTACAGCAAGCGGTCCGGGGAGCTACACCCCGAAGGGCTCTCCTCCCGCATGCTGTTGCTGTTTGTATAACTCTTCATCAGCAGTTCCCTTTTAGGATTGTATTGTAGTCGATCCTTTTTGTGTGGCTCTTAACTAATTAACTAGTAACCTTTTATAAAAAGTAATGGCACCGATTTCGATACCATTACTTTGTGTATATTGCTGATTTACTGAGGGTTAAGCGCCACGCAAAATCAATTATCATGATATAGTTTACGACGTGTTGACGCTTTTGCCACATAAGTGGGAACACATCATTGCCGACCTGATCGGCAATCTCTTTATGATGCAGGTATCTATCCCACCCCGTTGAGCACAACGATATTCACTTAGACGCCTTCTATGCCAGATCAGTGTGCTCTACGGGTTATAGGGGAGTTGGCAGAAGGATCGGGCAGAGCATGGCCGGCCGCGGCTATGTGAGCGGCTCCCGAAGGAACTGAGTTCCGAACGGTGAATCGAGAGGGGTTGAGAGGGGTGAATGGAACGAAGTTCCGAAGGGTGAAGTTCCGAAGGGTGGATGGAGCGGAGCGGAACTCTGCCGGAGCCTTCTGCCGACTCCTGACCATATCGAGATCCCCGATCTAAGTCAGGGATGACAAATCTGGTTGCAGTGAAAGATCCCCGATCTAAGTCAGGGATGACAAATCTGGTTGCAGTGAAGAGATCCCCGATCTAAGTCAGGGATGACAAATCTGGTTGCAGTGAAGAGATCCCCGATCAGGTCGGAAATGACATGAAGGATGAATAACATGAAAGATGCATTGAAAAGGTGCCCGATCAAGTCGGGCATGACGCAGAAGGGGCAGGCGATGATAAGAAGCCAGCACTGACGAACTCTGAGGAGATGGCACAAAAGCAAAGAGGCCGACCGGAAAGGTCAGCCTCCTCAAATATTATTTATCTGATCGACTAGTTCAAGACTGGCTTCAAGACAAACTCAAACTTATAAGCCTGAGCTGGAAGCTGATAGTGTTTGAGAGGAATAGCTCCCCATGAGTTGATACATCCAAGACCATAATGATAGCCATCAAAGCTTACATAAGTCTTGCCGTTTGAACGGTCATTCTCATGAGCAAGTTTCTTAAGCTCCAAAGAATGTGTAATTCCATACTTCTTGAAATCAAGCTGCTCTCTGCTGAATGGTAGAGCAGAAGCCGAGAACTTCACATTCGAAGTCACCTCAAGTCCGCAACCATCACCAGTGACAACTCTGAACCACTTAAGACCAGTCTTCTTACCAGACTCCTGAGGACGAGCATAACCATAGTGATACTGCTCATTCACAGTCTGAACATAACGGCCAACCTTAGCAGCGCTGTTTCTGTCAACATAATTCTCGAAAGGACCCTTTCCATAGAAATCAACAACAGAATACTCACCAGGCATCGCCATAGTCATACCGAAGCTGAATAGGTCAGAAAGGCCATCAAATCCGCCATCAATAGCCTCAACAGCAGAAATGGTTCCATCCTTATTCACAAGATAATCTACAGTAACCACAGCAGACTTCACAGGTTCGTAAGTCACCTTGATAGCCCAACCCTGCTCAGTCTCCTGAAGCTCGCTGCTCTTCACTTTAAGCTCAAGAGCATTCCAAAGTTCAAACTTCTTGTCAAGCTTAGCTCCGATATCATTCTCTGTAGGAGCACGGCCGAATGAAGGTCTCAAAGGTTCAGACATCATCTGAACGCCATTCACTGCATAGCTTACAAAGCTTCCTGCAGCCTGATCGAACTCAGCAGCCCACTCAACTGTACATCCGCTACCTGTAGCATCAGTATCAAGAAGGCCAGAGAACACCACCTTACCATCAGTCTTCTCGCAAAGAGCAAGACCAGTCTTCTTACCCTTGCAATAAACATCAAGTTCATCCTTGATTGCAATCTGATCGTAGGCAATCTCCCATCCGGCAGGCAAAAGTCCGTCCTTGCGGTTAAGAGTATAACTTACGTTCAGATAAGCATCATGTCCCTTAAGAGAAGCAAGGCCAGCAGCAGCAAGAACATCTGCCTCATTGAAGCCAAGGTCCATCTCCACCTTCTGACCAGGAGCAACATTGAGCTTAGGACCGAAGCCGCTCAACACAGCAACACCATCAACCTCAACATTCCAAGACATGCTATATCTTGAAAGATCAATAAAGAAGAACTCATTATAGACGCTCACCTTTCCAGAAAGAGGATTCTCAGACGAAGTAAGGATAGAGCGATACTGGTATGCAACCTCATACGCATGAGGATGGTAAGTACGGTCAGCAGCAATGATACCGTTGCAGCAGAAAGAATTGTCTGAAGGATCATAATCATTGAAGTCTCCTCCGTAAACATACTTATGGTCTGTTCCATACTTAGCAACATCAGCCGGCCATCTTAGAGCCTGGTCCACGAAGTCCCAGATACAGCCACCCTGAAGAGAAGGATACTTTCTATAAACATCCCAATACTCCTTGAAACCACCAAGAGAGTTACCCATGGCATGAGCATACTCACACTGGATCATCGGACGGTCTGGATTAGTCTCTGCATATTTCACACAAGCATCGACACTTGCATACATAGGACAGAAGATATCTGTATTCTCCTCAAGAACAGCTCTTTCATACTGAACAGGTCTTGAAGGATCATACTCCTTGATCCAATTATAAGCCTTCTTGAAGTTAGGACCATTTCCTGCCTCATTTCCAAGGCTCCAGATAATAATAGAAGGATGGTTGAAGTCACGAAGAACAGTTCTCTGAACTCTGATCATATGAGCAGCCTCATAAGCTGGGTCTTTAGCAAGAGTCTTATCACCATAACCCATACCATGAGACTCGATATTCGCCTCATCAATTACATAAAGTCCATACTCATCACATAGAGAATACCAAAGAGGATCATCCGGATAATGGCAAGTTCTCACAGTATTGATATTGAGCTGCTTCATGATCTGAATATCGCGGATCATATCCTCCTTGCTCACAACATAACCCTTGTAAGGATTCATCTCATGACGGTTAACTCCCTTGATAAGAACAGGTTTGCCATTCACAAGAAGCTGTCCGTTCTTGATCTCTGAAGTTCTGAATCCGAAACGGATAGAAGTAGTCTCAGTAACACCCTTCTTACCTACGCAAGAAACATTAAGAGTATAAAGATTTGGAGTTTCAGCAGTCCATAGTGCAGGCTTGTCAAAATTCATAGCCTTCTTAAGCACCTTGAAACCAGTAGCAGACACATCACCACCACGAGTTACAGGAACATCAAAGGCAGTCTTCTCACCACAAGGAGAAACAACCTCACACTCAAGCTTATAGACGCCAGAAGTCACCTCAGCATAGAAATTGAACTCACCCTCTGCAGAACCGGAAACCTTCAAATCCTCAATTCTCTGCTGAGGACGGGAGTAAAGATAAGTATCTCTTGCAAGACCTGAGAGTCTCCAGAAATCCTGGTCCTCAAGATAAGAACCGTCACACCATCTGAAAATCTCAAGAGCGATAAGGTTCTCACCAGTCTTCACATAATCAGTAACATCAAAACGCGCCTCAAGTTTGCTATCCTCACTATAACCTACTTCTTTACCATTGATCCAAACTCTCACGTTAGAAGTAGCTGAACCGATATGAAGGAAGATATCCTCACCCTTCCATGACTCATCCAAAGTGAAGGTTCTTCTATACTGACCTACCCAGTTACGCTCAACAGGAGCATAAGGAGGATTATTCTTATAGAAAGTTCTCCATGCAAAACCGTAGTTCAAATAAACTGGGTCGCCGTAGCCATTCACCTCCCATAGGCCAGGAACAGAAATCTTATCCCAACCCTCAGAAGAATAAGACAAAGAATAGAAGTCCATAGGACGGGTATTCATATCCTTATTCCATTTGAAATCCCACATGCCGTTAAGATCCAACTTATTACCATCAGTCGTAAAAGTAGATCTCATCGGCAGTCTGTTGATCTGATAGACATCAGGATTCTGCCAGTCTGGAGTCTTTTCCTTTTTCGCAAAGGCATCAACCCCGACAAATGACAACAGCAATACAGCCGCTGCCATCAAGTTCTTAATGCGCATTTTCATATAATCAGTTATTAGTTAAAATTTATTTCTGCAGTTCAAGAAGGGCTACGACTCCATCCATACATGAAACCAGCACCTTCGTAACATCCTTATCCTTGACAATCACAAGAGGGTTCACAAGGGCAAGCGAAATCTTATGAGCCCATACCCTCTCGCCTGTCTTCGCATCAAAGGTAATAATATTTCCTTTATCTGTAGGCAAATATACCAATCCATCGAACTCTGCTATATCGGTAGGAGAAATATCATAACCCAGACCAGAGACCACCTCCCACTTCTTCTCCATAGCCTCGACATCAATCGCATAGGCCTTATTATGCATGCTCTTTGAATAGACTGTTCTTCCATCCTGAGAAACACCAACTGCCTCACGTCCACCCTCAAAGGTCTTCAACTGCTTTCCAGTCTTAGCGTCCAAGGCATAAACCTTTCTATCAGGAGCTGCAAAAAAGATCTTGCCACCAGCCTTGACAGGATTGCAGGCAGCAGGAGAATACATCCTTGACCCCTTCTCTCTCTTCCACTCCCACTGAAGTCTACCGGTCTGAGGATCAAGAGAATACATCCTGTTTTCCCATGTTCCAAAAACAACCTGTTCATTATCGATATAAGGTCGGCACTCAACAAAGCCCTTCACATCACTGAAAGTCCACACCGCAGACCCATCCTTGACATTCAGAGCCCTGAACTTACCATCAGACGCGCCAACATACACTTTCTTATCCATAACCACCGGTGAAGAAAGCACAGGTCCATCAGTCTCAGCCACCCACAGCTGCTTTCCGCTACGCGCATCAAAAGCATACACTCCACCTCCGGAACATCCTACCACCACAGTCTTTCCATCCACAACCGGAGTCGAAAACACCTTACCAGGCAGTTCACTCTTCCACACAAGGCCACCATCCTTCAAAGAAACCATCATCAAAGTGCCGGAAGCTGTAGCATAACAGGCATTCTTCTTCCACAAGGCAAACCCTGCAGCAATATTGCTGTCTTCAGTACGCGTCCACACCCTCTTCACCTCAGGATGCTTCTCATTCACATCGTAGCGCAGCCAAGGATAACTCTCAGGAAGACCATCAGCATCCATCTTCGGTTCCTTGCCAAGTTCAGAAAGCTTACGCTCACACCAGGCAGGAAGGGTCACAGCACTGGAAGAGAAAAGACGACGCTCAGAAAGAGAAAGCACATCATCCTCTATCTCGCCTATCGTATATCCATAATGACCGTCGCCACCAGAGATTACAGAACGGCAGAGTACTCCAGGGACTCCATCATAGTCCATCTTATAGTTGTTGTGCCAATGACCTCCCATCATCATCCTCACTCCTGCCTTTCTTGCGTATGAAAGCACTGAAGGATAATTAAGCACTGAAGAATCCTGAGGATAGTGATTTACAAGAATTGTCTTCTTTCCCGCCTCTCTCTGAGAAAGCCATACAAGAGCCTCTCTAGGAACCAGGGCAGGAGCCATTCTCATATCCGGTCCACTTGGGAAGCCGACAAATCTCCAACCCTTTGTCTCGAACTCGAAATGCTCATAACCAAAGATTTCCTTGAAGTCATTACAGCCACTCTCAGACCATTTTGCATCATGATTACCAGGAACAATATACCAAGGAATCTGAAGGGAATCCAGAATGGTCTTGGCCATCATTATCTCCTTCTTAGATCCAAAATCTGTTATATCTCCTGCGATGAGAGCAAACTCTATAGTCTTGTCTGCATTGATGTCAGCTATACAGTTGCTCAGCTGCTTGATGCTTCTTGAAGACTCGCTGATATGCAGGTCTGTCATGAATGCAAAACGAATCTTCTCCTGAGCCTTCAGAGAAGCAGCGGATACTGCAAGAAGACCCAAGAGAAGAATAGACTTTATACTTATATGTAAACTTTTCATAATGAACTAGATGATTTCCATATCAGAACTCTTTATCCAGCCCTGTCGACCGTCTGCAAGTTCGATATTCTTCCATGTTCCGACATCATCAATCACTCCAACCTTTGTTCCTTCATGAAGAATAAAGAGGTCTGTTGATGCTTCTGCTGAAGGAGAACTCTTGACTGAGACCACTGGTCTTGTAATGATAGCGGAATCGAGAGTCATATAATCCTTCTTCTGCCACATTGAGAAGCTCAAGGCCATAAGACAGATCAGGAAGGTTGGAATCGCAGAGAAGAAACCAAGTCTTCTCATACTGACACTGCTTCCAAGAAGGAAGAGCAGAACCATAGCAGCAGTCAGAGCAAGCAGAATCAGGAAGATTATTGCCCACGCATCTGAATCCAGCACATAGCAGATGTCTCTTGTCCACGCCTTCAAGATGAACTCAGGTACGGAATCAATCTTATCCTGAACCAGATTTGACGCCACCTCAAGGTTGTATCTGGCATCTGAATATGATGGATCGAGTTTAAGCGCTCTTTCAAAATAAAGGATAGCATAAGGATAATTACCCTGTTTGAAATATGCGCTTCCTATATTGCAATAAAGAGCAGCCGACTCAAGTCCAAGGTCTGAAATTGCCACATAACCGTCAATTGACTTCTGCCAATCTCCTTCCGCATACGCCGCAGCTGCACTTGTCCAAAGGGAGTCTGTATAAGAAGTCTGGGCCGCCTGAGCATTGACTCCTCCTGCAAGAAGAAGAGACACAGTTATAACCGACAGTGCCTTATTTGACTTCTTCACACTCTTTATATTTGAATCCATAGATGAAATTACATTTACTGCATCCTCAAAATGCTTTGCCATTGCCTCATATCCCTGTGAAGGAGAATATCTTGCAAACTCGCATGCATCAAGAAGACCAAGATAAGACTCAACCAAGGCTGAATTCACATTCAATGATGCAAGAGTCTCCGAAATCTTCTCTTTAGAAAGGTCTGCTACAGAGATATTGAGTTTATCTGAAATATATCCAAGCAAGGCTTTGTGAAGTTCCTCGTAGAAGGCTCCGTAAAGATTCTTCTTGAGGTAGTCCTCTGCAGACTTGAGTCTCTTCTGAGCCATCTTGGTTGCCCTTCTTGTCTTGGCACCAACAACATCCTGTCTTCTTGCGGCGAGTTTTCTAAGTGTGAGCCATAGAGCGGCTGCAAGGATGACGATGGTTGCTGCGAGCACGTTGAAGAGGCCGGAACCGATGAAGAAGCTGCCCTTTGCCTGGAGGTCAGAGTTCTTGATGTTGATAAATCTGATGTCCTGGTTAAGGTTGGATACTCCCTTTCTGTTGACGCTTGGCACTGATGGTGCTGTTGATGAAGCTGATAGTTCGGAATCCGCTGTCTTTGCGACGGGCAGCTCGAGCGGTGCTGTTTCAAGTGTGACGTACTTGCGTGCGCTGACGTCGTAGTAGGTGTACTTGACCGGCTCTATTGTGAAATCTCCATGGCTACGTGGAATGAACGGATATTCGAAAGTTCTGCTTCCGCTTGTTCCTCCTGAACCTGCATCGAGATTATCCTTGGTCTTCATATCGTAGACCTCAAAATCAGGAGGGAAGGAAACCTTTGGAGCCTCAAGAAGTGAGACGTTTCCTTTTCCTTTCACTGTAACGATCAATGAAGCAGCTTCATGGGCCTTGAGAGAGTCCTTGCTGATCTTTGATGTGATTGTGAAGTTACCGACACCACCACCGAAGGTTGCTGGTGCACCACCAGGTAGAGCAGAGACATTTACTTTATATGCCTCAGATGTCACCCTCTTTCTGATTGTCCTATAATCGTCGAAGAAACCGTCAAAAATGCTACCTGTCCTGCCGGCAGAAACTCTAACATTCATAAGGCAGACAAGTTCAGCCGGCTCGATTGTAAGAGTTCCGGACTGCTGAGGAATGAGGATATACTTTCTCAGCAAGGCTGTATTATAGATCTTATCATCAAGGTTTTCTCTCTGGAATTCAATATTTGTCGGAGCCTCAATCTCCTGATTCCAGAAACCGTTGAATGAAGGGAACTTAGCATCTTCGAATCCTGCGATATTCACTCTCTGGTAGAGCTTCAAAGTTGCAATGATAGGCTCACCTACCACAACATTTGTTCTGTTGAGAGTAAATTTAAGGAAGATATCATCATCTGAAATTCCTGTGGACGCTGACTGGGTCTGCCCACCAGAAGAGGCAGAAGGTGATGAGGCTCTCGCTCCACCGGATACGACCTCAACAGTTGCAGTATTTGAGGTCATCTTCTGCTTCTTGACATTTACTGTCGCTGCAGGTAGAGTGAACTTACCTGTCTTCTTTGGCAATAAGATATATGTATAGGTATACTGAGATGATCTTGTTGTCTTTCCGTTGATCATCTGTATGCTTGTAGAGCTTCCCGTCTGAGGACCCCATACAAGCTGAAAATCGTCTGAAACCTCCCACTCGAAATCAGATGGCTTTTCTGAGCCGGAAAGAGTAAAAGTGACATTGAACTGCTCGTCTACCGATACTACATTTGGCGCCACCACCTTGAATGTCGACTGAGCAAAGGCTGCTGCAGACGACACAATCAAAATAAGCAATGCTAAAATCTTCTTCATCGTGATTCCTTAATTACCAATTCTTTTCCCTCTGTCTTGCTTTCAATGCTTCGGCCTTTTCCTTATTTACCTTATCTTGGGTCTGGGCCTCTTTTGCCTGAATCGCCTTCAACATCTGCTGGGCTGCCTGAGGAGTAATCTTAGGCTGCTCGCCCTGCTGTGGATGCTGCTTCTGATTCTGGTCTTTGTTATCCTTGTTCTGATCATTATTCTGATCCTTGTCCTGATCTTTGTTCTGATCGTTATTCTTGTCGTCGTTTTTGTCCTGATTCTGATCGTTGTTCTGGTTCTGATCCTGGTTCTGATCCTGATTCTGGTCCTGATTCTGCTGATCCTGGTTCTGCTGATTCTGCTGGTTCTCAAGCATCTTCTTGGCGTAGACATAGTTCTCCTTTGCCTTTATGTCGCCTGGATTTGCCAGTAGAGAAGCCTTAAAGGCATCCACCGCCGTCTGATAGTCCTTCATTGCCAAGGCCACATCTCCCCTGTTGAAATTATAGTCTGCAGAATGCTCAGACACAGCAACTGTCTCCGCTATTCTGTCAAGACACTCCTTTGCCTGAGTAAGGGCGCTGGACTGCGGGTCCTCAGCCCCCATTCTATATAGGGTCGATGCCAAATTATAATTGGCGGCAAGAGAGGTAGAATCTTTGACCAAGGCCTTTCTGTAATCGATATCAGCCTCCTTATAGTTTTCTTTTCTGAAGTCGCGGTTTCCGCTTCTTACATCCTTCTTGTCAACCTGTGCATAAGCATCGCCCGCGCCTATGAGTACAAGCGCAAGTGTTGCCAATATGTATAGTTTCAATTTCATCTTATCTTACTGAAATAATTTCTTTTTAGGTCTTCGTTCTCCAATCAGCATCTCAATGACAAGAAGAATCAGTGCAATCGCAAAGAAGTACATATACTGCTCATCATACTCCTCAAATACAATTGAATTGAATCTCTCCTGGTCCATCTGCTTGATGGTTGAGATGATAGGATTAAGACCGAACTCGCTGTTTCCCGCTCTTACGTAAGCTCCATTTCCCTGCTGGGCAACTTCCTGAAGCACAGCCTCATCAAGACGGGTAACTACGATTTCACCGTCCTTATCCTTAAGAAGGTCGCCATCCATCGGGATTGGCTTGCCCTCTGGGGATCCGACTCCGATTGTGAAGACGCGCACTCCAAGGTCTGCAGCCTGCTTCGCTGCTGCCACAGGGTCGTCCTCGTGATTTTCTCCGTCTGTGATGACTATGATGACCCTGCTCTTTTCGCTCTGTGCGCTGAAACTGCGCATGGCAGTGTTGATAGCGTCTCCGATAGCAGTTCCCTGCACGGGTACTGAACCTGTAGAGATGGAGTTAAGGAACATCTTTGCTGAGACATAGTCTGTTGTGATAGGAAGCTGAACGAAGGAATCGCCGGCAAAGATGATGAGTCCTATTCGGTCTTCACTTAACTTATCAACCAACTTGGAAATAGCAAGTTTTGCCCTTTCGAGACGGTTCGGAGAGTAATCCTCCGCCAACATTGAGTTCGATACGTCAAGACATATCATTATCTCGACTCCCTTGGCTTCGTGCTCCTTAAGCTTTGCACCTATCTGAGGACGGGCAAGGCCTATTGAAAAGAAGAAGAAGGCCAAAGAGAACAATACCATCTTTACCCAGCCCTTGGCTACAGACCTTGAAGGCATGAGTTGAAGGACAAGGGAGCTGTCTCCGAATTTCTTTATTCTTTTTCTCTGAAAATACTGCATCAGAGCAAAGAAGATAAAGAATAATGGTATCAGGAGAAGCAGAAATAGAAAATCGGCTTGTGCAAAATGAATCATGACTGTCTCCTATTTATGGTAATCTTCTGATTACGAAAAGTTCAACAAATAGTCCAAGAAGCAAAGAGACCAAGGCCACAATGGCATATCTCGTAAATAGTTCCTTATAAATAGGGAAGCTGTCAACTGTAGTCCTGGATTTCTCCATTTCGTTGATCTCGCCATAGATTTCCATCAGTTTGGTGTTGTCGGTAGCACGGAAGTATCTTCCTCCTGTGACCTGGGCAACCTCCTGAAGGAGTTCCTCATCAATCTCCACCTGCACATCCCTCACCTCAACTCCCCATGGAGTCATCACAGGATAAGGGGCTGTTCCGTTCGCTCCAATTCCGATAGTGTAGACTCTGATGCCATAGGTCTTTGCAATTTCTGCCGCCATGGCAGGAGTAATCTCTCCCCTGTTGTTCACACCATCAGTAAGAAGGATGACAACACGGCTCTTTGCGTCTGAGTCCTTCATTCTTGCAACTGCGGTAGCAAGTCCGTTTCCGATAGCAGTTCCGTCCTCGATGAGGTCGGTCTGAACCTCTTTCATCAGGTTGATGAGGGTTGCTCTGTCTGTGGTAAGAGGACACTGGGTAAAACTCTCGCCGGCAAAGACTACAATTCCCATTCTGTCCGTAGGACGCTGGGCGATGAACTCGATTGCAATGTCCTTAGCGGCATTGATACGGTCTGGAGTGAAGTCCCTTGCCAGCATACTGGTGGAAACGTCCATTGTAAGGATAATATCAATTCCCTCTGTATCAACTCTCTCCATCTGATCAGATGAGCGCGGACGAGCGATTGCGACAATTATCATCGCAAGAGCAAGAATCCTTAGAACAAAGGGGATATGTCTGATGATGCGGTAGAAAGTGAAACCACCCTGCTTCCACGGAGTCAGACTGGACACCCTCATATGAGCGCGCCTTCCTTTCAATTCTATGAAGAGGTAGTGCAGTACCAGAAGAACCGGCACAAGCTCTAACCACAATAGACTAGGGTATTCAAAAAACATAATTAAACCTCTTTCTCAATTTCAGCCTGATATGTCTGGGTCACGAATCTGACAGCAAAAGGAACAACTGTTGCGTTCTCATCATTATTTGCGACATATTTGGCGAATTTAACATAGTCGGCTCTCTCCAGAAGTTCCTTGAGTTCTGTCAGAAGGTCTTCCGGAATATCCTTTCCTTTAAGGCCATCCATAATTTCTTTGGTGGTCATCTCCATGGCACTCACCCCATATCTCTTGTCAAGATATTCTCTAAGAGCGTCAGTAACTCCCGAGTAGAAGCCTTTCTGCTTCTCAGGAACCCAAAGCTTATCGCCTCTGTATTTGTCAAGCTCTCTTAGGGCTACGATATGAGCAGGTTCTGCCTTAGCAGCCTCCACAGCATTCTTCTGTCTGCGTTTTACCAGGGCAATGATCATAGCAACCAGAGCAGCAAGAAGAAAGGCGCCACCGATATATGGAAGTACCTCCTTGAAAGTAACAGGATATTTAATCTGAGGCTTGATGTCGTGTACGACAAAAGTGGCGGTATCTACCGGCATTGTCTTCACATCGACCTTCTGGGAGTTAAAAAGCAAGGTATCCAGTTTACCTTCAGGCAATTGACGTATAACTGCCAAAGGAGGAAGTTCATATTCTCCCTCCTCAAATGTAGTGACTACAATACTTGCCTGAATATCGTAGCTGGCTGGAGCATCCTTCTTTGCCTTGTATACCTTCAAGGTATCAAGTGTCCAGTTTTCAACTACCTCCCAATCCTTTGCAAACTCCTCTTCTGAATAATCTGGAAGGGAAAGTCCTGTCTTGTCCTGCACCTTATCCAGGCGGAAGCCATAGCGGAGCTGATCTGCAATAAGTACAGAATCTCTCTGCTGAAGCTGCTGCAGGAAGGAACCCTCCACTGTCTTCAATGTCTCAGATGGTGTTATATCATTCATAAAAAATTATCTCTTTTGGAAGAAGGTCATAAGACCTTTTACATAATCCTGATTGGTCGCAATGCTTACGTTGTCAATGGAATATCTCATAAAAAGACTTCTGGCATAGTCCGCTGAAGCATCCATCCACTCCTTATAGGCCTGTCTCGTCTTCCTGCTTGAAGTGTTCACCCACAATGTCTCTCCACTCTCCGAGTCCTTCAGGTTCACCAGTCCCACATCTGGAATCTCTTTCTCTCTCGGGTCATAAACGTTTATGACAGAGAGGTCATGGCGGTTGACTGCAACCTTGAGCGCATCCTCATAACGGGCCTTTCCCTGAGGATCGACGTCCATAAGGTCGGAAAGCAGGAAGGCTGTGCACTTCTTCTTCATGACGTTGGTGAAGTAGCGGAGCGCCTCACCGATGTCTGTTCCGTTTGACTCCGGCTGAAGTTCGATGAGTTCTCTGATGATGTGGAGAAGATGACTTCTTCCCTTCTTAGGAGGGATGAACTTCTCTATCTTGTCGCTGAAGAACAGGGCTCCGACCTTGTCATTGTTGATGCTTGCGGAGAATGAGAGTACTGCCGCTATCTCTGCGATGAGGTCTCTCTTTGTCTGTACTGATGTTCCGAAAAGGCCTGAGCGGCTGACGTCGATAAGCAGAACGACTGTTAGTTCTCTCTCCTCCTCAAAGACCTTTACATAAGGCGCACGAAGACGCGCCGTAACATTCCAATCCATGTTACGGACATCATCACCATACTGGTATTCCCTTACCTCGCTGAAGGCCATACCCCTTCCCTTGAAGGCAGAATGGTACTCTCCGGCAAAGATCTGATGGGAAAGAGCCTTGGTCTTTATCTCGATCTTCCTGACCTTTTTGAGGAGGTCATTTGCGTTCTGATTTGACATATCTGTTATGGAACGTCTACTGCATTGATAATCTCAGCAATGATCTGCTCTGTTGTAACATTCTCAGCCTCAGCCTCGTATGTAAGACCAATCCTATGACGAAGAACCTCGTTGCAGACTGCGCGCACATCCTCAGGAATGACATAACCTCTTCTCTTGATGAAGGCGTATGCCTTGGCCGCCATTGAAAGCGAGATGCTGGCACGTGGAGATGCTCCGTATGAGATAAGGTTGGCAAGTTTGCCCAGGCCGTACTCCTTCGGAGTTCTTGTCGCGTATACGATGTCTACGATGTATCTCTCTATCTTCTCATCCATGTAGACGTCTCTTACAACCTGTCTTGCTCTTACGATATCCTCAGGAGTCAGGATCGGATTTGCCTTAGGGAAGGTGCCTGAGTTGTTCATTCTGACGATGAGTCTCTCCTCCTCCTTCTTCGGATAGTCAACAACTACCTTCAGCATGAAACGGTCTACCTGTGCCTCAGGAAGAGGATATGTTCCCTCCTGCTCGATTGGGTTCTGTGTAGCCATGACAAGGAAAGGTTCAGGAAGTTTAAATGTCTCGTCACCGATTGTCACCTGGCGCTCCTGCATGGCCTCAAGAAGAGCTGACTGCACCTTTGCTGGAGAACGGTTGATCTCATCCGCAAGAACGAAGTTTGCGAAGATAGGTCCTTTCTTGATCTGGAACTGCTCTGTCTTCTGAGAGTAGATCAATGTTCCAAGAACGTCTGCAGGAAGAAGGTCTGGAGTAAACTGGATTCTGCTGAACTTTGCGTCTACCGCAGATGCAAGAGTATTGATAGCCAATGTCTTTGCAAGTCCTGGAACACCCTCAAGAAGGATGTGTCCATTAGCAAGAAGGCCGATAAGAAGGTTCTCCACGAGGTGCTTCTGTCCTACGATTACCTTGTTCATCTCCAGAGTCAGAAGGTCTACGAAAGAGCTCTCCTGCTGAATGCGATCATTCAATTCTTTGATGTTAATGCTGTTCATTATTGTGTTATCTTTTATGATTTCTTAAATTTGCAATTCGCAAAAATACACTTTTTATTTCAATTCTTGTATGCGTTATATTATAAGATTATCATACGATGGGGCTGAGTTCTGCGGTTGGCAGATTCAGACACGCTTCAAATCTGTTCAGGAGGAACTCCAAAAAGCCCTCTCCACCCTACTCAGATGTGACATCAGCGTAACAGGAGCAGGAAGGACAGACACGGCAGTAAACGCAGTAAATTACATAGCCCACTTTGACTGGCCCGGAGCCGAGCCTCTACAGGCGGAGGCAGTTTCCTACAAAATAAATGCCATGATACCTAAAGGTATCGTAGTCCACGAGATACGAGAGTGCAGCGAAGACTTCCACGCACGTTTCGACGCAAAAGAAAGGGAGTATCACTACTTCATCCACAGAAAGAAGGATCCGTTCATGGGGAAGTTCTCCTATTTCTGCCGTTTTCCTCTTGACCTTGAGGCCATGAACAAGGCTTGTGAGCACCTTCTTGGAGAGCACGACTTCAGCTGTTTCGAAAAAGTTGGAGGCAATAACACAACCTCCATCTGCACGGTTTTTGAAGCCTCTTGGGAGACCTACACACCCACTCACGCAAGCCTACTTGGTTATGATTTTGAAGAGGGTGACTACATTGTGTTCAAAGTCAAGGCAAACCGCTTCTTGAGAAATATGGTGAGAGCCATTGTCGGAACGATGATAGAGGTTGGCAGAGGCAAGCAGAAACCCGAATGGGTGAAGTCTTTAATCGCCTCTGGAACACGCTCAGATGCTGGTGCTTCAGTGCCTGGCAATGCTCTTTTCTTCAACGGTGCAAAGTACGAGTAAAAAGCGCTAATTTTAGGATTATTCTGTTTTATTTTTCCTAAAAAATAACTACTTTTGCAGCTTGTCTTGACCAGACCAAAATGATTAACAAATGAATTTTTAAAATATGCTGTTCAATCTATTGCAAACACCAGTAATTGACACTGTCGCTACTGCTGCCGAAGTTGCACCAGTACCACAGGAAATGACTTATTCACTCATCAGCATGGCCACTAAGGGAGGTCCACTGATGATTGTTCTGCTTATCCTTTCAATCCTTGCTATCTACATCTTCGGACAGAAGTGGTGGATGATCTACAAGGCAGGACAGATCAACAAGTACTTCATGGATGATATCCGCGACGATATCCATGAGGGTAAGATCAAATCAGCTATCGACCTTTGCCAGAAATACGACTCTCCTATCGCGAGAATGGTCGAGAAAGGTATCGAGAGAATCGGACGTCCTCTTCAGGATATCCAGACTGCAGTCGAGAATGTGGGTAACGTTGAGGTAGCAAGACTTGAGAAAGGTCTTCCTATGCTTGCAACTATCGCAGGAGGTGCACCTATGATCGGTTTCCTTGGAACTGTAACAGGTATGATCCGTGCCTTCTTCAACATGTCTCAGGCTGGCAACAACATCGACATCACTCTTCTTTCAGGAGGTATCTATGAGGCTATGGTCACAACAGTAGGCGGTCTTTTCGTAGGTATCATCGCTTACTTCGGATACAACTACCTTACTTCACAGATTTCTAACCTCGTGTTCAAGATGGAGAACGCAACTATCGAGTTCATCGACCTTCTTCACGAGCCTGCTGACAACACTAAATAACAAGAAGACATGGCAATCAAAAGAACAACAAAGGTTGATTCAGGTTTTTCGATGTCGTCAATGACCGACATCGTCTTCCTTTTGCTCATCTTCTTCCTGGTCACCTCAACGCTCATCAACCCTAATGCCCTTAAGCTTCTTCTTCCGAAGAGCACAGGTCAGGTGTCAGCGAAGGCGACTGTCAGTGTATCAGTAAAGGACTGGAATAACGGCACATATTCCTACCACATCAACGGAAACGAGACTCCGATCCGTTTCGACGAGGTGGAGGACGAGCTCATCGGCCTTCTTCAGACAGAGGAGGACCCTACTTTCTCAATCTACGCAGATGAGACAGTACCGGTAGGAAACATCGTGCAGATCATGAACATCGCCAAGAGAAACCACTACAAGGTAATCATGGCGACATCACCAGAATAAAACACTGAAAAATGGAAGAATACAAACAGAAACGCGCAACCCAGGAAACAAGGTCAAGGATAATAGGACTTGCCCTTGTCGCTTCTGTGCATATTGCTCTGTGTGTATTCGGAGTATTCAGCGGTTTCACTTACATCTATCCGCCACCTCAGGAGAAGTCAATCCTTATTGAGTTTGATGAGATACCGGAGCCAAGACCAGTCAAGGTCAAGGCAGGCAGGGAGCCAAGGGCAGAACAGGTGGATAGGACAAAACATGTCAACCTTGTACAACAGTCTGAGGGTCAGCATGTGGGCAAGAAGCAGAATGTAGCGATGGAATCTACTATCGGACCAGACGGTGACGTTGAGGTACCGGAGCCACCACGCGAAAAGGAGATTAACAAGAAGGCTCTCTTCGCTTCCGCAAACAACAAGACTCAGAAGGATACCCTGGCTGCTCAGACAGGATCCAAGGTAAGTGATGCACTTAAGGAGGGACATGCCCAAGGCAACACCAACAAAGGCAAGACTACCGGAGAACCAAATGCAAGACTCAAAGGACGTAATGTCAAAGGAACACTTCCTAGTCCGGCATACGCAGTTCAGCAGTCAGGAACAGTAGTTGTTGCCATCTGGGTGAACCAGTATGGTGAGGTTGAAAAGGCAATCCCAGGCGCAGAGGGCACAACAGTCACAGACAAGACCTTGTGGAATGCAGCCAGACAGGCAGCAATGAAAGCGCACTTCAACACAGATGCAAATGCCCCAGCAATGCAGGAGGGTACAATTACATACATTTTTACTTTGAAATAACAGTCATGGCGTGAGCCATATATCAGAAACAATTTAATTAAAGGCCGTAAGGCAAAAGAAAATGGAAAACAATTCAAGAGGCGGAAACATCCGCAGAGAGAGAAGACCACGCATCGGCGGTGGCTCAACAAAAGAATTCGGAAGCAGAAGACCGTCGGAGGGCGGAAGAGTTTATTCTTCAGACAGACCAAGACGCTCTTACAGCGACAACAGCAACGGTGAGAGAAAATCATTCTCATCAGACAGAAGATCATCATTCGGCGAGAGAAGATCATTCGGTGGAGAGAGACGATCATTTGGCCAGGGTGGCGAGAGAAGATCATTCGGAGGCGAAAGACGCTCATTCTCAGACAACAACTCAGAGAGAAGATCATCATTCGGAGAAAGAAAGTCATTTGACGGCGAGAGACGCTCGTTCGGCCAGAGCAGCGAAAGACGCTCATTCGGTCAGAGCGGCGAGAGACGTTCATTCGGACAGGGCGGTGAGAGAAGATCGTTCGGCCAAGGTGGAGAGAGACGTTCATTCGGTGGTGAGAGAAGATCATTCGGACAGGGCGGCGACAGACGCTCATTCGGTGGCAACAGCAGATTCGGTGGTGCTCCACGTAACGGTTTCAGAAAGCCATATCAGGAGGAGGACGAGAGCGGAATCAACAAGATGCTTAGCCGCAAGCCACAGCTGGATGCATCTGCATACTCAGACAACGACTATGTAGCAGCTCCAATCAAGGACGAGGTTCGTCTTAACAAGTTTATCGCAAACTCAGGAATGTGCTCAAGACGTGAGGCTGACAACTTCATCCAGGCTGGTGTAGTTACAGTCAACGGAGTAGTAGTTACTGAGCTAGGTACAAAGGTAAACGTCCGCACAGACGACGTAAGATTCAACGGCGAGAGACTTAAGGGAGAGGAGAAGGTATACATCGTAATGAACAAACCTAAGGGTTATGTTACAACTGCAAGCGACCCACACGCAGAGAAGACTGTAATGGATCTTCTTACAGGTTGCCCGGCAAGAGTATTCCCTGTAGGTCGTCTTGACAAGAACACGACTGGAGTTCTTATGTTCACTAACGACGGCGAGATGGCAGAGAAGCTTACTCATCCTTCATACAACAAGAAGAAGATCTATCAGGTAAGCCTTGACAACAAGCTTAAGCAGGAGGACTTCGACAAGATCCTTAGCGGTATCACTCTTCAGGACGGTGAGATCAAGGCTGATGACCTTGAGTACATCGACGAGAACGACCACAGAAAGATCGGTATCGAGATCCACTCAGGAAAGAACCGTATCGTAAGAAGAATCTTCGAGTCTCTCGGTTATGAGGTGAAGGCTCTTGACAGAGTATACTTTGCTGGCCTTACCAAGAAGAACGTAAAGAGAGGCCAGTGGAGATTCCTTACTGAGGGAGAGGCTAATGTCCTCAAAATGGGAGCATACGTATAATATACCTTTATAAATATATATGGAGCATAACAACACAAAACATCGTGCAGGCTTTGTCAACATTATCGGAAACCCTAATGTCGGCAAATCAACCTTGATGAATGCACTTGTAGGAGAGAAACTCTCTATCGTGACTGCAAAGGCACAGACTACAAGACATAGAATCATGGGTATTGTAAACGAGGAGAACTACCAGATCGTATACTCAGATACTCCTGGTATCCTTAAGCCTAACTACAGGCTTCAGCAGAGCATGATGAACTTCGTCGACACAGCAATCGGAGATGCGGATATCATCCTGTATGTAACTGATACTGTGGAGAAAGGAGATAAGAATGTAGAATACATTGAGAAGCTCCAGAAAATTGATTGTCCTGTCATTCTAGTAATCAACAAGATTGACATCAGCAATCAGCAGCAGGTTGTAGAGCTTATGGGATGGTGGAAACAGCAGCTTCCCAAAGCTCTTATCTTCCCTGCATCAGCACAGGAGAAATTCAATCTTGATAACATCTTCAATGCTATCGTAGATAACCTTCCGGAGTCTCCGGCATGGTATGACAAGGATGTCTTTACAGACAAGAACCTCAGATTCTTCGCATCTGAGATCATCCGAGAGAAGATTTTCCTCAACTATAAGGAGGAGATACCATACAGCTGTGAAGTGGTTGTGGAGGAATTCAAGGAAGGCAGCGAGAGATATGACATCAGCGCAGTCATCTATGTGATGAGAGACACACAGAAGGGAATCATCATCGGCAAGGGAGGCCAGTCATTGAAAAAGGTAGGAACCCAGGCAAGAATTGACATGGAAGACTTCTTCCAGAAGAAGGTATTCCTAAGACTTTTTGTCAAGGTAGACAGCGATTGGAGAGAAAACAAGAAAGAACTAAGGAGATTCGGATATGAGTATTGATGATATTGAAATGCCTGAAGAGCTTAACGAGGAGGAGATTCAAGAGACTGAGGAGCAGGAAGTTGCAGAAAGCAATGAGCCTACAGGTCGTTTTGATAAGCTTCTTGGCGAGCACAGCCGCAAATACAAACTGTCAGGAATGTTCAAGGACTGGTTCCTTGACTACTCATCATACACCATCCTTGACAGAGCAGTCCCTCATATCGTAGACGGACTGAAACCGGTACAGAGACGTGTCCTTCACGCAATGTATGTCAACGACGACGGCACCTTGACAAAAGCAGCCAAGGTCGTAGGACAGGTGATGGCCTACCATCCACACGGAGACCAATCTATCTTTGGTGCCCTTGTCACTCTGGGTCAGAAGAACCTTCTTATCGACACACAGGGAAACTGGGGTAACATCATCACAGGCGACCCTAATGCGGCAGGACGATACATCGAGTGCCGTCTATCAAAGTTTGCGAAGGAGGTTGTTTTCAATCCAAAGACTACAAGCTGGATCCGTTCATACGACGGAAAGCTCGACGAGCCTATTGAACTTCCTGTTAAATTCCCTTTGCTTCTTGCTCAGGGAACTGAGGGTATTGCAGTAGGACTTGCTTCTAAGATTCTCCCTCACAACTTCAATGAACTTATCGACGCTTCGATTGCAATCCTTGAAGAGAAGGAGTTCGAAATCTATCCGGACTTCCCTACCGGAGGTTTTGCAGACTGCTCTAAATACAACAAAGGCCTAAGAGGTGGAGTTGTAAAGGTGAGAGCAAAGCTTGAAAAGATCGACAAGAATACAATCGCCATCACAGAGGTACCGTTCGGAAAGACAACCCACGCCCTTTGTGATTCTATCCTTAAGGCAAAGGAAAAAGGTAAGATCAAGATCAAGAAGATCGACGACCTTACTACAAGCCAGGCTAACATCATCATCCACCTTCCTAACGATGTGTCGCCGGACAAGACTATCGATGCACTTTACGCATTTACTGACTGTGAAGTATCGATTTCTCCTAACATGTGCGTGATTGTAGATCACAAGCCTGAGTTCCTTACTGTCGATGAGGTACTCAAATACGACACTATGCACACGAGGGGTCTTCTTGGAAGAGAACTTGAGATCAGAATGTCAGAACTTGAGAATGACTGGCATTACAACTCTCTTGAGCGTATCTTCTTTGAGAACCGCATCTACAAGATCTTGGAAGGCAACTCAGTAAGCTGGGAGGCACAGTTGGACGAGGTATTCACTAAAATGAAGGAATACCAGCATTGCGTCAAGAGAGAGATCATCATGGACGATATCCACAAACTTGTGGAGAAACCGGTAAGAAAGATCTCCAAGTTTGATGCAAAGGCGGTGGAGGAGAAGCTCAAGTCTCTCGAGGAAGAGATGGCTCAGGTACAATACAACCTCGACCACCTCACAGACTACACCATCACTTACTTCAAGAACATCAAGAAGAAGTATGGAAAGGCTTATCCAAGACAGACAGAGATCACAAGCTTCGAGTCAATCGCTGCAACTAAGGTAGTAAACAACAACGCCAAGCTTTATGCCAACAAGGCTGAGGGCTTCGTAGGAACAGCACTTAAGAAAGACGACAACGGAGAATACATCTGCGACTGCTCAGACCTTTCTGAGATCATCGTAATCATGAAGAATGGTAAATACCTTGTTACAAAGGTTTCAGACAAGGCCTTCTTCGGCAAGGACATCATCCATGTTGATGTATTCGACAGAAACGATACAAGAACCATCTACAACGTCATCTACCGCGAGGGTAAGACAAGTCTGTCATACGCAAAGAGATTTGCAGTGACAAGCATCACCCGAGACAAGGAGTATGACATCACCATGGGAACTGAAGGATCAACAATCCTCTGGTTCACAGCAAACAAGAACGGTGAGGCTGAGACAGTAAAGATAAACCTTCGTCCAAGACCTATGCTCAAGAAACTCACTGGAGAATATGACTTCTCTACACTGGCCATCAAGGGTAAGGCATCACGAGGAAATCTTGTTTCAAAGAATCCGATTCAGAAGATTCTCCTCAAGTCGAAGGGAGTCTCTACTATCGGAGGAAAGGACATATGGTTCGACGCAGACATCCAGAAGTTGAATGACGAGTCCAGAGGAGAGTACCTTGGCCAGTTCAATACAGGAGACCACGTTCTTGCAGTATTCAAGGATGGAACTTGCTACACGACTTCATTTGACGTAAGCAACAGATACCAGGGCGAACTTCTCAGACTTGAGAAGCTCGACACAAACAAGACCTTCGCAGCCCTCTATTATGACGGGGCATCAAAATGCTTCTACATCAAGAGATTCAGCTTCGAGGTCAGCGACAACACCCCTATCTCATTCATCTCAGACGCCAAGGGTTCATACCTGATAGCACTCTGCGAGGATAAGCACCCTCAGTTCGAGATCACCTTCGGTGGAAAACACGAGCATCGCGAAGCGGAAAAAGTTGACGCAGAGGAGTTTATAGCAAAGAAGGGTATCAACGCCAAAGGAAAGAGAGTAAGTGCCTACGAGGTGAAATCAGTAGCCTTCATCGAGCCTCTGCACAAGCCAGAGGATGATATCGAGCCAAAAGAGGCAGAAAATCAGGCAGGAGACATTGACAACTCTGATATTCCGGATCCAACAGATCAGGACGGAGGTGAAGATGATGGTCAGTTGACTCTATTCTAAAACTTATGATTATATCATTGACAGGTTTTATGGGAAGCGGAAAAAGCAGTGTTGCAAGGGAACTTGCAGCGCTGCTTTGCTGCTCATACATCGACCTTGACGAATATATAGAAAAGGCTGAAGGTAGAACGATCTCTAATATCTTCGAAGAAAACGGAGAAGACACATTCAGGGCAATGGAGGTCAAGTACCTTAAAGAGGTTATAGAGAAGGCCGATAAAGACCTTATATTATCCCTTGGCGGAGGCACCATCATGACGGCAGAATGCAAGGACATGACTATGAAAAAGACAAAGTCGGTCTACCTTCAGGCAGAAATAGGAACTCTCATGAAAAACCTTGAGAATCAGACAGAATCGAGACCTATGCTTAAAGGAGAAAAAGGACTTGAAGCAAGGATAAGGGAGCTGATGGATAAAAGGGAAGCAACCTATAGGGAATGTGCTGAACTCATCGTCAGGACAGATGGGCTGAATCCAAAGGAAATAGCGGAAAAAATTAAAGAGGAACTTATATAAGCTCCTCTCTTTGATGTATATCCTTTACCCTCAACTGAAGGTTTGCAATTCCTCTGTAATAATTTTCAACTATCGAATAGCAGACGTCTATAGGATTTCCTGCCTGAATATGCTCAAAATTATCTGCCATATTGAAGGCAATAGCTGAAATATGGCGATATGGCTGAGTCTCCTGAATAAGTTCCAGTTTAAGGTGGCAGGCATCAGCGCCTACTCTTCTTCCGTTTCCGTTGTCGTAGACATTCTCAGTGAGGAAGACAGGAGCATGGTTACCAGGACCAAATGGCTGGAACTGCTTCAATATTCTGAAGAACTTAGGGGTAATCTGAGCAAAGTCAAGTTTCGCGTCAAGATCCACAATAGGAGTCAACATTACCGGGCTGATCTTACCCTCAATCGCCTTCTCTATTCTCTGACAGAACTCTGGGAGATTTTCCTCCTTCATTGTAAGTCCGGCAGCATAAAGATGACCTCCGAAGTTTTCAAGAAGGTCTGCACAACTCTCAATAGCCTCATATAGGTCGAAACCATGGACACTTCGAGCTGAACCTGTAACGAAGCCGTTAGACTTTGTAAGTACGATTGTAGGTCGATAGAAAGCCTCTACAAGTCTTGAAGCCACAATTCCTACAACACCTTTATGCCATGAAGGATTATAGACGATGGTAGCATTTGCAGCTGACAGGCAATTGCCTGAATTAACCATCTCCAAGGCCTCCTGGGTGATCTCTCTGTCAATGTTCTTTCTTTCGTTGTTATGCTCGTTGATGGTCTGACCCAAGTAATGAGCAGTCTCGTCGTCTGTCGATGTAAGCAGTTCAACCGCTATACGACCTGACTCAATTCTACCTGCCGCATTGATTCTAGGACCGATCTTGAAGACGATATCATCAATGGTAATATGGGAAGGATCAAGAGTAGACAACTTGATCATGGCCATAAGTCCATGTCTTGGATTCTCATTCATCTGCTTGAGTCCGAAATGAGCAAGGATTCTGTTCTCTCCTATAATGGACACAAGGTCAGAAGCGATGCTGACTACAAGAAGATCAAGAAGGGGAATCAAGGTCTCGAACGGGATATCATATCTCTGACAATAACCCTGAACAAGTTTGAAACCGACACCACAACCGGAAAGATCATCGAACGGATAGCTGCAATCCTCGCGCTTCGGGTCGAGCACTGCTACCGCCGCTGGAATTTCGTTTTCCGGCAGGTGATGGTCGCAGATGATCATGTCAATTCCTTTGCTGCGCGCGTATTCCACCTTTTCGATGGCCTTGATGCCACAGTCGAGCGTGATGATGAGGGTAAAGCCGTTTTCCGCTGCCCAGTCGATGCCCTTGCGTGATACGCCGTACCCCTCGTCGTAGCGGTCCGGGATGTAGAAGTCAATGTTTGTTGTCTGACGACGTAAGAAAGAATAAACAAGAGATACAGCTGTTGTTCCATCTACATCATAATCTCCATAAACAAGAATCATCTCTCTGGAAATCACTGCCTTGCGAAGTCTCTCCACTGCCTGGTCCATATCCTTCATAAGGAAAGGGTCGTGGAGATTATCAAGACTTGGACGGAAGAAGGAACGTGCCTGCTCAAAGGTATTGACTCCCCTCTGGACAAGAAGCTGCGCCAAAACCGGGTCAACTCCAAGTTCAGATGACAGACGACTAACTGTTTCAGCGTCTGCAGGTTCTCTCAATATCCACTGTTTCTCTCTTGTCATAGCACACAAAGATACTCTTTTTATTTCAATTCGTTTCAATTTTAGAATTAAATATGTTAATTTTGTACGTTTGGCGGAAAGTCCGCATTTAGCAGATAAAAACAATAAAAACATAATAAAAAATGAGCCATATTGAACTAAACGAGCAGGAGCAGTTCAGAAGAGACGCCCTTACAAAGCTCAGAGATCTTGGCATTGAGCCGTATCCAGCAGCCCTCTTCCCAATCAACGCATCTACAAAGCAGATCAAGGAGGAGTATGATGAGGCTAAAGGCAACTTCCAGGAGGTAGTCATCGCCGGACGTCTTATGTCAAGACGTATCATGGGTGCAGCTTCATTCGGAGAAATCCAGGATGAGACAGGACGTATCCAGGTATACATCAACCGCGACGAGATCTGTCCAGGTGAGGACAAGACAATGTATAATACTGTATTCAAGAAACTTCTTGACATCGGAGATATCATCGGAGTGAAGGGATTTGCCTTCATCACAAAGACAGGTCAGCTTTCTGTACACGCTAAGGAGCTTACTCTTCTAAGCAAATCACTTCGCGTACTTCCTATCGTGAAGGAGAAGGACGGAGAGGTATTCGACGCATTCTCAGATCCGGAGCTTAAGTACAGACAAAGATATGTAGACCTTATCGTGAACCCTCAGGTTCGCGAGACCTTCATCAAGAGAAGCCAGATCGTTGCGACAATGCGCGAGTACTTCAATGAGGCAGGTTGCCTTGAGGTGGAGACTCCAATCCTTCAGTCTATCCCAGGAGGTGCGACTGCAAGACCTTTCATCACTCACCACAACGCTCTTGATATTCCTCTATACCTACGTATCGCCAACGAGCTTTACCTTAAGAGACTTATCGTAGGAGGCTACCACGGAGTATACGAGTTCGCAAAGGACTTCCGTAACGAGGGTATGGACAAGACTCACAACCCAGAGTTCACATGTATGGAAATCTATGTTGCATACAAGGACTATATCTGGATGATGGAGTTCATCGAGAAGCTTCTTGAGAAGATCGCAATCAAGACAAACGGTAAGACTGAGCTTACAATCGGCGACAAGACTGTTGACTTCAAACCACCTTACAGAAGACTTCCTATCCTTGAGGCAATCAAGGAGTACGCAGGAGTTGATGTGGCTGGCATGAACGAGGACGAACTTCGTGAGACATGTAAGAAACTTCATGTGGAGATTGACAACACTATGGGTAAGGGCAAGCTTATCGACGCTATCTTCGGAGAGTACTGCGAGCACCACCTTGTCAACCCTACATTCATCACTGACTACCCTGTGGAGATGTCTCCTCTTACTAAGAGACACCGCTCTAACCCAGAGCTTACTGAGCGTTTCGAGCTCTTCGTATGCGGTAAGGAGCTTGCAAACGCATATAGCGAGCTTAATGACCCTATCGACCAGTACGAGAGATTCCAGGAGCAGCTTAAGCTTAAGGAGGGTGGAGACGATGAGGCTATGTTCATTGACATGGACTTCGTAAGAGCACTTGAGTATGGTATGCCTCCAACATCAGGTTTGGGAATGGGTATCGACCGTCTTACAATGTTCATGACCAACTCTCCTACTATCCAGGATGTATTGTTCTTCCCTCAGATGCGTCCAAAGAAGAGCGCACCTAAGCAGGAGGAGCAGGCAGAGAGCCAGGAGTAACATAACATAAAATGAGAACAGAAAACATAGCATCTGCTCAAAACTCAAAAATCAAGGAACTTCTTGCGCTTCAGGAGAAATCCAGAACGAGGCGTGAGAAGTCTCTTTTTGTAGTGGAAGGCCGAAGAGAACTTGAGCACTGCCTGAATGCAGGCTTCAAGGCAAGAACCCTTTTTGTCTGCCCGGAGATCATCACTGACGGCGAGCTCAAGCCCCTTGCTGCAAAGGCAGAAGCGGGAAACCCAAGTTGCAATATGGTGGTCATCCCTCAGATGATCTATGAAAAGGTTGCATACAGAAGTTCCACAGAAGGCATAATTGCAGAAATTGAATTCAGGGACAGAAAACTGGCCGACCTAAAACTAAGTGAGGCTCCGTTAATAGTAGTTCTTGAATCTGTAGAGAAACCCGGCAACCTTGGAGCCATCCTTCGTAGCGCAGACGCAGCAGGAGCAGATGCAGTCATCATCTGCGACCCACTCACCGACCTCTACAATCCAAACCTTATCCGATCAAGCATCGGAGGCATCTTCTCAAGACAGGTTGCAGCCGCAAGTTCAGAGGAGACAATCAAATGGCTTAAGGACAACAAGATCCAGATCCTGACAGCCCAGCTTCAAGACTCAGAGTGGTACTACGACACCCCTATGACAGCAGGCACAGCCCTCATCATGGGAACAGAGGCCACAGGTCTGACAGACGCATGGAGAAAGGCAGCTGACGCCCACATCAAGATCCCTATGCTAGGAGAACTTGATTCGCTGAATGTATCAGTATCAGCAGCCATCCTGCTCTTCGAAGCAGTACGTCAGCGCAACTCAAAATAACACCCGCTATGGAAAAATTCGGCCTTATAGGTACACCTATCAGACACTCGCTAAGTCCTGCCCTGTTCACGGCCGGATATAAGGGAGAGTACACCTACGACCTCATCGAAGAAGACAGCTTCGCAACATCATTCTCCCGCTTCATCAGCGGATACAAGGCCATCAACGTCACCGCCCCGTACAAGGAAGAAGCATTCAAGGCAGCAGACATCCATAGTGAGGAATGCACCATCATCAAGGCCGCAAACATCCTCATCAAGACGAGCGAAGGCATCAAGGCGCACAACAGCGACGCAGAAGGCGTCATGGCCTGTCTGCGCGAGATTCCATTCAGACAAGGCACGCTGGCCAACACCGTCTTCATCGTCGGCTGCGGCGGAGCAGCAAAGGCAGCGGCATACGCAGCATGCAAGATGGGTTATGACGTTATCATCACGAACAGGACACACGAAAAAGCCCTTTACATGGCAAAAGAACTCACTGAGAAGCACGGATTCAACGTCCTCGCAGTGGACTTCAGCCGCTTCGCATTCTGCTTCAAGAAAGCAAGAATCATCATCTACACCCTCCCCTCTCCTATCCCGGCATTAGAAGAATTAGGAGAAATCCACATCAAGGGAGGTCGTATCCAGACAAGAGACAAATACATCATCGAAGCAAACTATAAGAATCCTGCATTCTCAGAAGACTTGCTCAAGAAGATGAAAGAAATAAACCCCAAGCTGAAATATATCAGTGGAAAATCATGGCTTCTAGGCCAGGCTATCGGGGGTTATGAATTATTTACAGGAAAGAAGCCAGATATAGAGGCGATGAGCAAGGTTTTATAAAAAATTATGAGTATCTTGCTACGTTTTTGGGAAGAACCTGAAAATAATTAACACTAATTTAACACATAAAATCATGTCATTGAACAAAGTAATGCTGATCGGTAACGTTGGAAAAGACCCGGAAGTACGTTACCTTGAGACTCAGGGCAATGCAAAAGTTGCCTCATTCACCCTAGCCACAACAGAGCGCTATCGCGACAGAAACGGTGAGCTTAGAGAAAACACAGAGTGGCACAACATCGTAGCATGGAGAAATTCTGCAGATGTAGCCGAGAAATACATCAGAAAGGGCACACAGCTCTACATCGAGGGACGTCTTCGTACGAGAAGCTGGGATGACCAGCAGGGCCAGAAGCACTACACTACAGAAATCGTAGTTGACAACCTTCAGCTACTTGGAAAGAAAGCAGATAATCCTGCTGTTGCAAACGGAGGATATCAGGCTCCTGCACAGCCTGCTCAGCCAGCATATCAGCAGCCTGCCCAGCCGGCAAAACCAGTCCAGACAGCAAGTTTTGAGGCAGAAGGACCAGAGGACGACCTACCATTCTAAAGAAACACAAAAGATAATAATATAAGAACTTATGAAACTTGACGTAGTACTTGGACTCCAGTGGGGAGACGAGGGAAAAGGAAAAATCGTAGATGTGCTTGCAAGCCGCTATCCTGTTGTCGCAAGATTCCAGGGTGGTCCTAACGCAGGTCACTCACTTCACTTCGACGGCAAAAGCTTTGTCCTAAGATCAATTCCATCAGGAATTTTCAGACAGGAGGCTCTTAACATTGTCGGAAACGGTGTAGTTCTTGATCCTATCACATTCAAAGGAGAGTGTGACAACATCGTAGCAAAGACAGGAATTCCTGTAACAGAAAGAATCGTGATCGCTAAGAAGGCCCACCTTATTCTTCCTACTCACAGACTTCTTGACGCAGCTAACGAGGCAGCTATGGGTAAGGGAAAGATTGGTTCTACTCTAAAGGGAATCGGTCCTACTTACACTGACAAAATCAGCCGTAACGGCCTTAGAGTCGGAGACATCCTTGCCGGTGACTTCCAGGAAAGATACAACAAGCTAAAAGCAAGACACGTAAAGCAGCTTGAGCAGATGGGCTTCGAGTGCGATCCTGACGCAGAAGAGGCAGCATTCATGGAGGCTGTAGAGTACTTGAAGACATTTGAGCTTGTTGACTGTGAGTACTATGTAAACAACCTTCTTAAGGAGAAAGAGATCCTTGCTGAGGGTGCTCAGGGTTCAATGCTTGACGTAGACTATGGTTCATATCCATTCGTCACATCATCATCTACAGCATGTGCAGGTTCCTGCATCGGTCTTGGAGTTTCCCCTTCTAAGATTGGTCATGTATTCGGTATCTTCAAAGCATACTGTACACGTGTAGGAAGCGGTCCATTCCCTACTGAGCTCTTCGATGAGACTGGAGAGAATCTCCGTAAGATTGGAAACGAGTTTGGAGCAGTGACAGGAAGACCACGTCGCTGCGGATGGCTAGACCTTGTAGCATTGAAATACGCAGTAATGATCAGCGGTGTTACAGACCTTATCATGATGAAATCAGACTGTCTTGACACATTCGAGACAATCAAGGTCTGCACATCATACATTGTAGACGGAAAGCCTTCAGATCAGTGGCCATTCGATACATTCGCTAATATTGAGCCTGTATACACTGAGTTCAAGGGTTGGAATACAGATCTTACTCACTGCCGTACAGAGGAGGAACTACCTCAGGAATTCCGCGATTATATCGCATTTATGGAGAACTACCTTGAGGTTCCTATCAAGATCATCTCTGTTGGTCCAGACCGTGAGGCAACAATCATGAGATAATCACAGAAATTTGATTCTTTCAAATATAAAAAGAGAGGTCGACGACGTCGACCTCTCTTTTTATTGTATCAACCTCTCTACTAGAGATCGTTGAGTGAACTTGTAACATCAGCCATAGGAGCAACAAGAATCTCCTGGAAGTCCTTCTGACCTGTACCAGCTGGGATAGCGTGTCCACAGATGACATTCTCCTTAAGACCCTCAAGTCCGTCTACGCGGCCTCTGATAGCTGCCTCGCTAAGAACCTTGGTTGTCTCCTGGAAGGAAGCTGCAGAGATGAAGCTGTTAGTCTTCAACGCAGCTCTTGTGATACCCTGAAGTACCTGGCTTGCTGTTGCAGGCTGTGCCTCGCGTACTGCCAACATCTTAAGTCCCTGTCTCTCAAGAGAAGAATTCTCGCTTCTCATCTCACGAGCAGTGATGATGTCGCCCTCCTCGTATTTCTCTGAATCTCCCCTCTCAACTACTACGAACTTGCCGTATAGCTTGTCATTAAGATCCATGAATACAGTCTTGTCAACCAGCTCCTCTGGTAGGAACTCTGTATCTCCCGGATTGTTGATCTGTACCTTTCTCATCATCTGACGTACGATGATCTCGAAGTGCTTGTCGTTGATCTTTACACCCTGGAGACGGTATACCTCCTGAATCTCATTCACGATATACTCCTGTACCTTGATAGGTCCAAGGATATTCAGAATGTCAGTAGGTGATACTGCACCCTCTGATAGACGCATACCTGCCTTCACGTAATCATTCTCCTGTACTAGGATCTGCTTACTTAGAGGAACAAGGTAACGTTTCTCAATACCAGACTTATTGCGTACGATAATCTCCTGGTTACCTCTCTTGATCTTACCCATGAAGACCTCACCATTGATCTCAGAAAGAACTGATGGGTTAGATGGGTTACGTGCCTCGAAGAGCTCTGTAACTCGTGGAAGACCTCCTGTAATATCGCTGGCCTTACCGAATGAACGCGAAATCTTGATGATGATGTCACCGACCTTAACATCGTCTCCATCGTTCACAAGAACGTGAGCCTTCACTGGAAGGTTGAACTGCTTGATAATCTCACCGTTGTCGTCAAGGATAAGGATAGATGGAGCCTTAGTCTTGTCCTTAGACTCGATGATTACTCGGTCTTTGTTATTTGAGTACTCATCTGCCATCTCCTCGCGGTAAGTAACACCCTCGATCATGTTCTCGAAGCGGATCTTACCTGCATTCTCTACGATAGTGATCGCGTTATATGCATCCCACTCGCAGATTCTCTCCTTCTTGCTTACCTTTTCACCATTCTTCTTGTAAAGAACAGATCCGTAAGGAACGTCATACTGAGAGAATGTGATACCTGTGTTCTCATCAACGATACGAAGCTCAGTAGCGCGGCTGATTACAACCTCCTCAGTTGTACCATCTGCTTTGATTCTCTCGATAGTTCTAAGCTCGTTGAACTCAAGTTTACCATCGTACTTAGAATCAATCGAGCTCTCAACTACCTGGTTACCCGCTGTACCACCACCGTGGAATGTACGAAGTGTAAGCTGAGTACCTGGCTCACCGATAGACTGTGCTGCGATTACGCCGACAACCTCACCTTTCTCAACCATACGGCTTGATGCAAGGTTACGTCCGTAACATTTTGCGCAGACTCCCTTACGAGACTCACAAGTAAGCACTGAACGGATTTCAACCTGCTCGATAGGAAGAGACTCGATAAGCTTAGCAGCATCCTCTGTAATCTCCTCACCTGCTGGAAGGATAAGCTCGCCAGTTAGCGGGTTGAAGATATCGTGTACTGATGTTCTACCGAGAATTCTCTCACCAAGAGTCTCAACAACAGTATCCTTGTTCATGATAGGTGTAGCGATAAGACCTCTTAGAGTACCGCAGTCCTCCTCATTGATGATGACGTCATGAGAAACGTCAACAAGACGACGAGTCAAGTAACCTGCATCGGCAGTCTTAAGCGCCGTATCCGCAAGACCCTTACGAGCACCGTGGCTAGATACGAAGTACTCAAGCACTGACATACCCTCCTTAAGGTTAGAGATAACCGGGTTCTCGATAATCTCCGCTGTCTCTGCACCGGACTTCTGAGGCTTGGCCATCAAACCACGCATACCGCAAAGCTGCTTGATCTGCTCCTTGGATCCACGGGCACCTGAGTCAAGCATCATATAAACAGAGTTGAATCCCTGCTGGTCCTCTGCAATCTGCTTAGTCACGATACCTGTAAGTTTGGTATCCACTGAAGACCAAAGGTCGATCACCTTGTTATAACGCTCGTTGTTGGTCATCATACCCATAGCGTAGCTGGCCTTGATATTCTCAACAGTCTTGTACGCCTCATCAATCATACCCTTCTTCTGCTCTGGGATAATCACGTCACCAAGGTTGAACGAAAGTCCGCCTCTAAACGCCATTGTATATCCTAGATTCTTGATGTCATCAAGGAACTGAGCTGTACGGGATACACCTGTATTCTTGATAACGCTTGAGATGATTGTTCTTAGGGATTTCTTACCAAGAACCTCATTGATATATGGAACCTCAGTTGGAGCGAGCTGGTTTACAATGATTCTACCTGGAGTAGTCTCTACCATCTCAGTTCCAGCCTCCGGATTAGTCTTATCCTTAGGCAATCTCACGTAAATCTTTGCGTGGATGTCAATTGCCTTCTCATTAAGAGCGATGATAACCTCCTCAGGACCATAGAATCTCATGTTCTCACCCTTCACACCTGGTCTCGCCTTAGTGATGTAGTAAAGACCAAGCACCATATCCTGTGATGGCACTGTAATAGGAGTACCGTTGGCAGGGTTAAGGATGTTGTGAGATCCTAGCATCAATAGCTGAGCCTCAAGGATTGCAGCGTTGCCAAGCGGGAGGTGAACCGCCATCTGGTCACCGTCGAAGTCCGCGTTGAACGCAGTACATGCAAGCGGATGAAGCTGGATAGCCTTACCCTCGATCATTCTTGGCTGGAAAGCTTGGATACCAAGACGGTGAAGAGTAGGTGCACGGTTCAATAGTACCGGATGACCTTTCATCACGTTCTCAAGGATATCCCAGATCACTGGATCCTTTCTGTCAACAATCTTCTTTGCCGACTTGACAGTCTTCACAATACCTCTCTCGATCAACTTTCTGATGATGAATGGTTTGTAAAGCTCAGCCGCCATGAATTTTGGAAGACCACACTCATGCATCTTAAGCTCTGGACCTACTACGATAACTGAACGTGCTGAGTAATCCACACGCTTACCAAGTAGGTTCTGACGGAAACGTCCCTGCTTACCTTTCAATGAATCTGAAAGTGATTTAAGAGTTCTGTTTGCCTCGCTCTTTACTGCATTCGACTTCTTAGAGTTGTCGAAGAGTGAGTCTACTGCCTCCTGAAGCATACGCTTCTCATTTCTAAGGATTACCTCAGGAGCCTTGATATCAATCAGTCTCTTAAGACGGTTATTTCTGATAATGACTCTTCTGTAAAGGTCGTTAAGGTCTGATGTCGCGAAACGGCCACCATCTAGTGGAACTAGAGGACGAAGGTCTGGCGGAATCACTGGAACAACCTTTAGAATCATCCACTCAGGACGGTTGATGCCCTTAGACTCCTGGAACCACTTCACAATGCTAAGTCTCTTAAGAGCCTCAGCCTTTCTCTGCTGTGAAGTCTCCTCAGTCATCTTCTTGCGAAGCTCTTTGCCAAGTGCGTCAACATCGATCTCCTGAAGAAGTTCGTAGATAGCCTCAGCACCCATAGCAGCTCTGAACTTATTTGGATCATCATTGCTAAGGTTAGCGTTATCTGGCATTGAATCGATAATGTCAAGGTACTCCTCCTCTGAAAGAAGTTCCTTCTTCTCGATACCAGAATTTCCTGAGCTGAGAACGATATATTTTTCGTAGTAGATTACAGACTCAAGCTTCTTTGCAGGGATGCCAAGAAGAGCCGCAATCTTATTAGGAGCTGACTTGAAGTACCAGATATGAGCAACAGGAACTGTAAGCTCGATGTGGCCCATTCTCTCTCTACGTACTTTCTTCTCAGTAACCTCTACACCGCATCGGTCACAAGTGATACCACGATATCTGATTCTCTTGTACTTACCGCAATGACACTCATAGTCCTTTGTAGGACCGAAGATCTTCTCACAGAAAAGACCGTCCCTTTCTGGCTTGTATGTCCTATAGTTTACGGTTTCCGGCTTGGTTACCTCTCCTGAAGATCTCTCTTTGATATCCTCAGGAGAAGCTAGTGAGATACTGATTCTCTCGAAATTGCTTTTAACCTTGTTTTCTTTATTAAAAGTAGGCATATATATAAAATTCAATTATCGGTTAAAATTAATCCAATGTCACCTTTAGACCAAGACCTCTAAGCTCGTGCAGCAATACATTTAGAGACTCAGGGATGCCTGGAGTAGGCATGAGGTCTCCCTTGACGATTGCCTCGTATGTCTTAGAACGTCCTGTTACGTCATCGGATTTCACAGTCAAGATCTCCTGAAGGATGTTGGCAGCACCGAATGCCTCAAGTGCCCAAACCTCCATCTCTCCGAATCTCTGACCTCCGAACTGAGCTTTACCTCCGAGAGGCTGCTGAGTAATAAGAGAGTAAGGTCCAATTGAACGTGCATGCATCTTGTCATCAACCATATGACCAAGTTTGATCATGTAGATGACTCCGACAGTTGCAGGCTGGTCGAACCAGTCACCTGTACCGCCATCTCTTAGATATGTCTTACCATATCTTGGAACACCTGCCTCATCAGTGTACTTACAGATGCTGTCAAGGTCTGCTCCATCGAAGATTGGAGTACTGAACTTGACACCAAGCTGCTCTCCTGCCCAACCAAGTACAGTCTCATAGATCTGTCCAAGGTTCATACGCGAAGGCACACCAAGAGGGTTCAACACGATATCTACTGGAGTACCATCCTGTAGGAATGGCATATCCTCATCTCTAACCACCTTTGCAACAATACCCTTGTTACCGTGGCGTCCTGCCATCTTATCTCCAACTCTGATCTTTCTCTTCTTAGCGACGTAAACCTTTGCAAGCTGCATTACGCCGTTTGGAAGCTCATCACCGATCTTGATCTTGTCAATAGCTCTTCTGTGTCTTGCTGCAGCCTCTTTATGTGCGATGCAGTAGTTTCCGATAAGCTCCTTGATAAGAAGGTTGGTATTCTTGTCAGTAGTCCACTTGCTTGAGTTGATGTTCTCAAAGTTGTCAATAGCATTGATGTCCGCTAGAGTAATATCATTACCCTTTGGAACAAGCTCAACACCATAAAGGTCGCTGATACCTGCGCTCTTCTTACCCTCTACTAGAGTAGCAAGCTTGCTGATGAACTTAGCACGAAGAGCCTCAGCCTTCTGTGTAAACTCTTCCTCAGCAATCTCAATCTTAGCCTTCTGGTCTGACTTAGCTCCCTTTCTGTTGCTTTCCTTAGCAACCTTAGAGTATAGAGCTGTTCCGATAACAGTACCGCTTAGTGATGGAGTCGCCTTAAGCGAAGCATCCTTAACGTCTCCTGCCTTGTCACCGAAGATAGCTCTAAGAAGCTTCTCCTCTGGTGATGGATCGCTCTCTCCCTTAGGAGTGATCTTACCGATCATGATGTCACCTGGCTCGATGTGAGCACCGATACGGATGATACCGTTCTCGTCAAGGTCCTTAGTCGCATCCTCACCCACGTTAGGGATATCGTTTGTAAGCTCCTCTGGACCACGCTTAGTATCACGAACCTCAGTAATATACTCGTCTACGTGTACTGAAGTAAGAACGTCCCAACGGATCATACGCTCAGAGATAACGATCGCATCCTCGTAGTTGTAACCCTTCCATGGCATGAATGCCACCTTAAGGTTTCTACCAAGAGCAAGCTCTCCCTTCTGAGTTGCGTAACCCTCGGTCATGATCTGACCCTTCTCAACAATCTGTCCCTTGCGAACAATAGGTTTGAGCAGGATAGTAGTACTCTGGTTTGTTCTTCTGTAGATAGGAAGCTTGTAAACAGTCACATCTGGTGAGAAGCTTACAAATCTCTCATCCTCAGTACGCTCGTACTTAACATGAATTTCGTTAGCGTCAACATAGACAACCTCACCTCTTCTGGTAGCAGTTACCTGAGTTCTTGAATCCTGACAGACTCTCTGCTCGAGACCTGTACCTACGATAGGTGACTCAGGATTTAGAAGAGGAACCGCCTGTCTCATCATGTTGGCTCCCATCAATGCACGATGGGCATCATCATGCTCCAGGAATGGAATCAACGATGCAGCCACAGAAGCAATCTGGTTAGGCGCTACGTCCATATAGTTAACCTCGTCTTTTGTTACGACAGGGAAGTCGGCACCATAACGGCACTGGATTCTGTCGTCGAGGATATTTCCTGTCTCGTCCATCTTGACGTGAGCAAGAGACACCATCTGGTTCTCCTCTTCCTCAGCGCTAAGGTAGTGCCAACCTTCGTTGCTTAGGTCTACCTTACCTCCGTCAACCTTGCGGTATGGAGTCTCGATGAATCCAAGATCATTAATTCTTGCATATACACAAAGAGATGAGATAAGACCGATGTTTGGTCCCTCAGGAGTCTCGATCGGACATAGACGACCATAGTGTGTATAGTGTACGTCTCGAACCTCGAAACCTGCTCTATCTCTTGAAAGACCTCCTGGACCTAGAGCTGACAGACGACGCTTGTGAGTCATCTCAGAAAGCGGGTTAGTCTGATCCATGAACTGTGATAGCTGGCTTGTTCCGAAGAACGAGTTGATCACAGATGAAAGAGTCTTTGCGTTGATAAGATCGATAGGTGCAAACTCCTCGCTGTCACGAACGTTCATTCTCTCACGAATAGTTCTTGCCATTCTTGAAAGACCAACGCTGAACTGGTTAGCAAGCTGCTCACCTACAGTTCTGATACGTCTGTTGCTCAAGTGGTCGATATCGTCTACGATTGCCTTTGAGTTGATAAGCTGTACCAGATACTTGATGATCTCAATAATATCAGTTTTTGTAAGAACCCTTACGTCGTCAGCGACAGTAAGGTTTAGCTTCTTGTTGAGGCGATATCTTCCGACATCTCCAAGATCATATCTCTTCTCAGAGAAAAACAGCTTGTCGATAACGTCTCTAGCAGTAGCTTCATCAGGTGGTTCTGAGTTACGAAGCTGTTTGTAGATATAGTTGATAGCCTCAGTCTCTGTATTTGTAGGATCCTTAGCAAGAGTGTTATGGATGATTGCAAACTCTTTGTCTTTCTCCTCCTCTTTCTGAAGAAGGATAGTCTTGACGCCGTTCTCTGCAAGCTCCTGCATAACTGCCTCGTCGAGTGTTTCACCACGCTCAACGATCGGCATAGTCCTTTCTACAGGTATCACCTCTCCTGTTTCCTCATCTACGAAGTCCTCTGTCCAAGTCTTAAGAACCTTGGCTGCAAGCTTTCTGCCCTCGTTCTTCTTCAAGTTCTCCTCAGTAGCCTCGATCTCATCAGCAAGTCCGAAGATGTTGATGATCTCGTTGTCACCGCTGAAGCTGATAGCTCTAAGAAGTGTAGTCACAGGCAACTTCTTCTTACGGTCGATGTAAGCATACATGACATTGTTGATGTCAGTAGCGAACTCAATCCAAGAACCCTTGAAAGGAATGATTCTGGCAGAGTAGAGCTTTGTTCCGTTAGCGTGAACGCTCTGACCGAAGAATACACCTGGAGATCTGTGGAGCTGTGATACGATAATTCTTTCAGATCCGTTAATTACGAATGTACCACCTGGGGTCATATACGGGATATTGCCCAAGTAAACATCCTGGACTTTAGTTACAAAGTCCTCATGCTCCGGATCACTGCATGAAAGGCGGAGTTTTGCCTTCAGAGGCACATTGTATGTGAGACCTCTTTCAAGACACTCATCAATCGAGTACTGCGGAGGATCGATGAAATAATCGATAAATTCGAGTTTGTAGTTGTTCCTAGTATCCTCGATTGGGAAAATCTCCTGAAATACCTGGAATAGACCTTCACTGCGTCTGTTCTCAGGAGTGGTGTCCAGCTGTAGGAAGTCCTGGAAAGACTTCAACTGAACCTCCAAAAGATCAGGATACTCAAGGAGAATCTTTGATGATGCGAATGAAACTCGCTGTTTGTTAGTCTTATTTGACATCTTTCTGCCTTTGGATTTCTAAAGAAAAAATTGTTTTATACGACAAAAAGGTTTAGGGCCCAATAGGCCCTAAACCTGTGTCTGTCTCCCATCTGATGGGGGAAGCTGCACTTATTTAAGCTCAACTTCTGCGCCAGCCTCTTCAAGAGCTGCCTTAAGAGCCTCAGCCTCTGCTTTAGAAACTTTCTCTTTGATAACTGAACCTGGAGCCTTGTCAACAAGCTCTTTAGCCTCTTTAAGTCCAAGACCTGTAGCCTCTTTAACAGCCTTAACTACTGCAAGCTTAGCCGCTCCAGCTGACTGAAGAACTACGTTGAACTCTGTCTGCTCAGCCTCTGCTGCTGCTGCTGGACCTGCTACTGCAACTACTGCTGCAGCTGCTGGCTCGATTCCGTACTCATCTTTTAGGATCTGTGCAAGCTCCTGTACATCTTTTACAGTAAGGTTTACCAACTCTTCTGCAAGTGCTTTAATATCTGCCATAATTGTATATATTTTAAATTGTTTTTATCGTTAATAAATTACTCTGCTGCATTCTCTTCAGCTTTCTCATCATCCTTGTGCTCAAGAGCAGAAAGGACGTTGCGGATAGGTGACTGAAGCAATCCGATGATATCGGCGATAAGCTCCTCACGAGACTTGATGTTGTATAGATCGATAAGTCTCTCAGCACCAATGAATGCAGGCCACTCCTGGATGTAAGCACCTTTTAGAAGAGGCTTCTCTGATCCTGCGTCATTGAATTTCTTAATAACCTTAGCTGGAGCGTTAGGTGTCTCAGTGAACATGATAGCTGTTGGACCAGCAAGTACTGAGATAAGGCTCTTCACCTCCTCGTTCTCTGATTTCTCAAGAACCTTTGTAAGAAGAGTGTTCTTTACAACTACGAGCTTAACGCCCTTCTCGAAACACTCTCTACGTAGAGCTGAAGTCTGTCCAGCGTTCAAACCAGCGATGTCAGCGATGTAAAAATTAGGAGTCTCCTCCAACTGTGCTGCAATCGCGTTAATAATGTCAAGTTTTCCTTCTTTTCTCATAACGTTCTAATTTAACAGCACTATTACTCTACTGATTTAACATCTACGCGGATACCTGGGCTCATTGTTGAGCAGACAGAAACCGCCTTCATATATGTACCCTTAAGAGCCTGAGGTTTCAATTTGATGATTGCAGAAAGAAGCTCCTTCGCATTGTCAGTGATCTGCTCAGCTGTGAAAGATACCTTTCCGATAGCAGCGTGAACGATACCAGTCTTGTCAACCTTGAAATCGATCTTACCTGCTTTAACCTCCTTAACTGCGTTACCAACTTCCATTGTAACTGTACCAGTCTTAGGGTTTGGCATAAGGCCTCTAGGACCAAGGATTCTACCGATAACACCGACTTTAGCCATCACTGATGGAGTACAGATGATAACGTCAACATCTGTCCAACCACCTTTGATCTTCTCGATGTACTCGTCAAGACCTACATAGTCTGCGCCTGCCTCTTTAGCCTCGTTCTCTTTGTCTGGTGTACAAAGTACAAGAACGCGTGTTACTTTACCTGTTCCGTGTGGAAGTGTTACAACACCACGAACCATCTGGTTTGCTTTACGTGGGTCAACACCTAGGTTAACATGAAGCTCTACTGATGCGTCAAATTTTGTAAAGGTTACTTCCTTAACAAGTCCACATGCCTCAGCAAGCTTATATTCTTTTGCTGCGTCGATTTTTGCGATAGCAGCCTTCTGATTTTTAGTAAGTTTACTCATTGTGCGTGTGAATTTTTATAGTTCAGGAAACTCTCCCTCTACCTTGATACCCATGCTTCTTGCTGTACCAGCGACCATTGTCATTGCAGACTGAATAGTGAAACAGTTCAAGTCTGGCATCTTAGTCTCTGCGATAGCTTTTACCTGATCCCAAGTAATTGAAGCTACTTTCTTTCTGTTTGGCTCTGCAGATCCTGTTGAAATCTTAGCTGCCTCTTTTAGCTGAACTGCCACAGGTGGCTGTTTAACCTCAAAAGTGAATGATTTATCACTGTAAACAGTAATTACAACTGGCAATACCTTTCCTGCACTCTCCTGCGTACGGGCATTGAACTGCTTGCAGAAATCCATGATGTTCAAACCCTTTGAACCTAGAGCTGGTCCTACTGGAGGTGATGGATTTGCTGCGCCACCTTTAATCTGGAGTTTAATAAATCCAGTTACTTCTTTTGCCATAATTCTTTATTCTTTAGTTACTTGTGTAAAGTTGAGTTCTAGCGGAGTCTTTCTGTCAAATATCATGACTTCCACCTTAAGCTTGTTTCTGTCTTCGAGGATTTCCTCAATTGTACCTGAGAATCCGCTGAAAGGACCGTCAGTAATCTTAACTGCCTCTCCTACGTAGAAATTGATCTCAGTTTCGGCCTCGCTTGCTACATTCTCATCCTGCTGACCAAGAATTCTCTTTGCCTCCTCATCTCTGAGTGGAACTGGAACTCTCTCGATCTCGCGTGAGTTCTTAACCTCTCTTTTTTCAGTTAAGAAACCAGACATTCCTGGAACCTCGTTGCGGATGATATTCTGAAGCTCACCTACTAGCTCTGCCTCGATAAGGACGTATCCAGGATAAAGAATCTTCTCAGTCTCGACTCTCTTTCCGTTGCGGATCTTATAGACCTTCTCAGTAGGTACAAGCACTTGAGAGACGTGATCTTGTAGACCACATCTTTCAATCTCTTTCTCGAGATACTCTTTGGCTTTTTTCTCCTTGCTGCCGGCTGTCCTCAGCACATACCATTTTTTACTGCTTTCGCTCATTGTAATTTAGGTATTAAAGACTATAGATAGCCGTCATCAGATGCTGGAAAGCGAAATCCATACAGAAAACAACAGCAGCAATAATCACAGATGCAACCATAACGATGATTGCAGAGCTCTGAAGACTGCTCCAGCTTGGCCAAGACACTTTTTTGGTCAACTCTGTATAGGACTCTTTAAGATGGTTGATAAACTTTCTCATCTTTACTTTTAATGAACAATACAAGTTGGAAGCTTAATGTATTGTCTGTTAAACATTACCAAATCGTAACCTTTGATATTTAATGGCAGGGGAACCAGGATTCGAACCCAGACTAACGGTTTTGGAGACCGCTGTACTACCCTTATACTATTCCCCTGTGGAAAGGGTGTTGGTGTCCAACACCCTTGAATTGTATGTCTAAAAGAGATTAGTCAACCAACTTAGTTACCTGACCTGCTCCTACTGTACGGCCACCCTCGCGGATTGCGAAACGAAGACCCTCGTTAAGAGCTACTGGGTAGATAAGCTCAACAGTGATTGTTACGTTATCTCCTGGCATTACCATCTCTACGCCCTCTGGAAGAGTGATCTCTCCAGTGATGTCCATAGTACGGATGAAGAACTGAGGACGGTATTTGTTGTGGAATGGAGTGTGACGTCCACCCTCGTCTTTACGAAGAACGTAAACCTCTGCCTGGAACTTGTTGTGAGGCTTGATAACGCCAACTTTAGCAAGAACCTGACCTCTCTTGATCTCTTTCTTGTCGATACCACGAAGAAGTAGACCTACGTTGTCACCAGCCTCTCCCTGATCAAGAAGTTTGCGGAACATCTCAACACCTGTAACAGTTGTCTTCTTAGGATCCTCACCAAGACCTACGATCTCAACCTCATCACCTACGTGGATGATACCAGTCTCGATACGACCTGTAGCTACAGTACCACGACCTGTGATAGAGAATACGTCCTCGATAGGCATTAGGAATGGCTTATCGATATCACGTGGAGGGAGTGGAACGTACTCGTCAACAGAAGCCATGAGCTCCATTACCTTAGCCTCCCAAGTTGGGTCACCGTTG
>JAEIGA010000388.1_pt1 | contig 64532 bp, 54 predicted proteins | sample 9270691 | NCBI WGS metagenome assembly JAEIGA01 (sample SAMN17057246, study PRJNA624740) | gut metagenome | biome: biome; isolation source: fecal sample | host: Bos grunniens | place: China: Xizang | collected 2019 | reverse complement strand
GTAACAAAAAAGTGGCAAATCAGCAACCTTGCAGAAAAGTTTGTACAGTAATTTTGCATTGTAATTTTAAAAATGCAGTAACCATGAGTACTTTTTTAAACAAAGCTCAGAGAATGCCAAATATCTTTGAGAGAGCAAGAGCGTATGATAATTGGAATGAAGGAAACTTCCCACCGCAAGAAGATGGCTATGAAGACACATACTACACCCTCTCCAATGATGAAAAGAGTTTTGTATATAGACACCCAATTCTTGCATATAAGTTCAACTACAACGCCAATAAGGCTAAGAGTGCTGTAGAGCATTTCCCTAATAAAAAAGATGGATATGGTGATGCAATCCGTCATTGCTATTGGTGCGCTTTAAACCAAGTATCGGCAGGGTACAATTCATCACTTGCAGAGGAATATGGGAATGCCCATGAAAACAAAGCAGATAATAACATAAATGAGAAAGCAATGGATTTGCACAACAACAACGTTGGGTACTCTTTAGGAAATCAGGCGATTGTGAATGGTTGGAGCGAAGAAGAACTTTTAAAACAAGTAATAAATGCAGCAGACAATGGTAAACTATATATGCTTAAATAATATTATAATAACAATATTGACAACATTGTTATTTGTCAGTTGTAAACCTACTGAACCGATGCTTGAACTTCAACTTGAGAGGCAGATGATTGGAGAACCATTTTCTTTTGCCGATTACTGTGAAGAAGAGTATGACAGCATGTATTTAATACATCCTTATGATGACGAGGATGTTATTTGGTTGTTGCCGTATAAGATGTCACAAAAGCTAAGAGAAGAAATCAGCTACACACTGGATGATACATTTGTCAGAATCGTTTTCATAGACAATGACACTGTAAAAGCATATACAGAAATAGGGAACTGGAGTGCATATTTTGCTACACCTGAAATTACCAATCACGGACCTAAATTCTCTTTTGAACAAAGATTCATTTTAGATGAAAACAGATATGTTCATATTTACAACGAATAGTTAAAACAATACTACTTTACCTATATTAAGAATGTTTCAGCCTGTTTTGGTTTGTTTTTGTAATAATTGTTGTATTTTTACAATCACAAAAAACCAAACGACATGAAAAGCAATTACAGTTTAATAAGTATGATAAAAAGATATGCCAGCACGAGCAGCATACTCATTGTAGCCTCAGTGTTGGCACTTTTTGTTGCAAATTCTCCTATCAAGGATGAGTATTTCGCTTTTTGGATGCAAGAGGTAAAACTCTCCATCGGCAGTTTCAACCTTTTCAGCCACAACGGGCACCCGATGACACTCATGCAGGTCATAAACGACTTCTTGATGGCGATGTTCTTCCTTTCTGTAGGTCTGGAAATAAAGCGCGAGATACTCGTGGGCGAACTCTCAACACGCCAAAAGGCCATGCTGCCAATCATAGGTGCCTGCGGTGGAATGTTTGTTCCCGTTATTTTTTTCTGGCTTTTATGCCCAAATGACCCGAACATGTTGCGTGGTGCAGCAATCCCCATGGCTACCGACATCGCTTTCTCACTTGGAGTGTTGTCAATATTCAATACTCGCGTGCCATTAGGACTGAAAATATTCCTCGCCGCGCTCGCTGTCGCCGACGACCTTGGCGGCATTCTTGTGATTGCAACGTTCTACTCCACAAACATTGAATATTCATATCTTATTTTTGCTGTTGCATGCACAATTATACTGATACTTGGAAACAAGATGAAAGTAATGAAGAAATCGTTCTACCTGACAGTTGGACTCGCACTATGGTTTGCAATGCTCAACTCCGGAGTACATGCAACCATTGCCGGTGTAATCATTGCATTCTGCGTGCCGGCATCACAACGTAACGGTTCCGCTTACTATATCAGCCGCATACGCGAGAACATCAACACATTCCCAGTCACAAACATTGACAGCAAACACAACACTTTGATTCTCAGCAACAGCGACATCCATAAATTGAAGTGTATCGAATCTGCTGCCGACAAACTAATCAGTCCCCTACAGGAACTTGAAGACAGCCTTTACAAAATTGTAGGTTACTTTGTAATACCCATATTCGCATTCTCTAACGTGGGAATAGATTTTTCTTCAATGAGCCTTGGCGATATTGTAGGCGGTGTAAGCTTGCCGGTGATGACAGGCCTTGTATTAGGAAAATTTATAGGAGTATTCTCTTTTTCATGGGTTGCCATAAAATACAGGATAGTACAACTGCCCGAAGGCTGCAACTGGAAAGCTTTCGCATCGGTGTGCATGCTATGCGGCATAGGACTCACGGTCTCTATCTTCATTGCCGACCTGTCATACGCCTCGCTTGGGGAAAGCGGCACACAATTGCTCACTCAGGCAAAAGTGGGAATCCTTTGCGGTTCACTAATTGCAGCAATATTAGGTAGTCTGATGCTTAACCGCTATCTGCCTAAGAACAAATAATACAGACAAACAACGTCAGTACTTACGCACATTTGCCAAACGCCAAACACATAGGCATGCAGCACGTGCAATGTCGGTAAGTTTCGTATAGTTTATCTTCTCAGCAGAATCGGACGGACGGTGATAGTCGGGATGCCCCTCGGTGTGATACCACACGATGGGTATCCCTTTTCTTGCAAAAGGAGTATTGTCACTTCCGCCTATAAGACTCTCTGCCGCATTATAAAAAGGCACAAAACAGAATCTGCATTTTTTCATATCTTCCTTGAGCCATTCACCGAATAGTGGGTTACCGGCACTATACATATAGCTCAGATGTCCCGGCTTCCCAACCGGGTCACGGCCTACCATATCAAAGTTCATATAAGCCGAAATATCCGATAAAAAGGGAGATTTCTTGACAAAGTATCTTGAACCCAACAATCCCTTCTCTTCTCCGTCCCACAATGCAAATACAATAGTACGACGCGGCTGTTTGCCGGACATTTTTATAGCCCTTGCAATCTGCAGCACAGCAACCACGCCCGAGGCATTGTCATCGGCACCATCATAACAGGCATCACCTATAAGAGTGGTATCAATTCCGAGATGGTCGTAATGTGCGCCAACCACAACCACTCCGCTTTCTTTTCCCGGAATAACAGCAAGGATGTTTTTCATAAAACGCTTCTCGTTACCGGCATCGACAAGGCCCGAAATGTCAAAATCGGCCTCTGTAACCCAATTGTTCACATTTTTTACCGCAAGGAAGGGTTGAAAATAGCTCTCACCGCCAAACGGCGCTATCCCCCACTCCTTGAACATAGAAACAATATACTCGGCAGCGATATTCCCGCCACGCATGCCGGCATCACGCCCTTCGAGCAACTCACTCGCAAGAAACCCAAGGATATTCCGTGAGCGCTCCTCGGTAATGCTTGAATAACCTTTAGAAGAGAACCTCTGCGCCAATACAGACTGAGGACAACCCATTGACAACACTATTGCAGATAGTGCAAAAAATAATCCAAAACGTTTCATTTTCTCAATTTTCCGGTAAACATAACACTTCTTTTCCCATTAAGCAACCGGCAAGAAGAGAAAATCTCCATTACAGGCATGGAAACCCATTGTACAACATCTCAACAAAAGATTTACTTTCAGCACAATAGCACAATCTCGACATATAAACAGATTGTTGAAAACTTTATTTCAAAATAATTGTGGAATTTTGTGGGGAATTGTGGGGAATTGTGTAATTTTGGAACGAATTATCTATATTAGAGGTAAAGTATGCGTTTTATCGGCAACATAGAAGCAAAAGCCGACAGCAAAGGAAGAGTTTTTCTGCCAGCCTGTTTCCGTCGCATTCTGCAATCGTCAGGATGTGAAAAAGTCATGTTGCGTAAGGATGTATATCAGGATTGCCTTGTCATTTACCCCGAGGAGAGTTGGAATCAGCAGCTCGACCTGTTACGCAGCCGTCTTGACAAATGGAACGCAAAGCACCAGATGATATTTAGGCAATTCGTTGCAGATGTCGAAGAGTTGGGCATAGACAGCAGTGGACGAATACTGCTCCCGAAAAGATATATGAACATGGCATCGATAAAGCAAGAGGTAAGATTCATCGGCATCGATGACACTATAGAGATATGGGCGAAAGAGAAACTCGACAAGCCATTCATGGCTCCTGAAGAATTCAGCCGTGAACTGGAGAAGATTATGACATCGGATAACACAGAAAACAGATTATGAACGACGTACAGGCATATCATACCCCGGTACTTCTCAAAGAGAGTGTAGATGGAATGCAGATATCCGGTCCGGAAATCTGCATCGATGTCACATTCGGCGGAGGCGGACATTCAAGAGAAATACTCCGGCATTTGGACAACGACGGTCACCTGTACAGTTTCGACCAGGACGGTGATGCGGAGAAAAATGCACCCGATGACAAGCGTTTCACATTTGTGCGTGGCAACTTCAGATATATATACAACTTCATGCACTACCATAACTGTACAGAAGTTGATGCAATCCTTGCCGATTTGGGAGTTTCGGGACACCATTTCGATGACGAGACAAGAGGTTTCTCTTTCCGTTTCGACACAGAACTCGATATGCGCATGAACAAACGCGGAGGAGAAACCGCCGCCGAACTGATAAACAGAGCTCAGGAAGAGGAACTTACCAGAATATTCAGGATGTACGGCGAACTCAACTGTGCCCATAAACTGGCTGCAAGAATCATAAAGGCACGTAGTACAAAGTCCATAACACGCGTAAACGAACTTATCGAAATAGCAAAGCCATTCTGTCCTCCGCAACGGGAAAAGAAAGAACTCGCAAAAGTATTCCAGGCTCTGCGCATAGAGGTGAACAAAGAGGTTGAAGCATTGCAGGAGATGCTGATAAGTGCAAAAGACCTGCTTAAGCCTGGCGGCAGATTAGTTGTTATAACATACCATTCGATAGAGGACCGGATTGTGAAAAACTTTATGAAAAGCGGCAACTTCGAAGGAAAGATAGAACAAGACTTCTTCGGAAGGGTTACATCGCCATTTGATGCAAAAAAGGTGATAATGCCTTCCAACGAAGAGTTGGAAAGGAATCCACGCTCAAGAAGCGCCAAACTCCGTATCGCTATAAAGAAATAACCGACATGGAAAATATCGATAATAATACAGTTGCCAATATCGCGGAAGAGACTCCGACAAACGGCAACATCAATATAAAGAAGAAAAAAAAGAAGAAGAAGAGGGGGATTCTGACACACATAATGGGTGGACACATCTTCCTTAGCGACTGGTTCACAAAGAATGCATTGCTGCTGGTACTCATAGTAGTATATTCATTCGTTTATGTGAGCAACAGATATGAGTATGAACGCGAGCTGCTGAAAATTAGCCGGCTCACAAAAACGAGGGACAAATTAAGAAATAACCTGCTTACACTGCAAAGCGAATTCTCGTACAAAAGCCGGCAGACTGAGGTCGAAAAGATGCTTAATGAAAAGGAAAGCAAATTGAAAAGCCCCACAAAGCCCGTTTACCTTATAAAAAAAGAAGACTGATAGATGTTCAAGTTCCGCGCAAACTCTGTATTCCGTTTCAACCTATTGGTGGTGTTCGTTTTCATCACCGGTGCGCTGTATGTCCTGATAAACGCATCCATAATAATCTTCATGCAACGTGAGAACTGGAAGATAATTGCCGAAAACCATAAACCGAGCGAGTTGGAAATAAAGCCGATACGAGGAAATATTCTCAACGACAAAGGCGAACTTATGGTAAGCACATTGCCACTATACAAAATACACCTCGACTTTGTATACAAGAACGAGAACAACCAGATAGATGAACTCAACACAACAAGAAAGCGGGATTCACTCTGGAAAAACCATATAGGGGAGTTATGCGCAGGTCTAAACAAGATTTTTCCCGAAAAAAGTGCAGCCGATTTTGAGAAAGACCTCATGTACGGGTTCAGGAACAAGAAGAGATACCACTGGCTCTACAACAGAAAGATATCATATACGCAATACAACCGCATCCTTGCACTCCCTATCATGAACCAGGGACGCAAATACAGCGGAATAATCGTAGACGAGGAGATCGAGCGTAAGAATATATTCAAAGATATCGGCAAGAGCACATTCGGAGTCGTACGCAACACCACAAACAAGAAAGGCGAGGAGATAGAAGAATTGAGCGGCATCGAAAAGATGTACGACAGTTATCTGCGTGGAGTTCCGGGTGTTGCCAAGAAAGAGAAGGTATCGGGACACAAAACACTTGCCAAGATAAAGACTCCGGCAAAAAACGGCATAGATGTACAGACCACCATCAACTCCGAAATGCTCGACATCTGCGAAAGCGCGGTCAAGAGAGTTCTCAGAGAAAACCACCTGCCGGCAGGTTGGGCAATACTCATGGAGACTAAAAGCGGTGACATAAAGGCTATTGTAAACCTGACACATTGGAAGAACGGGATATACATAGAGACAACCGACAATATTCCGAACAACCCGACACCCAACCATGCACTATGTCGCTTGATGGAGCCAGGCTCCATATTCAAGACCGTGGCGCTGACGGCAGCCATTGAGGACGGCAAACTCAGAACCACAGACTCCGTGATTGCATACCCGTCGAAGGTACACAATTTCAACGGCAAGAATGTGACAGATGAGATGTATCGTGACAACGGCACAGGAAAATACAGTATGGCCGAGGCTCTCAAATACTCATCCAACATAAGCATGGTGCAGTACATAAAAAAAGCGTATGGAAAAGCCCCACAGGAATATACGAATACACTACTGAGATTCGGACTCACAGAGAACTACAAACTCATTGAGAGCGAAATGACCCCATACCTCACTCTGCCCAAGAGCAAATCGTGGAACAAGTTGAGCCTCAACTCCATGTCCTACGGATATGCAGTGGGAATGACAGGAATAAACATGATTGTATTCTACAACACAATCGCAAACGGCGGAAAACAGATGCGGCCGAGACTTGTCAGTGCAATACTCGACAACAGCAATATTGTAGAGGAATATCCTACCGAAGTTCTCAACGAACAGATGATTTCTAAAGAGACAGCCGATGCCATTACAGGACTGCTCGTAGAGGTTGTGAACGGAAAGGATGGAACAGGGAAAAGGGCAAAATCGGAAAACATGATTGTAGCCGGCAAGACAGGAACAGCCAACATTCCAAACTCCATTACAGGACAGTATGACAATAGCGAGAAGATGATGAGCTTCTGTGGTTTCTTCCCGGCCGATGAGCCTCAGTATACCCTGCTTGTACAGATGATGTACGACGCGAAACAGGACACAAGACCAAAAGAAGAGAAGAAGAAACTTGGAGGAGGAAGCACGGCTGCAGTGGCATTCAAGGAGATTGCAGAGAAAGTGATGTCGAAACGTGCCGAAGTCTCTATAGAGGAGTTGCCGGAGATTACAGACAAAAGCAATCCCACAGTAAAGAACGGGAATCTGCACAGTGCACTCTACATCCTCGACGAGATGGGGATGAACGTGAATTACGAAGTCGACAATATATACAGCAATCAGGATTGGGGCACAATAAGAAGCAACAACGAAAACAAATATGACATAGCAGAAAAAGATGTCGACAAGAATGTTATACCCGATGTACGTGGCATGGGAGCCAAAGAGGCCTCATATCTGTTACAGAACCGCGACATGCGTGTTGAATTTGCCGGCTACGGGACGGTCAGGACACAAAGCATAGCTCCCGGAAGCAGAGTACGCAAGGGTGCAACAATCAGGCTTACGCTTGAGCCATAGGATAACCACAATTATAGAAACCATTGCATAAGAATATGAAACTGAGCGACTTGTTAAGAGAGATACAATATACGCGTGTAGTCCTTCCAAAGGACGAAGTCAATGTTCATGGAGTAAACATAGACTCACGACTTGTAAAAGAGGGAGACATGTTCATTGCCGTAAAAGGGACACAGACCGACGGCCATGAATACATCCCGGCTGCCGAAGAGAAAGGGGCCGTAGCCATTGTTTGTGAAAGAATGCCGGAGAAACAGAATGCAAACATCGCATATATCGTCATGGAAGATGCACAGGCCGCAAGCGGCAAACTTGCAACCACCTTCTTCGGAAACCCTTCGCAGCGCGTCAAACTGGTGGGCGTGACAGGTACAAACGGAAAGACCACTATAGCGACCCTACTATACAGATTCTTCATGGAGATGGGTCACAGATGCGGACTTCTCTCCACCGTCTGCAACTACATCAACGACAAAGCTTACCCTTCGACACATACCACACCCGATGCCATATCGCTAAACAGGATGCTTGCCCTCATGGTTGAAGATGGATGTGAATATGTATTCATGGAGGTAAGTTCCCACGCACTTGCACAAAAACGGGTTGGAGGTCTGGAATTTACCGGAGGAATCTTCACAAACCTCACACGCGACCACATGGACTTCCACGAAACAATGGACAACTACCTGAAGGCAAAGAAGAGTTTCTTTGACAACCTTCCGCGCCATTCGTTCGCAATGACCAATATCGACGACAAGAACGGCCCTGTAATGGTGCAGAATTGTCGTGGCGATATAAAGACATACTCGGCGCGCACACTCGGCGATTACAAGGCACGCCTCATTGAGACGCACCTTGACGGCATGGTGCTGCAATTCAACAACCGCGAGTTCAACACCTTGCTTACCGGAAGGTTCAATATCAGCAACCTGCTTGCCATTTATGGAACAGCTGTAGAACTTGGCAAGGAACCGGAGGATGTCCTGAGGGTAATGAGTACATTACGACCGGTATCGGGACGTTTTGAGACTATTCATTCGAAAGACGGTATATCGGCCATCGTAGACTACGCACACACACCCGACGCAATAAAAAGTGTTCTTGGAACAGTGAAAGAGGTTGTACGCGGACAAGGCAGCATAATAACCGTTATAGGTGCCGGAGGAAACAGAGACAAAGGCAAAAGGCCTATCATGGCTGTTGAAGCTGTAAAAGGCAGCAACCGGGTAATCCTCACATCGGACAACCCACGCAACGAAGAACCGCAGGACATCATAAACGACATGCTCGCCGGTCTAAATGACGAGCAGAAAAAGAGTGTGCTCGCAATAACAGACCGCAAAGAGGCGATAAGAACTGCATGCGCACTTGCACAGAAGGGCGATGTTGTGGTAGTTGCAGGTAAAGGGCACGAAGACTATCAGGAAATTAAAGGTGTCAAGCACCACTTTGACGACAAAGAGATAATAAGGGAAATATTCAACTCATAAAACGCACAGACACATGCTTTACTATCTTTTCGATTTGATAAAGGACAGTGACATTCCGGGTGCAAGGCTCATCGGATACACATCGTTCAGGGCACTGCTTGCTATAGTCATTGCACTTATTGTCTCCACATGGTTCGGCAGCAGCCTCATCAAGTTCTTCAAGAAGAAACAGATAACAGAGACATTAAGGGAGTTCGATAAAAACAACCTCAAGGCAGGAGTCCCTACAATGGGAGGTATAATAATCATAATCGCAATAATTGTCCCCTGCCTTCTTGTAGGCCGACTGAACAACATATACATGATTCTCTTGCTTGTCACCACAGTGTGGCTTGGAATCCTCGGATTTGCCGACGACTACATAAAGACATTCAAGAAGAACAAGGACGGAATTTCAGGAAAAATAAAGATTACGGCCCAGGTGGCACTCGGACTGATTATAGGCATAGTTCTCTATGTGAGTCCTCAGGCTGTAATGCGAGAGAACATAACGGTAAAGCATGGTGACAACATTGAGCATATACAACACAGGACAGAAACAGAAAAACTGAACAAAACCACTATTCCATTCATAAAGAGCCACAACCTCGACTATAGCGAAATAATGGCATTCTGCGGAGAATACAAGGATATTGCCGGATGGATACTTTTTGTAGTCATGACCGTATTTGTAGTCACAGCCGTATCCAATGGAGCAAACCTGAACGATGGCATGGACGGCATGCTCGCCGGAAATGCAGCAATAATAGGTGTCACGCTTGCTGTGCTTGCCTATGTCTCAAGCCACGTAGACTGGGCCGAATACCTGAACATAATGTTCTTGCCTGGCAGTGAGGAGGTTGTAATATTCACATTCGCGTTCATTGGAGCGCTCATAGGTTTCCTTTGGTACAACTCATTCCCTGCACAGGTATTTATGGGCGACACCGGCAGCCTTACAATCGGCGGTATAATAGGAGTCATAGCAATCCTCATACATAAAGAGATACTGCTGATACTGCTTTGCGGCATATTCGTTGCCGAGAACCTTTCTGTCATAATGCAGGTTGCATACTTCAAACAGGGGAAGAAAAAAGGGATAAAGCAGAGGATTTTCCGCCGTACCCCTTTACACCACCATTACAACGTTGAGAACGAGAAACTTGACCAGGATTGCACATACATTTTCAAAGGCCCTGAAAAACCTCTTCACGAGTCTAAGGTTACCATAAGATTCTGGATTGTAACCATAATCATGGCAGCTATCACACTCATGACACTAAAGATAAGATAATGGAGAAAAGGATTGTTATATTAGGAGCGGGTGAGAGTGGCTGCGGAGCGGCTGTACTTGCAAAGAAACTGGATTTCGACGTATTTGTGTCGGATTTCGGCAGCATAGCAGACCGGTACAAGAAACAGCTCGACACACACTGCATAGAGTGGGAAGAGAAGAGACATAGCGAGGAACTTATACTCAATGCCGGAGAGGTTATAAAAAGCCCCGGCATACCCGACGAGGCACCAATCATTGTAAAGATTAAGGATGCCGGCATCCCGATAATATCGGAAATAGAATTTGCAGGACGTTATACAAATGCGAAAATGGTGTGCATAACAGGCAGCAACGGAAAGACAACCACCACTTCGCTGATATACCATATATTCCGCGAAGCTGGATTGAATGTAGGACTTGCCGGGAACATCGGCCGCAGCCTGGCATTGCAGGTAGCAGAGGGAGACAAAGACTACTATATTGTAGAATTGAGCAGTTTCCAGCTCGACAACATGTATGAGTTCCGCGCAAACGTAGCGGTTCTCATGAATATAACACCTGACCACCTCGACCGTTACGGGTACGAAATGCAGAACTACATAAACGCCAAGTTCAGAATCCTTCAGAACCAACAGCCCGAAGATGCTTTCGTATATTGGAACGATGACCCTATCATAAGAAAGGAACTGCCAAAACACAGACACGGAAAGCTGTTCCCTTTTGCCGAGAAGAGGCATGAGAATGCAGCAGCATATACACATGAGGAAAAACTGATATTCACCGAACCGGTACCGTTCAACATGGAACTCGAAGAACTCTCACTCACAGGGAAACACAACCTCTACAACTCCATGGCAGCAGGAATATCGGCAAACGTTGCAGGAATACAGAAGGATAAGATACGAGAAGCCCTTAAAACTTTCAGTGGCGTAGAACACAGGCTCGAAAAGGTTGCCAGAATCGACGGAGTGGAATACATCAACGACTCAAAGGCTACCAACGTGAACAGTTGCTGGTATGCACTGCAGAGCATGAAGAACAAGACAGTCCTGATACTTGGAGGAAAAGACAAGGGCAATGACTACAACGAGATTGCCGAACTTGTAAAGGAGAAGTGCAGCGGCCTGATATTCCTGGGAGCCGATAACAGCAAACTGCATGAATTCTTCGGAGGTTTCGGGCTTCCCATATCCGACACACATTCGATGCAGGAATGTGTTGAACAGGCACAGAAGATGGCTAAGTGCGGAGAGAATGTATTGCTGAGTCCATGCTGCGCAAGTTTCGACCTCTTCAAGAGCTATGAAGACAGAGGAAAGCAATTTAAAGAACAGGTTTACAGACTGAAACAATAATGGAACTGATTAACAAAAGAAAGATTTTTAAAGGAGACAAGATTATCTGGGCTGTTTTCTTTATAATTTGCTCCATATCCTTGGTGGAGGTTTTCAGTGCAACCAGCCAACAGGCTGAAACAAGCAACTACTGGAAACCTATAATAAAACACACCATATTTCTGCTGACAGGAACAGCATTGGTGTGGATTATCCATAACATGAAAGTATCATGGATAAGGAGCCTTACCTATATCTTCTACTGGGCAGGAGTAATAGGACTGATATGGGCACAGTTCAGTTCCGAAATAAACAACAGTGCGCGTTGGATATCTATCTTCGGCATGACATTCCAGCCAATGGAGATTGCAAAAGTGGGGCTGGTAATGGTTACTGCACAGATAATATCAAAGCACCAGAATGAAGAGGGAACCGACGACAAGGCACTTATGGAGATTGCCAAATATGCAGCACTGCCGATAATCATAATCCTTAAAGAAAACCTCTCTACAGCGCTTATAACATGTCTTACAATATTCATGATGATGTTTATAGGACGCTTGCCAAAAAAACAGCTGCTCCTCATTTCGGGAGGAACCATAGCATCCGGTATAGTTGCGGTTCTACTGCTTCTTTCCGTGCCCAGTTCCTTGGCAAAAGAGGGAGATGTGTGGTTGAAAGTCGTCACTTGGAAGAACCGTATAATCAGGGCTATGGACAGTAAGCCGATAGACCCCAAGACATACATTATCGATGACTACAACCGGCAGAGCTCATACGCAAAGATTGCAATTGCATCAAGCGATATAATAGGATGCGGCCCAGGCAATTCAGAATACCGTGCATACATCCCGCACGCTTATTCCGATTTTATATTTGCCGTAATCATAGAAGAGTTAGGACTTGCCGGAGGCGTTGTAGTAATACTTCTTTACCTGACAATACTATACCGATGCGGAAAGATTGCCGGCAAGTGCGAAGACCCCTACCCGGCATACCTTGCGATGGGAGTGGGAATGATTATTACAATACAGGCTCTGCTGCACATGTACATTTCGGTAGGAGACTTTGTCACAGGACAGCCCTTGCCAATCATGAGTCAGGGAGGTACATCAATCCTCATTAACTGCATATATATCGGAATAATATTGAGCATAAGCCGATACACTATCAAAGCAAATGCAGTTGCACAGCAGCAGAACCGGAATACAGACACTACAGAAACAGTTGACTAAAACAGTATAGCCATGAAAAAGGAGTACAGAATCATTATCAGCGGAGGAGGAACAGGCGGACACATATTTCCCGCGCTATCTATAGCCGATGCAATACGAAGCAAGCAACCCGAAGCAAAGATTCTTTTTGTCGGAGCAGACAACAGAATGGAGATGCAACGTGTTCCGGATGCAGGGTATGAGATAAAAGGATTGCCCATAGCCGGGTTCGACCGCAAGAATATATTCAAGAACATCAAGGTGTTATGGCTCATATTCAAAAGCCAGCGTATGGCCAAGAAGATTATCAAGGAGTTTGCGCCACACGTGGCTGTAGGTGTCGGAGGATATGCCAGTGGACCGACACTCAAGATGGCGGCAGGAATGAATATCCCCACACTGATACAGGAACAGAACTCCTATGCAGGAGTGACAAACAAGATTCTATCAAAAAAGGCAAAGATGATATGTGTTGCCTATGACGGAATGGAGAGGTTCTTCCCACATGAAAAGATAAAGATGACAGGCAACCCAGTGCGTAAAACCCTCATAGACATGCGTGCAAACAGAAAAGAGGCCAAAGAGAGGATGCATCTCGACCTTGAAAAGAAATGCGTACTCATCGTTGGAGGAAGCCTTGGAGCACGAAGCATAAATGAGGCTGTAATGGCAAACATAGAGCTGATAAGAGAGAACAGCAATATTGAGTTCATATGGCAAACAGGCAAGCTATACTTTGAAGAGATGGAAAAGAGGGTTGCAAAGGCTAATAAACCTAAAAACCTAATCGTTACTGACTTCGTCTCCAATATGGCAGATACCCTCAGTGCAGCCAACCTTGTCGTATCACGTGCCGGGGCCGGCTCCATATCAGAATTCGCACTGCTCGGCAAAGCGGTAATCCTTGTACCCTCACCTAACGTGTCCGAGGACCACCAGACCAAAAATGCGATGGCACTCGTAAAGAAGAACGCTGCAATATATATAGCCGATTCGGAAGCCTCCAACAAACTTGTAAGAACAGCCATAAACACAGTGAACGACGAAACCAAGATAGCTTCACTCGAAAAGAACATAGAGAAAATGGGCAAGCCCAATGCAGCAGAGGATATTGCCGGAGAGGTACTGATGCTTGCCGATGCATATATAGAAAAAGAGACACGCCGCAGAAAGGAGAATTTGAGATGATAAGACTCATGGATATAAAAGCCGTCTATTTTTTGGGAGCCGGCGGCATTGGAATGAGTGCTCTCGTGCGGTATTTCCTGAATGAGGGAAAGACTGTAGCCGGTTACGACCGCACAGCAAGCCAACTGACCGAAAGGCTTGCCGAAGAGGGTGCACAACTTCACTTCGAGGAGAATACAGCACTTATACCCGATGCGTGCAAAGACCCGGAGACTACACTTGTGGTATACACTCCGGCCATTCCCGATGACCACAAAGAACTGGCAATGTTCCGTAAAGAAGGGTTTACCATAAAGAAAAGAGCCGAGGTTCTGGGAATCATAACAAAAGGAAAGCTCGGAATATGCGCAGCCGGAACTCATGGAAAAACCACCACATCGACAATGACAGCCCACCTGCTGCACCAGTCTCACGTCGACTGCGCGGCATTTCTTGGTGGCATATCGAAAAACTACAAGAGTAATCTTATAGTCACCGACAAGAGCGACTTCGTTGTTATTGAGGCTGATGAATATGACCGTTCATTTCTGCATCTGGAACCATATGTAGCAACAATCACATCGGCCGACCCCGACCACCTTGACATATACGGCAATAAAGAGAACTACCTTGAAGCTTTTGCGCAATTCACCGAAAGAATAAGAGAGGACGGGGTACTCATCATGCACCAAGGGATAGAGGTAAAGCCACGTACAAAAGAAGGGGTGCGCATATACAGTTATGGTCGATACACCGGTGATTTCCACGCCGAAAACATACGTATAGGGAACGGTACGATTATAATAGATTATATCTCGCCATGGCAACGTATCAACGATATCGAGCTCGGTGTGCCTGTAAGCATAAATATCGACAACGGCATTGCATCCATGGCCATGGCCGAGATTTGCGGTGCCACTGCCGAAGAAATCAAGTCGGGCATGAAAAGTTTTGCAGGAGCCGACAGGCGTTTCGACTTTCACATTAAAGAGAAAGAGATGGTACTGCTAAGCGACTATGCACACCACCCCGATGAAGTAAGGGCATGCGCGGAGTCCATAAAAGAGCTGTACAGCGACAAAAGGATAACAGCACTGTTCCAACCCCACCTGTACAGCCGCACGGCCGACTTCTACAAAGAATTTGCCGAAAGCCTGGCACTGTTCGATGAGGTGATACTTGTCGACATATACCCTGCTCGCGAAAAGCCGATACCTGGAGTCACAAGCAGACTCATATACGATTCACTGCCTAACGGCATGAAGAAAAGAATGTGCAGCCACGCTGATGTGCTGAAGACCATTGAGGAAGAAAAAGAGAACATAGAGGTTCTTGTGTCGTTAGGTGCGGGCGATATTGAGAATGATGTACCGAAGATGAAAGAGATTCTTGAAAAAAGGAAATGCTGAAAAAGACTGTTAAATATCTGATGATTGCCATAGCCGCATGCTATGCACTGTTTGCATTTGTTTTTGCCCCTTCAATTAAGGACAGGCAAACATGCAAAGGGGTTCTTGTAAACATAACCGACAACGGCATCGAAGCTATCAACAGGGAAAACATCATGGATTTTCTCAAAGGAGAGAATCTCGACCCAAGCGGACTGGAGATGAAAGACTTCGAATGTCGCGGGATGGAGGAATTCATAAGCAACATATCCCTTGTAAAAAAGTGTCAGGTATATAAAAGCACCAGAGGATATGTAAATATCGACATCGAATGCCGTACACCGGCCCTCATCGTACAAGACAAGGAGAATGGCAACTACAGTATCGACAACGAAGGCAACAGGATATTCGGCATACAGAAAGCCATGCGTCTGCCCATTGTAACGGGACACATCACCGACGAGACAGCGCAGGCAGGACTAAAAGAGATTGCCGGTGCAATACAAGGCAACAAGTTTTGGGAAGCACAGATTGAGCAGGTTCATTTCAAAGAGAATGGCAATGTAATAATGGTTCCACGTGTCGGCGACCACATTATAGAACTTGGGAAAGCAGAGAAAGTGGATGAAAAGCTTGAGAAACTGTATCTATTCTACAAGAAAGGGATGAACACTGTAGGGTGGAACAAGTACAGTAGACTGAACATTGAGTTTAATGACAAGGTTATTTGTACCAGAAAGGAAAAGTAAAAATGGGAAATACGAATTACATAGCGGCCATAGAATTGAGTTCATCAAAGATCTCAGGCACAGTCGGCATAGAGACCTATGACGGAATAAAGATTCTGGCAGCAGCAAGCATGCCGGTAGAAGGGTTTATATCAAAAGGAGTAGTACGCAATGTCGATGAGACAAGCAATGCAATCAACTGTATCATCAACAGCCTTGAAAGCAGCCTTGACAATGTTGATATAAAAAAGGTGTACGTTTCCTTGTCGGGTCTCACGATACGTTCTGTCAAGTCAAAGGTTACAAGAAACTACGACGACTACACCAAGATAACTCCGGAAATAGTAAATGGAATGGCCGAGGAGAACGATGAGACATTCACTGCACCCGAAGGATACACGAGAGTGCAAGTGGTGAATCAGGAGTACAGGCTTGACGGCAAAATCGACAACAATCCCATCGGAGCACCTACAATGACAATAGAGGGCAACTACTTGAACATAATCATGAAGGAGCAGTACCTGAAACAACTGAACGACAGTTTCGCACAAGCAAAGATTGAAATTGCCGATAGTTTCAATGCTGCACGTATGGATGCAGACATAATGCTCTCGAAGGATGCTCGCCGTAACGGATGCGCACTGGTCAATATCGGTGCAGAAACGACAACAATCGCAATATACAACAACGACATCCTGCGTATGCAGACAGTTCTGCCACTAGGCAGCAGGAATATAACGCTTGACCTCTGTTCGGAACACATATCCTACGACGAAGCCGAGGAGATAAAGATAACACGAGGGTATAAACCGCAAGGCAACGAGAACGGACCGATAGATACAGAACTCACAAACAGCATCATCAATGCCCGCATGAGCGAGATTCTGCAGAATGCCAGATACCAGATAGAAGAAAGCGGAGAATTTGTCAGCCATATCGTATTCACAGGAGGAGGGTCCAAACTCAAGAACCTTGACATGCTACTGCAGGAGTTTATGCCGAATTTCAAGACAGAGATAATCTCCGAACCGAATTTCAATCTTATCTCCAGTTCAAATGTAAACATCAACGGAGTATTCAGTACGGCGCTCTACGGACTTCTGAAGCAGGGTAAAGAGAACTGCTGCGAAGACCACAAGACATTCGTTGCTCCTTCACCTGTCGAGAACAACATCTTTGCCGACGAAGTCATTGAAGAGATACAAAATGACGATATCATGACACAGAAGGCCGAGAATGATGAGAAGAAGAGGAAGCAACAGGCCGAAGAGGAACGTAAGCGCAAAGAAATTGAAGATAAAAAAAGAAAAAAGGCGGAACAGAAAAAGCAAAACTCACCCGGATTGTTCGACAAGATATTCAGCAAGATAATGACCGGGACTCAGGATATAATCGACAATATCACCGAGGACGAAGGAGAATACAACTACGACGACGAGAGATAAACAACGAATGATACAAGAGTATGGAAAATAACGAAATCTTAAAACAGAGACTGCCATTTGCAATACCGACAGACGCACCGAGAATCATTAAGGTTATAGGTGTAGGAGGAGGTGGCAGCAACGCAGTACAGAACATGTACCGCAAAGGCATACACAATGTATCATTTGCGGTATGCAATACCGACATTCAGGCACTACAGAACTCCCCGATACCCAAGAAGATTCAGCTTGGAGAGGAGACCACAGAGGGACTTGGTGCCGGCAATGACCCCGAAGTCGCCAGGAAAGCAGCCGAAGAGAGCAGAGAGCAGATTGAACAGTTGTTCAACGACGGTACCAAAATGGCTTTCATCACTGCAGGAATGGGAGGAGGTACCGGAACCGGAGCTTCGCCAGTTGTTGCCGAAATTGCAAAAAAGCACAATATCCTGACTGTGGGAATCGTGACAATACCTTTCAAATTCGAAATGAGAGGCAAGATTAAACAGGCACTGAAAGGTGTTATTGAGATTGCCAAGCATGTAGATGCGCTGCTTGTAATAAACAACCAGCGTCTTATCGACATGTTTCCCAAGCTTAAGGTATATGAAGGCTTCCGACTTGTTGACGATGTGCTGACAACAGCAACCAAGAGTATTGCTGAGATAATTACTGCAAGAGGAACCATAAACCTCGACTTCCGCGATGTAAGAAAGATTCTTAAGGACGGCGGTGTAGCCATAATGAGCTACGGAATAGAAAAAGGAGAGTTCCGTGTGTCGCGTGCTTTCAAAAAGGCAATGCACTCACCGTTGCTCAACGACAATGACATATACCAATCGAAGAAGATTCTGTTCAACATCTACGAAAACCCCAATGACCCCATCCGTGTAGAGGAGATGGCAGAGGTCGAGTCATTCATGTCACAGTTCCGAAGCGAAGACATAGAGCTTATTTGGGGACTCAGCAAGGACCATAATCTTGAAGAAGGCGAAGTGAAAGTGACCGTTCTTGCTACAGGGTTCGGAATGAAAGACATACCCGGCATGCAGCCCATGATAGAAAAAGAGAAGGAACTGCAACAGATTTTCTCAAAGGAGGAGATGAACAGGAAAATCGAAGAGGACCAGAAACTTGAGAAAATGGTTGAGGTCTTCTACAAACCCGAATACAAGGTATACATCTTCAAAGGAGAGGAGATGTACAATGAGGAGTTCATTGCTGCACTCGATGCCTCGCCTACATACAAACGCACTGCAAAGGAACTGGAAAGCATAATCGAAATAATCGGCAACGATACAGCCAAAAAGGAGTGCTGCGAAGAACCGGACAACGGCAACGACGAGGAATTGCCGGCAAACGAAGGAGAACAGAGCCCTATAACGGTTGAAGAGGATGTAAAGGACAACAACCTTTCTTTGATATAAAAAAACTATAGCAACAGACAAACGAACAGGTCAAAATTTCATTGTAAATCAGAACAGATACTTAATAAAAATATTGATATGGAACTTTTCGACATTATCAGCAATGACATCAAGGAGGCCATGAAGGCGAAAGACAAAGTTGCCCTTGATACCCTAAGAAACATAAAGAAAGTACTTCTTGAAGCAAAAACGGCTCCTGGTGCCGGTGACACAGTCAGTGACGAAACCGCAATCAAACTTATAGGCAAACTTGCCAAGCAGGGCAAGGAGTCGGCAGAACTGTACAGCAGCCAGAACCGCCCCGACCTTGCACAAGAGGAGCTTGCACAAGTTGCAATTATGGAAAAGTATCTCCCGAAACAGATGAGCGAAGAGGAGATAAAGGCCGCTCTGGAAACAATTGTCGCATCGGTCGGAGCCAACGGGCCGCAGGACATGGGAAAAGTTATGGGAGTTGCGACAAAACAACTTGCAGGAAAAGCTGACGGCAAGGTGATTTCTGCTATCGTAAAGCAGTTGCTAAACAAATAATACACTATTAGTCAAAGAGCACCTTAAGTACATCCATAGACTTCAATACAGGAAAGTCCGGGACATGCAGCCGGTAATATGACACCAGTATTGCGAGGTATTCACCTCGCAATTTTCTATTTAGTACGAGTTCATGCATGGTCATGTAGTCTGTTTCGAGCAAGGAGACAAACGACTGCGTCATCTCCTGCCCGATAAAATTCGAATGCATAGGATACTCATTCACAGCACATCCTTGCATGAGGTCGAAATAACTACGCGGTCCGGCATTGTCCAAATTGGGATATATACCCAAAAAATGCAGAAGCTGTACCATGAAGACTAAATGAAAATTGGCATATCCATCCTCAAGGGTATCAAAAAAGGCTATTGATTGGCTCAAGAACGCAAAAAGTTGCTCATCTTCACCACCCTCGCGCAAGGAGTGAGACAGCAGTTCCGAAATAAACATTGCTATCGAAGACTTTATAACATCTGATGTGATTGTCGAATAAACAACATATGGCTGCACATCATTAATGCGTGAAAGCGAAACGGCCCTCTTCAAAGGCGCGGTAAAAGAGAGCATGGCAAGCGGCTGGAACAATGTACTGCGCACCTTGCTGCGCCTGCTACGTGAAACAGGCACAAGGAACGAGAGTCTTCCGTGCTGACGGGTAAAGATATCGGCAATCATCAGATTGTCGCTATACCTTAAAGTGCGCAAGACAATGCCGTCAAATTTCTCTATCATAACAAACAATAGCCTTTTCAAAGCACAAATCTACAAAAAAAAACTCAAATTATTTGTCATTTCAAAAAAAGGTATTACCTTTGCATTCGCTTTGAACCACGAATGGTTTACAAGACACCTTAAAAGGGTTGAAAAAGGCCGGCCCATTCGTCTATCGGCTAGGACGCAAGATTTTCATTCTTGAAAGAGGGGTTCGATTCCCCTATGGGCTACAATTAAAACTAAAATTATTAAAAGAGATGGCAAACCACAAATCATCACTTAAGAGAATCAGGCAGACAGAGAAGAGAAATCTCCAAAACCGCTATTATGGCAAAAATATGCGTTCAGCTGTCCGCAGTCTGCGCGCAATTACAGATAAGAACGAGGCATTGGCAAAGTTCCCTGAGGTACAGAAGCTTCTTGACAGAATGGCTAAACGTGGTCTTATCCACAGAAACAAGGCTGCGAACCTCAAATCAGGCTTGTGCGCAAGAATTGCTAAATTAGCCTAATTTTTTAAACATATATTTACCTACAAGAGGCTGGATTACGATCCAGCCTTTTCGTGTTGTACGAGCACACCACCACAAATATGGGCGGCCCCAAAGAGGAGGCCGCCCATATTATAACAAGATATAAAATCCTTATCGTCTCTTACCAATCTTCAGCTCAATAATAAAGGCTATAATCAACCCAAGGCCACCGAACAGAAGCACGCATGAACCGTAGACAGCACTTCTTAGATAATACGCGTTCTCTACAAAGTCTGCAAAATTATAGTGAACGGCAAAGGCAACCAGCATGCCGAGTCCAAGCCCCATAAACAGACAACCGAACTTCAATGCCGAGAAAGAGAACTTAGGGATATTTGTCGAGAAATCTATTTTCCCACTCAAAATATCGGGAGTAAGTTTATCCCCAATCTTGTCAATGATTATAAGGCGTTCCTTTTTACGCACAAAGAGTTCAAACAACCTGTAAATACCTAAGGTGATAATTCCGACAACGGCAGGAACCATAATAAAATCCAACATAATTATTTAAATTTAAAAGTTAACAATTCATCCCTTAGAAACTGTTTAATTTAAATTGTTTCTTACACCCTTTAGACGCAACAAATCCCGAACGGTTACATTTTTCTTCTATTATTTTGAGAATTTTGTAACCGAAACGCTTTTTCAGCGTCTATTAGATAAATGAAGCACGACGACATACATATAATAAAGGAGATTCTCGGTGGGAAAAGCGAACAGTTCGAGCATATCCTAAACAGATACAGCGAGTACGTCTTCAACCTCATCGCCCATATTGTCCCGTGCAAGGAAGATGCAGAGGAACTTACACAGGATGTATTCATTAAGGCGTTCCGACAGTTGTCCTCTTTTAAAGAGGAGAGCTGTTTCTCAACCTGGATATACCGTATCGCAACCAATACCGCACTCTCGGCTGCACGCAAGAGAAAGCACAACACACTTCATCTGGACGATGCTGCATATTCAAACATCCACGACGAGATTATCGATGAAGCATTGGACAACGACAGCGAAGAACAACTGCAAAGACTGTCCGAAGCCATAGAGAGACTGAATGCCGAAGAACGGGCTCTCATAACTCTCTACTATATGAATGAAATACCGATTGCCGAAGTGGCCACAATCATGAGACTGACCGAAAGCAATGTAAAGATAAGACTGTACCGCACAAGAAAAAAACTATACCTCCTACTTAATGACAGGAAATCATGAAACAGAATAGAAGAGACTGCGGATTAAGAAAGGCACTGCACTCAAAAAACTGTGCCATACCCTCGAATTTTGCATTCCGCACAATGCAGAAGATTGAGAAAGATATACGCCATAGAGAGACAAAGAGAGAACGCCGTATGTTCTGCTATGCAATTGCCGTATCGGTACTGTTGACGACATGGGGCGGATTCATCATCAGAGATCATTATGGAGAAGAACTACAGAGACTCTCCTCGGGATTGGCGACACCCTTTGTACAACTATGCACAGAAGTTTTTCCCTACTGCTATTTTGCAGTAATATTCTTCGCATTCCTTCTTCTTGACCATTGGATGAGAAAATACTATTTCAAACACAAGAAAGAGCACGGCCCGGAGTCATCAATTTAGAATGAATCTACAAAGTTTACAAAAGCCCAAAAGAGTTATTCACGAAGTGAATATTTATCGGGAGACACTTGCACGATAAGTCGTTTTTTATTAACTTTGTTCAGTTTATTTGATTAGAAAAATCAGTTATGAGCGAAGATATAAACAAGAATTCTGCGGCCAGCTATTCGGCCGACAGCATACAAGTCCTCGAAGGCCTTGAAGCCGTGCGCAAGCGCCCGGCCATGTACATTGGAGACATCAGCGAAAAAGGACTTCACCACCTTGTGTACGAGGTTGTCGACAACTCAATCGACGAGGCTATGGCCGGTTTCTGTACACACATAAACGTAACCATCAATCCCGGCAATTCAATAACCGTACAGGACAACGGACGTGGTATACCGGTTGACATGCACGAGAAAGAGGGACGTTCAGCCCTTGAGGTTGTAATGACAGTACTCCACGCCGGCGGAAAATTCAACAAGGATTCCTATAAAGTATCGGGCGGCCTGCACGGTGTGGGCGTATCTTGCGTAAACGCACTTTCAAAACACATGAAGACAGAAGTCTTCCGCGACGGCAAGCATTACGTACAGAACTATTCATGCGGCAAACCGCTTGAAGCAGTGCATTGCGTAGGCGAAACCGAGATAAGAGGAACAAAACAGACATTCCAACCCGATGACTCCATATTTGTTGTTTCGGAATACCAGTACCAGATATTGGCAACACGTCTGCGCGAGCTTGCATACCTGAATGCAGGAATCACTATCACACTCACCGACGAACGGGAAGCCGATGAGAACGGGAACTACAAAAGCGAAACATTCTACTCGACCGAGGGACTGAAAGAGTTTGTCCGCTACATAGACTCCTCACGTACACCGCTTATAGGCGATGTCATTTACCTCAACACTGAGAAAAACAACATACCTATCGAGGTTGCAATAATATACAACACCGGTTACAGCGAGAACGTTCACACATATGTGAACAACATCAACACCATAGAGGGCGGTACACACCTTGCCGGTTTCCGCCGTGCTCTCACACGCACCCTCAAGAAATATGCCGACGATACAAAGGCACTCGAGAAGGCCAAAGTGGAAATATCCGGTGAAGACTTCCGCGAGGGACTTACAGCCATAGTTTCTGTGAAGGTTGCTGAGCCACAGTTCGAGGGACAGACCAAAACAAAACTTGGAAACAGCGAAGTAACAGGCGCTGTAGACCAGGCTGTAGGCGAAGCGCTTGCATATTACCTTGAAGAACATCCCAAAGAGGCAAAAATGGTTGTAGACAAGGTTATCCTTGCTGCTACAGCACGTATTGCAGCACGCAAAGCACGCGAAAGCGTACAACGCAAAAGCCCTATGAGCGGTTGTGGAATGCCCGGAAAACTTGCCGATTGTTCCGACAAGGACCCGGCAAACTGCGAGCTGTTCCTCGTCGAGGGTGACTCTGCAGGCGGTTCAGCAAAACAGGGCCGCAAAAACAAATTCCAGGCAATTCTTCCGTTGCGCGGTAAAATTCTGAACGTAGAGAAAGTAATGTGGCACAAAGCTTTTGAAAGCGACGAAGTGAACAATATCATACAGGCTCTTGGAGTACGTTTCGGTCTCGACCCCGAAGACAGCAAGAAAGCCAATATTGAAAAACTCCGTTATCACAAGATTATAATGATGGCCGATGCCGACGTTGACGGTGCACACATCGGCACACTCATCATGACCCTGTTCTATCGCTACATGCCGGAACTTATCGAAGCCGGTCACCTCTACAAGGCAATGCCTCCTCTCTATCTCTGCTCAAAAGGCAAAGTAAAGAAATATTGCTACGACGACAAAGAGAAAGAGGAGTTCATACTCGAATATGCAGGTGGCAACGAAAAGGACATCAACATCCAGCGATACAAAGGTCTTGGTGAGATGAACCCCGAGCAGCTTTGGGACACTACCATGAACCCGGAGACACGCACATTGAAACAGGTGACAATACGTGATGCACAGGAAGCCGACTATATATTCTCCATGCTTATGGGAGACGATGTAGGTCCGCGCCGTGAATTTATCGAGAAAAACGCGACATACGCAAACATCGATGCCTAAGACACACAATAGACCTATGCTGCACATAGCATAGGTCTATTTCATATAAAACAACCACCCATGAGCAAACCATTAGTAGCCATTATCGCAAGTTTTGCCATAGCCATCAGTGCAAATGCCCAGAACTTTGACGGACTTGTGAACATAAAAGAGATTGACAGCACAATGGCAATCGACCTTATGTACGCAAAAGAGGACAATTTTGTGGGTGAAAAAATGTATGGTTTCACAGAAGCATATCTGCACCCCAAGGCAGCTGAAGCGCTTGCCAAAGCCAATAGCATCATAAAAGAGAAGCGCCCCGGATGGCGCATTTGCATATATGATGCAGCAAGACCCATGAGCGTACAACGCAAGATGTGGAATAAAGTAAAAGGTACAACTCAACAGAACTACGTCAGCAACCCGGCCAATGGAGGCGGTCTGCACAACTACGGACTTGCAGCAGATGTCAGCATTGTAGACGAAAACGGGGACAGTATAACAATGGGAACAAAAGTCGATGCACTTACAAAATTAAGCCACATTGACAACGAAGAGGAACTTGTTGAACAGGGAAAGATGACACGCGAATCGATGGAGAACCGCAGGCTGCTGCGCAGTGCCATGGAAGATGCCGGATTCCACGCCATACGCACAGAATGGTGGCACTTCAACTACACCACACGTTCCGATGCAAGAAAAAACTACAAGGTTATAGAATAACGCCCTACTGCCCGATTATAAGTTCATTGATAGCAATATCCGGTATAGGAGAGCCGTTGCAACTGCTGTCTTTGACATCAAATCTATTCTCTGTCGTTGCGTCAGCGCGCTTGCCTACAGCAAGGAGTGCCAATGGAGCATACGGCAACGACAACACCTCGGCCAGTTTAGCAGGGTCAAATGACATCAAGAACATACCGTTGAGGCCAATCTCGGCAGTCTGAAGCAGCATACTCTGTAACGACATACCAAGCTCGACATAAACACTTGGGGTTGTTTCCACCGTAGAACATACAACCACAAATGCATTCGGTTCATGTCCGGGCAGCGACAAACCTACATCGTTACCGATATTTCCGGCAGCAATACAAGGGAGCACATTACCGGCCTCCTCAGCAGTTACAAGCCTGAAACTGAGCACCGGACTTTTGCAAGAAGAAAAAAGTTTTCCATTGACAGCAACAATACGTCGCAACTGGTCTATACGCACCTTATACGATGAATTATATCCGTTTACACCTCTACTCTTTTCCATTAAAGAGACCAAAGATACTTTCTGTTTAGAGATGATACGACCGGAACCGGCATGATGCTGTTCCATTTTCTTTTCAAGATAATTGTCTGCCATGACATCTGTATTACGGGTCAATATTTCCGAAAATAAAAATGGACTTCATAAGAAGCCCATTTGAGGTACCTGGCGGATTCGAACCGCCGTACACGGTTTTGCAGACCGCTGACTAAGCCACTCATCCAAGGTACCGGTTGCCGAGGCATAGCCGTTAGCGATGACAAAGGTAAGACATTTTTTGTGAAGAACAAACTATAAAGGCCATTTTTTGTCTTTATGTACTGTTTTTAGGCAAATAATCATCATTTTATCTACTAATTTGACTACAAAGCCCTATCTTCGCAACAAAACAGGAGCATGATTCACAAAATCGCAAGATACATAGACAAACATAAACTACTGGACAGCAGAAGTAAAGTACTTGTAGCACTGAGCGGAGGAGCCGACTCGGTAGCACTCCTAATTGCACTCCGTAAACTCGGATATCATTGCGAGGCTATACACTGCAATTTTCACCTTCGCGGTGAAGAGAGCATGAGAGACGAGGATTTTGTCAAGGCTTTGTGCGCAAGGTTGGATATCAAGTTACAAGTCATACATTTTGACACAGACACATATGCAAAAGAGAAGGGAATCTCTATTGAAATGGCTGCACGCGAACTGCGCTACACAGCATTTGAACAGCACCGCAGAGACATCGGAGCAGATGTGACAGCTGTAGCACATCATCGCGACGATTCAGTAGAAACATTCCTGCTGAATCTGACACGTGGAACAGGAATAAGGGGGCTTCATGGAATACAGGCAAGAAACGGAAACATTATACGCCCATTGCTATGTGTAGGGCGCGAGGAGATTATTGACTATCTTCAATGGCGCAAAGAGGAGTATGTTATCGACAGCACCAATCTTGAATCTTTGTATACACGCAACAAGATAAGACTTGAAATACTTCCCAAGTTAGAAGAGATAAACCCGTCAATAAGGGAGAGCATCGCATCGACTGCGCATCGATTAAGAGAGGCTGAACTCATATACAACAAAGCTATCGAGGAGGCTGTAGCACGCGTAAAAAAGGGAGAACTGATACTTATAGACGAACTGAAAAAAGAGGTTGCTCCAGCAACACTCCTGCACGAAATCCTCTCACCGCTCGGCTTCAACGGCAGAACAGTTGAAGAGATAGCAGAATCTGTCGATAAAGGAAGCGGACTTAAGTTCTGCAGCAAGGAATGGAGTGTGATAAAAGACCGCAACAGATTCATCATTACACCACTTTGCTTGCAGGAACGGATTTCAGCAACATTGCCCTGGGAGGGCATCTTTGAGACCCCTAACGGCACATTGAAAATAGAAAGGACTGCTTTTGACGGGAACATCCACAAAGACCGCAATATTGCATGCCTTGATGCGGAGAAAATGGCACTCCCGTTGAGTCTGCGCAATACGCGCAGAGGAGACCGTTTTGCCCCATTCGGAATGCGTGGAACAAAACTTGTCAGCGACTATCTCACAGACCGAAAGGCAAGTATTACCGAAAAGGAGCATCAGCTTGTTGTAACTGATGCCGAAGACAACATAATATGGTTGGTCGGCGAGCGTCCATCCGCACCATTCTGCATAGACGGGAACACAAAGGAAATCCTCTGTATCAAGTGGAAGAAACGGCCTAATCGGCAATGAGTTCTTTCAGGGCATCAGACGCATCCTCATTACCCGATTCCGCAGCCCTTCTCCATAGTCTGGCAGCCTCATCACGGTTTTTCTCAACCCCTTGACCATTATAATAGCACACTCCGAGGTCGTATTGGGCGGCAGCATATTCCTGTTCCGCGGCTTTGCCGAACCACATTGCAGCCTCGGCGTAATTCTGCTCCACGCCTACACCGTTATAATAACATACTCCAAGATTATACTGCGCCTGGACATACCCTTTTTCAGCCGAACGGATATACCACCTGACTGCAGCAAAAGGGTTCTTTTCCACTCCATAGCCCATGAAATAGCAATTCCCGATATTGAACTGAGCCTCTGCATCACCAAGCTCTGCACCGGAATGGAACCACTCTGCAGCCTTGACATAATCTTTTTCTACGTAACCGCCTTTGTAATGATAATATCCTAAAATATTATGCGAAGCGGCATTGCCGTTCGCTGCAGCTTTCAGGTACCAGCTATAGGCCTCGGCCTCATCCGGTTCAACACCCTCACCTGTATAATATGCCTCGGCAAGATAATACTGTGCATCGGCATGTCCAAGTTCGGCAGCTCTCCTGTATAGTTTTACCGATTTTTCAAGATTAGGTACTACTCCCTCGCCATTGTAATAGCAATCGGCAAGCCTGAACAGCGCCTCAGCATCATTCTTTGCGGCAGCATGGCCGTACCAGACTGTTGCACGCTTGTAGCTTTGCTTCACGCCATTGCCGTTGTAATAACAGTTTCCCAAGGCTGTCTGCGACTTGACATGCCCTTTCTTAGCAGCCTCAAGATACAGTCCAGCAGCCTCAACATGGTTTCTTGGAACACCGTTGCCGGCATAGTAGCATTCCGCGAGAAGATATATAGCATCTATATCACCGTTATCCGCGGCCTTTTCGTATAGTTTAACAGCTTCATTATAGTCACGGGCGACTCCATAACCTGCCTCGTACAACATTCCGAGTTTACGTTGCGCCAAAGCAGATCCATTCTCCGCAGCCGCTGAATACCAATATAATGCACTGCCCACATCGGACGTTGTGCTACCGCCGGAAAAATAGCACTCTGCAAGTTCATATTGCGCAGGTGGAAAACCGCTTTTGGCTGCAATCATAAAACAACCTACAGCTGCAGCACTGTCTTTATCAATCCCCGTACCGTTCTTATAACACAAACCCAACGCATTTGTAGCAACCGCATTCCCCTTCTCTGAAGAGAGAATATACCAGTCGACAGCTTTTACATAATCCTGCTTCACACCATTGCCATTAAGATAGGAATTGCCAAGATTGCATTGTGCAACATCGTGACCCGCATAGGCAGCTTTCTTCCACCAGCTGACAGCCTTTGTATAATTCTGCTTTACACCGCAACCATCGGCATAACACGAACCAAGATTACACTGTGCCGACACGTGACCAAGTTTTGCGGCATCTTTCCACAAACTGACTGCACTCTTGTAGTCTTTTGAATTAAAAGCCTTAATACCATTTGAATACATAGTCTCTGCCGTATCGCCTACAACAGGTTCTTGCGTCAATACAGATGCAGACACTGCACACAATTGCAGCTGTACAGTAAACAGGAGCATAAAGAACAGAACCAAAGACCGTTTCATTGCTGCAGAATCTTTATTTCAGTACGTTTAACTTAACAAGTGCATCAGGATGCCCCAACGAGTGTGCTTTTTCGAGATTTTCTCTGGCAAGTTCTGTCTCGTTCTTGCCAATATACAGACAACCAAGCAGATAGTACACATCAGCGACTTCGGGCGCAAGTTCCTTGGCCTTGTTGAGCGCTCTTATTCCTTCATCGGCAAGCTTGACCCTGTAGCACAACACACCCTTTTCAATATAGTATACCGGATTTTCAGGGTCGAGATATATCGATGTTTCAAAATCGTTCAATGCCTGCTGGTACATCTTCCCGCCAAGTTCAGCCTGCCCCCTCATATAGAAGAAATTGGCATTGGATATATTGCCACCGGCTGCCTCTTCATAACTGTTGAAATCAATAACAGCCTCGCGATATTTTTTTGCAGTCATCTTCACTACGGCTCTCGTCAGCATATAAGGAGCAGAGAGTCTTGGAGATGCTGCATGAAATGCAACAGCACTATCAAGCATCTCTATAGAAGCGTCATAATCCTTCAGTGAACCATAGCATTGCGATGCCTTTGCAAACACCTCGGCAGACCTGAGCACAGTAGATGCAAGACTCCTGTAACATTCTGCAGCAGCGGCATAGTTACCGTGGGAGAATAACATATCGGCCTTGTAGTTCACATAAAGCGGTTGATTGTCGAGCTCTATTGCTTTGTCGAGTTCGTTTAGTGCTTCCTTGAAAGACAGCATTCCATGCGGAATGCTGTCGCCACTCATTAGCAGTGAATTTATTACTTTTGCCTTATTGAAATGAACCTCGGCAGGATTCATTGCAAAGGAAATGGCCCTCTTCCACTCCAAATCCGCAGCATCCATGTCACGGCAATAGACAGCATGGTGCTCCGCACTGCAAAGATACCCTTCATAACCCGAAGGATAGGATTCTATAAACTTGTCTATCACAGTCCTGTATGAGAGGCTGTCGCCAAGCACGGCCTGCATATACATGCACGACAGCGCAGATTCCCTGTCGGAAGGCAGAAGAGTGTGCATACACATTCCATCATAATACCCTTTCCCGTATGTTACAGATGTTGTCGCAAGTTTGCCGTATATTGTAGCTGCTATCGCATAACTGCAAGAATCACCCATTGACGACGGCTGCACCAATGCCACAAGTCCACCCTCTGCATTTACAACAGGTAACGACTCATATCTCTCCTGCATATTGATATCCAATGTATAATAGGCATGAGAATACAGGGAGTCGACCGCAGAGACCTTGACTTTGGTTATCGTCCCATTATTCTTCTTTCCATACGAAAGCATATACAGTTCATCTCCTGCATGTACCTCCGTTTCCGAAACAGGAAGATAGGATATTTTCTTGTCGGTTGCCACACGCAACTTTACACAATCGTATATATTGTCAAGACCGACTATTCCTATTACAGGACGTACAATTCCCTTGTTGTCAATAACAACAGCACTGTCTGCACCAAGCATAAGAGAGTACGATGCAAGAATATCGCCATTGCCTCCTGCAAACACCGCTGTACCGCTCTCTTTGAATACACCGTTACTGTATGTGAGGATACTCAAAACGGAAGAACGCACTTTTTCAACCTTCTTCGGGAACTTTTCAGCAGCCGTCACTGCAATGGATAGAAGCAGTGATACAAAGAAAAATGAAAATCTTTTCATAGTGCCTTTACTTAAGATGACGCTGACGCACAGCCTCATAAAGAATCACTCCGGCAGCAACCGACACATTCAATGATTCTATATTCCCATACTGCGGTATAGACACCCAATCGTCGCACAGCGCAAGATGCTCGCGAGGAATACCGGTATCCTCTGCACCCATTACAATGCAGACCGGTTCTGTAAAATTAGTCTCCGTGTAGTTCATGGTAGCCTTCTCTGTTGCACAGACGATGCGTACACCTGAAGCCTTAAGGTATTTGAGCGTCTCTGTTATGTTCTTCTCACGACATACCGGAAGAGTATGCAACGCCCCGGCTGATGTCTTTACAGCATCTGCATTAACCGTAACACTGTTGTGCGCAGGCAGGATAACAGCATCGACACCGGCACAGTCACATGTGCGCGCAATGGAACCAAAGTTACGCACATCGGTTATTCCGTCGAGCAGAACGAGCAACGGACTCTTGCCCTCTTCGTAAAGGGTAGGCACAAGGAGTTCTGTACTGGCATATTCCACTGCCGATATATAGGCAATGACACCTTGATGATTCTTTCTTGTGATGCGGTTAAGCTTCTCCACTGGAACGCGCACAACTGGTATCGTGCGTCCTTTGAGCGCCGCAAACAATTCACGTGAAAGTTCGCTCTGTATATCACGTTTTACAAGAATCTTGTCAATCTCTTTACCGGCCTCAAGAGCCTCAAGAACGGCGCGTACGCCAAATATCATTTCATTTGTGTTTACCATAATCAATTATTGTCCGACAGCAGTTGGCGCGCATTGTCAAGAGCCGCATCAGTGAGCACCTCGCCACTCATCATCTGTGCAATCTCACGTACACGCTCCAGCTGTTCCAATTTCTCTATGTTAGTAACTGTTCCTTTATCTGTCTCCTCTTTATATACCTTGTAGTGATTGGCACCGAGCGCCGCCACCTGTGGCAGGTGGGTAATGCTCAGAACCTGGCAGAACTCTCCTGCCATCTGCTGCATCAGACGACCCATACGCTCGGCAAGAACACCCGACACACCGGTATCAACCTCATCGAATATCAATGTAGGCTGCTTTCTGCATGAGGCAATCAGCGATTTCAATGCAAGCATGACCCTCGCCATTTCTCCACCGGAAGCTACGTCGGAGAGAGGCTGTGGCGTGCTGCTGCTGTTTGCAGAGAAAAGGAATACTACAGTGTCGCATCCTTGCGGAGTAAAAGTAGCAGAACTTCCTATTTCCACCTCAAAACGAATCATAGGCATACCAAGATTCACCAGTATTGCAACCATCTTCTCCTGCAGATGCAGAGCACTCTCCTTGCGGACAGCTGTAAGAGAAGCTGCCACCTGTGTCAGTTCAGCCAACTTGACGGCAATTCTGCTTTCAAGCGCCTTTATCTCATCATCGCCACTGTCTATAACCTCAAGTCTGCCCGAATACTCCTTAAAAATATCCAGCAAAGCATCAACATTATCCACCCTATGTTTCTTCATCAACGCATATAGCTGTGCCACACGGTTCTCGACAAACTCAAGACGCTCCGGTGCAAACTGTACAGTCTCGGCCCTCTGCAGCATTTCAGAGCAACAATCCTTCAATTCAATATAGTTGCTCTCGAGTCTTTCTGCAAAATCTTTTGCCGCCACATAATGCGGGACAATACGGGACAATGAAGCGGCAGTCTCGCGCAATACAACAAGCAGACTCCTCTCATCGCTGTCGATAGCGCTGCATGCACCATAAAGCGCCGTCTGTATATCCTCTGCATGAGTAAGTTCCTGCAACTCCTGTTCCAGTTCATCAAGTTCACCGCTCTTAAGTGATGCATTTTCAAGCTCTTCGAGCTGATATCGTAGCCACTCCTCATCGTGACGGCTCTTCTCAAGTTTCTCCCTCAAGCCGGACAAGTCGCGGCAAAGGGCTGTATATTCGTTGTAACACACCTTGTATCGGTGCAGCAGTTCCTTATCATCTGCAAGAGTATCAAGGACACCAAGCTGATATCCCCGTTCAGCCAGAAGCAGGTTCTGGTGCTGAGAGTGAATATCGACAAGACGCGTTCCGAGTTCCTTGAGCAAAGCAACCTGAACCGGCGTGTCATTTACAAAAGCACGGCTTCTTCCACTCGAAAGTACCTCCCTGCGCACAATGCACTCGTCGTCGTAATCAAGGTCGTTCTCATTGAAAAATTGTTCAAGTCCGAACCCAGACACATCGAAGCTGCCCTCTATAACACACCTGTCTGCTCCTTCGCGTATAGTCTTTGCGTCCGAACGGCCGCCAAGCAACACTGATATTGCACCGAGAAATACAGATTTGCCATGACCGGTCTCGCCGGTAATGACAGAAAAGCCACGCCTGAATTCAATCTCAACGTGCTCAATCAATGCAAAATTGCGTATTGTAATATGCTTCAGCATTATCGCTCAATTGTTCTTTGTAATCTTGTCCCACTCCGAAGACAAAGAAGGGTTTATGGTCGAAAGAGTCTCCACAACGCTCTTCTTCTCCTCTTGAGTGCATTTTGAAAATATATTTACAATCTCATCAGCCTTGTACTCCGTAAACAGTTTTGTGAAATAGGCCATAGGGCGGTCCTCATATGCCTTCTTCAATAAAGCAATGCCCGATGCGACCTCTTTGCGTCCGTTGTCGACGTTGCCGAACATGGTATCAAGCCCCAAACGGTGATAACGGTACATGAGTTTACGTACAGGTTCCATAGCCCCGTTCATATAGTCGTCGATAACAGCATACCTGTTATTGCTGCTGCTTCCTGCCCTCCATCCTGTATCGCCAAGATTCTGCGCGTTGTTTGCTATTGCAAGTGCCTTGTTCAGGAATTCATTGCCGCCAAGCTCACCCATAGAATCAAGGTCCATGCCTATTATCAGATATACATAGAAAGCCATGACAGCCGTAAGATTGTTGTCAAGACTCTCCTCGATGAACTCAAGACGGTCGAAAGGCTGGTACTTGAACTTGATGCTCTTGTCCTCATACTTGAACAATGTTGTCGTATACGACGCACCGAACACGGGACGTGTAGACTGCACCATAAGCGAGCAGTCAAAAGAGCCGTCATTGGAGTATGAGTTGACCACAAGACTGAAATTGCACTTTATGCGTTCATTCTCCTCATAGGTAAAAGAAGTCCACTTGCGGTTATTCATGAACTCATCAAGAGCAGTCTCGAGCTGTTTGAAAACATCTGTATTCGTTCCTTGCACCTTTGACGCATTGAGCGTTACAGTAGCATCAAGTTCTTCACCTTCGGCACTTGCCGTTACAGGCAGAAAGAAGAGAAACAGCACAAGCAAAAGTTTTGAGAGGTGCGATACGATATCACAAGCTACCTCCTTTTTGCTTTTAAGGCCGAATTCTGTCTTGCCTCGCCTGTCGATAATGGTTACTTTATTCGTATCGTGTGCAAAACCTGCCCCTTTGTCCTCAAGTGTATTCAAGACAATGAAATCAAGATTCTTCTTCTCAAGTTTTACACAAGCATTCTCTTCACCGTTATTTGTCTCAAGGGCAAATCCGGCAAGAATGCGGTTGCCTTTGGCTTTGCCAAGTGCAGCGGCGATATCGGGATTTGCCTCAAGTTCTATATTCATTGTGCCCGAGACACGCTTTATCTTCTTTGGTGCCTGAAATGCCGGACGATAATCGGCAACCGCGGCAGAAAGCACAGCTGCATCACAATCCGGAAATTCCGCAACAGCCACATCGTGCATCTCTCTCGCCGATTCAACGTCAATGCGTCTTATGGCAGGATGTGAACACTCTATCGCAACAGGACCTGTCACCAACAGCACATCAGCGCCCCTTCTGGCACACTCCTCTGCAACAGCAAACCCCATCTTGCCCGAAGAGTAATTACCTATGAAACGAACCGGGTCTATCTTCTCGTATGTTGGTCCGGCAGTTACAAGTATCCTCTTGCCGCTAAGTTCATTGCAAGAGAAAAAAAAATCCTTGAGTACCTTTACGATATTTTCCGGTTCCTCCATACGGCCCTTGCCGCTAAGATGACTGGCAAGCTCACCAACAGCGGCATCAATGATATGATTCCCATACCCTCTGAGGATATCCATATTGCGTTGCGTTGAAGGGTGCATATACATATCAAGGTCCATCGCCGGAGCGATGAATACAGGAGCCTTCATCGAGAGGTATGTGGTGACAAGCAGATTGTCGGCAACACCTGAAGCCATCTTGCCCAATGTCGATGCTGTTGCCGGAGCAACAATCATCGCATCAGCCCAGATACCGAGTTCCACATGGCTGTTCCAGGAGCCACTGTCGCTATTGAAAAAATCACATAGCACAGGGCGGCCCGACAAAGCCGAAAGAGTGAGCGGCGTGATGAACTCCCTTGCCGAAGGAGTCATCACGACCTGTACTTCGGCACCCTCCTTGACCAACAAACGCAACAGCACAGCAGCTTTGTAGGCTGCTATACTGCCTGTAACACCCAAAACTATTCTCTTTCCTTCAAGCATATTCCGAATCAATTCTTACGTCCACGAAGTTTAATACGTGTAAGCACCTGTTTGGTGTTCAACGGGAACTCACCATTCATCATCCAACCATAATAACCCGGGTCACGGTCGAGAACAACATCTACAGGCATACCCTTATACTTGCCGAAATTGAACACCTCTCTGCCGTTGGCATCGTACACAAAACGGCCTGCAAAATCAACATTATCAGTAAACGACGACTCCTTCGCCAAGAATTCCATATCGTTCTCAAGGTCGCTGTAGTAATCGAGCTGTGCACGAAGAACATTATATGTAGCCCGTGTATCGGCAAGAGCACTGTGCGCATTGTCGAACTCCTCGCCACAATAGAACTTGTGTGCCGCAGCCAGTGTACGCGGTTCGCGTTTGTGGTACAGCACCTGCACATCGATAGCATTGTGACGCGAAAGGTCTATATCCACCTGCGCCCGCAGAAACTCCTCGGCAAGCAAAGGCAAATCGAAACGGTTTGAATTGAAACCGGCAATGTCAGACCCTTCAAATTCATTGGCAATCTCACGTGCCACCTCCTTGAAATGCGGAGCATCCTTTACATCATCATCATAAATGCCATGCACGGCCGATGCAACCTCCGGTATATGGATACCCGGATTTACACGCTTCGTATACTCAACCTCCCTACCATCGGGATATACTTTTATAAAGCATATCTCGACAATGCGGTCCTTGGATATGTCGGTTCCGGTTGTTTCGAGATCGAAAAAAACGATAGGCCTTTTAAGATTCAGTTTCATGATTATTCTGTCAACATCATTGGCATTAGCAACATCAGCAGTTCCTGCTTGTCAACCTGCTCGGCCGGAACAATCACACCGGCACGTGACGGATCGGCAAGTTCTATCACCACATCATCACCCGGAGTATTGTTCAGGATATCGATGAGGAACGATGCACGGAAACCGATATTCATTGAAGCACCTTCATAGCTGCATGTAATGCTCTCTTCGGCCGAAGTCGAGAAGTCTGTATCCTGAGCAGATATCACAACCTTGTTGTCCTCAAGATGCAATTTTATGAGACTCACCTGAGACGAGAACACAGCCACACGACGCAGTGTGCTTATCATTGCAGCACGGTCGACTGTGAGTTTGTGAGGATTGTTCTGCGGTATAACAGAGTTATAATTGGGGTAACGGCCATCGAAAAGACGGCATACGAGCCTGTAGTCCCCCATGTCAAAAATAGCAAAACGGCCATCGAACTCGACAGAAACCTCCTCATTAGACTCCTTGCCAAGAAGATTCTTGAGAAGAGTGGCAGGTTTCTTGGGAAGTATGAAAGCTGACTTCTCGGCACCCGTTACAGAATAGTCACGGCAGCGCACGAGTTTATGTCCGTCTGAAGCCACAAGAGTAATACTCTCTGGAGTAAAATCAAAATATACACCGCACATCACCGGACGCACCTCGTCGTCGGCTGCAGCAAAGAGAGAACATGATATACCATTGGAAAGCACCTTTGTAGGTACCGATATTGCGACAGCACCCTCACCAAGAACGGCTGCCGACGGATATTCGTCGGAGCTCTGCCCCACAAGGCTGTATTTTCCGTTGAGGTAATATATCGTTGTCTCAAGAGTATCTTTCTTAACCTCAAAGCGCAAAGGCTGCTCCGAAATCTCCTTGAGAGCATCTATAAGAATCTTTGAAGAGATTGCAAAACTAAAATCCTCGGAACAATCCACCACCTCAAGAGAAGTGCTGAGAGTGTTGTCCGGGTCGGATGCTGTAAGAGAAAGGTTGTTGCCCTCCAATTCAAAAAGGATACAATCCAAAGTAGGAATAGTATTCTTTGAATTTATAACACGACTGATTGTCTGCAAGCGAGACGACAGCAAAGAACTTGATACTGTAAAATTCATAATATTATTGTTTTATAGTTTTAGATTTCAATATCGCGTCGCGCGCTCACCCAACGCGCGCGCGTGTAACTGCAAAGATAGGGCTAATTTGCAGAAAGACACACAAAAAAGAGAGGAAAAAATTGCTTTTCGGCAAGAAATGAACTACTTTCGCCTTGGAATTTGAAATTAGTTATGGAAATTACAGGAAGAATTATTGCAGTGTTGCCAGAAAGAGGCGGTGTCTCAAAGACAGGCAATGAGTGGAAAATGCAGGAATATGTACTCGAAACACACGAGCAGTACCCAAAGAAACTTTGCTTTAATGTGTTTGGAGCAGACAAGATAGCACAGTTCAACATACAGGCAGGCGAAGAGCTGACCGTATCGTTCGACATCAATGCCCGTGAGTACAACGGACGCTGGTACAACGACATACGCGCCTGGAGAGTAGAACGCGGCACACCGGAGCCGGTGAACATGGCATCGGGTATCATAGATGCACCAAAAGTTGAGGTTCCCGACTTCGGGAAGGCAGCAAACGACCCTGACGACCTGCCGTTCTGATAGAAACCGACAGCAATTATAACAATAATGGCGGCCGCATGGCCGCCATTATTGTTATAATACAAATAGTTATTTTCCCCTATTCTCTTGGATAAACTTCTCAACGACGGGCATAATTTCCGGCAATAGTTTATTCACCTCCTGTGCAGCCTCAAGTGATATGTTTGCGGAATATTTACCCCACTTTGCACCTTCGGGTGATGCATAAAATTTACAAGCAGCAGCAAGATCCTCTATTGTAAAATATTTTTTATAAATCGGCACACACATCGCCATATATCTGTCATATATAGCCTCACACATCACAACACCTAATTCACGGGCTTTAGCCTGGCTCAGCCCTAACTGTGGAGCCATATTCGCATATGTCTCTCCAAGGTTGGTTGCAAGAACTTGTTTAACCGATGTTAGTTCCGTAAGCTCCTTTACCTTTGCCACATAGGCTTCATCAGCATTTGACTGCGCTGAAATCGTAATTGCCATAATAGACAATACGAACAAGAACAACAATTTCTTCATAATGATACTGTTTATGTTATACAAAAAATAATTCTTATGTTCGCGATATCGCAAACATAAGAATTATAAATCAAGGAGCAAAATATTACTCACGAATTCATGCTCATGAGGAACTCCTCATTATCCTTCGTCCTTTCAAGCCGTTCCTTGACAAATTCCATTGCTTCTATCGGTGTCATATCGGCAAGATACTTGCGAAGAATCCACATGCGGTCGAGGGTCTGACGATCGAGAAGCAAGTCGTCGCGACGCGTAGATGATGCAACGATGTTGACAGCCGGGAATATGCGTCTGTTTGCAAGTGAACGGTCGAGTTGAAGTTCCAGGTTACCCGTACCTTTGAATTCTTCAAAGATAACCTCATCCATCTTGGAGCCGGTATCAATGAGCGCAGTTGCAATTATAGTGAGTGAACCGCCATTCTCAATGTTTCTTGCTGCACCGAAGAAGCGTTTGGGTTTGTGAAGCGCATTGGCATCCACACCGCCGGAAAGCACCTTGCCCGATGCTGGAGAGACGGTATTGTAGGCACGTGCAAGACGTGTTATGGAGTCGAGGAATATCACGACATCATGGCCGCACTCAACCATTCTCTTCGCGCGTTCAAGCACGATACCGGCAATCTTCACGTGACGTTCTGCCGGCTCATCGAATGTCGAAGCGATAACCTCGGCATTTACCGAACGTGCCATATCGGTAACCTCCTCCGGTCGCTCATCTATAAGCAGCATAATCATATATGCTTCGGGGTGGTTTGCAGCAATTGCGTTTGCTATATCCTTGAGAAGCATTGTCTTACCGGTCTTAGGCTGCGCCACGATGAGACCACGCTGTCCCTTTCCTATCGGAGAGAACATATCGACGACACGCGCCGACAGATTGTCGTAACTGCCTGCACATAATGTGAATTTTTCATTAGGGAACAGCGGAGTAAGATTCTCGAACGAAACACGGTCGCGCACAAGTTCCGGCAATGAACCATTTATGCGGTTAACCTTTACAAGCGGAAAATACTTCTCCCCTGCCGATGCCGGACGTATTATACCTTCAACGACATCACCGGTCTTCAAACCGTACAGTTTTATCTGCGACTGCGACACATACACATCGTCGGGCGAAGCAAGATAGTTATAATCGGACGAGCGCAGGAAACCGTAATTATCCGGCATTATTTCAAGTACGCCCTCAACGCGCAACACATCGGCAAAATCGTATTGCTGCTTCTGTGCCTGATGCTCATCCTGTTCTTGACGACGCTGATTGCGGTCATTCCTCCTCTCCTTGTTACTCTTTTCAAATTTGACTACAAGCTCTGCCGGCAGGACTGCCGGCTCATTCGGAAGGTTCTCTATCGGCACGAAAGCCTCGCCTTCATCAAGTCCTTTGGGAGCAGCTTCCTCGGCTTTAGAAACGGCAACAGTTTCAACAGTCTCAACCGGCTCGGTTGCCTCGGGCTTTGCCTTTGGCTTTCTGCCACGCTTTTTTGGCGCGCTTACCGGTTCCTCTGTAACCTGTGCTTTTTCAGGTTCAACCACCTCGGTTGCGACATTCGTATCCACCTTCTCGCTCTTTGGCTTACGTCCGCGTTTTTTAGGCTGCTTTATCGGCTGCTCTTCTGTGGTTGCCGGCTCTGCAGACACTTCTATCGGAGTTGCCACCGCTGTGACGTTTGCATCCGGCACAACCGGTTCTACAGGAGCCTGTTTCACAGGTTCACTTTTCTCAACCCTGACAGCTTTGTCTCCGGTTGCTGAATAAACCTTGCTCGGTGCTTCGGTATGAATACGGTTACGGCGATGCTCCCTGCGGTTCATCCTGTTCTCCTCCTTAACCACGGCCGGAGCTCCGGCCTGACTGTTCTGCATTGCCTGTCCGTCAAGAATACGGTAGATGAGAGAATCACGGTCAAGTGACTTTATGCCTTTGATACCCAACTCACCTGCAATAGACTGCAAATCTGCAATCTCCTTGTTCTTCAATTGTTCAATATGATACATAAACATGAATATGACACTTCAATCCACAAATAAGGATATCAGTTCACAATAGTAGAAATCTATAAAATAAATGATAAAATTCGATTGGATTATGCAGAGCAAAAGGCACATCTGCATATTTTACAATGCAAATATATGACTTTTGTTCCAAAAACAACCTTGTATTTAGATATTTTTTGCAATAACGGCTGTTTTTTCAACAAATTCCCTATCATCTATGATAGAGAGCTTTCCCGTAACTTCACGGACGTCAATCAGAGAATTTCTTCAAGTTTGGACTTCGCATCGTCCAATGATGTACTCCTCGAGATAATGGTACCCTCTTTGTTCACGACAATATATGCCGGCAAGGATGTTACACCATAAGCAGCCGCCACCTCGGCACTGCCGCCCGACGGGTTACAGAGGTTTATCCACTGTGCACCGGCACCATCAACAGCCTTTGCGCACTCTTCGGCTGTACGGTCGAGTGATATTCCGACAATTTCTGTCCCTTTGGACCTGTATGAACCGTATCTTTTTGAAAATGCTGCAACCTCTTCGGCAGAAACGGAATCCCACCCTGCCCAGAAAACAAGCACGGCATATCTGTGTGATGATACCACATCTGAAAACAGCACCTTTCCTCCCTTGATGTTGTTCAACTCAAAATTCCTGTACTTCTTGCCTACGGATGTCGCCAGGGCATTCGACTCTGCCTCATAGGCATAACGTTGGCGTGCATGCAGTTCTTCTATCCCGTCATTCACGGCACGCAATTTCGCCCTGTATACCTCGCCACGAAAACACTCCGGTACGGAATCGAACATCGGTGCCAGAACAAGAGGGTTCACATACCCCACAGACTGTGCAAGAAAGAAACATCCGAGCTCATTCCCTATATTCTCCGTAATCAGTTTCATTGCATATGCATCAAAGATTCTTGAAGCAAGGTCTATCGTCATTTCAAGGCTGTCATTCATGGAAGGCTCAAGATTCATTGCTTTTGCAAGTGCCTCGGAACCCATTCGGTTCAAAGCAGAAATCTTCTCACGCTCATACATGAACTTTGAAAGAAGCCTGTTGTTCTCAGTTCCCGAACAACGCGTTCCGCGACCGAACCGGAAACTTATATCACCCGGCTCGACTACCACAAAACCGCCATCGACAACCTGTGACGACGAGATGAAATACACCCCCGGTTCTTCGGTGCTGCCACCGAACTCAAACTTGCCGTCACCGACAACTGCAGAATCAACCACAGAGAGTATATTATCGTAAGAGCTCATGTAAAGCACAGTTCCATCAGGAGCAGACAGATATTCTCCTTCAATAACATAACTGTTTCTGCCACCACACGAAACAAGCAGCACTATAGCCGAAAGGAGAGCAAAGAATCTTGTCATAATCAAAGCGAGGCATTAATTTCGTTAATATATTGCAGCAGTTCTTCACGACCGAGCCCGTTCTCCGACGATGTCACAAAGACCGGTGGCAGTTCTTCCCACTCCTCAAGCAACCTCTTCTTGTAAGAAGCCACATTGCCGGCAAGCACGGCCTTTGCAAGCTTGTCGGCCTTAGTGAATATTATAGAGAAAGGGACACCGTTCTCGCCAAGCCATGTAATGAACTCCAAATCTATCTTCTGTGGTTCATGGCGACAGTCTATCAGCACAAACAGGAGAGTCATCTGTTCGCGACTGAGGATATAATCGGATATTATATGCTGCAGTTGCTCGGTCTGCGACTTGCTGCGCTTCGCATAGCCATATCCCGGCAGGTCGACAAGATACCATTCGTTGTTGATTATAAAATGGTTTATAAGAAGCGTCTTGCCGGGTGTCGACGATGTCATTGCAAGCTTGCGATGACCCGTCAGCATGTTTATAAGACTCGACTTGCCGACATTGGAACGCCCGATGAAGGCATATTCCGGTTTGCCGTCCATGGGGCACCTGTTTACATCTGTATTGCTTATTACAAAGCTTGCATTCTTTATGACCGGTTTACTCATATCACTTGTTTTTACAATGCGAAGTTACGAATATATTCAAAGAAAAACAAACTTGATAACATGAAGGAGGGCATCGATGTGCCCTCCTTCATGTTATCGGCAGCCTCTGCTTGACTGCACACTATGTTTGAAAGGTATCACTCGTTGAGAATCTCGCCTTCGGGCGAAACAAACACCACCTTCTCGAAATTCCCATCCTGTAGTTCAATCTCATAGTAGACAATTTCAGGACGCTCTATATAATCGGCATCATCGACATAGAATTGCGGATATGTCGCTGCCAATGCAGCATTTACCTTGTCGGGCAAAGATGCCGGCGAAATATCCCAGCTTGTATACACCCAGTTGCCTTCATTGTCGAAATAGACATCCTTCTCGATGTTGTCATGCATAATATCGACTTCGAGCATTCCGTTGGCATTCTTGCCATAGTCAATGATTACAGAACCCGGATATTTTTCTTTCAGAAACAGGCGCATCTCATCACTTACGACCGGAGAAGTACCCGGCTCGCCTGTCGAAGAGTCGAGAATCTCACCCTCGGGAGTTACAAACAGTACAACTGTAGCATTTCCTTTATCAAGTTCAACCTCGTAGAAGTTCCCTGTTTCACGCTCAATGAAATCGACATCATCTATTACGAAATCGGGATATGCGACAACAACGCTCTCCTTCACCACTGCCGGAATCTCTGCAACACGCACATCCCATGATGTGTAGACCCACTTGTTATCCTTGTCGAAATAGACATCCTTCAAACGGGAGTCGTGCAGAATCTCAACTTCGATAAGCCCGTTGCCGTCATATTCGGCATGGCGTATCTTGGCTCCGTTATATTTGGCGTTTATAAACTCGACTACAGCATTGTCAACCGGTATGCTTTTGTCATCGTCGTCGCTGCACGAAACAAACGCAAGCAACGAAAAAAGCAGAATTGGAAATAACTTTTTCATTTTTTCTTAGTTTTTTCAGCTCCACCATCAGGTGGAGCCGGATTAGTTGTTCAGTTTAGTTGAAAGACTCTCGAAACAGTGCCGTCGGCACTTTCCTGTATAGTATTCTTGTATAGTCTCTTAGTCTTGAAAAGAATTTCTCAAACAGTATCAGTCATCAATGTCTATTATATTGAAATCGTTATCAAAGGTGAGTTCAAGTTTATTGGATAACTTTACCTCCACATTGTTTCTTTTACGTTCTATCTTCAAAACCTTCTCGCTCGGATAGTTCTCCTTTATGTACTGCTTGATGCGTTCGGGTACTATCGCTGCCGGTACTTCTCCATATTTGCAGTCAACCTCTTCCCATGTACCTTTGCTTGAGAATTCAAGTTTTGTACCGTCGGTCAAAAGCACTTCATAAGAACGCTCCAGAAAATCACGTTCCTGCTTTGCATAGGAGATTTTTACATTTGCAAAATTCTCGTTAAGGAACTGCTGCGCCTGAGCCGGAAGCTGATTCTTGCCGATAATCTTATCGTTGTCAGCCTTAACTACAGAAACACTCGAAATCAAAAGAACCACCAATAAATTAAAAATCTTTTTCATAATCGTCACATTTTGTCAGTTATACTTCTTTTTTCAAAACACTTGGAATATTTTTTAGTTTTCGTCTTTGTCATTATTTACGATGCAAAGATTATAACCGATTCTGAAATAAAACTGAAATATCATGTTTTTTTAAAAAAAATCACAAACCGCCTGAAATGAATAAAAAAGAGGACGACCACAGTCGCCCTCTCACCGAATAATGCTTGAAAAGCCTACACTTATACAAAAAGCCCATTCAGCATCTATTCGGACTTTTGTTCATTGGCGGCAGCCTTTTCTGCATTTTTCTTTTTCATATAAGTGCAGAATTTCCATATCCACTTTATTGCATAGTAGGCAAGAATAAACAGGAACGCAAATATAAGTATTGTGTATCCCACCGCCTTTCCGAAATCGGTACCTGTACCTAAACCAGACCTGCAAAATCTCACGAAAACATTATCCCAAATGCTCATAGTAATAAAATTTAGTTAAAAAAAACACTTTATTTAGATTTCTTCATATATCCTGCCATCGGAACCTCTGAATCTGCGTCTGCCACCAACCATCATAAGCAGGAATGCACATACGACAAATGCAATTATTGTCAGTATCATTTTGAAAACAATTACAATAACTGCCCATACCGACATGATGCAACCTATTATATATACTACGGAAAACGCAGTTATGAGAATACCGTTGATGAAACCGAGTGTAGAGATATTTCTCTTCAGAGTCACAAACAGACCCAATCCCAAAGTCACAAAAAACACTGTCAGCATCACCACTTCAAACACAAAGTCCTGTTTCAGACCAAGAGCGAGAATCCATATAAGCATCGCTCCGACTGTCACCGGCAGACACAAGACAAGACTCCATGCAACAGGCTTTATACTTATTTTCTTGCTCTCATCGCCATCGAATACGACTCTCTCATACAACTTGATACTGTACAGCTGAAACGCGACAACAGCGGCGAACGGAACGAGAATTACCAAGGAGGCCCAAAAACCATTCTTGTCAAAGTCGCACCACCAGAAGAATTCGTCGCCCAAGGTCATTACGCCGAATATCTCTATCAGGGATGCCACCAATATCGTTGCCGGTATGGCAATCAATGTAGGCAAACGCAGAATCTGTATTCTTGTCTTTGTGTACAGAATCGACATTATCGCTGCAGCAAGAAGCAGAACAATCATTATACCGATGGGATACAACGACATATAGAAACGCCCAATCTGCGAATGACGAATCTTTGACATTTCAGAAAGCGGATTCTCTACACCTTCGGGGTTGTTCTCGCTGAATATCACATCGGCTTTACTCACTTCATAGAGTTTTCCGTTATACCGCATGATGAGTTTATCATCCTCTTTCAGTGTATTTACATTATCAAACTCATGCCCCTTAGGAAGCATAACGGAAGCGTAATTCTTCTTAGCTACCCACGAAGAGTCTTTCAGCACAACCTCATACGCTTTGACACTGTCACTGAGCAGCGGATCGATAACAAATTTCTGTGAAACAGCAGAGGCTATACCCAAGACAACGACTGCAAAGAACAAAAAAAGCTTTTTCATAGTTCCATGTATGTTTTTCAAATTGTATTGCAAATACAAAAAAAGGGTGCAGACCGCTCTACACACTTTCTGAGAAGGCTCTGGTAAACCTGAATGGAGAAATGCAAAAGCAAGTCCGCGCCCTATATATATACATACATAGACCGGGATTGCCATCTCAGTACATAACCATTCTAAGAAAATTTACCAGATTTACTCAGATATGTGCCTTGACGGTATTCCGTGTAAAAAATAATCTTAACAACCGGTTTTATGCCAACCGGAAGCCAACTGTTACAAAAGTATACATTTTTCGCAGAAACGATGTTGGTTTTGACAAAAATTTACAGCGGACCATGCTTTTGCGTTGCAAAAATAGTTTCAAGATATTATTTTTTATATAGACAAATATAGATTTAGTGGTTTGTCGATAATTATTAACAAAAAGAACCACTATTCATGCATTCGCCAAAAAACAGCGATTAAAAGGGCAAAACAACATTTTTCGGGAACTTTTTTCTCAAACGGTAACGCACAGTATACACCGATGCCGGCTCTACATTGAACCGGGCAGCAATATTCTTGACCGACTCACCGGAAAGAAAGCATAGGATATACTTTTTATCGACAACAGTGAGCGACGATACAGCCTTGTCCATTATCGACTGCGCCTCGGTAAGGTTTACCGATGTTATTCCAAGGCTCTCTGCCAGCAACACAAGCGATGTCTGCTTCGCCTGAAGCAAGGCATCGGCAGTCAAAGCCTCATCATACAGACGCTGTTCACGCAAACGCTTGCGGTACAGCAACACACCGGCACCCATGAGCACAGCCACGACAAAAGCACACAATACCACTGCAAGATATATGTTACGCCGGCGAAGGACAAGAATCCTCTCCTCCTTCTTCTCTACCTCATATTTAGCCTCTATTTCACGTATAGCACGGTTCTTTTCGGCAGAGAAACGTTCGCGGTCATTCTCGGCACGCTTCTCGATATACTCTATAGCCTTGCTGTACTGCCCGTTATCTTCGTACAGCATTGCAAGAAAAGAGTAAGCCTCGCCGCGCTCAGTGAGGACATTGTTGCCACGCACACTCTGCAGACTGTCGATGATTGCAAGAACCTCAAGTTCCTCCTTTTCGGCACGCTTATAATCCTTGTCATAATAGTAGAGCCATGCCTGCATATCCCTTATGGAGACCTCACCCTCAAGATAGTCGTGATAATTCATATATCTTGCATCGTTCACCTCCCGTGCCTTCCCAAGATAGTACCTTACTGAATCGCGTTTTTCAGCCTCATACAACAAATCGTACATAACAGCGATATTCATATAGTTGTATGTAGGCATTATGTTTCGTAAATTCCATTCATTCCTGCTCATGTGCTCCTGACATTCGATAGCCCTTCTCAAATGAGTGAATATCTCACACTTCAACGAATCGGAAGGTTCCTCTTCGTACAGAGCCGATTCGTATGCCGACAAGACAGACATGTAGTCATACTCGACAAACCTGTTATCGGGATGTTTCTCCATGAGTTCCGCCATCTTCTCAATATGCCCGTACATAGCCGGCAAATCGCGCTGATTAAAGAAACTTATGCACATAGAGTAGTGGCAAAGCGAAACCTTTGGATAAGCCGTGTCGATTTTGCTATACAAATCTATCGCACGCAAGTAAGCGGCATGAGCCTTGTCGAGGTTGCCTATATCAAGATTGTCTGCAGCAAGCATACGTTCCTTCTCGGCAAGCTCGAACACACCGGCATGCACCGATAAAAACGAAAATAAAAGATATATTGCAATAAACAACCGTTTCATAATTCACATATCGCAGCAATCATACAATCCGGAACAAATATAACAAAACAAAGAAACAAGAACTACAATATCGCACAATTTTTAAGGGGTATTGCCAATATAAAGAGAGTGATAAATACAGACTACTCAAGCACAATAAGAAAAGTCACTCTCTCGTCGCTGTTATGAGAGAGAGTAAGTGTACCGCCATGCAGACGTATAATCTGTTTCGACACGGCAAGACCAATTCCCGACCCGTCGTGCTTTGTAGTAAAGAAAGGAGTAAAGATGTTGGCTGCCACATCGGCCGGTATTGCACCGCCACTGTTGCTCACCTCAATGCGAACACTCTCATCGGGTGCAATGTGAGAGCGCAATTGAATCCACTGTTCACCGTCGCGTGTACTGCAGGCTTCAAGCGCGTTCTTCACAAGGTTCAGAATCACCTGCAGCAATTGCCCCCGGTCGGCATAAATCATAGTATCTGCAGGGTCGACAGCAATTGAAAGTTTTACCTTCCCATACACAGTGAGCGCACATGCTTCGTTAAGCAAGTCGAGCAGATACAACGGCTCTTTCTTGGGTAATGGGATACGTGTTATCGAGCGGAATGAATCGACAAACTGCATTAGCCTGTCGCTTGTGGTGTGTATGGTTTCAAGCCCCTGTCGCAGAACCTCGGCGTTCTCCTTGTTATGCAGCAAAGTGTTGCTTATTGATGTAACAGGAGCAAGGGAATTCATTATCTCGTGTGTGAGAATACGTGTCAGTTTCTCCCATGCAAGCCCTTCCTGAGTATCAAGTTCCTTGTCAATATTTTCTATTGAAACCACCCGAAGCATGTGCCCCTCATGCTGCATTGCCGAACAATTAAACAATAGGTTCACATCTCCGGTCTCTGTAGCGAAGCACACACTCTTCTGCTCCATTGGAGCAATGGCAAGAAGTGTGTCGGCAAGGTCGGAGGATATCAAGCGTAACCTCTCGGCATGGCTCAGCATGGGCACGCCAAGCAGCGTCATCGCCTTGCTGTTGTACTGTTTTACCGCACCGTTATCAAGCAGAATCAGTATACCGATGTTGGCACACTCTATTATAGCCTCAAAATACTTCTCTTTCTCCGCAGCCTTTATCTTGGCTTCATCAAGCACATCCTTTATCCTGTTCAGGGAGTAGTTGACGACGGCATGCCCGGTGTGCATAGGATTATCGACGAAACGGAACGAGAAATCATTATTGCGAACGGCACTGAAAATAAAATCAAGATTCTTGACAATACTGCTGTATACCCCTGCAAGCCTCCATGCAAAAAACAGCACCAAAGCACCTGCCGGAAGAAGGAATCCATGATATCCGCATGCCACAAGCCACCCGAAAAGTACACTCGCTGCCACCAGCATGGCAACGAGCAACAATGGAGCGGAAAGTGGCTGCCGGTTTCTTTTCATAATCCGTAACGCTTGATTTTGTTATACAGAGTTTGACGCGTTATACCCAACCTCTGCGCGACCATAGAGAGATTACCGCCACACGACTCGATGGCCTCGGCGATAGCAGTACGCTCCATATCCTCAAGCGTGGATGCGACACCTCGTACCCGACCTTGTGAAACATGAATCTGAAGATGTTCCGGCAGTATCTCGCCCTTGTCGCACATGATGACAGCCTTCTCCATTATATTCTGCAGTTCGCGGATATTTCCTTCAAATGTATGTGCCGTTAGTTTTGCTGCAGCCTCCTGAGATATCTCCAACAAATCCTTTCCGTATTTCTCGCAATAATGTTTGAGAAAAATCCCTGCAAGCGGAACAATATCCACCGCACGTTTCCTTAGCGGAGGCAGGTTTATATGTATGGTATTTATGCGATAGAGAAGGTCTTGACGGAACTCACCTTTATCCACCATGGCAAAGAGGTCGCAGTTAGTCGCTGCAACAAGACGTATATCTATTGTCTGTGGGACATTGCCGCCAATAGGGGTCACCATGCGGTTCTGCAGTGCCACAAGCATCTTTGCCTGCAGATGCAGCGGCAAGTTGCCAATCTCATCCATGAAAAGCGTGGAACCGCTTGCTGTAACCATCTTTCCGTCGCGGTCACCGTATGCATCGGTGAATGCACCTTTCTTGTGCCCGAACAGTTCGCTCTCGAACAGTGACTCGGGTATTGCGCCCATGTCGAGCGAAACCATCTCCTTGCCGGCACGTGCCGACAAACGATGAATCTCGCGGGCAAGCAACTCCTTTCCCGTACCATTCTCTCCTGTAATAAGGACATTGGCATCGGTTACCGCAACACGCTCTACAATGGCACGTATATGTGCCATTTCAGCACTTGCACCCCAGAACATCGGAACCTCCTTGCGCACAGGCTTTACAGTTTTCTTGCCCTTCTCTTTGGTACTGTTCAGGGCGTTCATCAGTGTCTCTATGAGTTTATCGTTGTTCCAAGGTTTTACCACAAAGTCGAAAGCGCCGTGCTTCATTGCCTTTACGGCAAGGTCGATATCGGCATAAGCAGTAAAGAGCACTACACGCAACTGCGGGAACTTTGCCTTGGCCTCCTTTAACCAGAATATTCCTTCATTGCCGGTATTGATTCCTGCATTGAAGTTCATGTCGAGCAACAGCACATCCGGTTGTTCGGCAGCAATTGTCGAGAGCAACGTTGTTGGCGAAGAGAGTGTCACCACCTTCGCAAAATAACCGTCGGCCAGCAGTTTCACCGCCGACAGGATATTCCTGTTATCATCAACTATAAGTAATGTACCTCTTTTTGCCATAGTGCGAAGTTAATAATAATTATCAGAAACAGAACCAATTTAAGTCTTAATTTGACCTTACCACTTCGGCAGGATTCTCTGTCGCTGCCTTCCACGAGCGCAATGTAACCAGCAATGCTGTCAACAACACCACAACAGCAAGCACTGCAAGCGGCAGCCACAATGACAGTTCAATGCGGTTGATGAATCCCCTGAGCCAATTGCTTGCGATAATCCACGCCACAGGCGCAGCCACTGCAAAGCAGACAGCCACTATTAGCAGATAACGGCGGTTGAACATTGTCACCACACTGCCCGATGACGCACCATAGACCTTGCGTACGGCAATCTCACTGCGGCGGTGTTGTGTCTCGAAGAGCACAATGCCGAACACACCCATCAACGATATTACAACGGCAATGAGCGCAAAGAGAGAAATCATCACAGTCTGCTTTTTTGTGTCGCCATAGACCTTTGCAATGGCATCATCCACAAATTCAATCCTTGGTTCACTGCTGTTGGGCTCAATATTCTTGGCAACCTGCCTTATATCGTTGCACACAGCCTCAACATCCACATTCCTGTTCAAACGCACATAATATGTGCCGTTGACGTAATTATGATTACCGAGAAACAATGTATTCCCGTTAGGGCTATTGGCACCCATAAGATTTATATGCGGTATTATACCTATAATGTCCATACCACTCCACTTGTCCCCGACACCAAGACCTGTGGCCTCGGCAGTATAATCGGTTATCAGATAGCCGTTCCTCTCTTTCGTTATTCCTTCCCCTGCAATCACCGGGACACCGAACACATCGGTAAAGTTATACCTGACAAACCATATACTCATCTCGACATCTACATCATCTATCGTACGAACCTGGCACGAGTGACTGTTTCCAAAAAGCGGATTAGCAGATGATGTCACAGCGGCCACACTCGGGATTTTCTCAAGTTCCTCTATAAAAAGTCCTTCCTTAGCCGAAAGGTCATAACAATTTACCTCAAGGATATTCTCACGCTCTATGCCCACATTGTAGCGGATCATGTGGCTGTACTGTAATGAGAACACAAGTGCAAGCACCATGAGCACCATTGACACAATGAACTGCAACGACACAAGACCAGAACGCAATACACGCCCCGCCTTTGATGAAGCAAAGCCGCCCTTTACAGCCAGTGAGGCATTAAATCCTGTAATGTAGAATGCAGGGTACACTGCCGTAACGACCGCTATACCTACAGCGATAACAAGCACAACGGCGAGCGTCTCAATATTGTCACCAATAGAAAGCGGAGTACTTATATATTCGTTTATAAAGCCGCCGTCAAGAAGCTCTACCATGTAGAGCGCAATAGCCAATGCTATAAGAACCAGACCCACTGCCTCAAAGAAGAAGTTTATGCGCAATGTCCCCTGCCCGGCACCGAACACCTTGCAGATGTTTACAGTGCGTATGCGCACAGGCACAAGTGCCATAAAGAAGTTTACAAAATTTATGAACGCCACAACCACAATCACAAGAGCAATGGCAAGCAGAGTCATTGTTGTACCCCAAGAGCCGTTGGGATACATCTCGAACTCCGTTGTAAAGTAAAAATCATCCATGGGAATGAGCTTGACAGGCATATTGAAACGCTTTGCCCTCTCCTCCTCGGTCATGTTCAATTCTTCTCCAGTCGCTGCCACATATTCGGCAAAACGCTTCTCATTGAATTCAAGGAATTTCTTGCTCCATAGTTCTACATACTCTTTGGGGTCGGCCCCTTCGTGTAACTTTACAAATACCGAATAGTTCCAATTGCTGTTATCCATACCTTGCTCACGGTTGTCGTTGCGGAATATGTGACGACCGCCAAGAATTGTATTGGCAGCAAAATCCTTAAATATACCCACGACTGTAAGCGGAGTTTCCGGCTTAAGACTGCCCGTTTCGGTATATATCACATCGCCAACAGTAACACCCATGACCTTTGCCGCACTCTCCGACACCACAGCCGCATTCATGCGTTTGAAATCATCGGCATTGCCCACGAGCAGTTCAAAGGAGAACACGTCCAATATCGGAGCATTGCAACGAGATACAAAGTAGTCATATTTTTTAGCCTCTCCATCACCATTGGCCCACACTGAATGGTCACTTATCTTCAAGGAAGCAATGGTCTCCACTGTAGGCAACGCCTCGGCAGTCTCATAAGAGACCGGATTCGGCACATTCTCGCCCCAACCTCCAAAGAATTCATAATAGGGAGAAAGCATATATACCCGTTCATTGTCCTTTATTGAGCTGTTGAAGGTAAAGGAACTGTACACCTGTGCCATTATAATGTAGAAGGCAGCAAAGGCCAGTGCCAAGCCTGCGATGTTCAGCATCGAGGCCACCTTAAAACGTTTGAGGGTAGTTATAAAATTCTTGATTGCTATTTTCATAATCTTAGTGTTTTTAGTTTTGGGATCCTACACTATTTTAAGAATGACAAACCTTGGTTCTCAATTATTCCTTTTTATCATCTCCACAGGGTTCTCGTTTGCGGCACGCCACGAGAGCAACAGCTGCACCGCATACACAAAAGCAACCACCGCCAAAACACCTGCAATATATATCCACAAGGGCACACTGCAACGCATTTGCGCAAGCGTAGAAAGCCACTCCTCATTAAACCACACTGCAATGGCAACACCACACACTACAGCAGGAAGCACAATCCACAGCAGCCTTGCGCCAAGAACCACCAGAACCTCGCTTGTCGATGCACCGCACACCTTGCGCACGGCAATCTCTTTGCGGCGGCGTGCCATTTCGCCCTGCAGATAACCGTTCAGTCCAATGAATGCAATGAGCAACACAACAGAAGCCACCACAACCATCCCGTTACGCATGCGCTTTACAGGAGTAAATGTTATATCTATCCACTCGCTATAAGGGATAATCTTGTATTTGTATGTGCCCTCATATATTGATGATATAGCCTCATCAATCGCATTGACATTCACGCTGTTGATTTCGGTAAGCAGAATATTGTAGAGTACCACTACCCTGTATTCAGGAGCCAGGTCGCTCAGGTAAGGTACCGTATGCAGCACAATAGGCTTTGCCACACCCGTGCTCATCATACGGTAGTCGGCAATGACACCCACTATCTCAAAAGGCACCATTGAACTGTCGTATATGATTTTGCCTATAGGAGAATCTTGCCACCCGCGCATTTCGACATACGTCTCGTTTACAATGACCTTGTCCGCACCGTCGGCCGGCAGGAAGTTGCGTCCCTGCACAATCCTCATCTGCATTGACGGTATATAATTCTCATCGACTATATCCCAACGGCACGAAAAGAGCAAGTTACCCTCTTCATCCACGCATGGCATTCCCGAATATCCCGACAAGGGCGATGAAGATGACATTCCTGTATTCTCTACAAAAGGTAGGCTACGCAGTTTGTCGGCTATTACCCCGGCATTCTTAATCTCTGTAGAGAGTTCAAGCGCCATGAGCCTGTCGAACTTGTAGCCATAATCTGAATTCATGATGTAGGACACCTGCCTGTTGCTCACCATGAGAAATATCACCACAGCAACAGCCATGGTCACTTGCAGGAAGAGCAGTGACTTTTTCCACCACGCCCTGTTGTCCCCGCCACGGCGGAAAGCATAGTTTATGCTCACAGCCGAGAATATCACAGCCGGTACAATACCTGCTACCGCAAAAGCCAACAGACACACGGCAAGAGGTATCCATATACGCTCCGGTGCAAAGAGGTCGATTATCCTGTACCCGAAGAGGTCGAATATATGGCTGTGCAGGCTTGTTATAAGAATGACGGCAACAACCACTGAGGCAAGCAGTATGAGGAATGTCTCGGCAAGCAGCATGCTGAATACAGTCTCGCGAGAAGCACCGTTACACTTCATTGTCGCTATTGTACGGCTACGCTCGGCAAGCGAGGATATTGTCAACAGCACATAGTTGAGGCACGCTACAATGAGAGCCACCAAGGCTATTGCCGAATATATCATCTGCATCTGCATTACATCACTCTCTACATAGATTGTAGATGTGAGCGGTACGAAACAGTATGTAATCTGCCACTCCTTGCAATGCTCTTCAATGCCATGCTTTCTTATAAATTCAGGCATTGCAGCCTCAACTTCGGCAATATCGGCACCCTCGCATAGTTTTATAAACGTCGTATAACTGTCCTGACCGGTCCATATCTCATCATCCTCATCATACGGCAAGTGCTCAAGTATATCAAAGTCACCTATCGACTGGTTCACACGCGGCGTTTCAAAAACACCGGCAACAACTTCCAGCCCCAACTTCTTGCCAAGCGGGTCTTCATCACCGAACATCTTTTTGGCAAGACGCTCCGAAATCATTATCTCGCCGGCGGCTTTACCCTCACTGCTCAATATTCTGTGGGGGTCGCCACTGATAACCCCGAAGTCAAGGACATCGAAAAGAGTGCTATTGGTCTGTAATGCTGTAGCCTCCATAAGATTGTCTGTAGTGCCAAATATCTTTTGCACCTCAATGAAGTGTACAGCAGCCTCAACCTGGGGTATATCAGCGACAAGATTCGGAGCAAGCGGCTTAACCAGTTTATGTGCCATTCCGCCAATCTTCGGCGATTGTTCCCACACCTGGAACACCCTTTCTTTGTCGGGAAAGAATTTATTGAAAGAGAAGTTAAGCCCCACGTATGAGAATACAAGAAGCGCGACAGCCACACCCAATGACAAGGAGAAAACCCTTGCCAAAGTGTTGCCACGTCTTTTCAACAGGTAACGGAATGAATAATTCAGTGTTTGCATAAAAGTTTTTTAAATTCAGTTCTATTGTTTGGGATGTCTCGCATGCGCTCGGCATGACAATGCAGTTCATAATATCCTCGCACATTTTGTCCCGACATAGCGCTCGTTACTTTCATCTTTCATCTTTCATCTTTCATCTTTGCTCTTTGTTCTGCCCGGTACCGGAAAATTATTGTAGCGAGGCAAAGACAAGGCCTGCGAAGTTACGAGGAGCGCAGTTTACTAAACGTAAATGAGCACCGCAGAAACGAGCGTAACGCAGTATTTGCCCGATACAATGGTTTTTTTACAGTTTGTTTGCCACATCAGTAACTATCTGTCCATCGAACAGGCAGATAGTACGCGATGCATACTGCGCGTCGTGCTGGGAGTGGGTAACCATGATTATGGTTGTACCTTCGCGGTTGAGTTCCTGAAGAAGTAACATTACCTCCTGACCGTTCTTTGAGTCGAGGTTACCGGTAGGCTCATCAGCAAGGACAAGCTTGGGGTTGGAGATTACGGCACGGGCAATTGCCACACGCTGCTGCTGACCACCGGAGAGTTGCTGCGGGAAGTGTCCGGCACGGTGCGAAATATTCATGCGCTCAAGAATCTCGTTGACACGTTGCTTACGCTCGGAGGCCTTCACGCCCATATATACAAGCGGAAGTTCAACATTCTCGAATACTGTCATCTCATCGATGAGGTTGAATGATTGGAACACAAAACCGAGATTGCCTTTGCGGAACTGTGTACGCTCCTTCTCACGCAGGTTGCCAACCTCCTTGTCAAGCAAGGTGTATGTTCCGCCTGTGGGATTATCAAGCAAGCCCAAGATGTTGAGCAACGTTGACTTTCCGCAACCTGAGGGGCCCATAACAGCCACGAACTCACCCTCCTTCACTTCAAAAGAAACACCGTTAAGAGCAATGGTCTCAATCTCTTCTGTAAAGAAACTCTTCTTCAAATTTTCTACTTTAAGCATAATCGTATTTTTTTAGTTATTAATGTTAATTGTCTTATCTTTTGAGATATTTCGCTTCGCTCAATATGACAAAATGCAATATATATGCAATTCCGACCGAAGGAAAGAATCTCGTTCTTTTATTTACCGCGAAATAGCATCGACAGGATTCTCATTCGCTGCACTCCACGAGCGGAGAGAAACGGTAACGATAGTAATCAACAGGATTACTCCCACTGCCAAAGCATATACCCACCACGACATTGGAGTGCGATAGACATACAGCTGCATCCAGTTGTCGATTATACAATAACTCACAGGTATTGCCACTGCCGAACAGAGAACCACGATATAGAGGTATTTGCGGTTGAAGAAAGCAAGTATCTCACTCACTGTTGCTCCATGAACTCGACGGATGCCTATCTCGCGGCGACGATACTGTGTTTCGAACAGTGCCAGACCGAATACTCCGATAATTGAAATAATAATCGACAAGAACGAGAATAGCGTAACAAGTGTCGAAAGTTTATCCTCCTTCTGGTAAATAAATTCAATCTCATCATCAAAGAATCTTACATTAATATTCTCCGGCACAACATCGGGAGAAAAACCAACAATCGTTTGGTGTATATACTCTCTTACTTGCGCAATATCGGCACCCGCAACAGTACGTATATAAGCCCTGCGAGGCAAGTCCCAACCATACTGGCCAAAGACAACAAAAACATACGGTTTAATGGTGTTTTGGGCTGATTGGAAATCAAAATCCTCACAAATACCGACTACTTGTGTTTGCATGTTGCTGATATGACCTTGTATTTTACTCTCAGGAGAAAGATTCATGTCTTTAGCAGCCTTCTCGTTGAATATCATTGCACCTGTTATCACCTCATTATCAGAAGGGAGAAAGTCACGGCCTTCGACAATGTCAATCCCCATTACCTGCAAGAAGTTCCAAGATACCGGATATACTCTGAAAGTGACATGTTGTCCATCTTCGGTCTTGCGCGACCACTCCATACTACCGCCAGAAATAAACTCTCCCTGTCCCCAAGCAACATCTCTAATTTGAGGATTCTGTCTGAGTTTATCCTCCAAAGCATTGCGCTTTGTATAGTCCATTGTGATACCATCCTCTTTTGTCCAGCCATAAGTCGCTTCGTATGGTATTTCTACGGTCAAGATGTTCTCTTTGTCAAAACCCATATCACGCGTAAGCATATATTGATGCTGACGGTAGATAAAAAACGAGCAAATAATCAATGTAATGGAGATGAAATATTGCACTCCTACAAGCGTATAGCGCAAGATACGACCTGATTTTGATGCAGAGAAATCACCTTTGACAACAAATGCAGGCGAGAATCCGGTAATATACCACGCAGGGTATAACGAAACTACTACACCGAAGAGAATTACACCCAAAGCAATTGCACCTGCCAACGACCAATTCTCGTTGATGGCAACCGAAGTCGAGATATACTCTTTAAGTGGTGTATCAGCAAACAGTGCCACAATGCCTGCTGCAACAATGAGTGATACAAGAATCAGCCCAATTGTCTCAAACAGGAAATTAAGACGCAGTTTTGCTGTTGGCGCACCGAAAATCTTGTAATTGTTTACGGCACGGATTCTACTCGGAATCAAAGCAAAGAAGAAGTTTACAAAGTTGATAAACGAGATAACCAGAATCAATACAGCAATTGCAATGAGTGAATATGTTGTCGTACGACTGCCTGATATTCCAATATTATGGGTATCCTCTGCAAAAAAGAGTTCGTTGATAGGCATTAAGCGCGGTTTGATACGCGAAATCTGAACCTCTGCCTCATGCTCACTCAGTCCTCTCTTTTGACAATCGTCAATAACATACTGATACATTTTCGCCTCGGCATCCTCGCGCGAAGCACCCTCTCTCAACAGTACATAGTATGGAGTACCCCAATTACCCTCTTCTTCAGGTTTTGCCTTTGCCATATAGCAAAAACCATCAGACATGGCAATTGTAGACGGGCGTGGAAAGTCTTTATAGATACCTACAACCGTAAAAAGCAATTCACTGTCGGCATTCCGGCCATAATGCAACTTATCTCCCACTGAAATATTACATCCATTGGCAATACTCTCTGTGATGATAATGTCATACTCGGTATGGAATGATGACGCACCGCCGGCAATAAACTCAAAAGGAAAAACCTCCAGTGCCTCAGGTTCTGCAGCTCCGAATTTGATGACAAAATTCTCAATTGAACCATTACGCTTTACAGATACATCTCCAGAGTAATACATTGCATTCTGTAACTCATAAATTGAACCACCCGCCTCAACCTCAGGACAAACGGCACACATTTCATCCGGTGTCTGACGGTTCCAACTGAAATCCCAACTGCCGTCACCTATCCACGAAGGATGCTCCAAACGATATATACGCTCCGAGTTCTTGATAACACGGTTGTACGACAAGTCGAACTTTACCTGCACTGCGATAAGATATACCGCAGCAAAGGCCACCGCCATACCAAGTATATTCAATGCAGAAGAAGTGATATACCTTTTCAGCAATATTATGAAGTTTCTTAAATACATAATTGTCTTTTTATCATTTGTTTATTGCATCGACAGGATTATCGTTCGCGGCCTTGTATGAACAAGCGGTGACGGTAAGCACTGTTATAATGGCAACCAAAGCTATGGCTATCAGATATACCCACAGGGCAAAAGGCGCCTGGTAGACAAACTGCTCTGTCCAGTACTTGATTATAGCAAAGCCGAACACCACAGCCACCACTGAACATATTGCAAGCACTTTCAGATATTTGCTGTTGAACATTGCCAGTATGCTGCTCACCGATGCGCCATGCACGCGGCGTATTCCAATCTCGCGACGGCGGTACTGTGTCTCAAAGTGCACAAGGCCGAAGACTCCTATTACCGAGATCAGTATCGAAAGCACTGTGAACAGGATAATGAGTGAAGCCAGCTTACTCTCCTTCTTGTACTTGCTCTCAAGTTCCGCATCAAAGAATGAGATATCGTAACTGTCGGCAGGTATATCGGGTGCATACTCAGCAATTGTCCGGGCGATGAATTCGCGCACTGCTGCGACATCGGCCCCCGGCATTGTACGCACATACATTTTATTCATCACTCGCCAAGGGTACTTACCGAAGATATAGAACGCGAAAGGCTCGATGTTGTACTGCATGGGACGGAAATTGAAATCCTTGCATATACCTACCACCTCGGTATCAGAGCGGTGACCCGGAATTACATCGCCCACCTTCAGGCCAAGCTTGCGTGCAGCGTCCTCATTGAATATATATGTTCCGTTAGCAGTACGTTCATCACTGCTGAGGAAATCGCGGCCGTCAACTATATCAATTCCCATAAACCGGAGAAAATCCCATGAGACAGGATATACCTGGAAATATATGCTCTGGCCGTTGAATCCGCGCCCCCACTGCATCCTCGATGGAGCAATGAATGAACCGTCGGCAAAAGCGACATCCGCTATCTCGGGGTTCTTCATCAGGCTCCCGGCAAAGGCATCGCGCCTGCTCTGTGACAACCCATTCTCAGGGTCATACGACTCGAATACCGTTTCACCCGGCAGATGGTTCACCACAAGCAGATTGTTCTTGTTGAAACCCATGTCATGCGTGAGCATGTAGTCATATTGTCTGTATATTGAAAGTGAACAGATGACAAGCGTTATCGAAATGGTATACTGCACAGCCACAAGCGTGTAGCGCAATCGCCTGCCCGGTGCAGTGGCCTGAAAGCCGCCCATTACCATTGCCGGCGAGAAACGGGTAATATACCATGCAGGGTATATGCTCACGATGATTCCCGTAACGAGAGCAACAGCTGCGACTGCCACGGCTACACCTACATTGTCGGCAAAAGCTATTGAGGTTGATATATGCTCGGTGAGCGGTGTCTCCATGAACATGCCCACAATAGCCGCCGCGCCGCAGAGAGCCACAAGCACAAGCCCCACAGTCTCAAATACAAAGTTCAGGCGCAGGGTGAAGGATGATGCTCCGAATACCTTGCATGTGTTTATTGTCTTTATGCGAACAGGAATGAGCGCAAAGAAGAAATTCACGAAATTTATGAGTGCAATGGCCATAATGAGCACGGCAATGGCAAGGAGCGTATATGTAGTGGCCTTGTTGCCGGTTGCATGCGCAGCAGCGACTACATCCGTCGAGAAGTAGAGCTCGGTGAGCGGGTTAAGACGCGGATTGACACGTTTCATAAGCTCTGCAATATCTTCTTCGCTTACATTCTGGGACCTTAGTGATTCCAAGAGAACGCTTCTTATCTTCTCGCAGACAGCATCGGGCGATGCCCCATCGCTCAACACCAAGTAATAGGGGTTGTTCCAGTTGTTCGCATTGTCCTCCTCCTGCGGGAACATGCCTCCCCAACCGTCGCACTCATCAAGGATGCTGGGTGACACAGGGTCCTTGCATATTGCAATGACCGTTGCGGTATTCTCATCGCTTGCCTCGTGTCCATAGCATATTACATCCCCTACCGAAAGATTGAATTTCTTTGCCGCAGACTCTTTCAGTACCAATGTGGAATGGTCAAGGAATTTGTCGAGCGAGCCCTCGATTATCTCAAGGCCGAAGATATCCAGTCCTTCACGCTCCGCCTCGCACAAATCGAAATATATATACTCTATTCCCTTGTCACTTTTTCTTGAGTAATCGGAATTGATGTTGTAATTTCCTGTCGGCCATATTGTAGCACTCTTCTCTATCTCTGGTACACCATTGCAAAGGTCGTCGGGCAACTGGCGTGCCCATGTGGTGCTCCAATACCCCTCCTCGCTCCAGTTAGGATATTCAAGGCGGTATATGTTCTTTGCATTGGGAATGGCCTTGTTGTATGAGAGATCGAAGTTCACCTGTACCATTATAAGATACACCGCAGCAAAGGCAACCGCCATACCCAGTATATTAAGCAATGAAGAGGTTGTGTACCTTTTCAACAGCATTATAAAATTCTTGAAATACATAGTAATTTATATGATTAAGTAATAAATGTTATTGTTTTGTAATTACCGTTTTGTCATATCGAACGCACGTGAGATATCTCAATATTTTTTGAGATCCCTCACACATGGTTCGGGATGACATAACATTACGTATCTACTGCAGTGTATTCACCTTTCAGTTTTGACACTCCTAGCTTATCACGACCCGCACTGCAAGTGTTGTCGAATCCTTAGGATTTCAGCTTTCCGTTTTCAGTTTTCACCTTTAAGTATCAGCACTTCGTTGTCACCGAAATTGTCGTATGACGATGTTATCACCTTTTCGCCGGGTGCAAGGCCATCGAGAATCTCATAGTACCTTGGGTTCTGACGTCCGATGCGGATTTCGCGGCGATAAGCCTTCTCGCCTGTCTCATCCACGACATATATCCAGCGGCCGCCCGTCTTCTGGAAGAACGCACCGCGCGGGATGTAGACAGCCTCTACAGGCTGACCCAGCTGAAGATTGAGATTATATGTCTGGCCGGTACGTATATTGTCAGGCAGCTCGCTGCTGAATGTGAGGTCCACCCTGAACTTGCCTTCACGAACCTCGGGATACACCTTTCTCAAGAGCATGTCGTAACTGTTGTCCTGACGCATGAAAGAGGCTGTAAGGCCTGTTACCACACGGTCGATATAATGCTCGTCGACCATAGCCGTCACCTTATAGGCCGAGAGGTCGTTTATCTGACCAATGGCACTGCCCTGCGAGAGAGTCTGTCCAAGGACCACGTTGAGCATACCCAATTCACCGTCAATGGGAGCCTTTACCTTGAGATTATCCACACGCTCACGGATGAGTTGCATGTTGAGCTGCATTGAACGCAGGTTCTCATCAAGCTGCGCCACCTGTACTGTGCGGTAGAGGGAATCCTGCTTCTGACGCTCGCGCACCAGAGAACGTCTGTTCAGTGCCAACTCATAATCCTCTTTCGACTGCAGATATACCTCGCGGGCAACAAGTTCCTCGTTGTAAAGTTCCTTGTTCTGCTCGTATGCACGTTGCTTGCGGGTTACCTCAAGGTCGAGCATAAGCATCTCCTGGCGGAGCGAAAGACGCTCCTGTTCCATTGAGATAAGGGTGTTGCGCAGGATGTTCTGCTTCTCGGCAAGGTCCGCCTCCGATTGCAGAATCTGCATCGACAGCTGCTTGTTCGACATCTCAAGGATCACATCCCCGGCCTTCACCGCAGTTCCCTCCTCGGCAACTACACGCTCCACCACTCCGCTCTCGAGCGGCGACAGCTGCATTGTTGTCATTGGTTGCACAGTTCCGCTGAGGCTCACATAATCGTTGAACTCACCCTCTTCCACATTTGACACTGTGACAGTGGCCATATTCACGCGCAGTGTCGATGTATTCTCCTTCAAGAGGAGCCACACTATGAGCACAACTACAAGTGCTCCGAACAGATAAGGCAGGCTTTTCTTGCTGAATACAGCACGCCAACCGGTTTTCTTCTCTAATTTTATATCCATAGTAGTTTATATTTTATTTTCCTGAATGTACAAAAGGTATTCCACTATAATAGTCGACCATACGTTTCTCAATCATATACTGCAGCTGTGAGCGCAGACGGTCGGACTGTGCCTGCAGCAGCGTTGTCGCAGCACTCTGCAATTCTATTGCGGTAACAAGCCCGTTCTCGAATTTGGCTGCAATGCCGTCGTATGCCAACTGCGAAGCCTCGACCTTCTTCACTGCCTGGTTGTAGAGCTTGCCGTAACCCTCCATGCGGCTACACGCCTGCACAACCTCACTCTCAACCGAGCTACGCATGGCAGACAGCTCAAGCTCGGCATTACGCAACGCGTTGCGCGAAGAACGCACCGATGCACTGCGGCTAAGGTTAGAGAATATCGGGATAGACATTGAGACACCCACATATTCACCGCTGTTGTTCTTGAACTGTGAAGAGAAAGAGGGATAAGCCTGCTTGTTGTCGAAGTTGGTATAGTAGTTTGTGTTTATCCCTGCCGAAAGGCTTATTGTAGGGAACCAGGCACCCTTTGCACGCGCATAGTGCAGCTTGGACTCCTTAACGGCAAGCTCCGATGACACAACCTGTGCATTGCCCACAAGAGCATTCTCCACTATTCTCTGCACCGGGATATCATCACAGCCAATGATGATACCGTCCTCCTCGGCAACCTCCAAAGGAGTGTCTTGAGGCAGATTCATCACCTCGCGCAAAGCAATCCACGCCATAGTAAGGTTGTTCTGCTGCTCGGCAAGCAGATAGTCATAATTGGCCTCCTGTGATGCGACCTCGGCAACCTCGGCAGCACTCTTGCGTCCCAACTCATGGAGTTTCTGTGCCTGACGCAACGTCTTGCGCGATGCCGACAGATGCTCCTCGGCAATCTTCACCGCACCTTTATAATAGACCACGTCGGAGTAGGCCCTCATAACCTCCATAGCCACCTTGTCGCGTGCAATCTGCAAGTCACTGTAACCGCGCTCACGTGCAACCTTTGCCGCACGGATACTGTTCACATAACGCAAGCCGGCAAACAACGGCATCGATGCCGACAGGCTGTAAGAGTTACCGAACGTTGAGACCGTTGTATAACTGTTTGTCTCGGGGTCAATGGAACGTCCGAAATTGGTAGACGCCGACACACCTGCCGATACCGAAGGAAACAGTGATGCCACCGACTGCCTGTAGTTCATCTTGGCATTGTCAAGAACATTCTCCTGCTTGCCCACCGAAACAGAGTGCTCCACAGCGTATGCCATGCACTCATCCATTGTCATCACCTGCGCAGATGCAATCATAAAGGATAGACATCCTGCAATAATTATCATAAAAACTCTTTTCATACAAAAAACATTTCTACAAGAGTACATGCCAAAAGCGTGCCAAACTATTCAAATTATTAATAAACAACGAATTAAACAAAATTGCGGCCACCATATTTTGTCAAATTTTTAGACAGGTGATGTAAAAGCATTGGACACAGGGGATGAGCACAGAGTTATTATAAAAAAATGCGGTTACACGTACCATATAGGCAGAGTAACCGCAATAAGATATTTTTAGAAGCTGTTTGAGAGCAATACTGGACAAAGAAGGAGTAAAGAACAAAGAGTTGTTCCGTTCTCCACATCTGACATAGAAGTTGTGTATTTTATCATTCCAAACCCAATTCCACCGACCGACTAAGGCGACAACTCCCCGCCACCATCTTCTTGCGGGGCACTAATGAGACTCTGCATTGTCAATGACAATGTAACAAGTCCCAAAATTAAAAGGAATGTTCTTTTCATAATATCAAAATTTTATAGGATATCTCAATTGGCTACCAACTTTCTCAGCAATACTATTCTAACGTCTTATCCAGCAATTACAAATATAACAACGATACATTTATAATCAAAATCCGAAACTGTTTGAATTTATATCACTATCTTCGCATTATCAAAACTGACAACACAATGGTACTTAACTATATTTGGATAGCATTCTTTCTCCTTGCATTTATTATAGCATTGGGAAAGCTCATTTTCTTTGGTGACACAACGGTGTTCCCTGCCATAATGGACTCTACCTTTGCCCAGGCAAAGAACGCGTTCGAGATATCATTGGGGCTCACTGGAGTGCTGTCGTTGTGGATGGGTATTATGAAGATTGGCGAGAAGGGCGGCCTTGTGGCGGCTCTTGCC
>JAEIGA010000387.1_pt1 | contig 64540 bp, 60 predicted proteins | sample 9270691 | NCBI WGS metagenome assembly JAEIGA01 (sample SAMN17057246, study PRJNA624740) | gut metagenome | biome: biome; isolation source: fecal sample | host: Bos grunniens | place: China: Xizang | collected 2019 | reverse complement strand
GTAGCAAAATGATTACAATGAATAAATCATCGTTGATAAAAGGTTTGTCTGATAGGCGAACCACTATTAAAGGAGAATTGGTTGCCGACGACTTGGAAAACATACTACAGATGGTAAGAAGTTCTGATATATATACCGAATTGGAAAAGGAAATATTTTTTAAGTAGCCGACTATGGTATTGACTAAGCAAAATAACACAGACCTTACTCCTGAGCAAAAATTGGGTCTTAATTTAACCAAGGATCTTTTTACGGTATTAACCAGTGATACTGAAAAAGTGGCATCTTTAAAATATGACATTATCGAGATTGATAGAATTTTAAAAATTGGTAATGACGAAGGAATTGTTCAATGTAATGCAAAAATGACTTCTAAGTATTGGAAGGATTCTTCATTTCCACATAGTCGTTTCAGTTTAATGTCACGAGAGGAATTTCGAAAGAAAACCTATATAGAGAAATGTTATACTTTACAATCCATTGGGATGGTTTTATCTGATATGATCTCAAAAGAAAAATTGAAGGAATTGGGAAAAGAAGCATTAAAAAGTGGTACTGAATATGCCATTGATAAAATAAAAGAAAAAAATCAAAGACACAATAGTCAATAAAAAGTCTCGTTGACTCGTAGTCTTCAAAAAGTAAACATTAAATAAACACTACTGCTTTTCAAAGTCCTTCCCTTTAGGGGAGGATTTAGGAGAGGCTAAAAAGGTTTGCCATTCTTATATCAATCTTCAACGGAGTTTATCGTAAGGTTAAAGCAGTAAAGTAAAAAAATATTTTAACTAATACAACAAAAACATCTTTTTTTCGTTTAAGTTTGCGTTTAAATAGTTATGATACGACATTTAGATTGATTATTTGAAATATAGAACGAAAGGTTTTTCTAATTTAAAGATAATATATATGGCATACAAAGCATTAGATATAGCATATAAGCTGATTTACATAGCACAAGAAGATGAGCCGAATGGAGGTGAACGATTGACAAATCTAAAACTTCAGAAGCTACTTTATTATCAGCAAGGATATCATTTAGCTGTATTTGGAACGCCTCTTTTTGATGATCAAGTTGAAGCATGGATGTATGGACCTGTAGTACCTTGTGTGTATGATAAATTTTCTAGTTCCGGTTCAAATACATTACCAGTTATCTCATCTGATGTTGTTATATTGGACGAAGATGAAGAGATTTTATTTAATCAAGTATATCAAGCATATCGTGAATTTTCAGCTATTGGGCTAATGAATCGTACTCATAATGAGCAACCATGGAAAGAAGCAACTCCACATGATCGTGGCACAATCATTTCGAATGAAAGTATGAAATCATATTTCAAGACGCAGTTGCAATAATTATGAAAAACAAGACGAAGATTAAACCTCAGATACCAAGTGCATCATTATCTATTGGAAATGTAAAATCTACTGTTTCTTTTGGCTTTTCGGAACTTCGTGAGTATAGTTATATAAATGAAAATAAGAATGGCACATTTTTTATTAACTTCCTTAATAGATTGAAAAAGTTAGGTACAATAGATTGGAATACAATAAATGTTTCAGCTCGGCATTCGTTCGGAACAGAGAAAATTCCTGTAAAAAGTTTGACTGAAGCTGCCGGTGATTTAGTACCTGCCGGAATGGAAAGTTTATTAGTGTTACGTGCTACTGGTGATAATCATTCATTCCTTGGCTATCGAGATGGAAATGTCTTTCAGATAATATTTATCGAATCTCAATTTGGAGATGTTTATAAGCATTAGTATAGCTGATTGATAATATTTTAAGTAGTTTTCTCAGAATTAGTTATTGGCACAATCCCTAAACCAAAATATAACACAAACAATATACATCAGCGATTGGCTGAACCAAAAAATCAAAAACATTTTAAACAAACCCAATATCGCTTTTAAAAGTCCTTCCCTTCAGGGGAGGATTTAGGAGAGGCTCAAATCTTTAACGGGGTTTACCGTAAGGCTTCATGTTATAGACAAAGTTTATAAATAAATTTTAAACATCTAATACAGAATATAATGAATAGTAGTACAGATCGAAATATTATAAAATTTTATTTGGGAGAAGAAACTCGTCCTGTTATTGATATTATTGATAATAGTGAAACTCATTCGATTTTTGAAGTTCAGATAAAAAAAGCATTGAATCTAATCAAGGAAAAGATTATAGCTTTCAATGATACGAAGAAATCCACTACTAACAATGTGATAGATCACAATTATTCAAATAATATTATCTCATTCATAGGAGAGCGAGGTTCAGGAAAAACATCATGTATGTATTCTGTATTAGAGAATATCAGAAATGATAGACTATTTGATTCTAATGAAATACAAACAATTCGTAGGAATGAGATAAAAATCTTGCAACCATTAGATCCTTCGTTTTTCGACAGTACCCACAATATATTAGAGGTGTTTATCGGCGAAATTTTTCACGATTCATTAGAATATATTAAAAATTCCAGGGAGAAAGATAATAATGCACATGAGTTGATTAAGAAATTTCAAGAAGTCAAGCATGATATGCATTATTTGGATAAAGAAACTCTTTTTGAAAGAGATGACGAATTAGATGAATTAAACTATCTTTCGGCAGGTGTTAATTTGGAAAGAACTATAAAAGAGTTAATTGACAAATATCTAGAATTAATAAGATGTAAATTTTTGGTAATTAGCATTGATGATATAGATTTAAATACAAAGCAGGCTTACAGCATGGTTGAGCAAATACGAAAATATCTGATTTTGCCAAATGTTGTTATTTTGTTTGCTGTGAAAGTAGATCAGTTGGCTGATGTTATAAATAATAATTTGATAGGAGAGTTTAAAAACGTATTAGATAAAGAGATGATTTCGAAACACGATATATACGAAATGTCTGAAAAGTATCTAAACAAATTTATGCCAATAAACAATAGAATATATCTACCCACTACAGAAGCCATATTCGAAAAAAGACTGCAAATACATAAATATACTGAAAAAGGTCTAGAAATATTGAATGAATGGAATTCTGTAAAAGAATGTGTTACTAAATTGATTGCTGAAAAATGTGATTATAAATTCTTTAATACAAAAGGTAAAACAAGTGAGATTGTACCTCGAAATTTAAGAGATTTGAGACTTTTGATTTCTCTACTATTGAGTATGAATGATGAAATGCTACATAATAGAGAAATATTTAAAAACTATCTATTTAATTCATGGATCAACCAACTTGATTTAGAGGAGCAGGTTATAGCCCGTATGGTGCTTAACGAAAAAGAACCAACTTTGTTTAATAAAACTGTTGTTACTCTTGTTTTTAATCATATAATGAAAGGTAAAATAGAGATAAATGAAGACATTTTAAAGATTGTAAAATCCGAAAATGTAGCCTATAATGTTTCTTTAGGAGATGCTTTTTATGTCTTGAATTACTGTAGAGATAGAGAAACTGATATACGTATGCGTAGATTATTGTTTTTCATAAAAGCATTATACACAATTAAACTTACCGACTATTATGAAGAAATTGATGATGTCTCTTCTTCAAAACAATATGAAAATATAGAATATAGCAAAAGAGAAATATTGGAAAATGTTTCGAACTATGAAAAATTGATTGGTGGCAATTTCTTCTATCTTAGTGGTGATACAATTTTGGCTAAAGAAAAGAAACAAAAAGATCGAGAGATACGATTAATTAATGGAAAAAAAATATTTCAGTTTATAGATGAAATTCAAAAAGAATACAGTAATCACAACCTCTCTATAGATTTTGAACTGAAATTAAATATTGTTGAATTTTTCATATTAGCTACAATGACTTATTATAGAAGTAAATCTAAACCTAGTTTAAATGTGTCGAAAAGTTTAGAATATCGTTTAGATGATAAGTGTTATTATGATATGAATTTTAATAAATCAAACAATTTAGTATTTAATTTTGCATTCCCATTTTTTTCATTAATTAATATAGATAAAACTTATAGTAGATTTTTTCCAGAAATACTTGAAATTGCAAAAAAAACAAAATTATCATTATACAATAAAATTTACACATCTGACGAGTATATAAATTTTTATCCCTATATAAATTCATCTGATTCAATAGATGATTTATTATTTTATATAAAACAAAAAAGAGAAACAACAAATGCAAAAGATAATATAGATGTATTTAAAGAATGTTATTCATATATAAGTAAATATAAATTTCTTGCATATTCGGACCAACGTAATAGAGAAAATATATTAAAAATATTTTCTCTATTACTTAATTCGAATAATGAGCGATATTCAGATTACTTTAATGATGTTTTCCCTAAAATTGAACTTAACATAGAATCTATATCTAGGATAATTTACCATTATTATAGCAGTTTTTTTATAGAATATTCCAACAAAAAGATATCCGTAAACAAACTAAAAGATTTTCTAACTAAAGATAGTTTATTTATACCTTTTAGGGAAAATTATAAAGAAGTGTCAAAAAAGAGCATCAGGGATTCCGTAACTGCTTATGCAGAAATAAATGGGAAGAAAGAATTGGACAATAATGATGTCCGAACTATTTTACTGCAATTTATGCTTAAACATAAGATTGGTATTCACGAAAAATCTGATAGCATCGTTAATAGTTATAATGATTCAAATGAAAATATTGATTGATTGTTTTTGATTAATTGAGTGACTGAACATGACAGATCCTCTAAAACATTTCCTTATTGCAATGTTCTATAATGCCAATGATGTTGATAACATTTTTAGCAAGTGGAATATTTCTAAATGTGATAATGCTGAAATAAACAAAAAATATGCTTGTTCAATAAGCTCCAATATCTTGAAAAATACTCATTATATCAATGATGATAAGATAGAACTTATGGCAAGGATGTTTTGCGATGAGTGGAGCAAAAATTTGGAAGATGCCGATACATCACAAAATTTATTTTTTGCTTTATACAATTATGCATCATCATGTTTGAGGATATTGGATGGAAAACCTACAATAAAATTTGAATCACTTTTTAGATGGAATGAATTGAGTAGTAAATTAGGGCAAGATATGTTATTGTGCAGCTTTATAGCTTACAAAAACAGATATGATAGTAATTTGGAATATGCTCATAAAATTCCTCTGATTTGTGGTGTTGACAATAAAGATTTAAATTTTATCTATAATAAGGGTTTGATAGAGTTACATCAGCATTTAAAAGCTTCTTGTGATATTTTTTCTCTTTCATGGGTGTGCTTGATGAATAAGGTAACTGGTCGACTTTCTAATTTCAAAGAGTTAGACAAAGAAAATTATAGTTCGCTATTCAAAACGTTTTTTCAAGCAGCAAGGTTGAGATTTTACATATTTCAATATATAAACGGTTGTACTAATGTAGAATTGGATATATATGATAAAGTTGAATATTATGAAATTGAGCAAAAACTCTTTGATTTACAAACTGATCTAAATATATACAACTTCGAGAATGGTCAAAAAATAGGCAACTATTTTTATGATTATGCTATAAAATATAATCCTTTTGATGAGCGTAATGCATCCATTTATGGTGGAGAATTGTTTATTTTGTATAATACTTTTAAACTGATTTATAGAAATCCAGATAATATTAAACTTACAATTGCTCTGTATAAATATTTATTGGCTAAAACAGAAATACGAAAGTTCTTTATTCAACATAATGAGAGTGTAGGTTTTGGAAATTTCAAAAAGTTTGAAGGAAGGAAAGAGATATTTTTGAATAACTATCGAAGTTATCAAAAGTGGTGCGAAATACTTCCACTCAAAGAAAGTAAACAAATAAACAAAATAGCAGCTATCGAAAGTCGTATTGCTCCTAAAAATAATAGAAGAGAAATAATCAATCATCAAAAAAACTTTTACAAACAAAAGGAAAAGATACAGAACGATTTTGGAAAAATTGATTGTTGCTTGATATATCACTTTATAAAAGAGAATGATAACCCTTTTAAAGAGTTTTATGAACGTCATCGCAGTTTACGAACAAAAATCAGGCATCAAACAACAAGCATAGCAACAGCTTATAAACGGAATATTACAGTTCGAACTCAAACAGTGGGGATTGACGCAGCCAATAATGAATTATATTGTCGACCCGAGGTTTTTGCACAAGCGTTTCGGTATTTGAAAGATTTTTTTTGTGATTACTATGATTACGAAACATTTCAGACCAAAACTCTTAAATCTATAGGATTTACGTTTCATGCAGGTGAGGATTTTTACGATATAGCTGATGGATTAAGATCTATAGATGAAGCTATCATGTTTTTGCAGCTAAATAGTGGTGATAGATTAGGACATTGCATAGCATTGGGGCAAAATACAGAATTGTTTTATTCAAAACATAATAATGTTATCATTATATCCAAACAGTATTTGATTGACAATTGTGCTTGGTTGATACACAAAGCCAAAATATTGAACATAAAAATTGAACCGAAACTCGAAGAATACCTATTAAATACATTCGAAAAGCTTTGCAATGAACTATATGATAAATATATAAATATTAGCACCTATCATAGATCTATGTTGTTGAGAGGTGATAACCCTCGTGAAATATTTTCGGAAAATAATAAAACCTCATTTATTAAAGACTGGAATTTTTATAATCTAGATAGTAGAACAGAGTTTTGCAATGCTAGAAACGATAAGGAAGCAAAAGAAATTTATTATGCCTATCACTACGACAAAAATGTAAGATGTAGAGGTGAGGAAGTTAGCGTATTTAAAGTAGATTGTTCTTACATCAAATTGATTGAAGAAATCCAAGATGCGATGATGGACGAGATTGAACGGAAAGAAATAATAATTGAATGTTGTCCTACATCCAATTTTAAGATAGGAACGAACAATAAGTACGAAGATTTACCAATATTTAGGTTTAATACAATAGATAGCAATAGACACAATTTGAGAGTAACAATAAATACGGATGATTTGGGAATATTTCATACTTCATTGGATAAAGAATTTAGTTTGGTTGCTTTGTCGGCATTGAAGAAAAAAAGCAAAGATGGAAATCTGTTATACCAAAATCATCAAGTATATCAATGGCTTGATAGAATTAGAGAGAATGGAGAAAAGTATAGATTTGCAAAAGAAGTTTAGGTATTTAAAGTAAATTACATCGAACCGACACCCTGAACCCCTCTTCTACAGAATAATTTTGACTTTGTACTTTTACACTACTAACTACTTCAACTCAAACTCTCACGCCACTCCGCAACGTAACCTTACGGTGAAAGCCGTCTTGTGAGGAAAATTTAGAGTTAGTAACTTTACATTCTCAAAAGTAAGAATAAAAAGAGATAAGAAATACCTACACCGACTTCTTCCCGAAGAATGGGACGAAACTTTAGTGTAGGCAAAATTCTTTAAAGGTTTCGCTAGACTACAAGTCCACAAGACAGCATGTAATGGCTGAGCCGGGATTACGAATCTACGAAAAAAGTAAAGAAAGTAAAGAACCTCCTCTATACCCTCTATACTTTCTATACCCAAAATCAGAAAAACACTAGTATTCTGTAGACCATTGTCCTAAAAAAATAAATCAAAAATCATTTTAATAACAAACCAATCTTACAACCTCCACCAAAGGGTTGGCATTCTCGTGTCAACTTTTAACGGGGTTTACCGTAAGGTCAAGTAATAAATAAATCAAATACAATATGTTTAAAAAAATACTTCTTCAATCAATACAATCGAAATGTTTAAAATGGTTTATACCTACTAGTTTCTGTGGATGTGCTGGATTTTTTCTACTAGGAAAAAACTTTTGGGATTTATGTATTTGGGATTCTGTTCTGCTTGGAATATTTATAATAATTGGAATATTTATTCTTATTTTCTTATGGTATGGAGCAAAGGAGTTTGGTAAATATATACACAACATCTATGTTGATTCAATATGGGGATATGCGATTATAGAATTAAAGAATGCCTATTCAGAAATTCATTTCCTGAGAAAACAAGACAATATAAGTCCTGAAGAGTTTATAAGTGTGATGATAAATTTTTGTAATATTTTGAAGAAAATATTTGATAAAAAGACTAATGCTAATTGTTGTGTATCTATAAAAGTACCTATTTCAAATGGGGAGAATTTAGAAGCATTAGAATTATCCAATTTATGTAGAGATAGTGATCATCAGAATAGAGATACTGACCAATATAAGAAAATAAAACATAGAATTATCGGAAATACAGCTTTTTCAAAAATTGTAAATAAAATATTAAAAGGTAATCAAAAGCATTTGGCTTATGTCAATAATGACATATCTAAATCATTGGACTATGAAAATACTAGTATAGAATGTTATATTGATAAAATATTACCCTACAATAGCGAATTAGTTTATCCAATTGTACCAATTAAAGGAAATGAATTATATCAAAATAATCTAAAAGGTTTTATATGCATTGATTGCAATAAGCCTAATAAATTTGATGAAAATCGTTATGACATTCCTATGGTTGAAGGTGTCGCTGATGGAATATATGATATCTTTGAAAAATATGAAAATTCAATAAAAAGAAATAGATAAAAGAATGGGAGCATCACATTATCACATAGGATTTGAAGTGTTAAGCAAGGATGAGAATACTATTATTTTAAAAAGAGTAATCTCTCCTAGAAATAGGAAAAACAAAGATAAAGAGAAAATAGAAATGTCTCTTCCCAAATTATCAGTACATTATTTTGATGTAACAGAATTAGAACATTTACAATCTATAGCATTGGAACTAAATAATGGAACTAACAAAAAAGAAACTAACAAAAATTTTTTATATAAACTCTTAGAACTTTTCAGGATTATAAAATATTCAGTACGATAAATTTTATTTAGTGAATTATTATCTCAAAATCAACAAAATAACATACGGTAATCATCTCAAAGTTATTTTCTGTTAGGAAATCTACTGTGTATTCTCCAAACCTAATAATCAAAAACACTCTTTTATTTCAAAATGAATCAACTTAAGGCTGGGGCGGCGTTAAACTATGTTGTTATTATCCTTAATATACTGGTGGGGTTGTTGTATACCCCTTATATGTTGAGGATGATGGGGCAAAGCGAGTATGGCTTGTATTCGCTTGTGGCTTCTGTTATATCTTATCTTACGGTGCTGGATCTTGGCATGGGCAATGCCATTATCAGATACACAGCCAAGTATCGTGCCGAAGGTAAGACTACCGAACAATACGAGATGTTTGGTATGTTTTTGGTGCTGTATATCCTTATAGGCATTGTAGCTTTTGGTGCCGGTTTGGGACTTTATTTTAATGTAGATAATCTGTTTGGTGCCACTATGACGGTGGAGGAATTGGACAAAGCTCGTATTATGATGCTATTCCTTATCTTCAACCTCGCCGTTACATTCCCCATGAGCATATTCGGTTCTATTATAACCGCATACGAACGTTTCGTATTTCCCAAGGTTGTGAATATTATACGTGTAGTGCTTAATACTGCGATAATGATATGCTTATTAGAAATGGGCTATAAAGCAATTGCTATGGTAGTATTGCAAACGGTGTTTAATATCCTGACTTTGGTTATCAATTATATATATTGTAAATACAAATTACAGATTAAGATATTCTTCCGCAAATTCAATTGGTCGTTCCTAAAAGAAGTAGCCATATACTCGTTTTGGATATTCCTGAATGTGATAATGGATAGGATATATTGGAATACAGGACAGTTTGTGTTGGGTGCTTTTGTGGGGACTTCCGCAGTGGCTGTATTTGCAATAGCGATACAATTGGAGCATATATATATGCAATTTTCTACAGCCATAAGCACAGTATTTCTACCTAAGGTTACAGGTATGGTAACAAAAAATGATAACCGAAAAGAAATATCAGACTTGTTCGTGAAAACCGGACGAATACAATATATCGTAATGAGTCTTATTCTCTCGGGTTTTATAGTGTTTGGACGTGATTTTATAAACCTATGGGCAGGCGAAGGATATAAAGATGTATATATAATTACACTAATGTTTTTTGTGGCACTTCTTATACCCATGATTCAGACTTTGGGTATCACTATACTACAAGCTCGCAATCAAATGAAATTCCGTTCATTGCTATATATTGGTATTGCAGTAGTAAGCCTTGTGTTTCAAATAATATTGTCAAAGAAATATGGCGGAATAGGATGTGCAATATCCATAGCAGGTGCATTGTTGTTGGGGCAAGGATTGGTAATTAATATTTATTATTGTAAGAAACAAGAATTGGATATATTGCATTTTTGGAAAGAGATATTGAAAATGTCTGTTGTACCAATTATTCTGATTTTTGTTGCAAATTATTTATTACCAAATTTTGTATTAGATAGTTGGGTAAAGTTAAGTTTTGCCATAGGAATATTTGTAGTGATATATATACCTTTGTTTTGGATATTTAGTATGAATAAGTACGAACATGACTTATTTATTAAGCCGATTAAAACTATAATTAATTTTCTATTTAGGTAACTGAAATTCTAAGATATTGAAAAATAGATATCTAATATTATAAATTTTATATTTTAAAATATTATCTCTACTGAAAATTAAAAGATAAATTATATGTTTAAATTAAAAATTATTACAAGAAAACTAAGGTCTTTCATGAGATTATCTCTAATTCTCATAAAAAAAATAAATGAAACGATTGCTTTTATAAGAACTGATAAAAATAATCGTATAGTTTTAAGCACTTGGATTGATTTATACAACAATAGAGTAACCCATAATAATTGGGGAGATGATATCAATTATCATTTTCTCAAAGAAATAACAAATCAAAAGATATTTAATTTAGGGAACTTAGTAAAAATATTCTTGTCTGACAAAACAAATTACCTAGCAATAGGATCAATAATAGAATCACATTGCAATGAAAATAGTGTAATATGGGGTAGTGGTGCTATGAGAAGCTCAAAGGACCTTAAAAGTATCCCTAAAAAAGTATTGGCAGTTAGAGGTCCTTTAACTAGAGATTTTTTATTGTCAAGAGGAATAAATTGTCCGGAAATATATGGAGATCCGGCTTTATTAATTTCTAGATTTTATAAACCAGAGATTCAAAAAAAATATAAAGTAGGGTTAATTCCTCATTATCTTGATCTAGACAATGAAAATGTAAAAAGATTATTAAAAAGATATCCTAGTGATATAGTGTTAATTAATTTAAAAGAGTATAAAGATTGGCATGATATAATCGATAAAATCAATGAATGCGAGTTTATTTTATCAAGTTCATTGCATGGTTTAATAATTTCAGATTCTTATAACATCCCTAATTTATGGGTGAAATTTTCAGATAAAATCGGCGGAGGTAATTTTAAATATTTGGATTATTTCAAGTCTGTTGGTAGAGTAACTGAATTACCAATAAATGGCAATTCATTAATGAATTTAAAAGAAATATTGAAATATAAAAATACATGGAAACCTATTGATATAGATTTAAATCCTCTTATCAATTGTTGTCCATTTAAACTAAATTAAAGTACTAAATTATGCCTAAAGTAAGTGTAATAATACCGGTATACGGAGTAGAAAAATATATAGAACGTTGTGCTCGCAGCCTTTTTGAACAAACTCTTGATGATATCGAATACTTGTTTATTGATGATTGTACACCTGATGATAGTATAACGAAATTAAAACAAATACTCGAAGAATATCCCAATAGAAAGTCGCAAGTAATTATTCATAAAATGGAAAAAAATAGCGGACAAGCAGCAGTTCGTGAATGGGGGATGCGTAATGCAACGGGAGAATATGTTATACATTGTGATAGCGATGATTGGGTGGATGCAGATATGTATCGACAAATGTATTATAAAGCTATTAAAGATGGTGCTGATTGTGTGATATGTGATTATGCAGTATCGGATGGTATAAATATTTTAAGGAACGTGGTGGGATGTAATAATACTGATAAAAATGATTTTATACAAAAGCTATTAATTGGGGAAAAATCTTGGGCACTTTGGAATAAACTATTTAAAAGAACTTTGTTAAATAACACTATATATCCAAAAGGAGATATGGGTGAAGATATGGTTATTACGATTCAATGTTTGCTTAATACAAGTGCAATATCCTATCTGTCATCAATATTTTACTATTACTTTCAAAATCCTAAATCAATTACTAATGTTGCAGAAAAAGAAAAGGTAATGAAAAATTTTTATCAAAATAAAGAAAATCTTGATCTTCTGATAAATATTTTTCGAGAGAATGGTTTGTATCAGAAATATGAAAAAGAATTTGTTTCTTGCAAATATAGAATACGAAACATATTGGTTCGTACATTTTTTGATAAAGAAATAAGACTTATTTGGAAGAATACTTATTTAGAAATTAGGAAAAAGATACTTTTGAATCCCTACCTCACTAAAAAAGATAAGTTAAAATTTATTCTCATTAATATTGAGGTTTATCCATGGATTAAAAGATAACTATAATTTAAAAGAAATACCATATATTTCATTGATGAATTATCATAGATATGCGATAATTAGAGATAAAGGTCTTATCACTAAATTCTGAAATTTAATTTGTTTGAAGAGGTGAAAAGGTATAATTAGAAATTTAATATACTTTAAATTAAAAAAGATTAGAACAAATAGTTGTGACTTACATACTCACTAGAAAATGTATTGAAATATGTTTTTGTGCTTTTTTATGAATTTAATTATGTGTAAATTGCTGAAAAATTTATGCCTAGAATTATATTAATAAAAAATATCTTGTTAATATTTTAATTGTTCTTTTAGTTCTTTTTAATATATTCAGTAGTATATTAATACGTAAATAGAAGTATTTATTGTGAAAATTTCTATTTGTACAAATTTATAACTGAAATTTGTGTTGTTTTGTATATATAATTTTATTATGATATTTTACATTATTCTTTTTATACTGATTACATATAGTACATTAAAATACAATACTAATAAAGTTGGTATATTTTGGATTGTATTTCTATGTTTTCTTTCTGTATTTAGGGCGGAAAGTGTAGGAACAGATACTGCTAATTATATAAATATTGTTTTGAGTATTGATAAAAATCTAGATAACCAAATAATTAGTTTTGGTGACAATTTTGAAATAGGTAGAAATTTAGAATTGATTTATAAAGGTTTTATGTTGTTTCTTAGAGAAAATGATATTTCTCCTAGATACATAAATGTGTTTTTCTCAATAGTAATATTCTTATTTTTAATTTTAATATTTAAAAGAATTAAATCATCATATAGCATAGGAATATTAATTTTTGCATTATTATTTTATTTAATGTCTTTCAATATATCTAGGCAGATATGTTCATCATGTATTGTTTTATATGCATATACATTTTTGTTTGAGGAGAGTCGTAAAAAATATTTATTTTTCATCTTTATTATTATTGCCTCGACATTTCATATTTCAGCTTTTTTATATGTAATAGGATATTTGGTACGTTATATTAAAACAGAATGGTTTGATAAAACTATATTAGCATTTATTACATTGATATTTTATCTTTTGATTCAACTATTTCCTAATTTTTTCTTAGAGCTGATTACAAATGTTGCATCATATAATGAAATTTATGAATATGACGTGACATATAGTAAGAGCAATTTAGATGGTCTGTTGTTTAATTTTTTTTATTTTTTAGCATATTGGATGATATTTATTAGATATTCAAATCAAAAACTTGATAAATATGATTTTATTTTTTATTCTCTTATTATTTTTATAGGTATTATCCAAATATTAGATAGTATTTCATCCCGAATATTTATTTCAATTCAATTTCTTCAAATTTTATACATAATGAGACTTTATAAATACAAAAAAATGAACATAAAGGATTTTGTATTTATATATTATATACTGATAAATCTGTTTACTACGATGTATTCATTGAGTTTTAATAATTATGGTGTTGTTCCATATAAAATAGATTTTTACTTTAACTAATTTGTAATGTGGATATCTGGCACCCATATATAGGAATATTCTTTCGAAAAATGAACGGATTATTTCAGAATATTTTTTTTGAATAAAATATAATTATCAGAGTAGGATGTCGCTAAATATTGATTATTTTAGTAAAGAAAAATACTCAGATGCTGATAATAATTGCAAAGACTGATAAATTATAATATTTTTCATTTGTAAAAAAAAACGGTAAAATTATCTATTTTTTTTACTACTTATATTTGGTATTCAACTTTATGGTGTAGATATTATGAAAACATATAGAATGCTGTATTTTTTTACTAGTTCATATCCTTATGGGAAAATAGAATCATTTATAGAAGATGAAATAGAATATTTGTCTAAAAGGTTTGATAAAATAGTTATTATCCCTTTGTCAGGGATAAATAAGTATGTATGTCGTAATATTCCTTTAAATTGTGAAGTTTGTAATCCAGTAATTGAAAGCAGGTTTAAACAATATCTTATCGGAGTAGTTTGTCCTCTATCGATATGTGTTTTTTTGAAGTTTTTTTGTACCAATAAAGTATATACGAATAAAAAACGCATAAAACAATGGATAATATCTTATTTTCTTAGCAATAATTTACTTTTATCTAGGGATATACGAAGAATATTTAAGAATATAAATAAAAATGATATTTGCTATTTTTATTGGGGAAAAGGTTCTAATATTTTATCATATTTTTATAGAGGTAAAGCTATTTTTGTATCAAGATTTCATGGTGAGTGGGATTTATGGGAAGAATCATCTGGTGGATGTGTTCCATTAAGAACAGATGTGGCTAAGAGTCTTGACAAAGCGGTATTTATTTCGAAAAAAGGTGAATCTTATTTCAAAGAACGTTATCCGTATGCTGAAACATGTGTTTTTCCATTAGGATCAAAAGATTATGGATTACAATTGGAAAAACTCAATGATAATGTAGTAAGAGTGGTAAGCTGTTCCACTGTATATCCATTAAAAAGGGTTCCTCTTATTTTCGAAGCATTAAATTCTATGACAGGCATAAAGATAGAATGGACTCATTTAGGTGGTGGTTCTCATTTTCAAGAATTAAAAGAAATTGTAGAGAAAGAAACGAAATCTCATTTATCAGTTAACTTAGTAGGGATGGTTTCTCACGACGAAGTAATGAATTATTACAAAGAACATCACTTCGATTTGTTTATAAATATGAGTACAAGCGAAGGTGTTCCTGTTTCCATAATGGAAGCTATGTCGTTTGGGATACCTATTTTAGCAACAGATGTTGGAAGTACAGCCGAAGAAGTTCCTAAACAAGTTGGTGAATTATTATCGCCCAATCCATCAATTGAAGAGATAATAGCTAAAATACGTCTTATACTTAGTTCCAATTATTCTCCTCGAGAATTTTGGAAAGAGAATTATAATGCTGAAAAAAATTATTCAGAATTTGCTGATATGCTGTACAAACTTTCTAATAACAATAATATCTAATTCATTATTTTGTGATTATGAAACATTTTTGTTTTGTTACCGGTTTATATAAAAGAACGGATCCTTTAATATTTGCACGTCAAGGAAAAAGTCTTGTAGATGCAGGATTTAAAGTTACATATATTGTTTGTGATTTAGAAAAAGATGAAACCATAGATGGTATTAATATTATATCCACAAAATTTAAGCCTAAAGATAGGTTCGACAGATTTCTTAATACAAAAAAAATACTTTGGGAATATATAAAAAAAATAGATGCTGATATTTATCAACTTTCAGATCCTGAATTGATTTCTCTTATTCCAAAGATAAAGAAAATAGGTAAACCTGTCGTTTTTAATATGAGGGAATTTTATCCAGATATGCTTAAAAAAAAGCATTATATTCCCAAAGTGTTCAGAAATATTGCTTCTAATTTTTACGAACGACTTATAGTAAAAAATTTCAAACAGGCGAATGCTGTTTTTACAGTTACCGATTGGATATCAGATATTCTTAAAAATGAATATAGAATTGATAAAACTTACATACTAACTAATTTTCCTTCTGTAAATAAAGATTTTGAGTTGACGAAAGAAGAATACATGTCACGCCCCGACACATTATGCTATGAAGGAACAATATACACATCGAGTCGGCAAGAAAATGTTTTTGATGCTCTTTCCAATATTCCTAATATTCATTATATTTTAGCAGGAAAAATAGATGAAACATATTCTATCATAAAACAACATCCATATTGGGATAAAGTGGAGTTTATCAATGGGTTTACATTAGAAGATTTACCAAAAATATTTGCTCGCTCCACTATAAGCAATGTATTTCGAGATTTTGGAAATAGAGATGGGTCTTTAGGTGTGATAAAAGTATTTGAAAGTATGGAAGCTGCTTTGCCTGTTTTGTTTGCGGATGTTCCATTATACCGAAAAATAAATGAAAAGTATAATTGTGGTATATGTGTTGATCCCAATAATAAACAGCAAATAGAAGAAGCTATAAAATATTTGATAGAAAATAAGGAAAAAGCCTACCAAATGGGGCAAAATGGAAGAAGAGCAATCATTGAAGAATATAATTGGGAAAAACAAGCGGAAAATTATATTAGAATAATTTTAGAGATTTGTTAATCAACAGATAATTAGGTTTCGTAACTGCATTTTATGACCTTAAATCTAAAACTATTCACACATACATCAAAAAAATCCCTTACATCCTTTACTATTTTCTGAACAAATAAATTTAAAAAACTGAGAATAATTGACTGCGTAATGCCATTACGGCAATAGCGTAATGCCATTACGTCATAGGCGTAACGGCATTACGCAAAAACTTTTTCTCAGAATTTAGAATAAGTTTTCTCGATAAATTAAAATACTTTTCTCACATGTCGATACCTATTATACGCAAATATCAAAAGGTAACACGTAATGGTGTATCTGAAGAGAAATATATTGCAAAAGTTTATTTGCAAAATGTTGTTTCTCTCGAAGATTTGGCAGAGCTTGTAAACGAAAGTTCTACAATATCGAAAGGCGATTTTATAGCGGCAATGACCGAATGTGCCCATCAAGTAGGTATTCTTTTGGGAGAAGGGCATCCGGTAGATCTTGGCGACCTCGGTCGATTGTATCCGGCTATAGATGCAAAAAGCTGTGATACAGTCGAAGAAGTAACTCCTAAATCTGTTAAAAATATAGATATACTTTTTCGAGCCAATAAAAATTTAAAAGAAAAAATACGGAAAAAAGGTACTCATCTACATACTAATGAGGTGTTTTCGGCTAGTAGAAATAGGCGAAACATGAAAATCTTAGAAGACTAAAAACAACATAATAATCAATATAAACTATGCTCAATAAATAAATTAGATTTTGCTTAAACTACACCCAACTATAGCTAGAGTATGAATTGCTTTGGCATTTGAATCTTTGACTTTCGACAAAAAAACAGCAAACAGCTGAAAATTAATATTATTTACAAAGAAAAAAAACGAAAGTTATGGAACGCAAGATCCAGTATCGCCAAAAAAAGAAAAAAATATTTGGCGAAGAAAAGTATGTGGTTAATTTTGAACCACGAGCAACTGTCTCTTTGAAAGACATTGCCGAACAGATTGCTTATCGCACTACTGCTCAGCCGGCAGAAGTAGAGGCTTACCTCGAAGAGTTGATGGCTCAAGCCAAATTTACCATTGCCGAAGGTGCTTCGGTTAAAGTGAATGGTTTGGGGACTTTCTACCTCAAAATGCATTGCGACTTCGTGGAAGATCTCGAAAAAGTATCGGCAGCCAACATCGATCGTTTGGATGTCGGTTTCCGTGCCAGTACAGAGCTTAGTACAGCGATGAAAAATGCAGAAGTGGAGCGTTGGATACCGCTCTCAAGTTCAACAAGCAAAAAGAAAGGAGGTAATCAATGAGCAAAATTCCGTATGACAAAGTGAGTAAAGTGATGGCTGTGGGGGCTAAGAAAGGAAAAACACTTTATGGACCACGTGTTTATAACCAAGGAACAAAAAGCAGCCGCGAATTGGCAAAAGACATATCAGCCTCATCGACTATGTCGCCAGGCGATGCCAAGCTTATCGACACTACTTTTGGCGAAATGGTAACACGTTACTTGTTGATGGGCTATATCGTAGATCTTGGAGCCATGGGCAACATTCGACCTAAGTTCGACTCCAAAGCCGTTGACACACTAGAAGAATGCAACGCTGATAGCATACGCCGAATCACAGTCCAGTTTAAAGGCAGCGACGAATTGAAAGAAGCTGTGGATAAAATCACCTTCGAATATCGCCCGAGCTACACCGATACCACTGTTACAGACGAAGAAAATTCAACTCCGGACTCCGGTGGCGATGATTCCGGCAACAACCAAGGCACTGGCGACAGCGGCGGAACTACTCCGGGCGGTGGCACCGGCGGCGACTTGGAAGGATAAAAGACTTCGCAGTTAGGAATTATAAATTCAACTTGTAATTCCTACCTAATAACTAATCCTACGGTGGTGGGATATCTGCCGTAGGGTTCTAAATTAGATATGGTATTTGATTAATTTTTTATATTACAATGAAAGGAATAGTTTTAGCAGGTGGTAGTGGTACACGTTTGTATCCCATTACCAAAGGTGTAAGCAAACAAATGCTCCCTATTTATGACAAACCTATGGTGTATTATCCAATATCTGTGTTGATGTTGGCAGGTATAAAAGATATATATATTGATTATATCTACTCCTCACGATTTACCAGGTTTCAAACGTTTGCTTGGCGATGGATCTGATTATGGTGTAAACTTCACATACGCTGAACAACCTTCTCCTGATGGACTTGCACAAGCATTCATCATAGGCGAAGAATTTATTGGCGATGATTGTGCATGCTTAGTCTTGGGTGACAACATATTCTACGGAAGTTTCTTCACTCAAATGCTTAAAGATGCTGTAAAAGCTGCCGAAGAAGAAAACAAAGCCACCATTTTTGGTTATTGGGTTAGCGATCCCGAACGTTATGGCGTGGCAGAGTTCGACAAAGATGGTAATTGTTTGTCGTTGGAAGAAAAACCCAAGGAACCAAAATCCAACTACGCAGTGCCCGGACTTTATTTCTACCCAAACAAGGTAGTGGAAGTAGCCAAAACAATAAAACCATCGGCACGTGGAGAATTGGAGATAACCACCGTAAACCAACGCTTCCTTGAAGATAAGCAATTGAAAGTACAGACACTTGGACGTGGTTTTGCATGGCTCGATACAGGTACTCACGATTCTCTTTCCGAAGCATCTACATTTATCGAGGTGATAGAAAAACGTCAAGGATTGAAAGTGGCTTGTCTTGAAGCTATCGCTTATCGCAGAGGATGGATTAGTGAAGAAAAAATGAGAGAACTAGCACAACCTATGATTAAAAACCAATATGGACAATATCTTTTGCAAGTTATAGACGAAATGAAAAGAAAGTAAGATTATGAAACGAAATATAATAATAACAGGAGGTGCCGGATTTATCGGCTCGCATGTAGTAAGATTATTTGTAAACAAATATCCTGAATATAATATTATCAACCTTGATAAGTTGACCTATGCAGGTAATTTGGCTAACCTTAAAGACGTTGAAAACAAGCCCAACTATAAATTTGTGAAGATGGATATATGCGACTTTGAGGCGTTCTATCAACTTATGCAAGACGAGAAGATCGACGGTATTATTCACCTTGCAGCCGAAAGTCATGTGGACCGCAGTATAAAAGACCCGTTCACATTCGCTCGCACCAACGTGATGGGGACACTATCGCTGCTCCAAGCCGCTAAGTTATATTGGGAATCATTGCCCGAAAAGTACGAAGGCAAAAGATTTTATCATATAAGCACTGACGAGGTTTATGGAGCATTGGAAATGAATCGTCCCGAAGGTATCGAACCTCCGTTTAAAACCGTGGCCTCTTCGGAAGGGCATAAAGCGTATGGCGACGAATTCTTCTACGAAACAACAAAATACAATCCACACTCACCCTATTCAGCAGCCAAAGCTAGTAGCGATCACTTTGTACGTGCTTACCACGACACTTACGGTATGCCTACCATTGTTACCAACTGCTCTAACAACTACGGTCCATATCAGTTTCCCGAAAAGTTGATACCATTGTTTATCAACAATATTCGTCATCGTAAACCACTGCCTGTTTATGGCAAAGGCGAGAATGTACGCGACTGGCTTTATGTGGAAGATCATGCAAGAGCAATAGATATTATCTTCCACAACGGTAAGATAGCTGAAACTTATAACATCGGTGGCTTCAACGAATGGAAGAATATCGATTTGATAAAGGTGATGATCAAGACCGTAGACCGAGTACTTGGCAACCCCGAAGGCTCGTCGCTTGACCTCATCACATACGTTACAGACCGCTTGGGTCACGATGCACGTTACGCCATCGACAGTACCAAGCTACAACGTGAGCTGGGCTGGGAACCCTCGCTACAGTTCGAAGAAGGTATCGAACGCACCGTTCGCTGGTATCTCGACAACCAAGAATGGATGGACAACATCACCAGTGGTGACTACGAAAAGTATTACGAAGAGATGTATGCTAAACGATAGGCTTCGCTGACAAAGGACAAGAGTCGTAAAACTAAAGGGTAGTTTCGTTGGGACTTCGCCGGAGAATAGGTTCACGAGACAACAAGAGGGTAAAGATAGTATAAAAATTAGGGAGGAGAGAGAAAACATTTTAATCCTTAAACGAAAAAACTTTCCTCCTCTGACTTTTGCCTTTAGTCTTTATTCATTAAGTTTTAAAGTAAAATCAAAAACATGATTTCAACAAACGATTGTAGAATTATAGACCTTCCCAAGTTCCTTGACGTAAGAGGAAATCTCTCCTTTGTGGAGCAGAATAATCATATACCATTCGAGATAAAACGCACCTATTGGCTGTATGATGTGCCGGGTGGTGAGGCTCGTGGTGGACATGCTTATATTAGCAACGAAGAGTTTATAGTTGCCCTGTCTGGTAGCTTTGATGTGGTGGTAGATAATGGAAACGAGAAAAAGGTGTTCCAAATGAACCGCTCGTATTATGGCTTATATATTCCAAAAGGGATGTGGCGAGAGATAAATAATTTCTCGTCCAACTCTTTTGCTCTTGAGTTCGGCTCTACGGAATACAACGAAGACGACTATATACGTGATTACGACACATTCTTAAAACTGAAGAGAGATGGAAAAATATAGTGTATTTGATTGTACTATGGTAGAGCTTGACAAGCACCATAGCGACCGCAAGGGTAATATCACCGTGGTGGAGAATGGCAAAACATTGCCTTTTGATGTAAAGAGGGTATATTATTTATACGATATCCCGGGAGGAGAATCGCGTGGAGCTCATGCTCATAAAGACCTTAGCCAGCTTATAGTTGCTGCTTCGGGTTCGTTTCGTGTAACTCTCGACGACGGCAAATGCAAACGCTCCTTTTTCCTTAATCGTCCTTACCAGGGTTTGTATATAAAACCCGGACTTTGGCGTGATTTGGACGATTTTTCATCAGGTGCTGTATGCATGGTATTGGCATCGGATGTATATCTTGCCGAAGATTATATCCGTGATTATAATGAATTTTTAGAATTTAGAAAGGATAAATAGTATTATGGAATTGCAAAAATTCAACAATCGAAATGTATATATAAGCAGTTCTGCTAAGATTGGCAAAAACGTAAAAATTGGAGACAATACCACTATTTACGACAATGTCGTTATTGGAGATAATACCATTATTTGTAACGATTGCGTAATAGGAGAACCATTGAATAATTATTATTCCGATATTGATAATTATAAAAATCCCGAAACCATAATAGGAAATGATTCTTTAATAAGAAGCCACACTATTATATATGCAGGTAATAAAATGGGTGACAATTTCCAATGTGGACATAGGGTAACAATAAGAGAGTACACCATATTTGGTAAGAATTGTAGTCTTGGAACGTTGGATGATATACAAGGGTATTCAGAATTTGGAGATTATTGCAGATTGCATAGTAATGTTCATATTGGTCAAAAATCTAAATTGGGAAATTTTGTTTTTATTTATCCTTACGTTATTTTTACCAACGATCCTACACCACCATCAGATATTTGTGTAGGTCCAATTGTGGGTGATTTTTCCCAAATTGCAACTGGTAGCATTCTACTTCCCGGAGTGAAGGTAGGTAAGCATTGTTTGGTTGGAGCCGGAAGTGTGTTAGGAAAAGATATTGAAGATTTTCAATTAGCAGTGGGTATTCCTGCAAAAGTTGTAAAAGATGTAAGGGAAGTCATAGACAGAGAAACCGGAGAAAACCATTATCCTTGGCCTTATAGATTTTCAAGAAATATGCCATGGTGTGAAGATGGTTTTGACAATTGGAATAAGAACAATAACAATCAATAATTATGATACCATTTCTTTCATTAAAAGATGTTACAGCTCTACATGGAGCTGAGATAAATGATGCCGTTAACTGTGTTGTAAATAGCGGCTGGTACCTTCAAGGTAAGGAAAACGAGAGTTTCGAAGAAAACTACTCTAAATTTATAGGAACAAAATACACTATAGGCTGTGCCAATGGTTTGGATGCCCTTATATGGATATTCCGTGCATATATCGAAATGGGCGTTATGCAAGAGGGTGATGAGGTAATTGTGCCTGCTAATACTTATATAGCTACAATACTTGCCATTACAGAAAACAATCTTGTTCCCATTTTGGTGGAACCAAAGTTAAACACCTTGCAAATAGACGAAGATAAGGTAGAAGAAGCTATAACACCTCGCACCAAAGCCATTGCTCTTGTGCACCTATATGGTCGCTTGGCATGGAACGAGAAGATTGCCGGTATTTGCAAAAAGTACAATTTGAAACTTGTGGAAGACAATGCACAGGCTCATGGTTGTCTTACTGCCGATGGCAGAATGACAGGTTCGCTTGGCGATGCAGCAGGACATAGTTTCTACCCCGGTAAAAATCTTGGTGCATTAGGCGACGGCGGTGCTGTAACCACCAACGATCCGGAACTTGCCGAAGCAGTAAGAACCCTTGCCAACTACGGTAGCTCTAAAAAGTATGTGTTTAAATATACCGGTCGCAACAGTCGCTTGGATGAAATACAGGCAGCTGTGTTGAACGTAAAACTTAAATATTTGGTCGAAGATAATGCACACCGCAAAGAGGTTGCTAAATATTATATTGAGAATATAAAGAACCCGATGGTTTCGTTGCCCGATACATTGCCATACGAAAGCAACGCATTCCATCTGTTCCCAATACTTTGTGAAAAGCGTGATGCACTGCACGACTATTTGGAACAAAACGGAGTTGGAACTGTAATCCATTATCCGATAGCTCCGCACAAGCAAGAGTGCTACAAAGAGTGGAACAATCTATCTCTTCCGATAACTGAATACATTGCTGATCATGAACTTAGTCTTCCTATTGGTCCAAGCATTTCGATGGAAGAGGTTAAGCAAGTTGTTGAGTTAATAAATAGATTCTAGAGATGTCAAAGACTATTTGGATAGTAAACTATTATACCGGAACGCCCGAAAAAGCTTCCAATCCTCGTTATCTAAAACTGGCACATCATTTTATGAAAGCCGGTTATAAGGTGATAACGTTTAATCATACTTTTGATGGCGAGGATACTTTTCAGCGTAAGCAATATGGCGAATATAATTTTGTGCATGTAAAAGTGCCATATTACGTGGGTAACGGATTGAAAAGGATGTATTCCATATGGAAATTTGCCGATACACTATATAGAAATCGAAAAAGATTTGAGAAACCGGATATAGTACTGCAAAACATACATCCACCATTTGATTACCCCATAGTAAAGATCGCAAAGAAACTGAAAGCACGTTATATTGCTGAAGCATGGGATTTATGGCCTGAGGATTTTGTGGTATTTGGATTGGTATCGAGGAGTAATCCGGCCATGAAAGTGGCTTATCATATCGAAAAGAAATTCTATTATGCCGCCGATGAAATAGTGTTTACATTCAAAGGTGCTTTTGATTACTTGAAACGTCAAGGTTGGACTACCGAAACAGGGGGCAAGATAGATTTGAACCATGTACATTATATAAATAATGGTATAGATATAGAGCAGTTTGATAAAGATGTTCTAGCCTATCCTCGTTCCGACAAAGATTTGAATGATCCTAATACGTATAAGATTATATATTTGGGTTCGATAAATTTGGCAAACAATGTTCAAACACTTATCGATGCAGCCAAAATATTGCAAGACAATCCAAAATATCGTTTCTTCTTTTATGGCGATGGTGCACAGCGCGAACAATTGGAACAAATTGTAAAGGAGCAACAAATAAGCAATGTTGTTTTTAAAGAAAAGCGTATTCCTTTAGAGGAATGTGCATGGGTAGTTTCGCAAGCTACGGTGAATGTGATGAATTATGCCAAAAATTTTGGGCACATGGGTGTTAGTTCCGGTAAAATGTTTCAGTATTTAGCCGCCGGCAAACCTATTGTATGCAATATCGATATAAAATATGACAATCTGATAGAAGATAATAAACTTGGAGTTGCTAAAGATATTACCACAGCCAAAGAATTTGCAAAAGAAATTCAACGAATAGCAGAAATGCCCAAAGAAGAGTACGAAGCTATGTGCCAAAGAGTAAGAGAAACTGCATATAAATTCGACTACAAAGTATTAGCAAAACAAGAAATAGAATTATTAAGATAAAATCATGTACAAACATTTTTTTAAACGACTAATAGACTTTACAATAGTCTTAGTAGCATTATTGATAATATGGCCGGTATTGTTAGTGATAACAGTGTGGTTACATTTTGCTAATAAAGGTGCAGGAGCGTTCTTCTTTCAAGAAAGAATTGGTAAAAATGAAAAACCTTTCAAAATTATTAAGTATAAATCAATGACTGATGAGCGAGATGCCGATGGTAATTTACTACCAGACGCACAACGGTTGACTAAAGTTGGTAAATTTGTTCGTTCTACATCAATAGATGAGTTACCTCAGATGATTAATGTTTTAAAAGGAGATATGTCTCTTATTGGACCACGACCATTGCCCAAAGCATACTTACCTTATTACACTACGGAAGAGGCTCATCGTCACGATGTAAGACCGGGTATAAGCGGTTGGGCTCAAGTGAATGGCCGTAAAAATATAACATGGGACAAAAAACTTGAATGCGATGTGTATTATGAAAAGAATATATCGCTATGGTTAGATATAAAAATTCTATTTCTTACTGTGTATAAAGTTGTAAAAAAAGAAAGTGTAGGAGTAGAATCGAGTGGTACAGTTAGTCTCTATGATACTAGAGTTGTTCAACGCCCGGAATACATAAAAAAATAAAATGGAAATAGGAAGCGAGTTTTGGTTGAATGACGAGTATATGGAGTGTTCATATACTCAACAAGATGATTTGTATGTGCTATCAGGTAGAACAGCAGTTGATATTATAATTCAAGACATATCGTCTAAACGAAATATCCGAAGTGTATATATGCCGGCCTATTGTTGTGAATCGATGATTGCTCCATTCATAAACCGAGGTATAAAAGTGAAATTGTATGATGTAGATTTTAATGGCATATCGCTTACATACAATATAGATATAAATTATGATACTGATATTTTTTATGTAACTAATTATTTTGGCTACAACAATAGTATATCAGAAAGTATAATAAAATATTTTTCAGGCAAAGGTTCTACGATTTTGTACGACAAAACACACTCTTTTTTCAACAAAGAAACATTTGTAGATATGTTGGCTGATTATTCATTTGCCAGCATAAGAAAATGGCTTGGTGTGGTAAGTGGTGCAGTGGTATATAAAAAGAATGACACGATAGAAGCAAATCTTCTGAAATGCCCATATATAAATCATCGCATTGAAGCAATGAAAGAGAAGGGTAGATATATTGTCGGTGATAGTTTGGTAGAAAAATTATCTTTTTTGGAAAAATATGCCACTTTCAATAATCTGCTTATTGAAGACTACCGCAATTACGAAATGGATAACTTGTCTTATTCAATTTGGAAAGAAACCGATAAAAATCATATACGAGATATAAGACAACAAAATGCATCGGTGTTGCATAACAATATAAATACTACATTTTTGGGTGAACTAAAACCTGATATTGTTCCGGTGTTTGTACCCATATTTTTTGATACAAAAGAAAAGAGAGATTTAGTAAAAAAAACATTAATCGATAATCAAATATATTGTCCTGTACATTGGCCAAAGAACAGCCTTATAACACCGGAAATGAAAGTGAATAAGATATTTGACACAGAGTTATCTCTTATATGCGACCAACGATATACAGAAAAAGATATGTATAAAATAGTGAGTATAATAAATTCAATAAAAGAATAATATTAATTTAATAGATATTAATATGAAAACAATTCTTGTAACAGGAATAGGTGGGCTGACCCCACGTTCCATAGCTCAAATAATTCGCAAAAATCACCCTGAATATAAAATTATAGGTTGTGATATCGAAAAGAAAGCTGTAGGTTTTTTTATGAAAGGTTTGTTGGACGAACATTATGTGTGTCCACGTTGTACATCGGAAGAATATTTCCCTTGGATAAAAAAACTTGTAGTCGAAAGGAATATTGATTATGCTTTTGTTCAACCCGAAAGTGAGATAGTGGCATGGGGTGATTACTACGAAAAACATGGAGAATATCCATGTCCGGTATTTATGGGTAGTAAAGTTTTATCGGTTTCACTTAAAGACAAGTCTATAATGGCTGATATTCTTGAAGGAACAGATTTTATACCAAAGACTATAAAGGTTACACAAGACAATCCTCGATATGCAGATGTGGAAAATATGATAGGCTTTCCATGTTGGATCCGTGCTACAGAAGGTACGGGAGGATTAGGTTCTCTTCGTTTGGATGATATCAGCAGTTATAAAAGTTGGCTGTTTATCAATTCGAAAATACCGGAATTTACTGTAAGCGAATTTTTGACAGGTCGACATTTGGCAAATCAAATGCTTTATTATAATGGGGAATATGTAAAAGGAGCCGCATTGGAATGTGTAGAATATGTGATGGCAAATACTGCACCATCGAAAGTTACAGGCAATACTCATTTTGCTCGTTTCCTCAACGAAGATAGAATAAATAAATTCTGTGATGAGTGCATCAGATATATCGAAAATAAAATTGGTGTTCAAGCACACGGAATATTATCATTTGATTTGAAAGAAGACAAAGATGGTAATATGAAAGTAACTGAGGTTAACATTCGTCACATGGCATATACCGGAGTGATGGCACGCATAGGATTTGATCTTATTGAAGATACTATAAGAATAATGGAAGATGGAAACTGCGATAATGTAGAACGTGCACAATATTATCACTACGATAAACCATACGTATTCCTACGTGATGTGGACGTAGAACCTATTATATTAGAAAGTGAAGAAGTGTTTGAAAATAAAAAAGGAGAAATATGAATATACATGGCGAAAAAGTAATTCTAAGGGCGTTAGAACCAGTAGATATGCAATATTTATTAGATATGATTAATGACCCTGAAATGGAGCATAAAGTAATAGGATGGAGTTTTCCTATTTCTGAAAAGCAACAAATGGATTGGTATAACAGAGTGATTGGTGATAATAATAATCTGAGATTTGCTATTGAATATGAAAGCAAATTTGTTGGTCTATCAACGTTAGTAAAAATCGATTGGAAAAATCGCTCAGCAGACCATGGAATCAAACTTCATAGTTCTGCTCCAAAAGGAATCGGAATAGGAACAGATGCTGTATATGCAACAATGAAATATGCATTTGAAGAATTGCAACTAAATAGACTATATAGTTCTATATTAGAATATAATATTCCATCTCAAAAGCTATATGCAAAATGCGGTTGGAAGATAGAGGGGAATTATAGAAAAAGTATCTTCAAAAATAATGCATACCATGATGAATATCCTACTGCAATATTAAGAGATGAATATTTTGAATGGAAAAAGACATATTTTGATAAATAATTAATCTGCATGGATATATGGGGTGTAAAAAAATATTAGTCTTTTGTATTATTTTTTTTATCATTGGATATTTTTTTGGTGTATTTCTTCCTTTCAATCTTGGGGTTATTGAAATAAGTGACACCCCAATATCCAAAGGTGATTACTATGGGAATATAATCAATGGATTTGTTGCAATAGGAACATGTTTAGCTGTTGTTGTTGCATTGTTTAATAATGAAATAAGGTCTTTTTTCAAGAAGGTTAGTTTTAATATTTGTTTGGATAATAATGAAATAATTGAAGATGTTGAAGATATTAAAGGAACAAAAAAAGCTAAAAGATACCATAATTCAATTCAATTTTACAATAATGGAAATATCAATGCGGAAAATTGTGAATTATATGTTGAAAGTGTAATATTCATAGAGAAAGATTCGACTCCATCACCGTTAAAAGTTGAAAAGAAACCTATAAATTGGAACTTAGAGAGTAGTAAAGTTTATATTCCATATCAAGGAAAGAAAGTTTTACAAGCTTTTGAAATCATTGCTCCCAAAAAACAATCAACTCCGGATGGAAAAGTAGACACGATCCCTGCGAAAATAGAAATTTTAGGTTTAAAGGAGATAGAGCCTAAAGCTGGAAAATGGGAAATTATATATTGCTTATATTCTACCAATTCTAAACCAAATAAATTTAAATATGTTATTGATTGGAATGGAAAATGGGAAGAACGTCAAACTGAAATGAAAAACTACTTAAAAGTAAATTTAGAGATTTTATGAAAAAAATAATATTAATTATATATGATCCCACTTTGGATAGTGATATTTTGAGAGATAGAATTAAATCGCTTGGTTCCAACTATACATTTTGGAAAAATCATTGGTTTGTAGAAACAATACATACGGCCAAGGAAGTATACGAGAAAATATCGGTAAATGAATTTGAGTCTAATTCAATATTAGTAATAGAAATGTCAAAAGAATCTGCTAAAAGTTATTATGGTCGCATGAATACTTCTTTATGGGATTGGCTGAAAGATAAGACAACAAAATAAAAAGTAACGATAAGAATATCTCTATCGGTTAATATTATTTAAGAGAAACAATGTAACCTTACTGTGAAAGCCGTCTTGTGAAGAATGAATAGGCTACGTTTTGGTGAGAACGGAATTACGGAAACACGGAATTAGAGAGTTTTGGTTGCACAGGACAAAAGACTAAAAGGAATCTTTAAACATTAGGTCTTAAACATTAAACTATTTTGGCTTTGAGTAATTAGCTTTAGTGGCTTTGCCGGACAAAAGACTTGAGACAAACGACAAAAGGATTTTGATAGAAAAAAATCTCATAGCTCAAAGCTCACGACTCAAAGCAAAAAGAACATTTTAGACTTTCGACGAAAAACACTTGTAGTCTACTGGTCTCGTTGACTTGTAGTCTTAGAAAAAGCACCTTTCGTCCTTTGACTTTAGACCTTCGACAGAAATCACTCGTAGTCTACTGGTCTTGTGGACTTGTAGTCTTTAAAAAGACCGTTGTCCTAATAAATAAAAAATAATCAAAATACAATAATATATAATGAAACGTATATATCTATGCCTTGCCCACATGAGTGGCAACGAGCAGAAATTTATACAGGAGGCATTTGATACCAATTGGGTGGTGCCTCTTGGTCCTAATGTTAATGGCTTTGAAGCCGATTTGGAGGCCTTTGTTGGCGAGGGCAAGAAGGTGGTGGCACTCAGTGCCGGTACTGCTGCCATACACTTGGCGTTGCTGGCGTGTGGCGTTGGTCCGGGCGATGAGGTGCTGGTACAATCATTTACCTTCTGTGCGTCAAGTCACCCCATCACTTACCTTGGTGCCACTCCGGTGTTTGTAGATTCGGAAGCCGATACTTGGAATATGGATCCAGTGCTACTGGAAGAGGCTATAAAAGACCGCATGGCTAAGACGGGTAAGAAACCCAAAGCTATAGTGCCTGTGGCACTGTATGGTATGCCTTACAAGATTGATGAGATAATGGAGGTGGCCAACCGCTATGAGATACCCGTTATAGAAGATGCTGCCGAAGGCTTCGGCTCAAAGTACAAAGGGCAGATGTTGGGAACATTTGGAAGATATGGAGTGCTGTCGTTCAACGGCAACAAGATGATAACCACTTCGGGTGGTGGTGCCCTTATATGCCAAGACGATGCAGCCAAACAAGAGATAATGTTCTATGCCACACAGGCACGTGAGGCTTATCCGTACTACCAGCACGAGAAGATAGGCTACAACTACCGCATGAGTAATATATGTGCCGGTATAGGTCGCGGACAAATGACGGTGGCAGACGAACATATAAAACATCATCAGCATGTATGCGAACTATATAAAGAGTTGCTTAAAGGCATAGAGGGAATAGCACTACAAGAAAATCCATCGCCAGACTACGACAGCAACTATTGGTTGAACACCATATTGATAGACCCAAGTGTGAAGGTGAAAGGCGAAGAAATGGCCTATGCCGAAACGGTGAATGGAGCTGTAGGCGGTGCCGGTAATGTATTGCACGGTGGTGCTTCGGCTCATACGGATTGCGAACCAAACACAAATATAGAGGCGTTGCGTATCTACTTAGACCAAGCAGGTATAGAAGCCCGTCCGCTATGGAAACCTATGCACAAACAACCGGTGTATAAAAACAATCCGGCATACATTAATGGTGTAAGCGAAGAGCTATTCAAGAAAGGTATGTGCTTGCCCAGCGGTCCATACGTCACCGACGATGATGTATGCTACATAGTAGAAAAGATAAAAGAGGCATTGCTTCGCTAACGCTTCGCAGACTACGAGACAACTAGTCAACAAGACAACGAGTGCTTCGCTGTGCGACGCCGGATTTACGGATCTACGGAATTACGGATGGCTTCACAGAATTACAAAACCTTCTCTTGAGTGCAATACTTGAGGGGAGGTTTTTTGTTTCTACAGCTACGCTATGGCTTCGCGACAACGGACAACGGAGAGGCTTCGCAAGTGCTACGCCGGACAAAGGACTTGGGACTAACGACTAAAGGAATCGGACTTCCGTCCTTTGACTTTTGACATTCGACAAAAAAATCCGTAGTCTGTTGACCGTGGTCCTAAAAAATCCTTTAGACTTATGACATTAGCCTTTCGACATTAAACATTAACCCTTAAACCAAACAACTTGTAGTCTAGTAGAAGTAGTTTTTGGGGTGTTTTATGGCGAGGGAATTCTCTTGTGGGGGGAGATTTATTTACATCGTGAGGGAATTTTATCCGGTTCGTGAGGGAGATGTAACGGGATCGTGATGTATTTTGGAGCAGGTGGTGTGGATAATTTTGTTTTGTGGAATAACTTGGTTTTCAGAGTCTATAGTGCGGTAACATATTTTTGCTTTTATGTTAGGAAAAAAAAGTGTATCTTTGCAATCGATTTTGACTGAAGAAATTATTAAAATAGAAATATAAATATTTGACAATGAGAAAGGTAATTATCGCTTTGTTGGGGCTTATATTTTGTGTGTCGGTGTATGCAATTCCAGCCGATAGTACCCCAAGAACAATAAAATTGAAAGATGGTCGTATGCTTACTATCAGTTTGCGTGGCGACGAATATTTATCGTGGGCAAAGTCGTTGGACGGATATACTTTGTTGCAATCCGAAAAAGGGGAGTGGGTATATGCTCGTATGGATAACGATGGCAATATGGTTGCATCGGACATTATGGCTGCCGATCCTGCCTATCGTACAAATAAAGAAAATAAGGCTTTGGCCAAAATTTCGAAGAATCTTAAGTTTTCAGAAACACAATTATTGGCTCGTTATCAAGCAAAATCGGGACAGGTATCAACAAAATCTTCATTCCCTTTGACCGGTTCGCCTAAGTTGTTGGTAATATTGGTGGATTTTTCCGACAGAGTTTTTTCTACCACATATAGTTATTGGGATACAATAGCTAGTTATCCGGGAGCAACAGCAGGTGGCGCCACAGGTTCGTTGCGTGATTATTATTATGACAACTCGTTGGGTGCTTTGGATTTGGATGTTACAGTGGTTGGTCCTTGTCGTATGCCTCAGCCTTTGTCGTATTATGGTCGTCAGACTTCTTATGGACATGATGCCAATGTACAACGATTGGTGATGGATGCCATAAACTACGCAGATACAGCTTATAACATTGATTTTACTCAATACGATAACGATAATAATGATACTTTGGATAATGTACATATTATATTTGCCGGTATTCCACAATCAACATCGGGCGAGGCTGATGCAATATGGCCTCATAAATCTATTTTGTATAATTACACAGTTGTGAAAGATGGTGTGAGAGTTTATACATATTCTTGTTCGGGCGAAAAGAAAAACACTATTATTGCCGATGGTATAGGTGCAATGTGTCACGAGTTTGGTCACGTTCTTGGATTGCCTGATTTTTATGATACCGACGGTGAAAGCGCTACTGGAGAAGGTGTTGGTTTGGGCGATTTTAGTTTGATGCATGGTGGTTGTTATAACAACGATAGTCGTACACCTTCGGGTCTTTGTGCCGTTGAACGTGAAATATTGAATTGGCATACCCATACCGAATTGGTAGAGCCTGCTCAGATAGTGATGGGCAATTTGGCAGATAGCAATGTGTCGTACAAATTGACTTCGGCCAATGCAAAAGAATATTATATATTGGAAAATAGACAAAAGACAGGTTGGGATACATATCTTCCTGCCGAAGGTATGCTTATATACCACGTAGATAAAAACGTTGGAGGATGGAGATTGACGGGAAATAACTCAAATACATTAAACTGCAATCCTCTTCACCAAGGATGTTATATTGTTTCAGCAAATGGCGATTCATCTAACTACAATGCCTCAACATCCTATCCGACAATGACGAACAATCGTTTTTCCAATCGTTCGACACCTGCATCGTGGAGTTGGTATGATGCTATGGGTGGCTATACCGGAACCTCGATGATAGTGAAACCTATTACAGATATCACTGTTGTTGATACAACGTTTATACAATTTAAATATATGTTGTTGGATACATTTCCAACTATTGCAATAATGTCGGCTAATAATATTACTTCATCGGCTGCTACTCTTAATGCCAATGTTTTGGATACACAACGTGTAAATGTTACTTCGCGTGGCGTTTGTTGGGGAACAACATCTGAGCCGGTATTGGGTGAAGGTAATTATTTAGCTGATTCATTGGTAGGAGAAGGTTTATATTCCGTTAGAGTAACAGGCTTGCAAAGAGGAACTCAATATTATGCAAGAGCATATGCAATAAATCCATACTGTACTACATATTCAACTACAACTCTAGAATTCAGTACACTTACAGGTGCTCCTATTATGACTTCACGTTCGGCCAATAATATCACAGAAAATTCTGCTACTTTGAGAGGTCGTATTGAGGATTCGGTTGATGCACGTGTTACCCGTTATGGATTCATGGTGTCGATGAATCAAGCTTTTGATACTGTAAACACACCATTGATGATTTATGAAGCAAATAATTTGTCTAACACAAATAATTTCTCATATCCATTGACAGATTTGACAGAATATACTACATATTATGTACGTGCTTTTGCTGAAAACGTTTACGGAATAGGTATGGGTACTACAATTAGTTTTACTACAGATTTTGAGCGTATAGAAAATAATGAGATTTCGGGTGCTCAAACATATTGTGGTTTGGAAAATCGTCAACCTTTGGAAGTTGAACCATTGGTTGGTAGTGAGCCTACAGGAAGAACAGCTCCTTATACTTATTTGTGGCAATATAAAACATTGACAACATCGTGGGTTGATGCATCGGGTACAAACAATGAGATGAATTATACTCCAGGTACATTGTCGGATAGCACATATTTCCGCCGAATAGTATTTTCGACAGGTATTTACGATACAAGCAATACTGTGTTGATTGCTGTAAACTATTCGTATGGTGGTAAAGTGTCATTTTTTTCTGATACCGTAAATGTAAATGAAAAGATTGATCGTTTGAGAATTCAAAACAACAAAGGTGATGTTGTACAATGGGAACGTAAGTACGAAGATAACGAATGGATTGTTATTGCAGGTTCATCAACTTCAATATTTGATACTCTAAGAGAAGCAGGTAATTACAGCTATCGAGTGAAAGTACAATTTGGAGATTGTTTACCTGTTTATTCTACCGAAAAACATATATATGCCAAAGGTGAAGTATCTATTTTATCAGTTGAAAATGATATGGAAGTATCGTTTGTGCCTAATCCATCTACAGGAGTATTCACTATTATAGCTTCGAGCGATGAAATTTACAATGTGAAAGTGTTGAGTATGGATGGTAAGGTTTGCTACGAAGAAACTGATGTGAAAATATCAGGCAAACGTATGGATTTAACTAATCTACCTAATGGCGCATATATAATAAATATAGTAAACGACAATACTCAAGTGTCTAAGAAAATAGTAATAAAGAAATAATAAACAAAAAATAAACTGATATAATATGAATAAGATAATTAATACCGATAAGGCTCCTAAAGCAATAGGACCTTATAGCCAAGCTGTATTGGCTGGAAACACATTGTATATTTCCGGACAAGTGCCCATTGATCCTGCAACAGGTGTTGTTGTTGAAGGTGGAATAAAGGAACAAACCGAACAAGTAATGAAGAATATAGAAGCTATACTTACTGAAGCAGGATATACTTTTGCCGATGTAGTAAAATCTACTTGCTTGTTGAGCACTATGGATAATTTTGCAGCAATGAACGAAGTATATGGAAAATATTATTCGGTAAACCCACCTGCACGTGCTGCATATGCCGTTCAGAAGTTGCCGTTGGGTGTTATGGTAGAAATAGAAACTATAGCAGTTAAGTAATTGTGTTTTCATAATTTTTAATGATGATTGGCCCATCGTAGGTTTATGATGGGCTTTTTTTATTTTCTAAGTTGCTTATGAAGATTTTAATGATATGTTTGGGAAATATATGCCGTTCGCCTTTGGCCGAAGGTATATTGAGGTACAAAGCTACTGAATATGGCTTGGATTTGGAAATAGATTCTGCTGGATTTGAATATTGCAATGTGGGTATGTCGCCCGATTCGCGTGCTGTGGCTGTGGGTAGAAAATATGGTATTGATATTACAGGAATACGTTCTCGTTTGTTTGAATATGCCGATTTTAAATATTTCGACTGCATATATATAATGGATAGAAATAATTACAATGACGTTATGTCTATGGCAAAAACTGACGAAGACCGTGAAAAGGTTGATTATATATTGAACGAAGTATATCCGGGTGAGAACAGATATGTGAAAGATCCATATTATGGTGGCACCGACGGATTTGAGACTGTGTTCAAACAATTGGACGAGGCATGTGATGCTATATGTAGAAAAATGAAATAATAACCAATAAAAAGTATATATATGATATTTGGAGATTGCGCACGAATAAAGAAGTGTGTTATACATAAAGTGGGGAATAAATTAGAAGATGAACTACTGCTTTCCAAAGAGTTGATGACTATTTCGGAAGAGGTAGAAGCAACATTACTACGTTATATATTCAATGGTTTTAAAGCCAAAGAGTATTATAATTTGTTTTCCGAAGGCGACTTTGCAGATAATAATGTTTATAGTTCTGTATCCTCTATATTTGACAACAATGATTCGTTCTACGATGAGTCTGTTGCTTTGGCACGCCATTTGTATTCGGTTAGTGAATCTCCAAAAGTGAGTTCAGGAAGACTGTTGGTTGTTCATTTGGAGAATTGTTTGGTTGATGGCAAAACGTTTGAAGCCATAGGTTTGTTTAAGATAGAAAGTTCAGCTCCGTATATGAAGTTATCGTTGAATGGAGATAACTATGGTGTAGAACTTGACGAAGGAATAGCTCTTGACAAAATGGATAAAGGCTGCCTTATATTTAATGCTGAGCGTGAACAAGGTTTTTGGGTGGCTGTGAGCGAGAGCGTGCGTAAGGCTTCGGATGCCGAGTATTGGGTGGATATGTTTTTGAATGCTCAACAGAGACAAGATGAGTATTTCCAAACACAAAATGTAATGGCTCTTTGTAAGAATTTTGTTACGGAACAATTGCCAGAGGAATTTGACGTAACCAAGGCTGATCAGGCTGCTATTTTGAATAAATCGGTGCAGTTCTTTAAAGAGAATGATACTTTTGATATGAATACATTTGCGCAAGAGATAATGCCCGATAGCCAAGTGATAGAAAGTTTCAAGACCTATAAAGATTCTTTTGAACAAGAAACGGAGATGAAAATTGAAGATAATTTTAATATTTCGGAAACTGCCGTTAAGAAGCAATCCAAGGCTTTCAAAAGCGTGATAAAACTGGATAAAAACTTTCATGTTTATGTTCACGGAGACACCAAATTTATTGAAAAAGGCTTCGATGATGGCGTAAATATGAACTATTATCGTCTATATTTTAATGATGAGGAGTAAAATTATTTCTCTGAGATATAGCTAGTAAGAGTTGAATAATAAAAAAAGTTGCTTTAAAATTTTGTAGAAACAAAAATTCTTAGTACCTTTGCACTCGAAAATGAGGCGAGGTAGCTCAGTTGGTTAGAGCGTCGGATTCATAACCCGGAGGTCACGAGTTCAATTCTCGTCCTCGCTACTCAGAATAAAAAAAAAGCCTTACACTTTATGGTGTGAGGCTTTTCTGTTTTTTATCTATTTACTGAATATTCCCAAATTATTTCTGTTAGATCTGCTATTATTCGTTCGTTGGTTTCTCTGTTTTCTCTCGATTCTGAAACGAATATTGCCACTGCAACATGTTTGCCATTGGGAAGGGTAATTATGCCAACGTCGTTGATGGCTGGTGTTATTCCCTCTTTGGTTGTGAAAGATGTTCCTGTTTTTTGTGCAACCTCGGTTTCTTTTGGTAATTTTCTTTTTATACGGTTGTTGCCCGTAGTACAGTCGGTAAGTGTGTGCCACAGGAAATTGAAACACGAATTGCTAAATAGGTTGTTGCTATAAAGCTTACATAGTAGTGTGGTAATATCGCATGGTGTTGCTTGATTGTTGTATATAAGATTTGGAGATTGGAATATTTGCCATTCGGTATTGTTTACTTGAATGTTTGGTAAACCTATTTGTTTGAGGTATGTTTGTACTGTTTCTATTCCTCCGATGGCTTTCAGTAGTATGTCGCAGCAGTTGTTGTCGCTTTGTATGAGGGTGTATTGTATAATTTCTGATAGCTGCATTGATGTGTCGGCGCCGTTGAGTTTGTTGCGTAGTGGGCTCCAAGTGTTTTGGTGCATATCTTCGTTGGATATGTTGATAGGCGTATTGAGTGTAAGTCCACCCTTGTCAACATTGTTAAGTACGCACATGGCAATTGGCAACTTATATACGCTTAGCATTGGCAGCATTTTATGGCCGTTTACGCTCAGTGTGTCGGCATCTTCGATGAATATTACCGATATTCCTACTGTTGCCTTATAGTTGGAGCAGTACTCTGTTATTTTGTTTCTAAGGCTGTCTGTGTTGGCGTATGACAATGTTGTTGCCAATATAGTGGCAAGTGCGATTATGGTTTTCTTCATTATGTTTTATGTTTTTCTTTCTTTGCTGCCGGGAATAGAATATTGTTGAGTATAAGTCTGTATCCGGGCGAGTTTGGATATAATGATAGGTCTGTAGGAGGGTCGCCAACGTAGTGTTGATAGTCTTCGGGGTCGTGGCCGCCAAGGAATGTCCATGTTCCTTTACCCATAGTACCATGTAGGTAGCGTACCTCGTCCATCTCCTTATTTTCTCCCAATATAATTGCACTGGTTTTTACATATTGTTTGCGAAATGCGGTAGATTGCCCCATAAATCCTTTTATTACCCTTTGGTGGTTTTGTGTAAGCATTGTAGGTATCCAATCCCATTTGGCCGAGAAGTCGAACAAGGTGAAGAAATCGTTTTTTTCATTTATTCGCTTGGCTCGTTCGTATGGGTTGATGTCTATGTCAGATACCTCGTATTCGGATGGGTTGGTGCTTATACGAAAATTTTTAAAGGCAAATGTCTTGCTATAATCCAGCATCGACTGTGCGTTGGGTTGCATGGGATCGCCGTCGAATACCTGTTCACAGATGTCTATACCCTCTGCTGCCAGTGCAATATCGTAGCTGTCGGGTGCGGAGCACATGGCGAACAAAAAGCCACCGCCCATCACAAAGTCTCGTATCTTGTGTGTAACGGCAAGTTTTAGTTGAGACACCTTTTGGAAACCGAGCTCTTTGGCTGTATGGTTCTGCAAGCGTACGTCTTCTATATACCACTGTTGGTTTCTGTACGACCCCCAGAACTTTCCAAACTGCCCTGTGAAGTCTTCGTGGTGTAGGTGCAGCCAATCGTACATTGGTAGTACACCGTTTATAACTTCGTGGTCATATACTACGTCATATGGTATCTCGGCGTAGGTTAGCACCAGTGTAACGGCGTCGTCCCATGGTAGTTTGTTTTTGGGTGAATATACCGCTATCTTTGGTGCCTTGTGTAGGCGTACCACATCTTGGTTGACTGATGGTTCGGCAATTTCGGCGAGTATGGCTGTTGATTGGCCGTCGGCAATTACTTCGTAGGTGACGCCGCGTAGCTTACACTCGCGCTCTATGGCTGAGGAATACTGTGTCATGAATGTGCCGCCTCGGTAGTTGAGTAGCCACGATACTTCGCCACCTTCGCTAAGTATCCAGTAGGCTATTCCGTAGCTTTTGAGGTGGTTTTTCTGAACGTCGTCCATGGGTATCAGCAGGTACGATGCACGGGTGGGTATAACTGTTGCAATTATTATGCAGAGTATTGTTGCTATCTTTTTCATTGTCGAAATTATTGTTGTGTTTCTGGTATAACTGATTTTTTTAATCTGTAGTATATTGTCTGTTTATTTTGGTGTGTCGATACGGCAATCTCTATCGGCCTATGAAAGTCCATTGCTTGCGTGTTGTGTTGCCCACCTTGTCTTCTATCACCACTTCCAGTTGGTTGGTTCCGGCGTGTGCTGTTTTGCGTGTGTCAACGGTTATCGAAGCTGTTTTTCCGTCGTATTCGGCCAGTGCCCATTGCCCGTTGATGTAGCAGTTATATCGGGTGATGCCTGACAGGTTGTCCGATATTTTGATACGAGGGCTTTTGCCGCCAAGTTTGACACCGTTCTTGAAGTTTATTGCCGATACCTTTGGAGCTGTAGTGTCGATGGCCAGCGCCAATCCGGCAAATACTCTGAGAGAGCCTACCATAGTGTCTGCCACAATATGGCAAGGTTGTGCCACTATTTTTTTGCCTTCTACTGATACCATTATCAGCTTCGACTTGTGTTTTCGTAGGCTGTCGGGTATGGTTATCTTGGCGGTGTATGTATTGTGTGGCGGATAGCCGTGGTGTTTAAATTGGAGTGTGTGTACATCTGTGAGTATGGTGCGGTATTGGGGCTTTGACTTCGAATAGCTCATCAAATCATTCTCGTAGAAAGTATTCTCGGCAAAGGTTACGGCGAATCCCTGAGTCGAGTAATGGTTTTTGAGGTAGTAGGCTATGGGTATGGTATATTCGGTTTCGGCTTTTGCCGGTGCCTTTGCGTTGGTGGCAGGAGTAGTTTTCAGCACAAAGGCCTGCCGTGCCGTGTTGCCGGCGAAATCCCTTACAACATATTCAACCCTATGGCAGCCCTTTTCGGCAAATGCTATGTAGCCGTTGTTTTTATAGGCGCGTGCCACTTCGCTGCGGTTGCCACGCAGTATGCGCGATAGTATGTAGGGTTGGCGGTGTGCCTTATACCAAGTGTAGTCAATCATGCTGTTGATTGCGCGGGTTTCCTCGAAAAGAAATTCGCACGGGCAATAATGAAACAGCAGCTGCCCGTCAACCAGTAGCTTAATTTCGTACACACCGTTTCGTGGCGTCGAGTTGGCCGATGCGTCGGTAGCGTATATGCCTGTGTATATCCGCCCACATACTTCTATTGTATCCTTGTAGGCGGTGTATTTCTTCTTTGTCTTTTTGTTGGTAAGTGTTTCTTTGAGCATTATAGCCTTGTTGCTACCGTTTATCAGCGTGCGTTCGTCGGCCGGATATATCCGTATGTTGTGTATGGTAGGTGCTATGTGGTCGTTCATAGGTATGCCAAACAGCAGTGGGTTGATGGTCTTGTCGTTGTGTGCGTGCCTAAGTTCGAAGTGTAGATGAGGCCCGCCGCTGCTTCCGCTGTTGCCTGCGTTGGCTATCAATAATCCCTTGCTAACCGGCAGCACGCCTGCTTTCACCTCTATGTCCATTTCGTACGAACGTTTCAGATAATGCTGTTGATACACATAGTCAGCTACCGCGCCACAAAAATTGTTCAGGTGCATATACACGCTTTTATACCCGTTGGGGTGTGTGATATATAGTGTCTTGCCACCTCCGTAGGCCGACACCTTGATGCGCGAAACGTATCCGTCGGCTACAGCAAATACCTCTTGGCCTACCACGCCGCCTATGCGAAAGTCTATTCCCGAGTGAAAGTGGTTGCTACGAACCTCGGCAAAGGTTCCGGAGGGTGCCAACGCAATATTTATTGGCGAGCGAAAGTAGTTTTGCGGATACTCTGCCTGCTGTGCCATGGCATTCAGGCAGCATAGCGCTGCTGTGCACACAGCCATACATAGGCGTGCTAGTGTTCTATTTTCTGAGTAAGTGTGTTGGTTGATATCTCTCGTATGCATTGTATATTGCTTATCTCTTTTACAAAATTGTTCTTCGCTGCAGTGTCGTTGTCGTATGTTATGATATCTAGCTTAATCTCCACCACACCGTCGGGCGAGTTGTGTGTAGATTTCATTTTCTGCATCTGGAAGCTTTCGTAGAGGCTCATTGTTTCTATCAGCAGGTTGCGCACCTGCATTTCATAGCGTAGGTCGGTGATTACGGTAAGTGAGAACCCAATGTTGCGTATAGCCACCGAACGCTGCGGCCTACTGTCGAAAAAGTCTGAAAGAGGTTTGAGCAACAAATGCGTGGCTATGATGGCACCACCTGCTATTGCCGCCTGAAGGTATAGCCCAAACCCACACAACGACCCTATGGCTGCGGAGCACCAAAGTGTGGCCGCCGTGTTGAGGCCGTGAATAGTAAAGCCGTCGCGCATAATAACGCCTGCACCCAAAAAACCTATACCCGTTACAACCTGTGCCAGCACCCGAACATTGTCCGTCATACCTGCCCTCGACACACTTTCTGATATAAGTATAAAGGTACAGGCACCTAGTGCCACAAGTGCGTTGGTGGTAAGCCCGGCGCTCCGTTGCTTAATCTGACGTTCTACACCAATAAGGGCTCCGAGTACAAGAGCCATACTCAACCGATACAAAAATACTTTCAGCTCCATATCATAACATAATACATTATGTATATAAACCACGAAAAGCCTTTTTCATTGTATGCATACGCAAAAATAATTTCCCCCTCTCATCAAAAAATAACTCCCCAACGGGGAGTTACAATAATTAATATTAAATAATATGAGATTTACAATCAATATAACGCTTGTGCCGCTATAACATTGTGTGGCGGTAGAAATAAAAATACAACACCATGCAACCAATAGTCGGATAATGCCCATGGGCAAAAAAAAAGAGACCTTTGGCATGGTCTCTTCAAGTAGATGATATCATCTACTTACTTAAATACATAAAATAGTAAGCACACTTGCAATAATACGCCAAACTGCCAATAATATTGTGTGGAGGTGCCACAAAAAATAAAATAATTTCCACCCATAAGTTTAATAATGCCGAACCATAAAAAAAGAGAGACCCTTCACAGAGTCTCTCCATGCTTGAATCCAAATCAAGCATCAGTGTGAGTAACAAACGTTATAATATGTGTATATATACACCAAAATGCCCATAATATTGTGTGAAGGTGCGAAAAAAAATAAAATAATTTCAATCTATAGGTTTAATAATGCCGAATCATAAATAAAGAGACCCCGAGCGGAGTCTCTTAAAAAAGGGGTTTACCAAATGATAAAATAAAGTTGTACCTTTGAGAGGTACTTGATTTGAAATACGTCAAACTGCCCATAATATTGTGTGAAGGTGCGAAAAAAAATAAAATAATTTCCACCCACGGGTTTTACAGCGCTCATAGCATCAAAAAAAGAGACCCCTGGCAGGGTCTCTCTATCAAATAACATGTAAACTAAAAGTCTGTTGAGCAATACTAACAAACTTCGTGCAAGCTAACGCCAATCTGCGCATAATATTGTATGGAAGTGCCACAAAAAATAAAGTAATTTCCACCCATAGGTTTAATAATGCCGAACCATAAAAAAGAGAGACCCTTCGCAGGGCCTCTCAAACCTACTAAATTATCTTATTATGAACAGATATATATACGCCAAACTGCCCATAATATTGTGCGAAGGTGCAAAAAAAAATAAAATAATTTCCACCCATAAGTTTAATAATGCCGAACCATAAAAGAAGAGAGACTCTTCACAGAGTCTCTCTAACCCAATAAAGTGTTTTATTATGATTAGATATATATACGCCAAACTGCCCATAATATTGTGCGAAGGTGCAAAAAAAAATAAAATAATTTCCACCCATAAGTTTAATAATGCCGAACCATAAAAGAAGAGAGACCCTTCACAGAGTCTCTCTAACCTACTAAAGTATTTTTATTATGAGTAAGTATATATACGCCAAACTGCCCATAATATTGTGCAAACACCGAAATAAAAATTTACCACCGCCCTTGTGTCAACAAAAAAAAGTGTATCTTTGCATTGCAAAAGATGCAAGAGAGATATTTGAAATTGCTGACAGTCAGTATTTCAGGGTGCTTGTGGCAGTGCGCTGCTACCCCTGCAAAGGTGTGGTAATATAGGTGCAACAATTGTGCAAAACTCACAATAGGGTGCAACAATGCCCACGCCACAATACGATAATTGCCACCACTATGGCCGGTAATGCCGAACGCTATGGTGGCGGAATGCCTTTCGATAAGGCGGAGATTGCCCTTGGATATACTTTGCTCAAGCCTTGAGGGAAGTGTGCTCAAGCCTTGAGGAAGTACTCCTCAAGCCCTGAGCGGTATCTCCTCAAGCCTTGAGGAAACATTGCTCAAGCCTTGAGGAAACTATATGGCTGGGAATTATCCTCCCCTAGGGAAGGCAATATACGCCGCACCTGTGGGCAATATACGGCACAGTGGCAGTAATTGTCACACTCTTGCACACTGTATTTGAAACATATGGTTGAATATTAATAAAAACAAATAAGCATTATGGCAGTAGGTTATATACGCAAAAAACAAAAGGTAAACCACAATGGTGAAGTGAAAGAAAAGTATTTGGCCAAGGTGTGCTACGGCAACCACATAAGCACCGAAGCACTTACAGAAGAGATTGTATCGATGTCGTCGGCCTCGCCGGGCGATGTGGCCTTGGTGCTACGCAGCCTCGAATACTGCATTGGGCTGCACCTATCGGGTGGCGATGTGGTAGTGCTCGACAATATAGGCACCCTTTCGCCGGCCATTCACGCCAAGGTACAAAATAGGGCACAGGACGTTAACCAATTCTCCATAGCCCGCACCGGTGTGAGCTTTCGCCCGTCGCCCAAGCTCAAGAAACTGGTACAAGACGCAGGCGTAAGACTGGTTGATCGCAAGGTGTATGATGCCGATACTCATGCACGCACCAAAGCCAACAACGAGTAGGGCATAGCCCCATACACTGATAGGCACCTTCGGGCATAGCCCCACAATTGTACATATATTATATATGTACTGCAGCCACCCTCCATAGGGAAGGGCTGTATGGGTCTGTGCACATAATTTTACACCTCTGTGAGAACTTTCAAAACCATTGAAAAGCAACACTATACCCATGGGTGAAAAAGAATAAACAAAAAAAGTTACGAAAAAGTTTGGTTTATTCGAAATTATTGTGCAATTTTGCACCGGAAATTGTAAGATAACAAGCCAAGGGAAATTGCTGTTTATCGAAATATTCCAATACTAATTAATACATGAACACATATATGAACGCAAATGAATAATTCTGCCGTTGGTAGTATTCGTACTATCAGCAGGAGTTAGTTAAATTAATATATTTATAAACTTAAAAATTTTCATGTATATGAAAAAATTAAAAGAGTTGACCTACATGGTCAGAAAGAGGACTCTTCGGAAAGAAGAGAAGTGGGTGGCCACACTGCTGCCCCAAGAGCGTCGCACATTCAAATCGATGTGCGAAATGGTATCGGTGCAAAGCAGCGCACGCCCCGGCGAGGTTAGCGGAGTGTTACGTGCCTGTTTGGAACAGATTAGGTTTCATGTGCTCAACGGCGAGAGCGTGAATATCGAAGGTTTCGGAACCTTCTATCCACGCATTACCACCAAGCTGGTAGATACCGCCGACGAGGCTACTGTAAACAACTGTGTAAAGAACGTAACTATCGGCTTCCGTCCGGCCGACGCCGCTGTGAACGTGGTGAAAGATGCAGCACTACGTGAATTTGCACCTGCAAAGAATAGTTCAGAAGGAAGGAGGAGTGCATGAACCTTCAGAAGGTAATTATGAAAGTGCCCTTTGGGGAAGATAAAGGGCAGCTGAAGTACACGCTGAAACATGTGAACTACGGCAACGTATCATACCGTACCATTCTGGAAGAAATCAGCGACGGAAGCACATTCAGTGTGGGCGACGCCGATGCAGTGCTCAAAAACTTCTTTGAAATGGTGGTTGACCAGGTGGCCGTCGGCCACACCGTGGAAATGGGAGAGCTTGGAACCCTAAAACCAAAAATCCAAGCCAAGTGTGTAGATACTCGCAACGAGTGTACTGCAAGCACCATTAAGCGTGTGGGTATGCAATATACCCCGTCGATGACATTAGAGGCCGAGGCCAAAGCAATGTCAATGAGGGTTGTGTATTTTGGTGCATCGGCTTTCGACGAGGTATTGCCCGACGGCTCTGAACCCGACGACGGCGACGACACACCCGGCCAAGGGGGCAACGACTCCGGCTCTACGGAGCCGGGTGGCAATACGCCCGGAGGTGGCTCACAAGGCGGTGGCGACCTCGAAGGTTAACACCCCAACTATTCTACTGTAAAAAGCAAAGGCAGAAACTCCCCGTAGGGGTTCTGCCTTTTATTACATAGGAGATTATGTATTTTTCTATCTACTTTACTATATGTCCCATAAGGGTTGCCGAGGTACACGAAGTTACTTCCACAGTCAGATACTCGCCTTTGCTGTGGCCTTCGCCGTCAAATACTATAACCTTGTTCTGACTGTTTCGGCCAAAGAGTTGGGCTTTGTTGCGTTTGCTGGTGCCTTCTACCAGCACCTCGAATCGGCGTCCCACGTCGCGTCGGTAGCTTTCCAGCGACAGTTCGCCCTGCAGTTTGATAATCTCTTCGAGGCGTCGTGTTTTTTCTTCTTCGGCTACATCATCTTTGAGGTACTTATGTGCGTAAGTGTTGGGCCGCATCGAGTATTTGAACATAAAGGCATAGTCGTATCCTACCTTGCGGAACAGCTCAAGGGTCTGCAGGTGGTCTTCAATGGTTTCGCCGCAAAAACCGGCTATCACATCGGTAGTTATCGCACAGTCGGGCATACGTCGGCGTATTGCTTCAATACGGTCCATATACCATTCTACGGTATATTTTCTATTCATAGCCTTAAGCATATGGTTGCTTCCGCTCTGAACAGGAAGGTGTATGCACTTACATATATTGTCGTACGACGCCATTACATCAATCAGCTCGTCGCTCAAATCCTTTGGGTGCGAGGTAGCGTAGCGAACTCTCAGCCGAGGGTTTATCTCGGCCACGCGCCTGATAAGCTCCGGAAAGTTCACCGCTGTGCCACCCTCGTTCCAATGGTATGAGTTTACGTTTTGCCCAAGCAGCGTCACTTCCTTGTAGCCTTTCTCAAACAGGCGTTGGGCTTCGTCAACTATTGTGTGAGGGTCGCGGCTGCGTTCGCGGCCTCTGGTGTAAGGCACCACGCAGTATGCACAAAAGTTTTCGCACCCACGCATAATACTTATGAACGCCGATATACCATTGCTGCCAAGGCGTACCGGATCTATCTCGCCGTAGGTTTCCTCTTCCGAGAGCAGCACGTTGGCAGCCTTGTGTCCACTATCTACATCTTTCAGAAGGGCGGGCAGCGAACGGTAGGCGTCGGGTCCTGCAACCAACGACACATTGTCTTCTTCTTCCATAAGGGCGTCCTTCAACCGTTCGGCCATACAGCCCAGCACGCCTATGCGTAGGTGTGGGCGTTTGCGTTGCAAGGCTTTGAGTTCGCGCAAGCGCTTGCGGATACGTTGCTCGGCATTGTCGCGTATGGCGCAAGTATTGATAAGAATATAGTCGGCCTCGTTTATGTCATCGGTTATAGCATATTGCTCCGCGGTCAGAATGGAGCCTACAATCTCGCTGTCCGAGAAATTCATCTGACAGCCGTAGGTTTCTATATAAATCTTTCGGTTGTTTGTATCCATTGTATCTATATTATATAATTATTGTTTCAGCAATGGCAAAACCTTGGTTCGGCCATCGTGTGTTGTTATCTCTATCAAATAATATCCTGTTGCAAGGTTGGCTGTACTTATCACGGCGGTGGTTGAACGTTGCTGAGGGCAGTGTTGCATTATCCTGCGCCCGTCGGCCGATAGTATTGTGGCAGTTTTGATATTGCTGCTTGCCTCAATCGTTACCTTGCCATGGCAGGGGTTGGGCACTGCTGTGGCATTCAGTATAGGGGTGGTGTATATACTTTCAACGGCTGCAGGACCACGTTCCAACTGTATGTTCAGCACTGTGGGGGTAGGGTAGAGGGTATGTACGTTTTCTATCCTTAGGGTTTTGTATCCCGGTGCCGACACCGCTATATTGTATGTGCCCGTTTCTATGGGGCGGTAAAAGTCGCCCAGCGGCGATGTATATACCTCCGAGCCATCGCTGTCGCGGCCTTCAATAGTTATTGAGGCGGAGCCAATGGGAGCACCGGCGCTATCGGTCACACTGCCGTGTATGCCGCTATGTACTTCCCGTATATAGCCAACAAACGGATTGTACATAATATCCCAGTAATGCTCCAGCATTTCCGAAGGCACAAGCTTATCTGTCGAAATCTCTATTGTTAGTTCCTTGGTATGGTTGTAGTAATTCATATAATCTTGCCGTCCGTTTGGTATAACATACCAGTCGCCGCCGGCAACATATCCCGACTCGAAGTCGGCAGTAAGAGCAAGGGGGTATGATGTCCGTGCATCGGCCACAAAGCGTTGGCACACGCTCTTCCACCAATTGTCGTCGGCATGGTGTCGTTGGGCCGATACGAAAGAATCCCATGGGTAGTTGAGCACCTCGGCACCGCTGTGTAGGTTGGCAGCCATCACCAGGTGCAGGCTTTTGCAATAGTCTATCATAGCTTGGTTCTCGGGCTGCACGACGTCTATGGGTCTTTGGCTCCACTCCGACGGATAGTTGCGGTTAAGATCTACAAAGTTTGCGTTGTATCTGGTAGCACCTACCACGGTAGTATCGCACCGGCGGTAGGTACCGTCGGGATTGGCCAGGGGGGTTATATAAATCTCTGTAGCGTCGATAAGATATCCTAGCGTGCTGTCGGTTGTATAGCCGTGTAGAAGTGTGTCTATCATTCGTAGCATCATCTGGTATCCCAGCACCTCGTTGCCGTGAATGGTGCTGCTATAGAAAAATTCCGGCTCGGCCTCGTCGTTGTGTACATTGTCCGATATCTTGCAACATAGTATCAGGCGTCCCTCCACCGATGTGCCTATAGTATCAATCTTGCATATCGACGGAAACATGTCGGCATAGTGACTCATCAGCTCCAAGTATGTGGGATAGGTGGGATAGCTGTCCCACTTGCGCAAATCGTCAATGCTATGTGCCATATTTATGTTGCCCTTGGTATGTAATCTTTCGGTGGGCAGTATTGTATAGTCGTATCCTAGTGTCAAGAAGTTTTCCCACTCGCTACGGTTGGCGTAGGCACGCACTATACCATCGCTATATCGGTCTATCGATATCACCTCCGACAGTGCTGCCACACGGTTGGCGTTGCTTTCCGCAAATGTAAATACTACCTCGCCATTGGCTCCGAACAGCGAGTCCACATCGGTCTGTGCCGTTTGGGCTACTCCTCGTCCTATGCTGACAGAGAGGTATAAGAACAATAATATCTTTCCGGAAAGACGCATCGGCTTATAGTATAGCAGAGGTTTGTGCAAATGTAAAGTAGTAATTGGCCAAGAAGTTCCACACTGTGGCACAGCCAATAGCACATAGTTTGCTGAAGTAGAAGTTCCAATGAAACTTCTCGTTGAGCAACCACAGAACCATGGTGTTTACTCCTAAACCCACCACAGAGACGCCAAAAAACTCAACGAACTCCAATCCTATTTTGCTGTTAGAACTTTCGAACGTCCATACTCTATTGAGAATATAATTGTTCGTAGCAGCAATTACAAAACCTATAGCGTTGGATACAAACTTATGAATCCTGAGCTTTTCTTTGCAAATGTAGGTTACCGAAAAGTCTATAACGAGGCCGGAGAATCCTACACAAGCAAATTTCAGAAACTTCAGTAGTAGAGAATTCATGGTCTATTAGTAGCGTATTCTCCTGCGTTTGTGTACTTTCTTAATGTATTTAACCTCTCCCGGTTCGTTTACTACTAGGTCGTAAATAGTTTTTGTGTCCAAGTTTATTTTCAAACTAAAGTAGTGGCTACAACCTCCTTCGACAGTAGTAATTTCGTGATCCAACTTCTCGTCAAGCTTCGGGTCCCATACAAAATTTACCCAAAGGATTTTGGCACCATATACGTCGGTGAATCCTACATATTGGCGCTTATATTTTTTTAGGTTTTCATCGATAAGCGGACACGAATCTTGGTGGTCGTGCTCACGATTCATGTAGGCTATATGTTTTCTTATAAGGGTTTCGGCCTTATCTATATCGCTGTTGCTTGGAGTGTAGCGTGTGTCTTCGTTCTCCACCTTAAAGTCAACATAGAACTCTTTGCTGAATATATAGCCTTCGAAATCCGATGTTTTGATATTGGTACATGTCCATGTGTGACGTGTTTGTTGCTGATTTTGGCATATTGTAATCGATGGTAGTAGAGCCAAAATTGCTATAATCATTATTCTTTTCATCGTGTGTAAAATGTATCTGTTATACTTATTATTATTCAAAATTCTGCTGTTACTAACGCTTGCATGGTAAATATATTGTGTGCTATGGCGGCAAAAAATATATTTGTTGCCATGCTGAGCTATTGTTTTATCTTGTTTTTCGTACAAAGTCCCAAAGCATAACACCGGCCACTATGCTGGCTATGGTGTCGGATATAGGCATACTCATCCATACTCCTTGTGCTCCAAAAAACAATGGGAATATAAGTAAGCCGGGTATAAGGAACAATACTTGCCTCGACAATGAGAAGAATATGGCTTTGCCTGCCATACCTATACATTGGAAGAAATTGCTTACCACCATTTGGAAACCTACTATAGGAAATGCCAATACCGTAATTCTTAAACCTTCCGAAGCAAGGGCTATAAGTTCTTCGTCGGTAGTAAATGCACTTACAACAAAGGTTGGTAATAATTCTCCAACAAGGAAACCAAATGTTGTTATCACCGTTGCAGCATATATTGTAAGCCGAAGTACACGTTTTACTCTGGTCATATCGCCACCGCCAAAGTTATATCCTGCTATTGGTTGCATACCTTGATTCAATCCCATTACCACCATTATTACAAGGAATATTACACGGTTTACAATTCCGTATGCACCTATAGCAAGGTCACCGCCGTACTTCTTCAGCGATTGATTTATTATTATTACTACAAAGCAAGCGGCAAAATTCATAAGGAATGGCGATAGCCCGATAGACAATGCACGGCGGATTATCTTCTTGTCGAAAGAGATGTATTTACCTTCGAAATGAACAACTTCGTTTTTGTTGCAGAATATATACAATACCCATATCAACGATACTGTTTGTGATATTATTGTTGCCCATGCAGCTCCGCTTATACCCATGTCTAATGAGAAAATAAATAATGGGTCGAGGACTGCATTGAGAATAACAGTAAGGAAAGTGGCCGACATAGCTTTCTTGGGGTGACCCGAGGCTCGTACCAGAGCGTTTAATCCCAAATATAGGTGGGTTATAACATTTCCTATAAGTATTATCTGCATATACTCTCGGGCATATGATATTGTTGTTTCGCTAGCACCGAAGAAATATAGTATAGGGTCGAGAAATATAAGTGAGAATATCATGAACAATATTCCTAATACAACGTTTAATCCTACAACGTTGGTTAAAACTTTTTTTGCTGAATCGTATTTCTTTTGTCCGAGAAATATTGATAGTATGGTTGAACCTCCTACACCTACCATGGCACCAAATGCCGCCGATAGGTTCATTAGCGGAAATGTTATGGCAAGTCCGGATATAGCATATGGTCCAACTCCTTGTCCTATGAATATACTGTCTATAATATTATACAACGACGAGGCTGTCATGGCAATGATGGCAGGAACGGCGTATTTTAGTAGTAATTTACCTATTGGTTCGGTACCTAACTCCGATGGTACATTCTCCTTTTTATCCAATACTTCCATTATTTGTATCTTGTGTCTATAGTTGCTTTATGATATTAGTGAATAATTGGGTCATTTTGTCGGCAGCCTTGTCGGCAGCTACTATTACATCGTTGCCATCGTTTAAGGTCTTTTCGGTAATGGTGTGGGCTTCGTTAGATATTACAGACATGCCCAATACATCAATACCGCAGTGTCGGGCTACTATTACTTCGGGTACAGTGGACATTCCCACTGCGTCGCCACCAATTATACCAAAGAACTTGTATTCGGCAGGTGTTTCGAATGTGGGACCTGTGCCGGCAACGTATGTGCCTTGTTTTAGTGTTATGCCCAATGCTGTGGCGGTATCTTTAGCTATTTGTTGCAAGGTAGGGTCGTAGGCCCTTGTCATATCAGGAAAGCGTGGACCTATTTTGTCGATATTTTTTCCAATAAGAGGGTTGGGCATTAAGTTTATATGGTCGGTTATTAGCATTAGGTCGCCCACTCTGAAATTGGGATTTATACCACCGGCAGCATTGGATACCATAAGTTTTTTTATACCCATGGCATACATTACTTTTACGGGGTATGTAACCTCTTGCATAGTATAGCCTTCGTAATAGTGGAAACGTCCTTGCATTGCCATTATAGTTTTACCACCCAATTGTCCTATTATAAGGTTCCCTTTGTGTCCTATAGCTGTCGAACTTTTGAAGTGTGGAATATTTTTGTATGGTATTATTACAGCATCTTCAATATTGTCGGCAAGTTTTCCAAGCCCGCTACCAAGTATTATTCCTATTGTGGGGTGTGTGCCACAGCGGTGCAATATGTATTCAGCGCTTTCGTTAAACTCTGCTATTCTTTGGTCTGTCATAAATAAAGATATTATTGTTGGTTTCCTTTGTCTTTAGCTTCGAGTATTTTATTGATACGTTTCATAAGTTCGGCTGCCTTTTCGTACTCTTCGTTTTGCTCATATATGTGTAATTGTGCTTCCAATTCTTCTATAGTAGGATTATCTGCAGTAGTGTCGGCGTCAGAATTGATGAATGAATTTGCTTCTATTCCTGTTTCGTTTATTACGCTCTTTGTTGCATATATGGGAGCATTCATTGATAGAGCTAAGGCTATGGCATCGGAGGTTCGGCTATCTATTTTCTTTGTTGTTACCCCATCGGTAATATATATGGAAGAGTAGAATATTCCTTCTTTAAAACTTTCTACTACTACTTTGCTAAGAACCAACGAAAATTGGTTTATAACATCGCATAGCAAATTGTGAGTCAATGGCCGTTTGGCGTGTATATTTTCACGCGAAAGTATTATTATCTTAGCCTCATATTCGCCTATAAGTATTGGTATGTTTAGATTATTTTGTGGTTCAAATAATACCAATATGTGCGAATTGTTGGTAGCGTAGCTTTGTATAATTTCGGTTGGTTGTACTTCTAATAGTTCCATATAATTATTGTTTTCTTATTACAATGATTATTATTGCAAATATCGTGCCATCTATACTCAAATATAGAAATATTTTTTTGTATTACAGATTAAAACTACAATTGATATAAACCATATATTTGTTTGGGTCGTTTGCATCGTTGAAGTTGATAATTCTGAAGTTTGGTGCAATAAGTATGTGGTTTTCTATCTTGAACTGTGTGCCTATCGTTATAGATATTTCATCTTCGTCGGAGTAGGTGTGGTCATACATAGGGCTCAAGTTGTCGTATCTTACAAATATCTCGTTTATGTCGCATGTCTTTACCGTTGCATATATCGATGTTCCTTGCATATCGTGAGCACCTATGTGTTTCAATCCTTTTACATAGTTCGATTCGGCACCTATCGATAGCCATTCGCCTTTGTATCCGGCAAATAATGCAAGGTTTCGAGTGTTTGCTTCGTTGCCCACACCTTCATTCAGGCTTGTATATACTCTTAATGTAAGGTTTTTGATAGGGTTTATTGTTACTCCCATACCGTATAGCAACCCATCTTGCCGTTGCAGTTTCTTATATCCTTCGCCGTTGGCAATTATAGCATCGGCCGATAGCCAATTGGTTATCTTGTACGAAGCTGATATACCTAAGTCGGCACTGCTGCCAAACTTATATTCGCCTTGAAATGATTGCATCACATATCGATAGCCCCAAAACTTCTCTTGCATATTAAATAACAAGTTTGGGATAAGTCCACCTTGAAATATAAGGTTGCCTGTTTTCCATGTTACTTGTGCATACTTTATGTATGCCAATCGGTTATAGTCGTCGCTAGTGGCGTTGGGCGAGCCTATATCCATAACGGCTTTTACCGATAGGCTGTTGTTTATCTTATATTGGTAGCCAAGGTAGCTGCGTTCGAGCTTAAATCCACGCTCGTTGTTGTAGTTATACAATCCGGTGTGAAAATTGCTGAATATTTGTATTATGGCATTGCCTTGCTGCTCTTGAGCCGTTGCAAAGGTTGCTGCCAACAGTAGAGCTATTATTGATATGTGATGTTTTATTCTCATTTATTCTTTAGATATTCTACCAATTTTTGTGTTGCCAATCCTCTGTGGCTTATCTTGTTCTTTTCGTCCAATGGCATTTCGGCAAAACTGATGTCGTAACCATCAGGAACAAATATTGGGTCGTAGCCAAAACCCATATTGCCCGAGCCTTTCTCAATAATAGTTCCATTTACTATGCCTTCGAAGTAATGTTTTTCGCCATTCTCTATAAAGCATATAACGGTTCGGAAGCGTGCTTTGCGGTTGGTTTGGCCGTCCATTGCTTTTAATAATTTGTTTACATTATCGGCAAAGGAACAGCCTTCACCGGCATAACGTGCCGAATATACACCCGGTGCGCCATCAAGGGCCTCTACTTCCAAGCCGGTATCGTCGGCAAAGCAGTCTTGGCCAATACGGTTATATATCCATTCTGCTTTCTGAGTGGCATTACCTTCGAGGGTGTCCGATGTTTCGGGTATATCACCCTCAAGGTTTATATCCTTCAGGCTTTGTATCTCAACTATATTTTCCAACAGATTGCGAATTTCGCTTAGCTTATGCGCATTGTTGGAAGCAAAAATCAATGTTCTCATATAATATTATATGTATGTATTCGGTTAGTCATCGTTTTCTTCCATAGCCTGACGTGAGCGTTTGCGTGCTATTTCGTCCAATATTATTTTACGGATGCGCAACGAGGTTGGAGTTATTTCCAAGTATTCGTCTTCGCGTATGTATTCCATGGCTTCTTCGAGCGAGAATTTTGTTGCAGGTGTGGTTGTCGATTTGTCATCGGCACTCTTGCTACGCATATTGGTAAGATTTTTCCCTACTATTACGTTGATTACAATATCGTTGTCAGGACGTAGCCCTTCGCCTACCACTTGTCCGGCATATACGTCTTCGCCGGGTTCTATAAAGAATTGTCCGCGGTCTTGTAGTTTGCTTATGCTATATGCTGTAGATGTTCCTGTTTCTTTGGCTATCAAGGCACCCATCTTGTAAGTTCCCATTTCGCCTTTCCATGGTTCGAAGGCTTTGAAGCGGTGAGCTATTATGGCTTCGCCATTTGACACAGTAAGCAGGTTGTTTCTTAATCCTATTATACCACGCGATGGTATGGTAAATTCCAATTGTACTCTGTCGCCCTTGGTATCTATGGAGTTTACATCACCTTTGCGACGTGTAACTATATCTATTACTTTGCTCGAGAACTCTTCGGGTACCAATATAGTAAGTTGCTCAACGGGTTCGCATTTCTTGCCGTCAATTTCTTTTACAATTACTTTGGGCTGACCTACTTGTAGCTCGTAGCCTTCGCGACGCATAGTTTCGATAAGTATTGAAAGGTGAAGAATACCACGGCCAAATACTATCAACGAGTCGGGCGAGTCGGTTTCTTCTATACGCATAGCCAAGTTCTTTTCCAACTCTTTGTACAATCGTTCTCGTATGTGACGCGATGTTACAAATTTACCTTCCTTACCGAAGAATGGTGAGTTGTTGATGGTAAACAGCATACTCATTGTAGGCTCGTCAATCTTTATAGGTTTCAGTGGTTCGGGGTTGTCTATATTACAAATAGAGTCGCCAATCTCAAAGTTTACATTCTTGTCTAAATCTAGCAATACAGCTGTTATCTCTCCGGCGTCGATAGGGTCTTTGATGCGTTCTTTGCCCAATCCTTCAAATACATATAGTTCTTTTATTTTTGAACGTATCTGTTTGCCATCACGTTTTACAAGCATCACATCTTGTCCGGCTTGCAATGTTCCGCGGTGTAGGCGGCCCACAGCTATACGACCTATATACGAACTGTAGTCCAATGACGATATCATCATCTGAGTATTGCCATCTTCAACTTTTGGAGCAGGTATATGTTCCACTATCAAATCCATAAGGTATGATATGTCTTCGCTAGGTGTGTTCCAGTCGCTATTCATCCAACCTTGTTTCGACGAGCCGTAGGCTGTAGGAAAATCCAACTGGTTTTCGTTGGCACCAAGGTTAAACATTAGGTCAAATACAGCCTCTTGTGTAAGTTCGGGGTTGCAGTTGGGTTTATCAACCTTGTTTATTACCACAATAGGTTTAAGGTTAAGCTCTATTGCTTTTTGCAAAACAAAGCGTGTTTGTGGCATAGGGCCTTCAAAAGCATCTACTACCAATAGTACACCATCGGCCATATTAAGTACGCGCTCTACTTCTCCACCAAAGTCGCTGTGGCCCGGGGTATCTATAATATTTATCTTGGTACCCTTGTAGTTTACCGAAACATTTTTGGAAAGAATAGTAATACCGCGTTCGCGTTCCAAATCGTTGTTGTCCAATATTAGGTTGGCAGTTTCCTGATTCTCTCTAAAAAGTTTTGCTTGATGAAGCATACGATCAACCAATGTGGTCTTTCCATGATCGACATGTGCTATAATTGCAATATTACGAATGTTTTGCATATAATTTATATTCTTATAAGTTCATTAAAAAATCATGCAAAGTTACGAAAAAAAATGGAATTATGAAAATTTTAATTGCAATGTATTGATATATAAATCGTAACAGTTTTGCTTGCCAATACCTATGTCTCTATTTTTTTATACTCCCATTTTTGAGTCACAACACCCCCTCTTTGCGTTTCGCAATACCCATATATAAATTTTCCAACACCCATATGTTACATTAAAACCAAACAATGATTTATTAAAATCAAAGTTTGATTTAATTAAACCAAAGTTTGGTTTTATAAAAAGATATGGGTGTTGGTAAGCCAATATATGGGTGTTGGAAAAAGAAATGGTGGTGTTGGAATTTCAAACCACGGCTGCTAGCTACCAAATATAGGCTACAAACCACCGTCAACTACGTTGATTTTTATAAGTTTTTTTGGGGAAAAGAGTAAAAAAAAGGTCGCAGTATTGGATTTTTTTGTATCTTTGCAGAATAAATAAGAGTGGATATGTGAGTGTTGAAGTATGCTCTCGTATTCGTTCTATCAGTAAGATAAAGAAATATATACGACTAATAAAATAATAATATAACGATGAAAAAAATAGCGTTTATAGCCCTTGCCTTATTAGGTATTTGTAGTTTGGAAGCTCAAAATATCAGCCAACGTGCCCGTTCTATGCGTATGGAATCGTATGCAAAAGACGAATATCAGGTTAAAGATATTAAAATTTTCGACGATACAATGTTTGTAATCTGTCGTGCGGAATATGTTCACTATCCTCTTGGAAAATTCAATTCGGTAGATGCTTATATCAATCGTTCGTATCTCGATTGGTATCGCGAGATGAGCTATCGTAGTTTTTATAACGACTCGTTGCGTGTTCCGGTAACCAGAATTTCTCGTTTGGACGATAGCTATATCGATACCTATGCCAGTATCAATACCGGCAAAATGGAGATTATAGGTGGCAATATTACCGATTCGGCTATAAAATTGCGTCTTAAAGTATGTGTGGGAATGAAAAAGAATGATGTGTTTGCAGCATTTTTCCGTTCGTTTCCAAAAACATATATTGCCGACATCAACGTGTTGCGTATAGTATCGGCAGGTGGCGAATTTGCCCAAGTGTTTACATTCAAACGTAATCGTTTGCAAAGCATAGCCTTTATTACCAACTATAGATATTACTAATAGATACATTGTAGTATAATTTTGATGCCACAAACTTCGCTGACAAAAAATAGGGTTGGACTATATTTTGGGTCGTTCAACCCCATTCATGTAGGGCATTTGGTTATTGCCAACGCCATGTTGGAAAATGCCGACATCGATGAAGTGTGGTTTGTGGTGTCGCCACATAATCCGCTTAAGGAACGTAGCACTTTGCTTGCCGACCATCATAGACTACAGATGGTGAAAGCCGCTATTGACGATAATTATCGTTTCCGTGCTTGCGACGAGGAATTTCATTTACCCAAGCCCTCATATACTTCGCTTACCCTTGCCCACCTTTCCGAGAAGTACCCAAATAAGGAGTTTTGCCTGATAATGGGAAGCGATAATATATGTACGTTCGACAGATGGCGAAACTACCAATATATATTGGACAACTATAAGATATTTGTATATCCACGTCCCAACTACCAAGGCAGCCAATGGGAAAAGCATCGGAATGTAACCATGGTTTCGGCACCGCTTATGGATATATCTTCCAGTTATATACGCAATAGTATCAAAGAAGGGCGTTCGCCCAAATACCTGCTCACCCCCGAGGTGCTGAAGTATGTGGAAGATATGAATTTTTATAAGTAACATACAGCCGATAATAAGTTTGCTAAGTCTTAAGTATCATACCTTATTAATCCGATAAGTAATTTTTTTTTCTTACCCCGGTGTTGTGATTTGCTACCCTGTTTCGCCTAATAAGGCAAACGATGTTGCAACACGATAAAATTAACAAATATAGATTATGGATAACAGCGAGCAAAAGTTTAAAGACTTGATGTGTCGGCATAAGGATTTTATATGGCATATTTGTGAAGGCTATCGTATGGGAGCGGCGTGGGAAGTGAGTGATATGTTTCAGGAAGTGTTGTGTATGCTATGGAGGTACTATCCCGGATTCGATGGCCGAAGTGCCGAGCGAACATGGATATACAAGGTGGCCAACAACACTCTGATATCGCTAAAACGTAAGGCAGTAAATAGGCAACAGTTTGATGATGCCATTCCCGAACAGCACCACAATGACGATAAGAGCGAATATAACGACCTTATGCGACTGGTTGAAACACTGGAAGAAAAAGATTACAGCATAGTGAAAGCTCATCTTGATGGTTTTGATTATGCCGAGATAGCCCAGATAGTGGGAATATCGGTGCCGGCAGTATCGATGAGGCTTAGCCGTGCAAAACAAAAATTACGTAAAATGTATGAAGATGGAAAATAGAGATTTTGAAAAGCAATGGAACAATTGCAAAGAAGTTTATATGAAGGCAAAATGTCCGTTGGATAACAACGAACTGGAAGGAATTATCAATCGAGCAATGACGGCAATGCAGTATTCTGCCTCCAAGCCGAATGCCAAAAGCCGAAGGCTTTGGATATGGAGCATCTCGGCAGTGGCAGCATGTATGACAATGCTACTGGTGGTAAATACCGTTGTGGCCAAGCCTGCTGATGAATTTCAACGCATTACCATTGATGGGCAGGAGATAATATTTGCCTGCAACAACGGGTGTTCGCCCGAAAATACAGTAGAAATGTTTAACGATATAATAAGATAAAGAGTATGAAACGAATATTTTTATTGCTAACGATGACAGCAGTAATGCTATCGTGCGAAAAGAACGAAATGGAAAGTCCCTACACAACAGCTGCCAAAGAGATATATAATAAATATGCTCCGCGCGAAAACCTTACTGTGGCCCTATTGGGCGAATACAAAGGCTACAACGCCGTAATGTTACAAGCCCATACCGACGAAGAGTGGCAATTTATATGCAAGGAGTTCGATTTAGACCCCGAAAAGAAGATGGAGGAAATCAGTTCGGATATAAAAGGAAACTGGTTTGACGATAAGGATAGCCTGCAGTTTGAAGGATTGGGCGATTTGCTGAAGATGGTAATGGAAAAAGCCTTGGATTCTTTTGAAGTAGAAGTTAAGGCGACGGCAGACTCATCGGTTTATTCCCACTTCGTTGATATGAAGAAAGAATTTGAAGGTAAGATGGATAAGGATCAGCTCTTTGATGGTCAAGAGCAAAGTATGTGTAGTTACAATGTAGATACACGAACTATTTGGGTATATTATTACAACAGTTTCTCCGACCTCAACCGAATAACTCAGGATCTGATTGATACCGGAGGTAGAGGTGTAACCTTTACACAATCAACGGTTGTACAATCAACAACAACGTTGTAGTTATGAAGAATATATTAATGATACTAACGTTTGTGTTGCTAACAATTACCTCTATGGCACAAACGGGGAAATACGAGGTAAAAGGATGTTCGCTAAATTTCTCGATAGAAAATACCGATACAGTTCTTAACCTTAACGATGGTGCTACTATCTTTGCTTTGTGTGCAACCGTGCTTCAAATAAAAGGTATAGATATCGAACCAAAGATGATTGAGATAACACCTTCCGAAATAAGAGCCTACAACAAGGGCGGAGAAGTGGTGGACAGTATTGCAATACAATTGGTGTCGAAGAAGCGAAACAAATGGATATACTCCGATGGAGTGGAGTTACAACGCAAAAGCAAAGATGAATATACATTGATAGTGGATTCGGAAAAGATGATAGAATTTCACCTTGTGCCACTGAAAGGAAGGGACTAAACATATACCAATATATATAGTAAAAGCCGTGCCAATGTTATAAAATTGTTGCACGGCTTTAATATTATACCTACCCATCTACAATAAATATGCACAAATATAGTTATCTATACATCTAATAGATATATTATAGAAACAAAGAATATAATGATACTAAAACGCTTGCTTATACTTATATTGCTGTTGGGTATAGTGCCCGTTGTACAGTCGCAGGACGAAGATGATGAAACTATAGGAGGGTACTCTGCATTTGAGGAAAACAAAATATATCCTCGTGTAAATGTGGTGCCATACGATAATGAGAAAGATATATCCAAGTTGGGCTACCGTAACTCATCGGCGTATATTAATATTAATGGCGAATGGCTGTTTAAACTTGGCAAGGGCGATAAGGTGTTGGAACGTAAGGATATCGGTGATACCTCATCATTGAAGCTGTCGGAATGGGGCAAGATGAATGTGCCCGGCAATTGGATTGTAGATGGCAAGAAGGTGGTGGCACCACCAATAACCAATATGTTGACCATTAGTTCGGTAAATAACTATGTGGGATTGTATTATCGCGAAATATCATTACCTACCGAATGGGAGGGACAAACGGTGTATGTTCAGATAGGGGCTGCCAAGTCGGCCTACTCCGTTTGGGTCAATGGTATGTATGTAGGCTATAGCGAGGATAGCAAAACACCATCGGATTTTGATATAACACAATATCTTAAATGGAAGGAAGGAGATAAGAATAATATTATTATACAGGTAGAGAGCAACTCGCAAGGTTCGCTATTGGAGGATAAACTGCCCAAGTCGTTCAATGGTATAGAGCGTGATGTGTTTCTATACAGTAAGCCGTTTGTAAATATTAGCGACTATGGTGTGGTGTGCGACTATCAACCACGCACCGGTACAGGCACTATGAAACTAGGTATAAACTTGGAAAATAAGAAACGCAAAGGCGAATATTATGTAGAGGCTTTGCTGTTGGACGCTCAAGGAAAAGAAGTAGATCGCTATGGCAAATGGGCCGAATTTCAGAAGCGTTCGGCTGTAGATATGGAGATAAGCGGTGTGTTTGCCAAAGTGGAGTCATGGTCGGAATACAATCCATACTTATATACTTTGGTAATAAGATTGAAGGATAAAACTATGGCAACCATCGAAACACTTGGTTGCAAAGTAGGATTTAGGAATGTCGATTATTCGGGAGGTGTGCTTACTATTAACGGTAATCCCACCACCATACGCGGAGTGGTGCGTGGCGAAATGTTTACGGACAACAAGTTTCCCACACCCGAAACTATGCGTAAAGAAGTAGAACTGATGAAAGCCAATAATATCAATGCTGTAAGAATAGCCTATGCTCCACAGACCCCTTACTTCTACGATCTATGTGATGAATATGGTATATATGTATTTAACGAGGCTAATTTGCAACCATGCCACTTGGATAAAACATTATCTACAAATAAAGATATGTCGGCTGCATTTGTGGCACGGGTCAGAAATATGTATGAGCGCGATAAGAATCACCCATCAATAATAGCATGGTCTATAGGTAATGCCAATGAGAATGGTATATGTTTTGAAGATGTGTATCGCTACCTGCATCAAAAAGATGCTATGCGTCCGGTAGTATATTCCGGTACCGAAACAGGTAACAATACCGACTTTGTATTTACAACACACAAGACTGTCAACGATTTGTTTGCCTTCTCGCAGAAGAAACAGTTACAGGGTTTGATAATGAGCGAATATGGTTCTACACAAGGTAACTCCTTTGGTAGTACCATAGGAATGTGGGATATGATGAGGACATCGCCTATGCTTGGTGGCGGATTTATATCTTATTGGAACGAGGTGGAAATATATGATAGAGAAACCCAAAAAGATAAGAAACTATATGGTATTATAGACAAAGCCGGACTTGCCAAACCATACCTTGCCGAGATAAAGAAGATGTATGGCTGTATAGACGTAGAAGTGGTGGATAAGGCCAAGGGACGATTTAAGGTAACCAACAATCACGACTATAAGACACTGAGAGAATTTAGATTTGAATATACCATATTCTCCAACCTCAAACCCATGGTTATATCGGGAGATATACCCGTATATACCAAGCCCGGCGAATCAACAAACTTTGAATTGCAGATACCAAAGCTGAAAGCATACGCGGGCGAAGAGTATTTTATTCGCTTTACACTAAAGCAACCCAAGGATACAAAGGGATATAAGAAAGGATATGAATACGATTTTGTGGAATTTCCATTGGATATGCCCACATTTAGAAAGCAAGAGCTGAAACCCTACGAGAAAACAGAGCTATACCTTGCCGAGCAGAGTGTGGAAAAGGTGGAGGCTATAGAGGTGGAGGAATTGAAAATAGAGAACGATAATAGCTCATTGAAAATACATAACGACGAGGTATCGATAATATTTGATTTGAATACTGGCAATATAACTTCGCTTACTTGTAACAATGAGAGTGTGTTGGCTTCGGCGCCATCAATGAGTTTTTGGCGTGAACCTACCAATAACGATATGTACGACAGCGATGCTGCCAACTATTGGGAAAATATAGGGTTAGATAAACTTACTAGGACATTGGAGAATGTAGATTATAAGCAGAACGATAAATATACTGTAAATATAGATGTGGTATCGGCCTATAGGAATCATCGCAACGAAAAACTATTTGATGTTATACAGACTGTAGTTATATATTGTACTGGCGATGTTATAATAGACAATCAGGTTATAGTGGGCGAAATAGTGAAGACTGTGCCTCGAGTAGGGATGATGTTTGAAGTGCCAAAGAGTTTTTCATCGGCACAGTGGTTTGGCCTTTCGGGCGAGACATATATGGATAGGAAAGCCTCGGGCCGCTATGGTACATATAAAAGTAGCACGGCCAATCTATCGTATGTTTACGAAACTCCTCAAGAGAGTGGTAACCACACCGATACCCGCTGGATGTGTTTGGAGAACGACAACGTAGGAATATTCTTCGATGCTTTGGACAGTACATTCGACTTCAGTGTACAGAATCATAACAAAGGTAACGACAACTGGCAGGTACATATCGATTATAGAAATGCCGGTATAGGCAATGGTAAGGTTATGCCTGCCGATAGTACTATGGTGCTTGATGGTAGAAGGTATGGTTTCAAGGTGCGCTTCTTGGCATACGAAAAGACAAATCATAGCCCATTTGATTTCAGAATGATACAGCTACCAACAGCGGAAAGTAATATACTGTCGATACCACAGATAACTAAGAACTTGAAACGGTTTGATTCGCCGATGACAATAACGCTCTCATCGACTGATAATGCTGAGATACGTTATACCTTGGACGGGACAGAGCCTACGCCGAAGTCCATGCTATATAAGAAGCCATTTGTTATAGAGAAATCCACCACCGTTAAGGCTCGTGCATTTAAGAAAGGTGTAACACCGTCGTTAGTGGCCGAAGAGGTATTTACATACAACTTTATAGAATCGGTTGCATTCGAGAACCGCCCCAATACCCCATACAATAAGAATATGGAAACAATATTGTTCGACGGTGAGTTTGGCAATACTGCCGACTTGGAGAAAGGATGGTTGGGATTTTCGGGTTCCGACTTTGTGGCTGTAGTAAAACTTGTGCGCCCCATAGATCTAAAGAGTGTTATGCTTGCTTTTGCCCACGACCCCGAGAATTGGGCTTTTGCACCAAAGACTATAGAGGTCTATTGCTCATCGGATAGTGTAAACTTTTCAGGTCCTTATCAATCGGAATATCTATTCAATGCCGAGAATGAGAAAGAGAATGTTTCGCAGTTAGTACATTCGGTGGTGCCTATGCATAAGCAGGGAATAAGGTATATCAAGATAGTGGCACGTTCTATAGGTCGAATACCGGCATGGCACCAAGCCAAAGGACTAAGACCATGGATAATGATAGACGAAATACAGATTCAGGATTAAATAGAAACATATACAAGCAATGATGGAAAATACAACATATCTTATACATAATGCTACCATAGTGAACGAAGGTGATAGATTTGTAGCATCGGTATTGATAGAAAATGGAATAATAACCCAAATATCGGACCATATACAAGCAACCGACTCTACTACGGTGATAGATGCCGAAGGTAGTTATCTGCTACCGGGAGTGATAGATACACATGTGCATTTTCGCGATCCGGGGCTAACCCATAAGGCCGACTTTGCTACCGAAAGTGCTGCTGCTGTGGTAGGAGGTGTAACATCGGTGGTGGATATGCCCAATACCAAACCGCAAACTACCACCCGTCAACTACTTGACGATAAGAAACAGATAGCTGCCCAAAAATCGGTGGTAAACTATGGCTTTATGCTTGGTGCCACCAATGATAATATAGATGAACTACTGGTAATAGACAAGGCCGAATATGCTGCCATAAAGCTATTTCTTGGCTCATCTACCGGTAATATGCTGGTAAACAACGATGCTGTGCTAGATAGGCTGTTTGCCGAAGCATCGAAACTTATAGTAGCCCACTGCGAGGACGAAGATACCATAGTGGCCAACACCCAACGTTACAAGGATATGTATGGCGATGATGCACCGGTATCAGTACATGCCATGATACGTGATGTGGAAGCCTGCTACCGCTCGTCCAAAAAGGCTGTGGAGCTGGCTCGTAAGTTCAACACTCGCTTCCATCTGGCTCACCTTTCCACCGACAAGGAGCTGGAGTTGCTATCCATAGGAGGTGTAGAGGCTAAGAATATCACCGCCGAGGTGTCGCCCAATCATCTGTGGTTTTCGGCCGAGGACTATGCTACATTAGGCAATAAGATACGTTGCAACCCATCTATCAAGTCTGTAGTAGACCGCGATGCCTTGCTGCAAGCCCTGAAGGAGGGTAGGATAGACACAGTAGCTACCGATCATGCTCCGCACCTTATTGATGAGAAAGAACGTCCGTATTTCCAATCGGTGTCGGGAATGCCAT
>JAEIGA010000386.1_pt1 | contig 64634 bp, 63 predicted proteins | sample 9270691 | NCBI WGS metagenome assembly JAEIGA01 (sample SAMN17057246, study PRJNA624740) | gut metagenome | biome: biome; isolation source: fecal sample | host: Bos grunniens | place: China: Xizang | collected 2019 | reverse complement strand
GAAATAGGATGTAAAGCAATGAATACACCAAGAAAATTATATGAAAAAAGAAAAGCTCGTGTAAGAACAGCTTTGAAAGCTGCTGCTAATGGAAAGATGAGATTATCTGTATTTCGCAGTAGTAAAAATATTTATGCTCAAGTTATTGATGACGTAAAAGGTGCAACAGTTGCTTCTGCTTCTACTTTGGATAAAGAAGTTAGAGCTAACATTACAAAAACTTCAGATATTGAAGCTGCTAAGTATGTTGGTAAAGTTGTTGCTGAGCGCGCAATTAAAAACGGCGTTAGCGAAGTTGTGTTTGACCGTGGTGGTTATGTATATCATGGCCGCGTAAAAGCTTTGGCAGATTCTGCTCGTGAAGCTGGTTTGAAATTTTAGGAGGTTATCATGGCACAATCTTTAGATCGTCACAATAAAGCAGAGAAAAAAGAAGAATTGGTTGAGAAATTAGTTTTCGTAAACCGTGTAGCAAAAACCGTTAAAGGTGGACGTACAATGTCTTTTGCTGCATTAGTTGTAGTTGGTGACCAAAAAGGTCGTATCGGATTTGGTTCTGGTAAGGCTGCTGAAGTTCCAGAAGCTATTGTTAAAGCAACTAATGAAGCTAAAAAGAACATGGTTCGTATTCCACTTCGCGAAGGTAGAACTCTTCACCACGATATTACTGGCCGTTTTGGTGCTGGTAAAGTAGTTTTGAGATCTGCTCCAGCCGGTACTGGTGTTATCGCCGGTGGTCCTATGCGTGCAGTATTTGAAGTACTTGGCGTTCAGGACGTTGTTGCAAAATCATTAGGTTCTAACAACCCTTACAATATGATTAAAGCTACATTTGCAGCATTACAGTCTATTAATAGTCCTCGTATGGTTGCAGCTAAACGTGGTAAAAAAGTTGGTGATATTGTAAGTCGTCGCGAGAACTCTTCTAACGTTAAGATGGAAAAAGAGGAGGCTTAATCATGACTAATAAAAAGACTGTTAAGGTTACTCAAGTTAAAAGTTCTATTGGTCATGGCAAAGAGCAAATTGCTACTTTGAAAGGCTTAGGCTTAAATAAAGTTGGTAGAACTTCTGAATTAGAAGATACACCATCTGTTAGAGGTATGATTAAAAAGGTAGCTCACCTTATTAAAGTTGAGGAATAATTACTTTAAGGGCTTTAAGGGTAGATGTAAGTCTACCCAGCCCGTGAGTAACATGGGTTGCCAAAAGAGTTAATTGTTTTAGATTTTAATGAGCTAATTTTAAAAGGTGAAGAAAATGAAACTTAATGAATTAAGAGATAACGAAGGCGCTAGAAAGAACCGTATTCGCGTTGCTCGTGGTATCGGTAGCGGTAAAGGTAAAACTGGTGGCCGTGGCGTTAAAGGACAAAAATCTCGTTCTGGTGTTTCTATTAACGGTTTTGAAGGCGGTCAAATGCCTATTTATCGTAGATTACCAAAACGTGGATTTAAAAATCCTTTTGCAAAAACATTTGCAGTAGTTAACTTAGATACAATTCAAAAAGCTATTGATGCTGGTAAATTGAATGCTAATGAAATTACAAAAGAAAGCTTGATTGCTTCTAATGTTATTTCTAAAGAATTAGATGGCGTTCGTTTACTTGCTCGTGGTTCTTTGAATGTAGCTGTTAATATTACAGTTGATTCTGCTTCTAAAGCAGCTGTTGAGGCTGTTGAAAAAGCAGGCGGTAAAGTTACTGTTAACGCATAATCGTTAAAGTACATACGAAGTTAAAAAGTGAGTTGTTTGATTGAACAGCTCACTTTTTTTGTGGTTATGAGATGGTGTAAATTTAAGGTGAAAAAATATATAATAAATGAGATAGATAAAGAATATTAAGGGGAACAGATTATGGGAGGGGGAGAAGAATTAAAGGGGGGAGGTTGGGTGATAGTTTTTTTAGGAGAACAAAGAATAAAAAAGTTGTAATATTTTTAAAATAATATAATATTTTATTATGATGGGTGGTAAGTTTTTATGATAAAACTTAATGAATATGGTCGTTCAATGATTGAAATGTTGGGAGTACTAGCGATTGTAGGTGTTCTTTCTGTTGGGGGAATTGCGGGTTATTCAAAAGCAATGACAAATTATAAAATGAATAAGTTGCTTAGTGAATATGTAGAGTTTTTTACAGATGTAATACGGCATAAAGAAGATTGGTTTTATGAACATAAAAAAAGAAATCCTGAGTCATATGCAAATAATAGTTTATTTAGAATATCTAATTTTTTAGATGATGTTATTGATTTGCCTAATGGATGGTCTGGAGATGGTGAAGAAAATATGGGAGTTTATGATTCGTTAGGAGGGATTGTATATGCATATGTGAGGAAACCGTATGTTCAATTTGATATTTTTTTGAGTGTATCTGGAGCGTCTAAAATGGATTTAGGAAATAAAATTAAATGTCGTATGATATTATCTAGATTAATGAATGAATTTGTTGATGACTTGTATTGGGTGGCTATGTATCAAAATGCACAGAGAAAAACTGATTATTTGTATGGTAATAAATATTGTGGTGTTGATGGTAAAAAATGTTATAGTTCGATAACTTTGGCAGATATAAATTCAATGTGTGAAATACCTATTGATGATGTAGGTGGATTGGCAATAACAATAAAAATGAATTAATGTTTTAGGATAAAGATATTGGAGAAAAAATGCTAATTAGAAAAGCTTTACAATTTGTTGAAAAATGTTTGGGAAATGACTGCTCAGGGCATGATGTTGAGCATATAAAAAGAGTTGTTGAAAATGCAAAACTTATATTAGAGGGAGAAAAGGGAGCTGATTATGAGGTGGTGATGTTGTCAGCTATTTTGCATGATGTTGATGATTATAAATTAGGGGGAAGTGGAGATAATTTAGAGAGATTTTTTAAGATAAATAATGTTGATGAAAATTTACAATGCAGAATTAAAAACGTAATAAATAGTATTAGCTTTAGTAAAAGTGGTAAAAGCCCAGATTTTGAAACGATAGAACAAAAGATAGTATCTGATGCGGATAAGCTTGATGCAATGGGGGCGATTGGAGTGTGTAGAACGATAATGTATTCGGCTAGTACTAATAGAGCATTATTTGATAATGATGAGTTGCCAAAAGAGAATTTAACTAGAGAAGAATATAAAGATAAGAATAGAAAAGGTAATCATTCAATAAATCATTTTTTTGATAAGTTGTTGAAGTTAAAAGGCGCAATGCAAACTGAAATTGGAAAAATTGAAGCTCAAAAGAGACATGATTTTATGGTTGAATTTTTGAGAGAATTTTTTAGAGAAGTTGGAGCCAAAGTAGATTGGTATAAAATTTTAGAAAAAAACAAATAAATGTAGACAAGAAAATCTTGAGTTTAAAATTTATAGAGTTTATACTCGTTTAAATAATGAATAAACTTAAAGAGAAAAATGATGAATAATAAAAATGAATTAGAGCAAGAAATAGAAGCAATTGAAGAGAATCAAGAAATGGAAGTTTCCTTAGATGCTCAAGAAGGTGAAAATAGTCAAGAAGCGCAACAAACAGTTAATATTACTTTTGAGCCTTTAAAAAGAGAAGAAGTGGCTCAGTTATTTAATGATGAAGAATTGGAAGCTTTTCTTTATAGTATAAAATGTAGAGCAGTTTCTTTAAGGGCTGATGATATTAATGGTGCTGTTGAGGATTTTGTAAAGCTCACTTTGGGTGCTGTTGATGTTTCTTCTATGCCTCAAGATGTGTTTGATGCTTTGATGAATATAAAAGTATCTGGAATTGAAGAAATAAAAGATACTTATGATGTTATTAATATTGGAAAAGAATTTTATAATTTATTAAATACGGCTGAACGTAATAATATATCTGTTGAAAGTGTTAGAAAAAGAACAGAAAACTTGTATAGAAGAGGTGTGATTGATGATGAGCAAATGGCTATGGGATATCACAATGTGGCTCTTTTGTTTGAAAGTTTAGATAAATCTAATGGATATTATAGTAAAGGTAGAGATTATAATGTATTTACTAATAAATATATGGTGAAAGCTCTTAACCTTACTAGTAGTATTGAATTAATTCAGACTTGTTTGAACTATATTCCAGAAAAAACAAAAAATATGAGAGAAATGGTTCAAGATGCTTTGGATAGAGCATTTAGAGAAAATGGAAATGATGCATCTAGTATGTTTCAGATATGTATGTTATATGCAGAAAGTTTTGAAAAATATGGTTGTGTACCTGTTGGATTTGAAGAAAGAAATGTTGAAAAAGATGGTAATTATCATTCGATAATTTATTATAAAGAAGCATTAAAATATGCTCCAACAGTAAATGATGAAATTAGAACTCTTAGAAGGATTGCTAAAAAGCAAAATAAGAAGGATATTAAAGGATATATTGATACAAGACTTTCAATTATTAAGATATCATCTGGTAAACTTAAAGTTATGGAAATGCTTCGTCTTGCTAATAATGAAGGCGTTGATGATAAACTCAAAATGAAACTCTATGAGGGTGCTGTTAATGAGTTGATTGAAGATAAGTTTATGCCTAAAGGTGAAAAGAATTTGTTATGGAAAAATATTAAGGCAAATTTGAGTGATTTATATGGAAATAATTCAAGAAAGATTGCGAGATTGCAGGCAATTTCTGATAAGTATTTTCCTGAAGTTAAAACAAAGAAAAAAGTTGGTTTTTCAAAGAAATCATCTACAGGAAAAGATTATTTTTCTAGATAATTAAAATAAAAAAAAAGCCCCTTTGAGTGAGGGGCTTTTTTTGTGTGTCAGTCCAGTTTAATGAAAGTACATGTTAATACTGGAATGTAGGCCAATATTAACGCATTGGTTACAAAAGTTGAAGAAGAGAGTTCTGCTTTTGAAACCCCTGCTAACCATGTACAAGCCAAGAGGGCTGTAAAGATTAGGTTGTTAATGAGGAGTGTTTTTACTTTTCTCCTAGCATGAGAGCATTTATCAAATGTCCAAATAATCATCCTAATGAAATGGAAGATTGTGTACGCACCAAGCACGATTAAAGTGTGGAAATGGATTTGTGTTTCAACCAAAGATGAGTTTTGAGTTTGAAACCAAATCATTACTGTTATGAAAAACAGTAAGTAGGTGCCTATTCCAAACGCATCATACTTGTTTGATGTGCGAACATACCACGCAATGAACAACAGAGCACTTGCAATCATGCACAAGGCAAGGATTGGAGTGAAATACAAGGACATTAAAGCTACAGCGCCACAAGTTATTAGTGACACACAAATTGCTAAGGCATATATGCCTTCTTTGATTTTTCTCATCATAATATGTTAATGTATATGGTTATCTAGGTAAAAGTACATTGTTTTTAGTAAAAGTCAATAGTAGAGTCTAATTGTGTTTTATTAAATTTTTAATTTGTTTGTATAGTTTTTTTGAATTCCAATTAACCTCACCTTGGATGGTGGCAACTTTTTTGCCTTGTTTATTCATAATTACGGTATATGGGGTGGAGCCAATGCCAAGACTTAGAGAGAGTTTGTTATCAATATCATTGAAGAATGGGATTGTTGGGGCTTTATATTTGGTTAGGAAAGCTCGTTCTTCTTGAGGAGAGTTCCATTCTGAAGATGATGAAACAAGGATTACTTTGATATTATCTTTTTGGGCTTTGGGATAAAAATGTTCTAATGCTTTCATTTCTCTTAGGCAAGGAAAACAATTTTGTGACCAGAAAATAAAAATAGTTAAGTCTGATTTTGTTTCTAAGATAGAAGTAGTTTCATTGTTTTCTGAAATAAGTGAAATGTTTGGCATATTAACAGGATATTGAAGGGTGTATAAACCTTTGGGATGAGAGTATGCGTTGGCTGTACTACATATAAGAAGAAATGTTGTAAATAATCTAAAAAATAAGCGCATAATGTTTTTCCTGTTAATTAATTTAATTGAACTTTGTATATTTATGTTTTTGATATATTCTTTTTTTAGAGTTATTACAATGTATAGGATAAAAAATGAAATATTTAGTTAAATTTTTAATGATTTTTTCAGTATTTTTTTCCATTCTATATATGAGTGGGTGTGGTAAGATTTCTGCTAATGTACCAATAGAGGGAAGTGGTTACCCACATTCTTATCCAAGATATTAAAATCTTTTAGTATATAGAGGTAAAAAATGGATAATAAAAGAGATGATGATTTTAGTGATATAATGATTCCATATGTGGAATTTGCTGAAAATGCAAATGAGAGAACTCCTTGTATTTTGGTGCTTGATTGTTCTGGTTCAATGAGGGGGGAGCCTATTAAACAATTAAATACCGGTTTGATGGCTTTGGAAAAAGAATTAAAAGATGATATAGATGCTAGTTCTCGTGTGCAACTTTTGGTTATTAAAGCTTATGGTAAAGATGATGCGGATATTTCTGCTGATTGGGTTGATGCGATGAACTTTACTGCGCCAACAATGGAAGCTAGTGGATTATCACCAATCGGTAAAGCTATGGAACTTGCATTGAAAAAAATTGAAGAGCAAAAATGTTTGTATGATAGCTGTGGGATTACATCTAAAAGACCTTGGATATTTTTGATTAGTGATGGGGAGCCAACTGATTATGGTTGGGAATTAGCTGCTGAAAAATGTAGATTAGCACAACAAAATAAAAAGGTTGTTATTCATGCAGTTGGAACACAAGGGGCGAATTTGGAAAAGTTGGCTAAGTTTTCTATTATGTCTCCAAAACGTTTGAGTGGTTTGAAATTTACAGAGTTTTTCTTGTGGTTATCTAGAAGTGTTTCATGTATATCAAGAGCGGCGCCTAATATGCCTGATATTTTAGATGATATTGAGGGCTGGAATGACGAGGAAGCTTAAGAATATTAGAGTTATAGCAACTAAAATTACAGGTGGTTTGCATAAGCAAAAAAATACTCCTTGTCAGGATTTTTATCATTATGCTTGTTCGGGTAATAAGCTAGTGGCAGTGGTTAGTGATGGAGCTGGTTCTGCTAAATATGGTAAAATTGGTGCAAAAGTTGTTTGTGAAACAATAGTTAATGTTTTGATAAATACTCCTTTGAAAGATGTTGAAGAAGGGGTTAAAAAAGCTATTGAAATGGCTAGAGCAAAGCTTGTAATTCATAGACTTAATAAGAGTAAATCTGAAAAAGAGATATTGAATTTTTCTGCAACGGTTGTTGGGGTGATTTATCATAAAAATAAAGGAATGTTTTTCCATATTGGGGATGGGGCAGGTATTGCATTAGATGGAGAAAATATAAAATCTGAATATACAATTTCTCCTCCTCATAATGGTACGTTTTCTTGTGAAACATATTTTTATACAATGAATAATTGGAAAGATAGTTTGAGATTTACAAGAATTCCTAAATCTAGTTCGTTATTTTTGATGACAGATGGGGTTACAGGGTTTGCGATTGATGAAAATAATTGCGAATTAAAGGAGAGTTTTTTAGAACCAATAAATAAGTATTTAAGAGACGAACCAAATAAGATAAAAGCATTAAAAGCTCTGAATAATACATTGGATACAAAGCAGGCACGCAAACTAAATTCGGATGATAAGACTTTTTTGTGGGTTGGACTATGAGTGAAACTGAAAATATGCAATATAATGCGATTTTTGCAGATAGACATTTTGAAAGAATTAAGCTAGGTGCGTTGCTTAATAAAGGTGGTGCTGCTGGTAAAATTTATGAAATTGAAGGAAAAAAAGATAAAGTTGCAAAGATATTTCATGAAAGACAAAAAAGTAATTCTAATCGTTTTAAATTAGAGGCGATGGTTGTAAATAACCCTAATATTTCTAGTGTTAGAGCTGGAGGGGTTGACTATGTTCAAATCGCTTGGCCGGAAGCAGTTATTGAAGATGATGAGGGGTATTGTGTTGGGTATTTGATGCCTTTTATTGATACGAGTGCGGCTGTTTCTTTAGATCACTTAATGCAAAGTGCTGTTAGAGCAAAATTGAAATTAAGTGATAAATATGAATATAGAATTATGGCGGCGTATAATGTGGCTTTAATGGTGGCGTCACTACATAAATATGGGCATTATATTATTGACTTAAAACCATCAAATGTTTCGATTTATAAGAAGACGATGACTGTTGCTATGTTTGATTGTGATGGTTTTTCTATACAAGGTGAACAAGCTAGATTTCCTGCAGAATTTGTTAGTGAAGAATATATCTATCCTGAGGGTATGAGTGGTACTTGTGAGGATATGGGGGAAGAGCAAGATAAATTTGCATTAGCAGTGATAATATTTAAGTTATTAAATAATGGTATTCACCCATATTCTGGTGTGGTTAAGAAAAATAAGGATAGTACATTATCAATACAAGAACGTATTGAGCATTACCATTATGCGTATGGATTATGGGGGGATAGTTATCAAAATCCTCATCCTTATAGTATTCATGAATTTTTGCTGTTAAGTACTATGAAGTTATTTGATAGGGCGTTTGTTAAAGGACAGAATCGCCCAACAGCTATTGAATGGCAGATTGAATTGGATAATTTGCTAAAGAGCATGAAGAGATGTAAAAAGAATCCTAACCACGTGTATTTTACGAATAAAGGATGTGGTTTATGTGTGGCTGAAGAAAAATTAAAAGCGAATCTAAAAACTATTAAAGAGAAAAAAGTTGAGCCTAAAAAAATTAGAGGTTTTGAACTAAGGAAATTATCTAAAGAAAGCTTGCAAGCTGATAAAAAACAACACTTTTTGCATGAACAAAAGGCTTTGAGAATAACATATGGAATAATCGGTTTTTATATTTTGTTGTTGCCTGGTTTGTTGAGATTGATGTATGTTAGTAAAGATGTGTTGGAAGAAATTGGTATTTCTCTACAGTTAATCGCAATTATTTTATTTTTTAATTTTTTGCATTTTGTTGTAAAAAAATATAAAAGATTATTATTAAGAAGATTGGGTGCAATGCTATTAAGTGGTTTAATTACATATACTTATTGTTGTGTGATTATAGGATTTGTGATTGGTAATGATGTGGATTGGGTGAGATTATTTAAACCTTTTTAGTCCATTAGTATCATTAGGGATACTTTGTGGAGAAAAAAATCCTACTTTTATTTTTAAAAAAATGTGTTATAAGCCTTGTATGGAATGAATTTTAAAAAGGATAAGACCCGTGATTAATTTAAAAAATATTATGATTTCTGGAAAAGAAGTTTGCCCAATTATTGAGGGTGGAAAGGGTATTAATGCTACAAATGGTTTTAGTAGTGGTCATTTTGCTAAAGAAGGTTGTGTTGGTACAATTTCTTTGGTTAGTGCTGACTATTATGACGAAAATGGCAATGCTGTTTTGGAACGTTCTACAAAACTTAAGAGACAAGAACGCCATGAAGATTTGATTGCTGGTGCAATTAAAGGTGGTATTAAACAAGCTCAGATAGCTCATGAAATTGCTGGTGATAATGGTAGAATTCATGCAAATGAACTTTGGGAATTAGCTGATTCTGAAATCGTTATTAGAGAAGTGTTAAAAGAGACTAAAGGTCTTATTCATGGTGTTACATGTGGTGCGGGGCTTCCTTATAAATTAGGTGAAATTGCAAGTGAAAATGGGGTATATTATTATCCTATTGTTTCTTCTTCTCGTGCATTACAAATTTTATGGAAAAGAGCTTATTCTAAGTATAGCGAATTTTTGGGTGGTGTTGTGTATGAAGATCCATGGCTTGCTGGCGGACACAATGGTTTATCTAATGCTGAAAATCCAAATGAGCCACAAGATCCATATGATAGAATTAAAGATTTAAGAGCAACAATGAATTCCCTTGGATTGCAAAATATTCCAGTAATTATTGCTGGTGGTGTTTGGTGTTTAAGTGAATGGGAAAAATATATTGAGAATCCAGAAATTGGATTGGTTGCTTTCCAATTTGGTACTCGTCCTATGATTACAAAAGAAAGTCCTGTTAGTGATGAGTGGAAAAAGGTTATGTTGAACACAAAACCAGGTGATGTGGCGCTTCAATTATTTAGTCCTACTGGTTTTTATTCTTCTGCAATTAAAAATAAATTCTTGCTTCGTTTGATGGAAAGAAAAGAGGGTGAGATTTTATTTAGTGCTGAACAAAATGATGAGTTTGATACTGAATTAGCATTAAGTCAGGTTAAAAAGGTTTATATTAAATCTGCTGATTTAGCAAAAGCTAATAATCAAATTAATGCAGGGTTTAGTGTTATTCAAGAAACACCTGATAGCACAGTTGTGTTCTTAACTCCTGAAGAATGGGCAACAATGAAAAATGATAGAGCTAAATGCGTTGGTTGTTTGTCTCAATGTCAGTTTTCTTCTTGGTCTGGTCTAAAAGGTACTACAGGTAAGATTTGTGATCCTCGTACATATTGTATTCACAAAACATTAGTTGATATTGGTCATGGTGGTAGTGTTGATGATAATTTGTTGTTTGCTGGACACCAAGTATATCGTTTTGCTAAAGATCCATTGTATGCAAATGGTAATATACCTACAACCCATGAGTTGATTGAAGCAATTAAAGCCGGAAGGTAATAGGGGGAAAGAGGAGCGAAATGCTCCTCTTTGTTTTAGGGTTAAATGGTATTTATTGTGTTGGATTTTATTAGCTAATAAATAAAAAATTAAGCTTTTTACTTTATAGTGTATATTGAAAACTAGTTTGGAATATAAGCATGAAGTTAAAAAGTATAATAAAATTTGGATTTTTATCATTTTTAGGCTTGTTTGTTAATGCAAATGAGGCTTTTTCTTCAGGTATGTCATTTGCACAGTATGCTTATAATAATGCAAAAATAGGAAATGTTGCAAATATAAAAAATTATATTGCAAAAGGATATAATATTAATGGTTTTAGCCAAGATGGATATACTGCAATTTGCTATGCTTTGGCAAATAATGATAAAAAAGCTTATGTGATTTTGAGAAGTGTGGGGGGTAGTGTTAGAAACTCTTGTGTGAAAGAAGTTGCAAGTAGTGAAAGAATAGAAGAATTTAACGAAGCGTTTATTGAATATGCTAAGAACAATATTGATAAGATATTTACAGAAGAAGAACTAAGAGAAATTTATGCTACAAATGGAAGTGTAGAAAAAAGTAAATCAAGTATTGATAAAAAATATGTGATTGCAGGTTTGTTGGGTGTTGGTGGAATAGCTGCTTTAACTTCTGGCGGTGGAGGGTCATCATCTTCTAGTAATAGTGATGGAAATCCTTGTCGAGATGGATATCATTTGGTAGGTAATAGCTGTATTCCTGATGAAGGAGCATCTGATAATGTTGATGATATTGGTGGAGAATTTGTTCAAGGTGGTGACGTTAATATAAATAATGCGACAAACGATGATGTGTTTGCGGTTTATTCTACTGGTAATGGTGTTTATAATTTATATTCAGCATATGCGCATCAAGATGATTATGCCGAAATTAATATTAAAAATAAAGGAAATGGTATGGTTAGCGGTGTTTATGGTGAAGGTTTTGTCATGAATGCGTTTGTTGATGGTATGAGAGCAGAACATGAAATAAATCCATTAAATAATTCTATTGGTAGGATAGTTATTGATAATAAAGGTAGTGGAAAAGTATATGGAATTTATTCTAATGTTGTGAATGCAAATAATTCATGGGAAGCTGTAAATGCGTATGGTGTTGATTATGGAAGAGCTAATGGATATATAGACATTAGCCATATGGGAAAAGGTACTACATATGGTGTATTTGGAGATGATAGAGCATATAATGCATTTATTGGTTGGAATGGGTTGTCGCTTGGTAATATAAACATTAAAGCAGATGGCGATATTTATGGTGTAAGTGGATATTTGGGAGTGTTTAATGCTACATCGCATCAATTTGCGCCTGGTGATACAGGAAAAGGAACAGTTAATATTGAGAGCGTTGGCGATGGTGATGTTTATGGTATTAGTGTTCAAAGATCATATGAAGATACAGATAATAATGTGAAGCAATGGTTTGTGATAAATGCTGCTGGTGATAATGGTAGTAATATTGAGGGAAATATAAATATTCATAATATTGGAAATGGTAATAATTATGGTATTTATGGCGGAGAAATGATGTATAATGGTTTAGCCTATGATGGAAATGCATTGGCTGATAGTAGTATTAAGGGTAATGTAAATATTGTAAATAAAGGTAATGGTGATAGCTATGGTATGTATATGCCAAGCGCTAATGGAACAATAGAAAATCTTAGTTATGGTGCAGGTGGTAAAAACGGGAGAGTTGAATCTGTTATAAATATTGTTAATGCAGGTGATGGTGTTGCAACAGGTATGCGTGGAGCAGGTGGTGCAATCATAAAAAATAGTGGTGAAATAAATATAAATAATATTGGTAATGGTACGGCTATTGGTATTTATGGTGAAAGTAATTCAAGGATTGTAAATGAGGGGCTAATTAATATTTATCGTGAGACTTTTGAGGATGAAGTTGATGGCGATAAAATTGAGGTTGATGCTCAAAATGGAGGTAGAGCGTTTGGTATATATGCGCAAAGTGGTTCACTTGTTCAAAATAGTGGTGATATTATTATTAGTGGCGCTGAAAGTGGTGCTGGAATTTATTTAGAAAATGGTAGTGTTATTGAAAATAGTGGTAATATAATATTTAATGGAGAAGAAGATAGCTTTATAAATGGTGAAGCTATAGATGTATATGGGGGAAATAAAGGAGTTTTAGGTGATTTAAGTTCATTTGGCAAGGGTGAGATTATTTTAGCTCAAGGTGGAAGATTTTTTGCAGATAAATTGAGTGGTGATATTGGTGTATCAGAAAATATTGTAAAAGGTGGGTTTGAAGATAAATATGTGGAAGTAGCGTCTTTGCAATCAAAAGATGTTGAAGAGTTAAATTTAAAATCAAAATCTTATATGTTTGATGCAAGTTCTAGTAAAATGAAAACGGTGGATATGATGTGGTTTTAACAAGAAAAGGTTTTGATGATTTAGTTGAAGATAAAAGTGTATCAGAATTTTTAGAAACTAACTATAATTTAGAAAACAATGAAGGATTATATGCAAGCTTAAAAAGTGCAAACACTAAGAATGAATTGGATGAAAAAATTGCAAGCAATTTAGGTGGAAAAATCTTGCCTAATTTTAGAAGTGAAAATGCAATATTATATCGTAATTTAAGTCGTGATTTTGATGAGGGTTTGGATAGTGATAAAAATTATATGGGTGGATATAAATATGTTGATATGTCTTTAGGTGATGATGGAGTTATAAAGGGTGGCGATGTTGAAGCTAATGTTGCATATGGAATGATAAAAGATAAGAATAGCAACGGATTGGTTTATGGATTAGGTATCAGTATGGCTACAGTTGATGGTAAATATGGTAATCAAGGGAGTAGAGATAGTAAAACATTTGGTGTGTGGTTGCCTGTTAGATATGAATTAAATAATGGTGTAAATTTACGTTCTAAATTGTATTTAGGTTATAATGATACGAAATATAATAGGTATGGCGAATTTGGTAAAAGAAGCGCAAGTTTTGATGAATATCAATATGGATTAAATTCATCGGTAAGTAAAAAGATTGATGTTGTTGGTGGATTTGAATTTGAACCATTGGCTGAACTTAATATGTTTGGAATGTATCAAAATGGATTTAACGAAGGAAATCTTAATAATGCAATAAAGATTGATGATAATAATAATTTAACAGTTGAGGCAGGTATTGGTGCGTTTTTAAGAAAAGACGTTGTTTATGATAATGATACAAAATTGGGTGTTAAATTAGGTGGGCTTTATTATGTAGAGTTTTTTGAAGATGGAAAGAGTTTTGATGTAGAGATGAATAATATGAGTGGTAGATATAGTCTTGCTCATAGAAAAAATCAAAATAGAGGTGTGTTAATGTTTAGAGCTATGTATGATTATAAAAACTTTAGTATACATGGTGGAATTGAAAAAGAATTTGGTAATAATGATGCATTGTTAATTGATGCTGGTTTGAAATATAATTTTTAATAAGAGGTAAAATGATGAATAAAATTGTATATTATGTGTTAAGAGGTAAAGGTATTGGATTGATGTTTTTATTAGCATCTAGTGTTATGATTGCATCTATTTATTTATGTATGTTTAAGTTGGCATGTAATGATTTTAAGCCAGCTGTTATGTTGGTTGCTGAAGAGGTTTTGCCAATTAAGGTTGAGAAAGGGCAAATTGTAGAACCTAGTAATGTATACAAAGAAACAGGTATTAAAATTGATGAAGACAAAGAAAAAAAAGATGAAATAAAAGTTGTATTAGATACACGTGAAGATGTGGTTTATGATAAATTTGATAATGGTATATATATAACAAAGGATAGTTTTGTTGCGGCATTTAATCAAAGTGTTAAAAAAGTAGGGTTATCAGATGGTGTTCATGATGTTGAAAAGTTCAAAGGATGGCTTGATGGATATTTGGTTGTATTGAGCGTTGTTTTATCTATTATGATTATTGTTTTTTCATTTGTTTTGAGTTTGATAAAAAGTTTAGTTGCAATGTTACTTATGAAGTGGGTTGTAAAAACAAAATTTGAAGGCGCTCTGGATAAAAATCAGATGATGAGATTGTGTGCGATTGTTGTTGCTGGATTTGAAATTTTGAGTGTGGTTTTATCACTTGGATTAAATATTTATATAAGTGGTTTTGTTTTTTATTTATTGATATTGGCATGTATTTTTATTGTTGCTGATAAGATAATTAAACAAATAGGTAGCCAGGCTTAATAATAATCTCTTATAGTATGTGATTAAACGATATTTTTGCTTGAATATATTTTCTTTATTTGTTTAAAATCAAAGAAAAATATGGGGAATTGCATATGAGATTTTTAATATATTTTATTACTGCTTTATTAGGTTGTATTTATAATGTAAATGCTGAGTATGTTTATAAGGTTGATAATACTCACGTTGTTAATGGTATGTTGTTTGATATAAATGGTGAAGTAGTAACTGGGGGCTATGAATCTTTTTATGATAATAATGTAATAAAAAGTAGAGAACCATATGTTAAAGGTCTATTAAATGGTGTAGCGCAATTTTTCGATGAAAAAGGCAGAAAAACTGCAGATGTTCCATTTGTTGATGGCAAAATGCATGGTGATGCTTTATATTATTACCCAACTGGTGAGTTAAAAGAAAAAATTCCATATAAAAATGGTATTATTAATGGAGTTAAAAGAGTATATTATGTTAATGGTAAAGTGAAAGAAAGAATAGAATATGCTCATGATGTTTTAGATGGAATTGTAAAAACTTATTATAAAAATGGTAATATAAAAGAAAGTTATACAACAGCAAATGGTGCGAAAAATGGTAAATTTGTTGCTTATTTTAACGATGGAGAAGTAGCAGAAACTGCTAATTATGTTGCTGATAAAATTGAAGGGGTGCGTGAAATATATTACCCTAATGGTCAATTAAAATCTAGTATTTCATATGTAAATGGTTTGAAAAATGGTGAAATGACAAACTATTTTGATAATGGGGCATTAGAAGCTGTTGTTGTTTATGTTGATGATTATATTAATGGGGAAGGTAAATTTTATAAACAAACAGGTGAGTTAGATTTAGTTGTTATGTATAAAGATAGTATTCGTGAAGGTGTGGCTAAGTCTTATTATCCAGATGGTATGGTTAAAATTGCAACTAATTATGTTGATAATGCAAAAAATGGTATTGAGACAGAGTACTATACTGATGGTGTTGTTAAAAGTGAAAAAATGTATGAATATGGATATATAAATGGACTTGTTCGTGAATATTATGAAACAGCACTTTTGAAGTCTGAAATAAATTATGCAAACTCAATAGCTGATGGTTTGGCTAGATATTATGATAGTAATGGTAAAAAAGAGTTTGAAGTTTCTTATATAAAAGGTAAGAAAAATGGTATTGAAAAGAAATTTGATACCAAAGGTAAAGTTGTGTCAGAAAGTACATATGTTGATGATGTGTTAAATGGTGAGTATAAAGAATATTTTGATGATGATAAGGTAAAACTGGTGGCTATTTATGTGGATGGTTTATTAGATGGGCTTTCACTAAGATATTATGAAGATGGAAATATTGCCTATGAGGTACCATATGTAAAAGGTAGAAAAGAAGGTAAGGTTAAGAGATTTTATCCAACTGGAGAGTTAATGGGTGAAATTTCTTATGAAAAAGATAAGAAACATGGTATGCTTGATGCGTTTAATGAAGACGGAACTTTGATGGCTAAGGTTTTATTTGAAAAAGATGTAGCTATTAAGGGATATAGTCTTGAGAATGGTAAAAATCCTAAATTAATGAGTGATGAAGAACTAAAAGTTATTAATGAGGAATATTAGGTTTTAGTAATAAAAAATCCCCCAAGTTGGGGGATTTTTTTTATGGGTGTCTAATTATATTTTTCTTCCAATGCTTTTTACTTCAAAACCTAATTGAGAGGCTAGTTCGTAGTCAATCATATTACGGAAGTCTGCAATTTGTGGACGAGACATTAATACTTTTATTTTTTCTAAATCAAGTGATTTAAATTCTTGCCAGTCTGTTAAGATGGCTAAAACATCTGCTCCACCAATGGCTTCATATGCAGAATCGCAATATGTTATCATATCTTTTAAGATTGCTTTGGTATTTGGCATTGCTTCCGGATCGTAAAGTTTAATGTTTACATCGTGTGCTAACATGATTTCTATGATTTGAAGAGCAGGAGATTCACGGCAATCATCAGTGCCACCTTTGAATGCGCTACCTAAAACAGCAATGGTTGGATTTTTAATATCGGAAACCATATCTAAGATACGTTTTGCCATATTGATTTTACGGCGTTCATTGCTTTTGATTGTTGTTTCAATTAATGATAAATCAATACCATTAAATTTTCCCATATAGGCCATTGCATTTGTGTCTTTAGGGAAGCAAAAGCCACCATAACCAGGGCCTGGTACTAAGAATTTTGCACCAATTCTACTATCTAAGCCCATACCTTTGGCAACTTCATAAATGTCTGCGCCAGATGTTTCGCAGAAGTCTGCCATTTCATTGATGTATTGTATTTTCATAGCTAAGAAAGCATTTGATGCATATTTTATTGTTTCTGAAGACTTTCTTGAAACATATAAAATTGGGCATCTATCTTTGAATGGGAGGTATAAATCTGCAATTAGATTTTTTGCACGTTTAGAATTTGCGCCAACAATTATTCTGTCTGGGTTGAAGAAATCTTGAACAGCAAAACCTTCTCTTAAGAATTCTGGTAGAGAAATTACATCAAAGTCAGCAGTTGGATTTGTACGTCTTATGATATTTTCAACTGCATCGCCTGTGTTTACAGGTACGGTTGATTTGATTGCAATTACAGTGTATTGGTTTAAGTGTTTTGCAAGACTTTCGGCAGCTGATTTTATGTATTTCATATCAGCTTCTTTAGTAATAGGGTGTGGAGGTGTTCCTACAGCTAAGATTACTAAATCTGCGTTTGGAATACTTTCGGCAAAAGATGTTGAAAAGCTAACTTTACCAGATTGAGTGTGTTTTTCAAACAAACTATCTAAACCTTCTTCAAAGATGGTAAGTTCGCCGTTTTTTAATTTATTTATTTTGCTTTCATCAATGTCTAAACAGATAACATCATTGCCTAATTCAGCTAGACCTACACCTGTTGGTAGTCCAACATAGCCGGTGCCTATTACGGTAATTTTCATTTGATAATTCTCCTTTGTTTTATTATGAGCCTATCATAGCTAATGTGGTTTGTTTTGCAAGGAATAAAATGGTAATGTTTATAACATTGAGATATGGTTTGCAGTTTTTTTATAGTATAATATTTTTAATTTAGATATAAAAATAAGGAGAATAGAAATGAAGTATATTGTTTGTTTTTTGAGCGCTATGTTTTTGTCTTTTAATGTTATGGCTACAGAAATTAGTGGTGAGGCATTGAAGTTATCAGATGAGCAAAGTCAAAAAGTTGTTGAGTTGAAAGAAAAATTAAAGGCAGAAGTTGAGCCTATTATGGAAGAGTTAAAAGCTGGCGAAAAAAGAATTCTTGAGATTGAAAAAAAATATTTTGAAGAGTTTTGGAATTTATTAACTGAGGAACAAAAAGAAGAATTTGCAAAATTAAATAAATAAGAAATATATATAAAAAAAAGCCCGTTAATTCAACGGGCCTTTTTTTATGGAGAACGAATTACTTCACTTCTTCAAAATCTGCATCAACAACGTTGTCATCTTTTGGAGCGTCAGCTTCTGGCGCACCTTGTGGGTTTGCTTGAGCTTGTTCACCTTGAGCTTTGTACATAGCTTCACCTAATTTAAGAGAAGCTTGCATTAAGTTGTCTGATTTTGATTTGATAGCTTCAACATCTTCACCATCAATAACTGTTTTTAGGTCAGCTACTGCTGTTTCAATAGCAGATTTATCTGCAGATGAAATCTTGTCAGAATTTTCTTTTAGAGTTTTTTCTGTGGTGTGAATTAAAGCTTCTGCATGGTTTTTAGCTTCAACAAGTTCTTTTTTCTTCTTGTCTGCTTCTGCGTTTGCTTCTGCATCTTTAACCATTTTTTCGATATCTGCATCAGATAAACCACCAGATGCTTGAATGCGAATAGCTTGTTCTTTGTTAGTTGCTTTATCTTTTGCAGAAACGTTTACAATACCGTTTGCGTCAATATCAAAAGTAACTTCAATTTGAGGCATACCACGTGGTGCAGGTGGAATTCCAACTAAGTCAAATTGACCTAACAATTTATTGTGAGCGGCAATTTCACGTTCACCTTGGAACACTCTAATTGTAACAGCTGTTTGACCATCTTCTGCTGTTGAGAATGTTTGTGATTTGCGTGTTGGGATAGTTGTGTTTCTATCGATTAAACGTGTGAACACACCACCTAATGTTTCAATACCAAGAGAAAGTGGGGTTACGTCTAATAATAAAACGTCTTTAACTTCGCCCATTAATACACCACCTTGAATTGCTGCACCAACTGCAACAACTTCGTCTGGGTTTACGCCTTTGTGTGGTTCTTTGCCGAAGATTTCTTTAACTTTTTCTTGTACTTTTGGCATACGAGTCATACCACCAACGAGAATTACTTCGCTGATTTCTGAGGCATTGATGCCAGCATCTGCCATAGCTTTTTTACAAGGTTCAACAGTTCTTTCAATCAAATCTTCAACGATTGATTCTAATTTTGCACGAGTTAATTTAATGTTTAAGTGCATTGGAATTGGAGAACCTGTACTCATATCAGCAGTAATAAATGGAAGATTTACTTCTGTTTGAGTTGTTGATGATAGTTCAATTTTAGCTTTTTCTGCAGCTTCTTTTAAGCGTTGTAGAGCAAGTCTATCAGCTTTAAGGTCTATATTGTTTTCTTTTTTGAATTCGTCTGCAAGATAGTTTACTAAACGTTGGTCAAAGTCTTCACCACCAAGGAATGTATCACCATTTGTAGATTTAACTTCAAATACGCCATCACCAATTTCAAGGATTGAAATATCAAATGTACCACCACCAAGGTCATAAACAGCAATTGTACCAGATGTTTTTTTATCCATACCATAAGCAAGAGCTGCTGCTGTTGGTTCGTTGATGATACGTAAAACTTCAAGACCTGCAATTTTACCAGCGTCTTTTGTTGCTTGACGTTGGCTATCGTTGAAGTATGCAGGAACAGTAATAACTGCTTTTTCAATTTTTTCACCTAAATAGCTTTCTGCATATTCTTTGATTTTTTGTAATACGATAGCAGAAATTTGTGATGGAGCATATTTTGTTCCTTTGATTTCAACCCAAGCATCACCATTATCACCTTCAACAATTTTAAAAGGAGATGTAGATTTATCTTTTTCTACTTCTGCAGAGTTGTAACGACGACCAATCAAACGTTTGATTGCAAATAATGTGTTTTCTGGGTTTGTTACAGCTTGACGTTTTGCTGGGTAACCAACAAGTCTATCTGTATCTGTGAATGCAACCATTGAAGGAGTTGTTCTTGCACCTTCAGAGTTTTCTAAAACTTTTGCTTCGCCACCTTCCATGATTGCAAAGCAAGAGTTGGTTGTACCTAAGTCAATACCTAAAACTTTATTGCTCATAATTTAATCCTTAATATGTTAAAAAAATCTTTCTGTTAGTCTATATAGGGAGCGAAAATTGGCAAAGCAAGTCCAAATGCAAAAAAAAATAATTTTTTTTGAAATTTTATTTATTTTTTTATTTTTGACATATTGACAAAAAGGGAAATATATGCTAGTTTCCTTTTTCGAGATTTATTATTATATTACTTAACTTAAATTAAATTATCTATTTTATGGAAACAAGTACAATTATTATCTTGTCCGCTTCGGTCGCTGTGTTCATTCTTGCATGTCTTGTCATCAGGTGGTTCCTTTCTCTTCGTAGAGTTGTGAAACCCTCAGAGGTTCATGTTGTGCGTGAGAGTAAAAACACTCTTATCTATGGTAATCTTAAGAATATTACCACAGCAGACGGTAAGGTTATCGAGCCAGAGGAAACTTCCGGTAACGTTTATTATGAAATTCCGCAGTGGTTCCCTATCTGGGGTGTGGAAGTTCAGATTTTGCCATTGTCAAACTTCTCGGTAGATCTACAGGGGTATGAAGCCTATGATAAGGATAAACTTCCTTTTGAGGTAGACATTACTGCGTTCTTTAGAATTGCAGATTATCGTCAGGCTGCGTCTCGAATTGAGGATAGCTCTACTTTGCAGAAGCATCTTACAAAGATTGTGCAGAGTGCTGTTCGTTCAATACTCGCAAACGATACTCTTGATGAGATCATGACCAAGCGCTCTGTATATGGTGAGCAGTTTACCACAGAGGTTTCTGATCATCTTAAGGAGTGGGGTGTTGTTCCTGTTAAGTCAATCGAATTGATGGACGTTCGTGACAAGGACGGCGAGAAGGTTATCTCTAACATCATGGAGAAAAAGAAGTCTTTCATCGACATGGAGTCTCGTAAAGAGGTTGCTAAGAACAATAAAGAGGCTAGGGAGGCTGAAATTGATGCACTCCAGTCTATTGCGATGAAGGAAGAGGTAAAAGAAGAGACTGTAGGTAAGCGTCGTGCTGAGCGTGAAAAGGCGGTCGGTATTGCTAAGGAACAGTCTGCGCAGGAAGTGACAGAGCAGCAGAGGGCTACCAAAGAAAAAGAGATGGAAGTCATCAAGGTTGAAAATGTGCGTCAGGCTGAAATTGACAGAGAAACAATTACTATCAAGGCCGAGGCTGAAAAAGAGAAAGCTCGTGTTAATGCTGAGGCAAAGGTAGTTGTGGCAAACGAAGAGAAGAAGGCTGCAGAGTTCAGAGCAGAAGCTGACTTTATCGTTAAGACAAAGGAGGCTGAGGCAAATCTCGTTGCAGATAAGAAGTCTGCAGAAGGAACAGAGGCTAAGGGTCGTGCCGAGGCTGAAGTTAAGAAGTCTATCGGTCTTGCAGAGGTTGAGCCTCAGATTTCTCTTGCTAAGGAAATCGGTGAGAACGCTGGTTATCAGGAATACCTCGTGCGTATCGAGACTATCAAGGCAGAGCAGGCTGTCGGTGTGGAGCAGGCGAAGAATTTGGGTGGTGCTCAAATCAAGATTATTGCTAACACCGGTTCGAACATTTCTGAGGGCGTAGGCTCGGTGATGGACTTGTTCACAGCTAAGGGCGGTCAGTCTTTGGGTGCAATGGTCGAGGCTTTTGCTGGAACTGAAGCAGGGCAGAAATTGCTTGAAAAAGTGGTTTCATTGAAGGACAAAGCTAGTAAGTAAGCGTAAGTTCTGATTCTTTGTAATTAAGGGAGCCTTTTGGGCTCCCTTTTTTGTTAGAAGATTGGATTTCCTCTTGAGTTAAAATATGACATTAAACCGTGTTTGCACAATTTTTTAAATATTGGGCGATTGAGTTTAATTTCTTCTATCACTTTTTGAGGAGAGCAATCTAGAGAAATATCTGATGAAATAACCTTACCATTTTTTATGGTTTTTATAACAGCACTTGGTAAATCTGATTTGCCAATGCAAGATGATAAATATATGAAACATTCATCATTGTTTTTTAAATTTTGAATGGCTAATTTTCTGGCATAAAGATTTAGGGTTAAATCAGCTTTGCTGGCATCTTTAGTCCAAGGAGAGCCACCACCAATCGGGCAAGCTGTTGAATAAAAATCGCAAGCTAATTTTCTTCCAGTAATACCACAATCTGCGATTGATGAATGGCAAGTGTATGAGCCTGTGCCATTGATGATAATGTTTTGTGGAGTTGAGCCTAAAACATCAATTACAAAAGATGTTAAATCAACTTTTTTTAGCATTGGGATTGCAACAATTGCTGTTTGAATTGAATTGTTTTCATCTATGGTTATTTGGGTTTTTATATCTAAGCCTAAGTTGGTTTCTTTTAGGGCTTTTTGATATAGAGCATCATTTAATTTTTTTGCAAGATATAATTCTTGATTTAGAAAACCATCTGAGTGGTTTGCATAACCTACAAACACACCTTGATCACCCCAGCCATTTTGGTTTACACCTTGAGCAATTTCGCAAGATTGGGCACTAATTAAATTGGTTATTTTTATTTTGTTTATATTAATGGCATTGTCGCCCCAAATATTAGAATATTCTTCATTATAACCAATTTCACGCAAAGCTTTTTTGATGTATTTTTTTAAGTGATTTAATTTGATGTTGCCAGTTATTTCGCCACCTAAAATAATATCATTGTTTTTTACCATTACTTCAACAGCATAACGAACGTATTTGTCTTGTTTTAAGCATTCGTCAAGTAGGGAAGATGATATATAATCGGCAATCTTATCAGGGTGTCCTAAAGACACGTATTCTGCAGTTCTATTCATTATAGTTCTCCATTTTAGTCCGTTAATGTGCCGGACAATTAAGGTTAAATCCACACGAAAAGAATATCTTTTCGGTTTTATTATGTGAGATTTACTTTGATTGTCAATTATTTTCTTTTGGTTAGTTTTTGCTTTTTTTCTTCGGGTAAAACAATACCACAAGATACTACATATTTTAGCGCATCTTCTACACTCATATCTAGCTTGATTACATCTTTTTGAGGTAACATAATTAAAAAGCCAGAAGTTGGGTTAGGTGTGGTTGGAATAAATACACTTAGCATATCTTCATCAGGGCATTTTTCTTTTAATTCACCTTCTAGTGAGCCAGATAAAAAGCCGATGATATGGATGCCTTTTCTTGGGTATTCTACAATAACAGCTTCTTTGAAAGATTGTGATTTTTGAGAAAAAACTGTTTCAAAAAGCTGTTTTAATAAGGAATATATGCTAGATATTAGGGGCATTTTGGATACAATATAATCACCTAAACGAACAAAGAAACCACCAATGAAACCTGTTGTGAACATACCAATTAAAATTAGTATTGCAATTAACATTACAATGCCAATTCCTGGGATGTAATAGATTAAGTTTTCAGATGCAAATTTTGGTGGAATCAGCGAACGTGACCACTTATCCATGAATATAAAAAATTCGTATGCCATGTAAAAGGTAATTAAAACAGGAGCTGTTACTAAGATACCTGTAAATAGATATGTTTTTAGTTTTGAAATAACAAAACCAAAGAAATTATGTGAAGTATTTTTTTTATCTGAGTTTTTCATACGGCCCTCTTTATATCTGTAATCATAAATTGTAGAGTGGTGTTGTTGTTCCAATGATTGAAACGAAGATTACCAACAACATCGTAGCAGTTTTTGCTTTGGCTTAATATTTCTTTACCAATAGATGTATCAGCAACCTTAAAAGCAATGGCTGGGAGTTTTTGTGAGGTTATGGATGTTAATTCACATTTAATGTGTCCGGAGCCAATGATGTATGGTTTATTAAAATAAACATTTCTAATTAGGATTGTTGGTTCTAAATTTCCTGTTCCAAAAGGTTTTAATTGTTCTAATTCTTGGCATAATTTATGGTTTGCACCTGTTAGGTTTATGCATAAATCTATGTTTAAAATTGGGGTTGGAGTGGTGTTTTGGAGGCTTTTTAAGATATATTCGCCAGCGAATTGTTTGAATGCAGGGATTTGTTCTTGAGTTAATGAAAATCCTGCTGCCATGTGGTGACCACCACCTTTGGTTATAACGCCTTTTTCTTTGGCAGAAATGATTAGCGCGCCAAGGTCTACTTCTGGAATTGAACGAGCTGAACCTTTAACCTCGTCTTCTTCGATGCTCATAACGAAAGAGGGTAGATTGTAGCGTTCTTTTAGTTTGCCGGCAACGATACCAATAACGCCTTGGTGCCAATTTGTATTATGAACAAATGCCATAGGATAGTTTTGAGGTGAGCCTTCTAACATTTCAATGGCTTGCTCTAAAACAAAGCACTCTATGTCTTTTCTTTCTTGGTTGTAGGTGTTCATGCTTTCAACTAACTCTTTGGCCTCAAAAGGATTGGTTGAACAGAGTAATTTGCTACTAATTGATGCACGACCAACACGTCCGCAAGCATTAATGCGTGGGCCTAGTACAAAGCCTAAGTGGTATGCATCTGGCTTTTCGTTTATATTGGCACTATCAATTAGGGTTTTTAGCCCTATATTTTGGCGATTTGCCATTATTTTTAAGCCTTGAGTTACATATGCACGGTTTAGACCAATAAGAGTTACAACGTCGCAGACTGTACCGAGAGCAACCAGATCTAACCATTGCATTAGATTGGGTTCTTTAAGGGTATCATTATAGAAATTTTGTTCTCTTAAAACTCGGTTTGTCGCAACAACACTTAAAAAAACTACACCAACAGCTGCTAGATGTCCTAAGTCGGGGCGTTCATCTGTTTGGTCTAAGCGTTTGGGATTTACAACAGCGTGAACTTTGGGGAGTTTGGTTTCTGCTTCGTGGTGATCAATTACAATGATGTCAAATTCTTGATTGTGGGCTTCTAATATTTCAAAAGCAGATGTTCCACAGTCAACAGTAATAACTAAAGTTGCGCCGAAATTTTTAAATTCTTCAAATGCAAGATGGCTTGGTCCATAACCTTCTTCTCGTTCTGGGATGTGAACAATGGTTTCGGCCCCTAAATAGGTTAAAAATAAGCGCATAACAGAGGTTGAAGTTGCACCATCTGCATCATAGTCGCCAATTATACCGATTTTTTCATTGTTTATGATTGCTTGGGCAATCCTTTGAGAGGCTTTATCCATATCTTTTAAAATGCTAGGGTTGGGCATAAGGGTAGATATTTTGGGATTAAGGAAATTTTCTACATCTTGATAAGGGATGTTTCTTTGTGATAATATGGTTGCAAGATGAGTGGATATGCCGGTTTTTTGGCATAAGATTTCTACTTGCCTTTCATTTGTGGGCAATACATTCCAGATGTTTCCCCCGATAGATAAATCGGTATTGTTTTGTTTACTCATTTGTTTATACCTTTCTTAATGTAGGAGCATATATGATTTGCTTTGCATTAACAAGGTTTTTTATGTTTTTTTTAATAAGGTTGTTGATAGTATCGATTTATCCACTGTTTAGCGAGGTTTTGTCCGTTGCTTGTGAGGGTTAAAATTATAGTGTCATTATCCATATATAGACTTTGGTTGTTAGGGAAAGGCTGAGCAAAATGACGAATGTATTGAGCTTTGGCTGTGTTGATATTTATGGCAAAAGGAGGGATTGTGCTCCAATATACATCAAAATCTTTGCCAAAGACATCTGTTGGGTAATATAATTTATAGTTTTTGGTGGGTAGATGCCAAGGGATATAAGGCGCTGTGATGAAATATGAATCAAGTGTTTCATGAGCTAATGGGGTATGAAAACGACCTCTGAAATTTAATACACCACCTTGTAGGAATGTGTATTTTTTATTGATGTCAAATTTTGGGTGATTTTCAATACGTTTAATTATGCGATCTGATAAATTTGCTTCTGCTAAAAAGCCTTGTTTCCAGATTTTTTGAGCATATGAGATGGTTTGGAAATTTAATATGATGATAAAAAATATGGAGGCATATGCTAGATTTTTGATTAATTTGTTTGATAAATGAAGAATCGTTGATGAAAAATATAGATATATATAAATTATTCCAAAAAATTCTACTCTAGGTTCGTATAAAACAAAAGCAGTGTTTGTGGCTATAAATGTGGTTAAAATAGAAGAAAATAACAAGCCAAATAAACATAAAATAAAAAGGGAGATATGGATGAATTTTTTTGGTGTTTTGATAAATAATTCAATGATACCTATTAGGCTGATACATAAAAAGATATATTTGTATATGTATGAAATAAATGTTTTTGATACTAGGAATTGCTCTATGCTTACTTTGATAGAAAATATAAGTTTTTGAGAGAGGTCTTCTAATTTAAGTGATGCAGTGTTGTATGTGTCTTGCATTAAATTATATTTTTTTAAGAAATAGAGGGTGATGAAAAAAAATGTTAATGCAAATATAATGGATATTGCAAATGGAATGTATTTTTTGATGAGGGATTTTAGTGTTAGGTGTTTTATGCATATATCGTTTAATAAAAGTGAGAATAAGATTATGCCAATCATATTTATAACAGGTGGATAGCCACCTAAAGAAAGGTAAAATATTATGCTTGATATTAATATTGATATTATGGATTTATATTTTTGTAAAAGATAAAAAGCACTAGCAATAAAAAAAGGCCAAGATAAACAGCTTAGTATTAAAAATGCAAAGTATAACCAAGCAATAGTATATGGGCAGGTGGTTAGGATTAGACCTAATAAAACGATGTTTTTGGTGTTTTGTGGGATATCCCATATTTTGGATAGAATAATAGGTGTTAGGGAGAAAAATAATAAGCCTAAGGATAGGGAAAGAATAGGGATTATTTGACCTAAGGTTAGGGCTGTTGGAAGGATGAATTGGGAAAAACGTCCTTCGAAGTTACCACTAGAAAAAGGTGTTCCAATTTTTATCCATTCCCAGTCATGATTGCCCCAGATAAAAAAGAAAAAGAATGGTAAATAAGCTAATATGCTTAACAAATAAACGGCTAGCCAATTTTTGTTAAAAAAATCAGATATAGAAAATTTATGTGATGTATTAGACGTTGCTTCCATGTTTATTTTAATACCTTGTCTATGATGTAGAGTGGACGGTTTTTAACTTCAATGAAAATGCTAGCAATGTATTCGCCAATGATACCCATAAATAAAATAGTTATACCACTAAAGAAGGTTATTGCAGACATTAAAGATGCCCAACCAACAATGGTGGAATCGTTTATATAAGCTATAAATGTCCATATCATTAAAAAGAAGCTTAATAGTGAAATTAAAGCGCCAGATAGGGTTATTAAATGTAGTGGAACTGCAGAAAAACTAGATATTCCTTTTAGGGCAAATAATATCATTTTTTTAAGAGGATATTTGGTTGTACCTGCAGTTCTTTCTAGTCTATCATAATATACATTTGTTGATTTGTAGCCAACAAGTGGAACAACGGCTCTTAAGAATAAGTTTTTTTCTTTAAAGGTGGACATTGTTTCAACAGCACGACTGCTTAATAATCTAAAGTCGGCATGATTTGCAACAAGTTCTACCCCTAGAATTTTCATTATTTTATAAAACAATAGAGCAGAATTGCGTTTGAAAAATGTATCGGTTGTTCTTTTTTTTCTAACGCCATATACAATTTCATAGCCGTTGTAATATTCTTTAATCATATTTTTTATAACAGATGGATCATCTTGGAGATCAGCATCTAAAGTGATGTAGATATCAGCTTTGGTGTTATATAAGCCAGCTAAGAGAGCTTCTTGGTGACCAAAGTTTCTGGATAAACAAATACCTGTAATGTGTGGGTGTTTTTTGTGAGCGTTTTCAATTATTTCCCAAGTTTTATCTTTTGAGCCGTCATTAACTAAGACAATGCGAGAATCTGAGGAGATAAGATTTTGTTTGATGAGGGAAGCTAAAATTTTGTTTAATTTAGTGATGCTACTATTTAAAATCTCTTCTTCATTATAACAAGGAATGATTAGGGCTAATTGAGCAGTTTTTTGCATATTTCACCACGCATAAAATAAAGGTTAATAAATATAAGTTTGTATGTAACATAAAATATGTAAAAATTCTATTATTTTAATTGGGTTGAGGATAAAGTTTGTTGTATTTGGTTTATGAATTCATTTAGTTCGTTTTGGCGATAGATTACGACTATTATTTTATCATCTATGTAGATTGAATTTTGGTGTGGCCAAGGTCTGGCTTTATCTTTCATAAATGTATATAATTGAGGGGTTATATCTGAGATGTATATTTCGTTTTTATTGTCGACATAATTAAATGGAGAATAGAATTCTATGAGATTTTTTCCTTGCCACATTGCAAGATATGGGTGGGAATAGAGGAACACATCATTAAAATCAAATGTTGAATTGTAGTATGCTGGGCGTAGGGCAATATCACCTACTTGATAGTAACGGTATTGCTTGTGTGGATTGAAGTTTTCATGGTTTTCAATACGCTCTACAACTCGGTCTAAAATTTGGTATTCTGCGTCGAATCCTTGCTTCCAAATGGTGAGGGCACGGTAGTCGTTGAGGATGTTAAAAGGGATTAGAATAAATAAGAAAATTATGCCAAGTGAGGGGAAAATTTTTGGGGTTATGCTTAGAGTTAAGTATATGAAAAATAAGTATAAAAAGCCTAAACCATAGAAGTCTATGCGAGCAACATATTGGGTGGGGGCTGTGGCTAAAAAGGTGGTTGTGGAGGTGCTTAAAAGGGTGATAAAAAGTATGAAAAAGGTGATTAATTTGTTTTTTGGGGAAAGGGGGAGAGCAAATAATCCTATAATTGAGGTTAGGCTCATTACAAGCAGGGTTATTTTGTATGGTTTTTCCATATATGGAAGAGAGATGATGAATTGGTTAAAAGATATAAAGATTATTGAAAGTAATTTTTGTGGTATTTCTTTTAAGTTTAGGATTTGTAGATTATATACACTATCTGATTTTATAAACAAGAATGTTGTTTTAAAACAGATGATGGCAATTATGATGCAAAGGATAGTGTAGATGTGTTGAGAAAAAATTTCTTTTAGTGATTTTTTTTCTAGGGCGTATGAGATTAAAATTTTTGCAGATAAACAAACAAAAATTGTGTTTATAACTGGTGGGTAGCCACCTAAAGGGAGATAGAAGCAAAGGGTGGAGAGTATTATAAAAAGAGTTTTGGATTTTTGTTTGTAGATAAAAGATGAGAGATGAAGTCCTAGGATGGCAAGTAATACCCATAACATACAACTAATGGTTATGAAGGTGAAGTATAGCCAAGAAAGGGTATAGGGAAGAGTGGCAAAAAATGAGATAAATAAAGTATAATATAATTTGTTTTTTTTAAGGTTCCAATATCTGGCTAAAACCCAAAGACCTAGAGTTAAAAAAGCAAAGCCAATTAGATTATTTAAGATGGGGAGAATTTGTCCGTTGGTTAATAATCTATATGGGATGAATTGGGTAAATCTTCCTTCAAATAAACCAGAGGATAAAAGTAGTTCTTCTTTGATGAAGGTTACATCGTGGTTTCCCCAGATGAGGTTTAGGGTGTGATATAAAAAAGCAAAGTTTATGATAATGAAGCTATAAATGATAGATTTTATATCATTTTTATCAAAATTTAGGTTATATTTTTTTAACTTGTTTATCATTTGGGTAAGCTTTCTGTGAGTTTTTTAAATTGATCGGACATCATATTTTTTTCGGTTCTGGCTGTTGAGATGATAATATGTTTGTTATCAACGTATGTTGAATATGGAGAAGGCCAGAGGTTGTTTTCGTATATGATGAAATTGGCTAATGGTGGAGTTACGTTATCTGGATTTATGGACTGTCCTTGTAAGATGAAGCTAAAAGGAAGATAGAAATTATGAAATTCATTTGCTATCCAGTAACGCATGTAAGATGTTTTTAGGGTATAAAAACCAAATTTTTCGTATTTGCTTGGGGTGTAGAATTTGGGGCGAAGAGTTATTTCTCCTAGTTGAACGAAGGTATAAAGATTTTGAGGGATATAATTTTCATCAGATTGTATGCGATTTATCATGCGTTCCATTAAATTGGTTTCGGATTTAAAACCAAAAATTTGAATTTTTGAATAATGAAGATTTGAGTTGATGTTGATTATTAATAAGAAAGCACAAACAATAGAACATAAGTTTTTATTAAATCTATAAGATGAGCTTGCAAGAGATGTGAGAGCAAACATTAAAAAGGTTGGAACAGAAAAGAAGTCTGTTCTTATAGCAAATGAAATTGGGTCACGTTCTGCAAAATAATTAGTATGATTTTCATTGATTAATAGGGCTGAAAATTTTAATCCGATAAATAGTGCTAATATTAGAGAAAAACGAATAAAATAATCGCTTTTTGATGTGTATGAGGCAAAGTATGAGATTATGTAATATATGATTATAAAAAAGGTTATTAATTTGAATGTTAAACTAAAAAATGGTTGGGGTTGGATTAGGCTTATGATGGAGTTTTTTAGCACATAAGGGATATTTTTAAATACTTCAATAATTGATAATGTGGCGTTGTTGTATGAATTTATCATTATATTATTTTTTAGCATATATTGGTAGGCAATGTATAAAAATGTGAAAGAAATTAAAAAGCTTATGATAAAAGGAGTTAAGTTTTTAATGAGTTTTGTATAGGTTTGTTTTTGAGAATTTAATTTGATGGCATAAAGGATGGTAGATGTAATAAATAAGTTTGCACAAGCAGGGTAGCCACTAATGCTTAATGTTAAAAATAGAGTTGATAAAAAGGTGTAAAATCCAAAGTGTGCGGTGGTGGCTTTTTGGGCGCAAATTAGAGATATTGCGATAGTTAATGTCCAGATTAGTTGGCTTAAGATTATGAAATGAAAATAGGTTATTTCATTGATGAATGGCAGGGTTGCTATTGTGCAAATTATTAAGGTGTATTTGCTTTGGGAGGGGGGGAATTCAAAGAAGTATTTGCTTAAGATTATTAAAGCGATGGTATATGCAAAAAAGCCTATTGCAAAGTTTAGTATGGGGAGAAGTTTTCCACCTAAAAGTAAGACTAAAAATATGTATTGTGTCATACGGCCTTCGATTAAACCACTGCCTAGGTGTGAGTGGTTTAGCATTGGCATCCAATCGTGATTTCCCCATATGAAATTAAAAAATAGGGGGGCAAAACTTAGGCATAATAAACTAAACGCCAAAATTAGGGTTTTGGGGGTATAATTTTTTATGTTAAAAATGTCTTTTATACTAGTCATAATGTCTTTTTTTGTTTAAACTATATATAATTTAGGGATAAAACGCTAATATTAAGTAAATATTTGTTGGAATGGGTATGAAATATTATAAATATTTGTTTTTAATGTTGTCTATATTGGGAGCTTTGTTTGCAAAAGATTTGAAGGCTCAAGAGCTTTGTGTTAAGGGCAAAGTTTGTTATGAGGTTAGGGTGGCTAAAACGAATAAGGAAAAAGCAAAAGGTTTGATGTTTGTAAAGCAAATGGATAAAAATAAAGCAATGATGTTTGATTTTAGCAAACAAGATACTAGATATGTGGCATTGTGGATGAAAAATACGTATATACCTCTTGATATGATATTTATTGATTGTGCTGGGAAAATTGTTGATGTGAAAGAGAATGCAACACCTCTATCATTGGAAAGTATTAGAAGTTTTAAGAAGTATTGTTATATTTTAGAAGTTAATGGTGGAGAGTTTGAGGTTCGTGGTTTAGAGATTGGCGATAAGTTTGATATGAATTAAAGTTCGTTTTCTTCAATTTCTTTTATTAGTTCATATAAATTTACATTAAGGACTGTGGCTATTTGTTTTAATGTATATAGGGTTGGGTGGCGTTCATGGTTTTCAATATAGCTAAGAGCTGCTTCTGATACACCACATAGTTTTGAAATTTTGTAACGGCTAAGACCTTGTTTTTGGCGTTCTTTGATTAGAACGTCAACAACCTTATTACTAAAATCTTGTGCTTCTCGTATGTTCATAATGGCTATATTATTTTATATTGACAAATGTTATTACTTAACTATAGTTAAGCTTAATAATTTTATGTATTAAGCGAGGACTATCTAAATGAAATATAGCTTTTTAAGATTTTATAAAGGTGTGCGTAAAGTTTTTTTAGGCTCATCAGATGTGTTGTTGTGGGATGAGCGTTTTGAATTAGATGAAGTGTTTTTTAATAGAAGAGTTAAGTTTCGTAAATTGTATGAATACGAAGTTTCAAAGATGAAATTAAAAGATATTAAAAGAGAATGGATGGGAGAAATTTTGAGTTTGGAAGATGTTTCTCCTTTTAAGTTTTTACAAGGTGATGTAAAAGATTATGAAGAATATTGTGATGTTCACCAAAATAAAATGGGGCATGATGTTAGTATTGTTAAATTTAAGGAATTGATTAAAAATATTGAAGAAAATGGTTTTGATAGTAAAAAAATAGTTGTAGTTGGATATAATGGCGAGATTGTAGATGGGCAACATAGGTGTTGTTATTTATTATATAAATATGGTAGGGAGTATGAGATAGATGTATTAAAGGTGAAGTTAGGTAAGCGCAGACTTTGGGGAAAGATTATGCATACGATTTTTAGGTTGTTTAATAAGGGATTTAAGGCAAAATAAAAAAAGGGGCGAGAGCCCCTTTTAAGTTTAGTCTTTATGACGGAAAGTGATACGACCTTTGGTTAAATCATATGGGGTCATTTCAATATCTACTTTGTCACCAACCATAACGCGAATGCGAAATTTACGCATTTTACCAGCAGTGTGTGCTAAAATCTCAACGCCGTTTTCAAGACGTACTCTAAACATAGCGTTTGGTAGCTTCTCTATTACATCGCCAGTGAATTCTAGTAATTCTTCTTTGCTCATGAAAGTTTCCTTTTAAGTTCTTTTTTTTGCTATATATACTGCAAAATATTATTTTACAAGCATTTTTTGCTTTTTTTGTCGTGGAATCGTAATTGTGAAGGTTGAGCCATGGTTTAGAATGCTTGAAACATCTATGTTTGCATCAAATTTTGTGAGCAAATCTTTTACGATTGCAAGACCTAACCCTGTTCCTTTGGTGTTTTTATTTGGGGAGGTGGTGTAAAATGGTTCAAAAATATGCATTAAAGATGTTTCATCAATACCACAGCCGTTATCTTTTATGGAAATTAAAAGTTCTTCTTTGTTGGTGTTGGTTTTAATTTCAATGGTGCCGGCAGTTGGGGTGGCATTTATGGCATTTTGAAGGAGGTTTAAAATAACCATTTTGAAGTCTGTTTCGTTGCCTGTTATTGTTTCTTTGGTGTTGGAATAGTTTTTGATGATGTTTATTCCTTTGCTTTTAATTTCATAATCAAGGAGCGATAACATATCGTTGATGGAAGTGGAGATGGATATGTTTTCATTGTTACTATCGTTGGTGCTAGAAAGCTTTAATAAGCGTTCTGGAACTTTGATACATTCTTTGATTTGATTGGAAATTAAAGAGAGGTAACGTTTTGTTTCGGATGTGTCATCATCTGATTTGTAATATTTTTCAAGTAGGCCATCTAAGATTAGGTTTATTGCGCCAAGATTGTTTTTGATTTCGTGGGCTAAAGAGGAGGTTAAAAAGCCAAGAGATGAAATTTTTTGTTGGTGAGAATAGGTGATTCTTTCACTTAAGTCACGAATTGATTCAATGATTGAGTAGTTATTATTAAAGTTAATGCGTGCGCTACTTATAGAAAGAGGTTTGTTGTTTATGGTATGAATTAGTTTTATGTTTGAGGCTTTTTTGCGTAGTTCAACAAGTGGGCAAATTTTAGTATTTGTGTTGCAGGGAGCAGTGGCATTTTTATCGTATGCTTGATAACAGGTTGTTGAAGCGCATAATATTTTCTTTTTGGTGTATTCTTTATATGCTTTATTGGAAAGGATGATGTTGAAGTCTTCGTCTATAACACGAATGGCATCGGGGATGGCATCGATTAAGTTTTGTAGGAAGATTTCTTTTTCTTTGATGGCTGAGATGTTATGTTCAATGTTATCTAACATGAAATTAAAGGTTTTCATCAAAGTGTTAAATTCATCGGGGAATCTGGTTTTTTTTAGATTAAATCGTTTGTTAAAATTGCCGTTTGCAATTTCAATAGATAAATCGGAGAGTTTATCAATAGGGGTTATTACCCAATATCTTAATAGTAACCACAAAATGATTAAGGAGAGGATTGTTAATGTTGCACCGATACTGATTATGCGAAGACTTTCGGTTAGAGTTGAATAGTTTTGATCGTATGTTTTGGTTAGTTCTTCGTGTAGTTTGCGTTCTCTTGAAAGTTCTTCTTGTTTTTTGTTGATTGAGGTTGTTTTTGAGGTGGGCTGGTATTGGCTTAGTTGTTTACTTAAGGCGATGTTTTCATTTAAAAGGTTAATTACATATTGGTTTCTGGTGATGATATCTGAGTGGGTTCTTTTGATTTGTTTTCCAACAATTATATCAAATAAAAATAAAAAGATGGTGGCACAAAATAGCATTGAGGCTATGATTGTGAAAAAGAATTTTTTATTTAGGCTAAGAAACATGATTGTATCCTTTTAAATCTATTGTTGAGATTGAAGGTATGGGTTGTAATCTAACTCTTCTTCTAGAGTTGAAAAAATGTAGGTGCCTTGTTCACGAGAAAGCATTTTTTTTAGGTATGTAGCAAAATTTGGGTTGTTTAGTAAGTCTTTGGTTAGGCAGGCTCTTGTGTATTCGTGTCCTGGATATATTATGGTTTGTTTAGGTAAGGTTTTTATGTTTGCTAAAGATGAATACATTTGTGAGGGGGTGCCTTCAAATAAGCCACCAACGCATAGGTTAAACAAGACATCACCGGTAAATAAGGCGTTTTCTTCTTTTATGTAATATATCATATGTCCGAGGGTGTGCCCTGGAGAATGGATAGGGGTTATTTGAATATCATTTATGGTGATGGGGGTGTTATTTTTTGCTTTGATATCTGCTAAAGGAACTTTATCGAACTCATCTGCAGGTGCTATTATTTGTAAATTGTATTTTTCTTTTAAGACGGAGTTACCTTCAACATGATCAAAGTGGTGATGAGTGCTGAGTATGTGTGAAGGTTTTAGATTTAGTTCGTTTAATTTGTTTAATATGGGGTTTGCTTCGGCTGCATCTATTACTATGGTGGTTGAGGTGATAGGGGAATGGAGGATATATGCGTAGTTTTTCATATTTTTTTCGTCGCATAATACGGGGATTATATTTAATGACATTTTTATTCTCCTATTTTTAGGTGTCCTAAGTCTAAACTATATAAATCATAGAAAGCTGTTGTATAGGTTAAGATACCGGCAAAGTTTGGTAGGTGTGAAGAGTTGGCTAATGTGTAGGCCATGCTTTCGCCAAGAAGAGGATCTTTGGTAGAGGCTTTGGCTTCACGGGCAAACCATACGGGTTGGTAATTGATATCGGAATTAAATTTTAAGGCGAAACTACGCATGCTATCTATTAGGCTATTAAATATTCTAAAGCGATAGCCGTCGTTGGCGTTTTCTAGGGGTTCGAGACCTTCATTGGTGAACCATACTTTTTCTTTATATAAAGAATTTGCTTTTAAGGCTACGCGAGAGAAACCCCAATTACTTTCCATGGCGGCGGCGGCTATGAATATTGATGGGGGGATAATGTTTATGCGTGATTTTAGGTTGGAAATTTGTTTTTTGTATCTATCTAATTTTTCGTCTCTTGTGAAAAAATCGTATTTTTTTGCAAGCTCATCTAAGCGTTTGGCTTCAAATTCGTTTAGAGTTTGGTTTTTATTAAATGATTTTTCTATTTGCAAGAGTTGGTTGCGTTCGTTTTGAAGCTCTTGATTTATTTTTAGAGCAAGAGGTGTTAGAATTCGGATAAATAATTCGTTACGATATTTTTGTGATTTTATATCACCGAAATCTGAAGGTAGAGTTTTTAGAAAAATTGCTGGATAAGCGTTATCATCTAGAGCGTGGAAACGTTGGTATTTGTGTTTTTTATAAAGTTCTTCAAGCTCTTGAACTGTTGCGTTTTCTACATAAGTTATGCCATTGAAAGTTGTGATGTTTATTTTAGCGTGAGCTGAAATAATAAAACTAAAAAATATTAAAAGCACTAATGTTAAGCGTTTTATCATGCAAGTTTTACCTCTTTTATGTGTGGAAGGTAGCGTGTTATGTTTTTTTCTACGTGTTCTTTTAGGGTGCGCATAGCATATGGGCAACCATGGCATTTGCCAAGAAAACGAACAGTTATGGTGTTGTCATTTATTGAGGTTAGTTCGATGTTGCCTCCGTCTCTTTGTAAGTGGGGGGCGATGATTAAACTCAATATTAGGTTTATTTTGTTATTTAAATTGCTTAAAGGTGCAATATGAGGGGTTCTTATATTATCAAAATCATCAAATTCTGCAAGGGTTATGGCTTTTAGGGGCTCTAAGTCTTGAGGAGAGTTTGCTAAAATATATATAAAATCTGATGTTAGAAGAAAATCTTTAACAAGAGATGTTTCAATTATATTTTTTAGAGGAAGTGGGAGGTTTTCTTTGTCTGAACTATAAAAAGTTCCATGAAAAGAAAATGGATTGGAAAAATATAATATACAGCTACTTGGGCTTAAAGATTTGTGTTCTATTATCATTTAATAAGTTCCCTTGTTTTTAGCTCAATATTGTAAGAGACGCTTTTTAATTTATTTTGAGCTTGTGATAAGAAATATGCTAAATAAATTAAGTGATTAGCTAAATAAACATCTTCAGGGGATGCGTTTTTTATGGATATTGGATTGAAATTTATAGCAGTTTCTAAGTTTTTTAAGATGGTTGTTATATCATCATAGAGTTCTGCTTCAACAATTTGATCTTGGTAGTCTTTAGTTAGACCTTTGATTGTGTAATAAATTACGTATGCGTTTCCTTGGGTGTAGTAGAAAACATCGTCTGTTCTATGATTTATTAAATCGGTTGAGTGTTCACGGATATGTTTATCTAGTTTTTGGATGTTGTTATCTAGTAAACTATCCAGACTATTTAAAAAGTATTTTAGTTCTTTGATGTCTAGTGGGTAGAGGGCGCTTTGTTTGGTTGAAAATGAGTTTAATAAAGCGAGGGCTTTGCGATATTGTTTGGCAGAGCCAGGAGCAATGGTGTCGTCATTTGTTTTGGAAAATAACCAAATGTTTGGAGCGTAATTTAATAATTCACCAGCTTTTTTTAATTCACTATCAATATAGTATGCAGACATTTTTTTTACTAAATGTTTTATGGCATCTTTGGTTCCGATTTGGAAATTTGGTAAATTATCTAAAAAATATGCAGGGAAGATGATTGGAAGAGCTGGTGTCCATTGAGTATCATCAACTTGAGTTTTTAGAGTATAAATTAAGGCATTAGTTGTGTATCTGGTGTTATTTGGGGCGCTTAATTTATATTCTAAATTTGTGTTTATTTTTGAACTGATTATAATTCCTAGGCCGTAGTATATAAAAATTATGCTAAAAACAGCTATAAAGCCAAATTTTCTTTTTTTGAAAATGTTGGTAACCAAAGAGAACAGTTTGTTGTTTTTGGGGGCTTTGTTTTTATTTTTGAAAGATTTTTTTATGAAATCTTTTGAGTATGTGCAAACATAAACACTTTTACCTAATAAGCGTTTTAGCAAGATTTTTAATTTGTTTAATAGGTTTTTTAGCATCTATTTTTTCTCCGTTTGATAAAAGTATTTATAATTTGTGTTATATCTAAGACTTTTGTTATTTTAGCTGAAATCAAAAAAGTTGCAAGTCCTATTATGCCAATTAGAGATAATTTAATAATTAAGGCAACAATAGATGTTGATGGGATGTATATATTTATGATAAGGTTTGTTATATATAGGGTGATTGCTAAAATAAGAGTACATAAAAAGATGTTTTTTATGGTTGATTTTAGTTCTGTTGAAATACTCCAAAAACCTAGTTTTTTTAAGCCATGAATGTATTGGTATAAAGAGACAAAAGCAGATAATGATGTGGCTATTGCAATACCAATATGACCAAATGGTTTCATTAAAATTAGGTTTAATCCAAGGTTTGTTAAAAACACTACAAAACTATATTTAACGGGGGTTTTTGTATCGCCTCTTGCAAAAAAGTTTGGCATTAAGGCTTTTACCATTACATAACATGGTAGACCAACTGCATAAGCTTTAAGTGCAAGGGAGGTGGCTGTTGTGTCTGATGAATTAAATTTACCATGCTCAAAAAGTAATTGGATAAGAGAATCTGAAAGGCATATAAATATTACTGTTGCAGGTAATGACATTAAAAGACCATAAATTACGGCTTTGTCTTGAGTTTGTGAGGCTTCTTGTAGTTCGCCAGCTTTTAGTTTTTTGGATAAAAGAGGGAGTAAGGCAACACTTATGGCTGCACCTATAACACCAAGGGGGAGTTGTTGTAATCTATTGGCGTAATATAACCATGATACGGCACCACTTGAAACTAAAGATACTAAAATTGTATCTACGACCATGTTTATTTGATAAATTCCTGCACCAACAATTCCTGGGGCTATGCGCTTAAATAGGGTACGAATTTCTGGGTCTTTGGTGATGCTTATGAGTGATAATTTGGGGGTGATTTTTACATCTTCTTTGTTTAAGAAGTATTTTAACCAGATGATTTCAATTAAACCTGAGATTGTGATACCCCAAGAAAGACCATAAACTGGCATATCTAAAAACATAATAGATAAAATACCAGAGGTTATGATGCCTAAGTTTAGAATGATTGGGGTGGCAGCAGGGGCTGCAAATTTATCTAATGAGTTTAGAATTCCTGCTTGGAAAGATACTATTGAGATAAATAATAAAAAAGGGAATGTTATGCGACAAAGCTCAGTTGTTAGGAGCATTTTTGATGCATCGGAAGCAAAGCCGGGGGCTAAGAATCTGACAACGTAGGGCATGCCTAGTTCGAATATAATAACGAAAACAAGCAAAATACAGCAAAGTAATGATATGGCACGAGAGGCGAATTCTATGGATTTTTGTTTGCCCGAGCTTACTAATTGTGATGAAAAAAGAGGAACAAATGCAGAGCTAAAAGCACCTTCGGCGAATAAGCTTCTAAATAGGTTGGGGAGCTTAAATGATACTAAAAAGGCATCAGAAACGTTGCCTGCGCCTAGGAAGTTGGCAATTAGCATATCTCTTAAAAAGCCGGTTACTCGACTTACCATTGTAAATCCACCAAAAGTGGCTATTGATTTTATAAATGACATTATTTGTTCCTATAAAAAATTAGTTTTTTTGTATGATATGTTTAAATCTGTTAATAAAGGGCAAATAAATTTTATTTTATTATAAAAAAAATATACTTTGTTATTATTCTAAAGTAAAAGAGAGGAACCATGGGAAAAGTTTTGAAAATAAATGATGATAGTGTTGATGTATCTATTATTGTTTCTATGTACAATGAAGAAGAAAGCTTAGGGTTGTTTTTTGAGAAAATTAATGAGGTTATAAATAATAATCTTAAGTATTCGTTTGAAATTATTTGTATTGATGATGGTTCTATTGATGGAACATATGAAAAATTATGTGAATTTGCAAAAAAAGATACAAAAGTAAAAATTATAAAATTTTCTCGTAATTTTGGTAAAGAATATGGAATGATGGCAGGATTTAAGTATTGTAATGGTAAGTGCGCTATTCCAATAGATGTTGATTTGCAAGATCCTCCACATCTTATTTCTGAATTTATTGAAAAATGGAATGAGGGATATGATATGGTGTATGGAATTCGTATTGATAGAAAGAGCGATACACTATTAAAAAGACTTACTGCTAAGATGTTTTATAAGATCTATAACCTTTTAACAAAATCGCCAATTCCTTATAATGCAGGTGATTATAGACTGATTGATAGAAAAGTTATAAATGCGATTTTAAGCTTGAATGAAAAAAATATATTTATGAAAGGTATTTTTGGCTGGACGGGCTTTAAGTCTGTTGGAATAAAATATATTAGGGAAAAACGAAGTGCTGGTGTTAGTAAATGGAATTATTGGAAGTTATGGAACTTTGCGCTTGATGGAATAACCGCTTCTACAACATTTCCTTTAAGAGTTTGGACATATTTGGGGGGATTGCTTTCTTTAAGTGGAATGTTTTATGCATTTTACATTATTTTAAGGACAATAATTAAAGGAATTGATGTTCCGGGATATGCATCTTTGTTGGTGTTTATTTTGTTGCTTGGAGGAATCCAGATGGTTATTCTTGGAATTATTGGGGAATACGTTGGAAGAATCTTTTTGGAAGTAAAAAATAGACCTATTTATATTGTTGAAAATAAGGTAAATTTTAGAGATGAAGAGTAAGCTTTTATCTAAAAAAATGTTAATTACACTAGCGTTTGGTTTGGCTAGTGGTTTGCCTTTGGCGTTGGTTTTTGGTACGCTTTCTTTATGGCTTAAGGATTATGGGGTGGCCTATAGAACAATAGGGGCTTTTTCTTTGATTAGGTTGCCGTATTCTTTTAAGTGGGTTTGGGCGCCAGTGGTTGAGAAGTTTAATTTGCCGTTTATTCATAAAATTGGAAAGAGAAAAAGTTGGGCAATTTTTGCACTAGTTGGGTTGATGTGTTCGATTATGGGAATATCGTTTTTTGAGCCAAGTAGTGGTTTGATGTATATGGCAATTTTTGCGATTATGATTAGCTTGTTTTCTGCAACATTGGATATTGTTTTAGATGCCTTTAGGGTGGAAATTTTTGATGAAAATACAAGAGATGAAGTAAATGGGGCTAGTGTTTATGTTTTGGGATATCGTTTGGGATTGGTGATTTCTAGCGCTGGAGCGATTGGGCTTGCATCGGTTTTATCTTGGGGAAGTGTTTATTTTTTAATTTCATTGATTTTGATTTTGGGAATTATTGCAGTTTGTGTGGCTGATGAGCCTAAAATTGAGGTTAAAGAAATGGGAGGAAATGTTTTTAAGAGTGCTGTTGTTGAACCATTTAGTAAATTTGTGAAAAAGCAATATTGGTTGAGTGCATTATTATTGGTGTTTTTTTATAGGTTAAGTGATTCATATTTTGGACCATTGGCGTATCCTTTTTATGATGATTTGGGTTTTAGTAAAATTGAGATTGCGTATGTTTCAAAGTTGTATGGAATGATTGCTACGATTATTGGTGGAATTTTAGGTGGGATTATAATTAACAAAATAAATATACTAAGAGGATTGGTGGTTTTGGCTGTTTTGCAGGGGCTTACTAATCTGTTATATATTGGGTTATATTATATTGGGCATGATGTTTTTAGTTTGATTGTGGCGGTATCTTTGGAAAATTTGGTTTCTGGTATGGCTACAACAGCAATAATTGCGTTTATGTCGGTGTTATGTGATAGAGGGCAAACTGCAACACAATATGCTTTATTATCGTCTTTAATGGGGTTGGCTAGAGATATTTTTGCTTCTAGTTCTGGGCGAGTTTTGGAATTAACATCTTGGCCTTGTTTTTTTGTGGTTAGTGCGTTGCTTGCCTTGCCGGCGATTGCTGTTAGTTGTTATTTGTATAAAAAGAAGCCTGATTATGCATTAAAAACTTGATTGTTTGCAAAAAATAGAGTAGAATTCATCTAGTTATGTTTTGAAAGAGTTTACATGGTTGATGATTTAGATAAACACAACATTGAAAAAGAAGATGAAGAGTTTAGCTTTTCACCAGTGGTTAGTGGCGATGATGATGATGATACTGGTGGGCCTAAACATGGTTCGTCTGTTCGTTTGGAAAAATTAAGAAGCTACTATAAAGAGCTGGGTGATGTTCGTGTGGCCATGGAAGAAGACCTTAAGGCAACTCTTAAGGGTGAGGTTGTTGAAGGTGAGATTGAGGCAAAGCTTTATGAATTTAGTCACTCTTGGAAAGCTGTTGCTGGTGAATTAGAAAAAATTGATGGATTAAAAGAAAGAAGAAGACAGAATTTATCCGGAGAGTACCATGTGGGGCAAAATCTGATGGGGATGGACTATGAGGGGGTTAGTCTTTCTAATGCAGATTTTTCGGCTGCTAATTTACAAGATGCAAACTTTAAAAATGCTAAGTTAGTTGGTGTTGACTTTAGTGGTGCTGACTTAAGTGGGGCTGACTTAAGTGGTGCTGATTTAACAAATGCTATATTTGCTGGTTCTAAGTTAAAAGGAACTAACTTTACTGGCGCTAGGATGGAAGGCGTTATCTTACGTGACGCTGATATCGAAGATGCTATATTGCTTGATATCATTATGGATGAGTTGGCAATAGAAGAGTTGCAAGCATTAGTTGAGTATTTGGCTATATATTATCCTCATAAGCTTAATTTAAGACGTTTAAATCTGTTTTTGCTTGATTTAAGGCGAATTGATTTGAGGTATGTGAGTTTGCGTGGGGTGGATTTTACTGGAATTGATTTTACTGGAGTTAATATTGCTGAGTTGGATTTGAGCCAGTGTATTATTACACCACAGCAGATTGCTCAAGCGTTGGGTAGAGTGCCTAATGCAGAAGAATTAAAAAAGATTTTGGCGCCAAAAAATAAGAAGAAAGCTAAAGCATTTTATATTGATTTTAGTGAATTTTTGAGTAATGGGCATTTTACTGGTTGGATTGATTTAACTAAAAAGAGTATTAGTACGGATCAATTAGTTAAGTCGTTTTTGAAGTTGAAATCTACGATACTGCAAAAGCCTGAAGATAAAGATGAAGTTATTTTTGAAAAAGCTAAGCAATTTCACGCAGAACGTTTAGCTGAAGAGCAACGGGCGCATAATGCTGAGCAGAGAAAGACTATTGAAGAAAGAAAGCGTAAAATGCTTGAAGAGAAGCAAGCTGGGAAGTTAATCAGTCATAGCGACGAGAAGTATGTACCTATTAAAGTTAATTTAGGTCGTGAAGCATAATAAAGGGGAAAATTTTGGTGTCTAGAGCGACCGGAGTTGGTTGCTCTAAATTCATGTACTATTTTGTACACTAAAATTTAGAGCCCCCTTAAGCTCATCTCTATCCACTCAAAATTTTCCGCCTTTATGTTGGTTGCAAACTAATTAGCCAATGGAAGCCTGTTGGCAAAAATTCATGTACTATTTTGTATGCTCCCCTTATTTGGTGGACATTGACTTCTATCCACTCAAAATTTTCCACCTTTATTGTTTTATTTTAGGGTAAATTTACGGTTTATTCATAATATTTATGGTATGGGAAAGATATGTGAAAATTATCTTTATTAGGGGAAATGTGATGTTAAAGAAGTTAGTTTTTGTAATCTGTGCGTTAGTGATTGGTATAAAAGCTAATGCTAGTGAGGTAAAAAAATTGCCAGAGGTGAATAAAACATCAGAGTTGATGAAAATTAGTGAGATAAAAAAATTGCCAGAGGTGAATAAAACATCAGAGTTGATGAAAATTATTGATGAGAGAGCTAGTGCTAGAGCGTATAGTAATAAAGCTATTAGTGATGAAACATTGAGTGAGATTTTATGGAGTGCGTTTGGGGTTAATAGTCATAATACAAGGACTATTCCAACGGCTATGAATGAGCAAAACTTAAAAGTGTTTGTAGTTTATAATAATTCTATTTGGCAATATGATGGAATGGTAAATATTTTGGTTAAAGTTAGTGAGGAAGATATTATGGATTATATTGCAAAGCAGGATTTTGTAAGAAATGCGCCACTTAATTTGATATATACTGGAAGTGATAAGAATTTTTCTACATTTCATGCTGGGGCTGCAGCGCAGAATGTGTCTTTATATGCAACATCTAAAGGTTTGAAATCTATTGTTAGAGGATATATTAACAAAGATGAATTAAAAGATAAGTTACGTTTGGATAGAGATGAGTTTGTGATTATAAATCAGGTTATTGGATATCCTGAGATTTAATGAAAAATAATGCTTGCAAATATAATAAAATAAATATACAAAAGTGCAAGTTGGACAGATGACCGAGAGGCCGAAGGTGCACGATTGGAAATCGTGTGTACCCCCAAAGGGTACCGTGGGTTCGAATCCCACTCTGTCCGCCAGTTAAAAGCCCTTTATTGAGACGGGCTTTTTTTGTTGTGTGATGATAAAAAATACGTTAGATAATACTAAATTTAACGATTTAATCTGAATTTATTGATTGTATTTTTTTTAGTACTTCTGTTAATAATGTAGAGCTAGTTGTTTGGGTGTATGGTAGATAACAAACAGTTGCGCCTTTTTCTTTTAATTTTAATTCATATTCATTCCATTTATCGGTTCCCTTCCAATCATCACCAACAAATAACACATCATAATGATATTTTTTCCACGCTTCAAATTTGTCAAGATTATCCTGAACAACAACTTCATCTACATATTTAATGGCTTTAACTATTTCCATTCGTTCTGCTAATGTTATAACAGGGCATTTACCTTTGTATTTAACTAATTCATCTGTAGTTATTCCTACTATCAATTTATCACATTTTTGTTTTGCATTTTTTAGTAGATTTAAGTGTCCAATATGAAATAAATCATAAACACCTGCGGTATATCCTATTTTCATTGTAGTTTCTCCAAAATTTTTTTATTGTCCTCTGCTAAAAATTTTTCAATTTCTATTAAAGTGGTTAAATTTAGTTTTGATAATAAAGAGTGTTTGGAATACATATCTGCGGGATAATCAAATATTCCATCTCCAAAACGAGTTTGTAATACTGCATCACAACGATTAGGGCACATAAAATTATAACCTTCAAATTGGATATTTTTAATTGGAAAAATATGTTCATATTGATATACAACTCTATCTGTAGGAATAGTTTCTATTCCTCTAAAAATACTACCTTGCTCAATAGATAGATTGTTATTCATTACAACTTTATTAGAGATATCTTTAATTTCTGAATAATTTTTTGTGTTTGATGGAATTTCATCTGGAAAAACAGGTAATAAATTACTCCAATCAAATTTAACCATAGAACGTGCTTTGGCTTGTTTTTCAATTAATGTATTTTGTTGTTCTTCAGTTTTAACTTTTTCATAGTATGTATCCATAGGAAATATATCGACGCGAATAGGTAAATTTCTATAAAATATTTTTAATACGTCTCCAACATTAAATGTTAGTATTCCATCTGTTTTGCAAAATTTACCATTTCCGAGAATTTTTATTAATTTTTCATAATCATCTCTCATCATGCAAATATCAATGTCATCATCCCAAGGGATAAATCCTTTGTGTCTAACTGCACCAATAAGTGTTCCATAGTGCATCCAATATTGAAGATTATTGTTAATACATATGTTATGTATTAAGTCTAAAAGTTTAGCTGATCCAAGTTGAACTAATCTTAGATTTCCGTATGCGGTTGGGATTTTAGTAATATCGGTTGTTTTTTTTACAAAATTTATCAAATAATCTAGTTGATTACTTATATATTCAATACTATGTTTGTTGATTTTGTTAGTAATATGTTTTTCTCTAAATTTTTTTCGTTTTTCCTTATTAGGAATAAATCCTGTAATTAAACGACAAATAATTGGATGCATAGTCTATCTCCTATAGTTTAATATCTAGTATACATGGAGTATTTAAATGTTTGTTTTTAGAAATGCGCAAACCTAAAAATTGTAATACAAATTGTTTTTTTTGGGGTTTTATTATGATGCGAATAATAAATTTGCGTAATTGTTTTAAAATATATTTACATAGTTCTCTGTAAAAATTTCCATGTATATAATAATTCATGGATTTTTTTTGTTCAGAGGTAAAATATTTAAATGTAAAATTATTATCATTTTTCAAATTATGGAATAAATTTTTTATTTTAAGAAAATATTCGTATTTGTGTTTAAATAAAATATTATTATAAAAAGCATCGTTAGCTAAAAAAGCATGAAAATAGAACTCTTCTTTTAGTGTTTCATGTTTTTTGTATTTAATTAAATGCTCTTTGCATTTTTGGCATTGATCAGCCATAATCATTAGACGAGCATCTCTTCTTAGCGTTGATGATCCCATGCCTTCTTCCATACGATAATGTACAAGAGGCTCTTTAACTATAGTAATTCTTTTAGCTCTGCAAAATGCTTCTACCATAAAAGGAAAATCCTGGTAACTCGCAGAACGGCTTTCAATAACTTGCTGTTGTTTTATAAATTCTGCTTTATAAATAGATGACCATATTGATGCGTGAAAAGCTAAAAGTAAGGGATATTCATCAATTGAAAAAACGTTATCAGGCGCTTCATCTAAATCTTGATAACGGTTTTTCCATACATTATTTTGTTCAGCTTCTGGTAAGAATGAATTATAAATATAAAATTCACCTTTAGTTACATCTGTATTGTTTTCTTTGGCGTTATTATAGAGTTTTTCATACATATCGGGTTCAATCCAATCATCTGATTCAACAATACCAATATATTCACCTTTGGCTAGCTCTATTCCATGATTTACTGCGCGACCGTAACCTCCGTTTGGTTGGTGAACAGCAACAATGCGTGGGTCTTTTTTGGCGTATTCATCAACAATTTCAGGACACTTATCTTTTGATCCGTCATCAACCAAAATAATTTCAATATCTTCAAGGGTTTGTGCTAAAATACTATCTACACATTGGTGTAAATATTTTTCTACTCCATAAATTGGTACGACAACTGATACTTTGGGTTGTTTTATCATTTTATATCCTTCCTTTTACAATATGTGAAGCATTATGTCTACTCCAATTAATATTTTCTTTTATAATCTTTGCAGGATTACCTGCTAAGATTATATTTTCCTGTTTATATTTTTTAGTAACAATACTCCCTACACCTATAATAGAATTATTAGGGATTAAAGCGCTTTTTAATATGGTGCATTTTTCTCCACACCATACATGGTTGCCAATTTCAATATTTGCAAAATTATTAATAACTTCATTCTTATCATTTAGTATTGCATGTCCATCTGTTCTGACTGTTATATTATTGCTAAACATACAATCATTTCCTATTTTACATATTCCATTGTCTTCATTGATATAAATTTTTGTTAAGTCGCATGAGAAATTGTCACCTATAATAATTTTTCTATTATTACAACTCCATTTTAACATAATATTTAGTTCTATTCGGTGAGGAGTTGAGCCTATTTCTATTGAATTATTATCTCCTAATATTTCAAATATGCTATTATGAATTCCTATAAGATGTTCACTTAATTTAATAATATTATTATTTCCATTTATAATAATATTTAAACCTTTTATTTTTTTATTTTTGCCTAGAAGATATTCTTCACCATTTTTAACAATGATTATTTTATTATTTTTACCCTTAATTTTATATCTCTTTTTTAGTATTGATAAATCAATGTATGATAAATAATATTTCTTTCTAAACTCTTTTCTTTTTTGAGAGTTTAGAATAAAAAATGATAAAAATTTTATAATATTTTTATGCACTACATTATATCCTTAAATGTTAAAATTAAGCGGCGAGAGATGGGGTAAAAGTTGAGGTAGATTTTATCTCCTCAAATAGTTCTAGGGCGCGATTTATGGCTTTATCCATATCGTAATATTTATAATCACCTAAACGACCTAAGAAATATACATTTTTTAATTTATCAGCTTCGGCTTTGTAGCGGTTGTATAAAGCTGTTGTTTCTTGGTTTGGTATTGGATAATAACGTTCGTTTTTGCCACGTACAAAGCTTTCAGAATATTCTTTAGCAATTACAGTTTTTTCTGAAAAGTCATTTAGGTAATATTTATATTCATGAATACGGGTAAAATCATAATTGCATGGATAGTTTACACAGGCATTTGATTGGTAATATGGTGTGTCGTGTTCTTCCATTTTGAAATGTACACTTCTGTATGGTAATTCACCAAATTTATAATCAAAAAATTCATCTATTGGACCAGTATAAAATAGGCGTTCGTATTCTTCGTTGAAATCTTCAAACTTGGTGTTTAGACGAACTTCAATGTTTGGATGGTTTAACATTGATTTGATTACTTCTGTATAGCCGTTAGTTGGGATGCCTTGGTATTTGTCTTGGAAATATCTTTCATCACAACTTAAATATACTGGCACACGTGCGGTTACAGCACCATCAACCTCGTTTGGATTTACACCCCATTGTTTGGTTGTGTAATGTAAAAATACTTTTTCGTAGACGTAGTTAGCTAAGAATTTTAAATCTGCATCGTCTTGTTTTTGGAATTCTAAAATTGGTACTTTTTTGTTGTATTCAAAGTTTGTTAAAAGTTTTTCTTCTAAGCGACGAGCTAAAGTTTCTGGAAAAACATCGTATAATGTTCTAAAGTTAAATGGAATGGTGGTTTCAATGCCATCGATTAGAGCAATAACTTTGTGCATATAGGTATTAAAGTTGGTAAAACGGCTAACAAATTTCCATACATTTTCCAAATTTGTGTGGAAAATATGGGAGCCGTATTTGTGAATCATAATGCCATGTTCATCTCTATAGTCATATGAATTGCCTCCTAGGTGGGATTTGGAATCAATTACTACAACTTTTTCATTTAGTTCTTCGGCGATTTTTATGGCTAATGTTGCTCCGGAAAAGCCTGCTCCAACAATTAGATTTTGAATTTTACTCATTTTTTTAATCCTAATGTTATGAATGTTAAAATTTTATTTTTAATTTTTCTTAGTTTATATTTTCTAAATTTTTTAGCATCTTCTTCAATCATAAGTATGGGAAGATGTTTTACTTTTAATTCTTTATGAATTGCTAAAAATACACCCATTAAACGTTCTGATAAAAAACCATAAACACGTTGTTGGTAAGCGTTTCTGGTTAGGACATCGGGTTGGATGTGTTTTTCTACTTCAAATAAAATATCAAACAGCCATTTAGCGTATTCATCAAATATGTGTTTTTTGGTAATTAGCATATTGGCAATGATGGTTTGAGAGTTTTCTTTGAGTTCTTTTATGGCGATTTCATAATCTTGTGGGTATTTTTGTTTTATAATATCTAAAACTAAATCCATATCAGAGCCAAAATGTTCTTTAGCATAAAAATCATATACGGTTGTTTTGGTTGGTTTGGTTTTGTTTGGGACTATGATATCATAATCTTTTAATATGTTTTTTATGTTTTCTTCTGTGATGCCATATGTTGTGGCAAAATTGTTGTCTATTTTGTTTGTTTTGGTTTCGTTATTTGCAAAGTTGAGGAATCGACGATAATGAAATAGGCCAACAATGTCGGCTTTTGAGTTTTTGTATATCCAATAAGTTGCGGTTAATTCACAGAAATGAGGATTTTTGTTTGATATGTTATCAGATGTGTCATCTCCTTGAAAGCCAAGGTCTATGTTTGATAAGGCTTTTCCCACATGAATAGGGTATATGATGTTGCTTTCAACTTGTTGATATGGTTTATGATGACAGGAATATATTTGTATCATAATAAGCCTCCGTTGATTAGCTTTTTATATGTGAAGTATCTTGCTAGGTTATGACCACGCCAAGAAATTAAGCCTTTGTTATTCAAATCTATCAATTGTTGGGTAAACTCTTTAAACATTTGTGATTTGATGGTTTCATCTGATTGTTGGCAACGATGTAGTTGTTGTTTTAATAGATTTGGAATAAGAGTTCTTTTTATGTAGTTTAGTTCTTTTTTATAGTGAGGGTGTTTGTATATATCATATATGTAATTTATTCCGATTGAATAATCTTTTATTTGTTTTGGTGTGCTTTTTTGTCTTGATATCGAATCGTTATTTTGAGCGTAATTATATAGTTTTAATGTAGTTATAATTGTTTTCGGATTTTTTTTAAAAATAGCAAATGTAAATGGATAATCTTCAAAGTGAATGTTGGGAATAAAATCTATAGAATTTAACAATTCCTTTTTATAGAGTTTGGTGCAAACATTAAAATGTATTTTGAATTTGCTTTTGCTATTTTTTTGATAGATTGGTTGGTTTGTTATTTTTGTTTTTATGGTATTTATATTTATATTGTTTATAGGTTGGTTATGTTTGTTAATTTCAAATGTAACAAGGTCTGCATTATGTTGTTGCATAAGAGAGTAGGTTGTTTCTAATAATTGTGGATGCATTGTGTCATCAGAATCTAGAAAATAAATATAATCACCATTGGCTTGATTTTTGCCATTATTTCTGGCTTGGGATAAACCTTGATTTTCTTGATGTATTACTTTGAAGCGAGAATCTAATTTTGCATACTCATCTAAAATTTGACCAGAATTATCAGGGCTTCCATCATCAACACAAATTGCTTCCCACTCGCAAAATGTTTGTGCTAGAACTGAATCTAAACATCTTTTTAAGTATTTCTCAACTTTATAACAAGGTATTATGATGGAGACTTTGGGCATTTGGCTTCCTTAAAACTGTAAATAGAATCTGTTCTAAATAATTATTGTTTATTATGGTTTGTTTATATCTTTTTAAAATTAATATTGCAATAGTAAAATCAAATAAAAAAATGGGGAGATATAGAGATATAAAAGAGATGGGGGAATATTGGGGGATAATAAAAAAGGGTAGTAAATGACTACCCTTTTTGTTTTAAGTTCTACCGGTTGGCAGATTGGGTTAGAAACCCATTCCACCCATTCCTTGAGCAGGATTACCTGCACCACCACAACCACAGTTGCAATGTTTTTCAGGAATTTCTGTAACCATTGCTTCGGTTGTGATTAAAAGACTTGCAACAGAGGCTGCATCTTGAAGAGCTGTACGAACAACTTTGGTTGGATCGATAATACCAGCTTTTACCATGTCTGTATATTCATCAGTTGCAGCATTGTAACCGAAGTTGAAATCGTTACCTTCTAAAAGTTTGCCTGCAACAACAGCGCCATCAACACCTGCGTTTTCTGCAATTTGGCGAATTGGAGCTTGTAGGGCACGACGAATGATATCTACACCAACGCGAATGTCTTGGTTTTCTGGTTTAACATTTTCAAGAGCTTTAGTTGCATATAATAATGCTGTTCCACCACCAGCAACAACACCTTCTTTAACAGCGGCACGTGTTGCATTAAGAGCATCATCAATGCGGTCTTTCTTTTCTTTAACTTCTACTTCTGATGCGCCACCAACTCTGATAACAGCTACACCGCCAGAAAGTTTACCAAGGCGTTCTTGCATTTTTTCTTTATCATATTCAGAAGTGGTTTTTTCCATTTCTTTTTTGATTTGAGTTTTGCGTGCTTCAATCATTTCTTTGTCGCCATCGCCATCAATAATGGTTGTATCGTCTTTAGAAACAATAACGCGTTTTGCTGTACCCAACATATCAATAGTTGTGTTTTCAAGTTTTAGACCTAATTCTTCAGAAATAACTTGGCCACCTGTTAAGATTGCTAAGTCTTGTAAAATGGCTTTTCTTCTATCGCCAAAGCCAGGTGCTTTAACTGCACAAACTTTTAAGCCACTTCTGATACGGTTTACAACTAGAGTTGCTAATGCTTCGCCTTCGATATCTTCGGCAACGATTAAAAGTGCGCGACCTGATTGTAATACTGCTTCTAATACTGGCAAGATTGCTTGTAAGTTAGAAATTTTTTGATCATAAAGTAATACAAATGGAGATTCATATTCAGCAGTCATTTTATCTGCATCTGTAACAAAGTATGGAGATAAATAACCTCTGTCAAATTGCATACCTTCAACAACGTCTAATTCTGTGTCTAAGCCTTTGGCATCTTCAACAGTGATTACACCGTCGTTGCCAACTTTTTCCATAGCGTGAGCTAGATATTGTCCGATGCTTTTATCGCCATTGGCTGAAATTGTACCAACTTGAGCGATTTCTTCTGATGTTTTGATTTCTTTTGAGCGAGATTTTACATCTTCAATAACTGTTTCAACAGCTAAATCAATACCGCGTTTTAAATCCATTGGGTTCATACCAGCTGCAACAGCTTTGCAACCTTCTTTGATGATTGCTTCTGCTAAAACAGTTGCAGTTGTTGTTCCATCACCAGCTTTATCTGCTGTTTTTTGAGCAACTTCTTTTACTAATTGAGCACCCATATTTTCAAACTTATCTGCTAGGTGAATTTCTTTGGCAACACTAACACCGTCTTTAGTGATTTTTGGTGCGCCATAAGATTTATCTAACATAACGTTACGACCTTTAGGGCCTAATGTAACTTTTACTGTTTTAGCTAAAATTTCAACGCCTTTAAGCATTTTTGATCTAGCGTCGCTTCCGAATTTAATATCTTTTGCTCCCATTTTTTATGTTCCCTTTCTGTATTATCTTTCAATAATTGCTAAAATGTCACCCTCTTTGATAATCAAATGAGGCTCTCCGTCAACTTTAATTTCAGTTCCAGTCCATTTGCTAAATAAAACAGTGTCGCCAACTTTTACGCTCATAGGCATAACTCTACCATCTGTTGTAACACGGCCTTCGCCGATGGCAATAATTTTACCTTCACTTGGTTTTTCTTTAGCTGTATCTGGCAAAATGATACCACCAGCTGTTTTATTTTCTTCTTCAACACGTTTTACTAAAACGTTTTCTCTTAATGGCTTAACTAGCATTTAAATTGCTCCTATAAATAAGTTTAATTAACTAATACTTTAGTTAGTGTGTGGTTTGGAAAAAATCAAGTTATATTAAAAATATTTTTTTATTTTTTTATATTTTTTAAGATATCTGAAAATTTTTGAGCAATTTTTAGATTAGTGAAGTTTTCTAATGTGATTTTTTGGGCTTTTTTGCTCATTTCTTTTCGTACATCTTCGTTGGCTAAATAGTATTGCAATTTTTGAGTAAATTCTTCTTGGGTTTTAAACATTGCGATACTATCGCCATAGATTTCTTCTATTTCTTTTAGATAATCTGTAAAGACAAAGCCACCACTGGCGCTTACATCAAATATGCGATTAGAGATAAAACCAAAATGTTGCATATCATCTCTGTGATCGTTTAATACGATTTTGGCATTTGCATAATATTGGGAAAGGTTGTTATTTTCAATGTAGTTGCCTTTTATGTATGATTGAGGAATGTAGCCATTCCAATATTTGCCATAGACGTCAAGGTTGGCATTGGCATTGATTGCATATTCTACACTCTTTCGTCCTTTGCCGGTATGGTTGGAGCCAACAAACAAAACATCTGATGGATTTGGGATAGGGTCAGTTGAGTTTTTAAAGCGTTCCGGGTTTGTAAACTGAGGAGCGTATTCTCCTTTAAGGCCTTTGCTTAAGATATATTCATTAAGGAATTTTTTTGAGGCACTAACGATTACATCTGCTTCTTTTAGGGTGTTTTCATTTAGACCTTCAACGTAGTATATGTATAAAACTTTTTTACGTTTTTTTACGTTATCTTGTGGGAGAGAGGCAAAGTTGTAATATCCTTTGAAATAGATGATGTTGCCGGCATCTTTTAGGTTCATATTATTAAAATCTTCTCTGAAGCGATATTCAACAGTGTAACCTAATTTTTCTAGTCCCAATCCTAAATCTTGAGCTAAGAAAAAATCGCCATCTTTTTTATAAAAATAAAGAGATGATGCTCTGTTTGAGGAAGGTAAAACTAAGACAACTTTATTATAATCTAGCCGGTTTGCATAATAGAATATTGCAGATGAAATTACTATTAAACTAGTGATGATATAGAAAAATTTTTTCATGTTCAATCCTTATATAAACAATGGATTAAGTATATAAGGGAGAAGTTTTTTTTCAAGTTATATTTGTGATGTGTTAAATAAAAAAGGAGGGGCGTAATGCCCCTCCTAATGGTTAGTCGTTTTTGTTGTTGAGTTTAGTCTTTCAAGAAACACTCGAATTCGATAGCCTCAGTTGGGAAAGTAGAACCCTGCATGATATATGCAAACTCGTTTTGAGTCAAACCATGCTTGCTAGCATAGGTTGTTAGGTATCGTTTCCACAAGCGAAGTGAACCATAGTTGCACTTAGTCAAGAAGACGAATGAAGACGGAGCGAGCTTCTTGGAAGCAATGTAGTCTACCACGAGGTTCTCATAGAAATGAGTGTAATCATTGGTAACAACTCGCTTGAGCATTATCTGTTCGGCTTCAACGGTTAAGTTGCGCTTTGAGAGCAGATACTTTACTTGCCCCATGTCCGTAGAATTGAGGACTAGAGCCTGAGCTCTTGTACGCATTGTTTCGTATGCGTACGCCTGCATCTCCTCTGACAAGCTATCAATCATAGAGACGGGGAACTTGTCTTGTCCGACCAGAATTCTGATAGCACATTTGGCATCATCTGTATCCCATCCTGTGAAGGGGAAGAAATACTGGATGATGACGTCAGTTGCCTTGCTGTTGAAGACTTTGTTTTTCAGCAGTCTCAGGTTAGCATCATCGTTTGCGTTCTCAAAGTTATACCACTTGTTGGCTGAGATAATTTGGAAATACTGTCTCTCGTTGGTTGCATGGAATATCAACCTGTTGTTGAGAGCAGATACAAAGTTTTTCTCTGCCTTGACAATGTGGTTGAGGTTGTCGAGAAGTACCTGATGTACTTCAGGACTGTCAACATGTCGGTATGCAATCTTTAGCAGAATTGCTGGTTCATTGCACTCTACCGAGTGAGTAATCACTTGGTCGAATGGGCAAGTGATGTCCTTTACCAAATGCAACAACTGAGGCATCCAGTTGAGAATGATTGGGCGAGCAAACTCCCAATTCTCATCTAGTCCACAGGCTGAGGTGATATCATCATACAAAGAGTTATACTTTTTGTATATCCTTGGTATGATGGATGAAATGTCAACCTTGTTCTTAATCGCAAGATATACAGTTACCTTCAACCATGAAGACATTAGTTCTGGGTGATCTTTCTTGTCACACTCGTCAAGAAGGATTTTCGCCAGAGGAAGAGACCATCTCTTTGGATCAGACTTGCTAAGCTGGAACAATAGCCAATGCTTAGTTTGTTCTCTGTTTGAGAGCTCTAGTGCGTCAATACGCTCGACACTTAGATCGTTGAACACAGTTGGTATGTGCTCTACGATGTGTGCTAGCGTCCTCATTGGTAGCGTGCTTACCAATGAAGCGAGCTTATCCTTGGTTGGAGTTCGACGGCGAAGCGCTGTTAGCCATACCTTTTCGGAGATAGGGTTAACCTTCTCTCTTTTGAGCATAGCATCAAGCTCATCGAGAGTAGATATGTCCTCAATGAGAACGAAGCAACCTCTCTCAATCAGAGCGAGGCGTGTGGCCAAGCTCCAACGACGTTCTTGAGCGAACTGTTCGCTGACATTGAGGTCGAAATCAAAGACCTCTGTGCCGCCTTCGCCTAGGAATGAATGAACTTCACGTCCCAGAACTTTGAGCTCTTTTTTTACACCAGGGAGCCATGCAGATGCGTTAATGTTAGTTTTTACTGTTTTCTTAAGCCAGAGGCTTGAAGTAGCGTTGGCTACTTTGATGAAAGTTTTTTTCATAAATAAAAAAAATAAATTTGATTAAACAAAATTCATCAAAAAGATTTTCCCTTTGACGGCTTACAAAACAAATGTGAAAAACACAAAATGCACCCTTAAGCATAAGCTAAAGAACGACAATTCATATCTATACGCACAATAATTTGTAAACATTATGAATATAGCATAATTTTGAGGGGGTGTCAATAGCGTTTGGTCAACTTTTTGTCTTTTAAATGTTTTTTTTGTTTAGGGGTTAAATTTTATTTTTTAGGTATTTATAAGTATAACCTTTGGCTTTTTTTACAATTTCTTCCGGAGTGCCGGAGCTTACGATTTGGCCTCCACCAGCGCCACCCTCTGGACCCATATCGACAATATAGTCGGCTACTTTTATTACGTCTAAATTGTGTTCAATAACAACGACGGTATTGCCTTGGTCTACTAATGTTTGTAGGACGCTTAAAAGGCGATTTATGTCTTCAAAATGGAGACCTGTGGTTGGTTCATCTAAGATGTATATGGTTTTGCCTGTGGCACGTTTTGAGAGCTCTTTGGAGAGTTTTATACGCTGAGCTTCACCACCGGAGAGAGTTGTTGCCGATTGTCCTAAATGGATATAGCCAAGACCAACTTTTTGGAGTAGTTCTAGGCGAGTTTTTATTGATGGAATGTTTTCAAAAAAAGCATGAGCTTCGTCAACAGTCATATCTAAAACATCGGCGATGGATTTTCCCTTGTAGGTTACTTCTAGTGTTTCACGGTTGAAACGTTTGCCATGGCAATGTTCACATTCTACATAAACATCTGGTAGGAAGTTCATTTCTATTTTGGTTAGGCCATCACCAAGGCAGTGTTCACAACGACCGCCTGCAACGTTGAATGAAAAACGTCCGGCTTTGTAGCCACGAGCTTTGGATAGGGGTAATTCTGCAAACCAATCTCTTATGTAAGTAAATAAACCTGTGTAGGTGGCAGGGTTGGAACGAGGAGTTCTACCAATTGGAGATTGGTCAATATCGATTACTTTATCAATATTTTCTAGGCCTTTAAGTTCTGAATATGCACCGGTTGGTTCTCTGGAATTGTTTAGTTCTTTGTTTAGGGCTTTGTATAATGTTTCAATAATTAGGGATGATTTGCCACCACCTGAAACACCTGTAACAAGAGTTAATGTTCCTAGAGGAAGTTTTAAGTTTACATTTTTTAGGTTGTTGGTTGTGGCGCCTAATAATTCTAAAAACTTGCCGTTGCCCTTGCGACGTGATGATGGTATTGGAATTTGTTTGGTGCCATTTAGGTAAGATGCTGTAAGGCTGTTGGGATTTTTTAAGACTTCATCAACGCTGCCACAAGCTGTGATTTGGCCACCAAATTGACCGGCAAGAGGCCCCATATCTATGATATAATCTGCAGAACGGATGGCGTCTTCATCGTGTTCAACAACAATAACGGTGTTACCGATATCTCTAAGGTGGTTTAAGGTGGAGAGTAGTCTATCGTTGTCTTTTTGGTGAAGTCCAATAGATGGTTCATCAAGGACATAAAATACACCGGTTAAACCTGAACCAATTTGTGAGGCTAGGCGAATGCGTTGAGATTCACCACCAGATAAGCCACCGGATTGGCGTGATAGGGTTAGATAATCTAGGCCAACGTTGTTTAAAAATTGTAAGCGCTCAATGATTTCTTTTAAGATTTTGTGAGCAATTTGTTGTTTTTGAGGGCTTAGTTGGTCTTCTACTTTTAAGAACCAGCTAAGAGCTTCTTTGATGGATAAGTCGGAAACTTCCATAATGTCTTTGTTGCAGATTTTTACAGCTAGGGCTTCTGGTTTTAGGCGCTTTTGATTGCAATATGTACATGGGGCTGAAGATTGGTAACGAGAAAGTTCTTCGCGAGAGGCTGCGCTTTCTGTTTCTAAAAAGCGTCGCTCCATATTGGGGATTACACCTTCAAAAGGTTTGTCTGTTACAAAGCTTGAAAAATATAATGGGATATGGACGTTGCCGGAGCCGTAGAGAATTATTTGTTTGGCTTTTTCTGGTAAATCGCACCAAGGGGTATCTGGCGATATTGATAAATAATCGCACAAAGAGATAAGGGTTTGTTTGTAGAAAGCAGACTTGAAGCCATACCAAGGGACAATGGCGCCTTGGGAGATGGATTTTGAGGTGTTTGGTACAACTAAATTTTCATCCATGTATAATCTTGCACCTAAACCATCACAATGAGGACAAGCGCCTTGTGGGTTGTTAAAAGAAAAGAGGCGGGGTTCTATTTCTTCAATACTAAAGCCAGAGACTGGACATGCATATTTTGAAGAGCAGATTGTACGATTGTTGGTGGAGGTGTCGTCTATATAGATAATTCCATTGCTTAATTTTAGAGCTGTTTCTACGGATTGGGATACTCGTTCACGGAGGTCTTCATCTTTAATAATTAAACGGTCAACAACTACTTCTATGTCGTGTTTTATGTTTTTTTCTAAATCAGGTGCGTCTTCTAAATCGTATACTTGGCCGTCAATTTTTACTCTTTGATAGCCCTGTTTTAGGAGGGAGGATAGTTCTTTTTTGAACTCGCCTTTTCTGGCTCTAACAATAGGGGAAGTAAGAAGGAGTTTGGAAGAGATGGGAAAACTTAAAATTTTATCGGTTATTTGGCTAACGCTTTGTGCTTCAATAGGAAGACCTGTGGCTGGAGAATAAGGTGTTCCTACTCTTGCCCATAATAAACGCATGTAGTCATAAATTTCGGTTATGGTGCCAACGGTTGAACGAGGGTTGTGTGAAGTGGTTTTTTGTTCAATAGATATGGCAGGGGCTAGACCATCGATAGAATCTACTTCTGGTTTTTTCATTAAATCTAAAAATTGTCTGGCATAGGCTGATAGGCTTTCTACATAACGACGTTGTCCTTCGGCATAGATTGTATCAAATGCTAGAGAAGATTTGCCTGATCCTGATAAACCTGTAATGACGGTTAGTTTGTTTTTGGGAATAGATACGCTAACATTTTTTAGGTTGTGTTCTCTTGCGCCTTTTATTTCTAAAAACTTACTTTCTGCCATTATTATACTCCTTAATAAAATCAGATATATTTTAATTGGCAGATTTATTATTTCAAGCGTTTTTTATGTAAAAAATGGATTAACGATTTTCTTTTAAGTAGGGGGAATTTATGTTTTTTAGGTGTTTGATTAAATCGTTATAGCTTTGGGGGGCGTTGTTTTTTAGCCAATTAAAAACAAGTCTTCTTGATTCTTGAACATTTAGACGATTTGTAAATGTGCGCATTTTTAAGAGAGGTGTTTTGTATTTGGTTAGCAGGGTTAATGGATAGCAATTTTTATCGTTTAAGGGGAGGTATGATAAAGAATTGTAGTCAATATAAGTTGAGTGTGAGAAGCCTAAATTAGCAAAATGTTGAGTGAATGGAACTTCATATGCATAGGCAACGTTTAATCCATCTTTTTGTTTGGTTACATTGTTTAGGTAGTTTGCAAAAGCAGGGTGATTATACATTGATGAAGTTATAATTAGGAAATAACTTTGGATGTGATATGTGCCATCTTGGTTTGCGGTTAAGCCATAGAAGTGAGTGTTTTTTTGCTTCATATCAGATAAGATAGGAGCAAAGGAATGTGTGGTAGGTATCGTTGAATCGTTTGCTAAAATTAGGAGGGGGGATGCTAAATCGCTGTCTTTTGTTTTTTGTGAGGGGGATGCTAAATCACTGTTTCTTGGGGCTAGATAATTATTGTTTTTTAGCCAGTTGAAACCTCGTTTATATGAGCCCCAGTCGTATTCTTGGTGGCGAGTGGCGATGAGATGGGTTACGTATGGTTTTAATTTGGATATTTCTTTTTTCTTGATTGGGTTGTCGGTTATGTAAATGATGTTTGGGCTAATCTCTTTTAATAAACGAAGGTAATTTATTACATAGTCAGGAATTGTGCCGTTTTCTGAGTATGCGGCATAGATGGTTGTGGTTTGATTTGGGATGTATGAATTTAGGGTTGTTTCAACATTTATAGGGGAGTTGAAATCTATAATTATGCGAATGATTAGGCTAACCATTATAAGGGGGAGAATTAGTTTTTTGGCGAGATTAGTTAGATTTTGTTTCATTTTTCTTATCCAATAAATGTGGTGGAATGTGTTTTTTATCTACCTCGTTTATGAGGTCGTAAAATGTTTGAGGGTGGTTGGTATGTAGATAATCAACCAAGGTATGGATGTTTTCTGATATCATCAATAGAGATGTGAATGTGCGACGTTTTAGGAATTGATGATTGTATTCTTTTATTAGGGTTAAGGGGTATGAATTTTTATCAGAGGCTTCTAGGGACGATAATTGTTTATATGGTATGTATGTATCCCATTTATAGCCGATGTTTTCTAAAAATGGGGTGAGTTTAGTTTCATATTTTGTAATATATTTTCTGGTGTCATCGTGGTGAGTTACTTGGTTTATAAAGGATGCAAAAGATTTTGAATTGATGATTTTTTTTCTAAATACGATAAAATAACTTTGGATGTGATTGCTAAATTGGGTGTTTTGTAAATCGCCCCAGAAATCTAAATTATCTCTTTTACTCATTTCTTTAAACATTGGTTTGAAGCTTGTTATTGGGGCATAACAGCTGTCGTTTGCAAAAATTAGTTCATCAGCGTTTTTAAGGTAGCCATTTTCTTTTAGCCAATTAAAGCCACGTTTGTATGATCCCCAGTCGTATTCTTGGTGGCGGATATGAGATGTATAAAGAATGTTGAGGGATTTTAATTTTTTTAGTTCGCCTTCTTTGAGTGAGCTATCTGCAATATATACAATACCATTGGTTACTTCGTTTAAGCCTTTTAGGTAGGTTATTACATATGGAGGTATTGTGCCATTAGGATTAAAGCCTGCAAAAACAGCATAACGTTTTGGGGTGTTGTGTTTATAAAAGCAAAGAATTGCTGATATAATACAAATAAAAATGCTAAAAAATATGATAATTAGTCTTTTTGGCAAAATAAAACCCCTATCTGTTATGATAGGGGTTAGTTTAATTAAAAATAGCTTATTCTGCAACTAAAACCTGACGACGGCTGTGCATAGCTTCTTCAATAAAGGCAACTTGTTCCATAATCATTGGGTTGTCTTTGTATTTTTCTTTAGCGTTTTGAACACGTTCTTCAAATGTGCCATCTGTTGATTTGAAGATGTACATATATGCTCTTGTAACAGCTTTAACAGTTGGTTCATCATAACCACTACGTTTTAGGCCAATTAAGTTTAAGCCTCTTAATTTACCACGGTCACCTGTAACCATTGCAAATGGAATAACATCACGAGCAACACCAGTCATTCCACCAATCATTGTTTTACGACCAATTTTTACGAATTGGTGAACGGCTGAGTTGCCACCAATGATTACACCATCACCTAAGCGAACGTGACCACCAATAACAGCGTTGTTTGTCATGATAACATTGTCACCTACAACACAGTCGTGAGCAACGTGTGAGTTAATCATAAACATACAATTTGAACCAACACGAGTGGTGAATTCTTCTTTAGGAGTACCAGCATGCATTGTTACGTTTTCACGGATGATGTTGTTATCGCCAATGATTAATTTGGCTTCTTCTTTGAATTCGTTTCCATGGTCTTGTGGGCCTGCGCCTAATACAGCACCAGGAAATACAACGTTGTTAGCACCAATGGTTGTGTCGCCTAAAACTGTAACTCTTGCGATAAGTTTTGTGTTTGGACCAATTTTAGCTCTGCTGGAAATGTAGCAAAAAGGGCCAATTTCAGCTGTTTGGTCAATTATTGCACCTTCTTCAATAACGCTTGATGCATGAATCATTATTTTTCTCCCAAATTAAAAAAGTTAATGAGTTAGTTTTAGCAATTAAAAAGGGGGTTGTAAAGTACAAATTTTGAAAATAAGGATTGTTTGCAGTAAAAAAATATTACGTTTTGTTATGTAACATTTTTTCTAATTGATTTAGTAGTTGGTAGTCTTCTTTATAGCGTTGGGAAAGATAATAACCGTCATCGGATAGTTCGTTTAGTTTGATTTGTTCTTTTAATTGGTTTATTGTATTTACTAAGATAGTATTGTTTTTCATATATTTTTTCTCCTTTGATTTTAGTATTAAAAGTCATAATTGCTTGAAAAACATGATAAAATAAATCCACAACTTTTATGATTTGTTGTGGATTGGGAATTGTTTTTTAGTTTTGGGGAAAATTTTTAAGTACAATTTTTCATGCTAATATATTTGATACACTCTTGTGACACTATAGTCAATAGGGTGAGGCGAAAAAAAATTATATTTTATAGGTGAGTTATAGTCTTTCACCACCAAGGCAGTAGGTTGCTCTTCCCATTATTTCAAGGTCGTTTACGTGACAATTTATGTCTTGATACAACTCGTTGTCAGATTTGAGGGTAAACCAGTGGCCTGATTCCATTTGAATGCGTTTAATTTGAACGATAGCTCCAACTCTAATTACATATACACCTTCGCCAATGTATTTTTTTATGCTGGTGTCGAATAATACTAGATTTCCAACAGAGATTTTTGGCTCCATGCTATCGCTTTCTTGGCGGATGATTTTTAAGGTGAAAGGGTTGGTGTAATACCAATTTCCAAATTCTGTGAAATTAAGCCACATCTTGCCAATGATTTCGCCTTGGTATTTGTTGCTGGCTTTATATGATAAAATGTCAATATCTACATAGTCTCTGCCTGCAAGTTCGGAATAGCTAACGCCAACGTTGGCATTAAAGTTTGTTTGAGTTCTTTTTAATTCATCATCAATTAAATCTTCTTCGTTGATGTTTAATATTTGGCATATTTTTTTTCTATCAATTTCATTTAAGCGACGTGGTAGCCCATATTTGATGTATTGTTGGATATAAGAGTCTTTTCTGCCGATTTTAAGGGATAATTCACGGAAATTATAACCTTTTTTGTGTATTATATCGGCAAGTTTTATGCGTATTGTTTCGATATCAGACATTTTTATCTCCTTTGTTTATGTTTTTTGGTGTAATTTTCTAATATAACCAAAAAAATAAATATCAAGTATGGGTTTTAATATTGACATTATATTACTAATCATATATTAAAGCATAGCGAAGTCAAGTTGATTGTGATTCTTTATACAACTTTTAGTATATATATTATTTTTCATATGAAGTGACTTTTTTTCTTATTTTATAGTGTGTTGTGCACTAAATCTGAACTTTTTGAACTATCGGACTACTTTGGGTTTTAAATTTTATGCAACGTAGGGTTGTATAATGTGTAATTTTTTTTGGGGAGTTAAGATGGAGCAGATTGTTTTAAATATAAATCTTAAGTATGTGATTTCGGCATTAAATATTGAACAACGTGGACTTTTGTTGAATGCGTTGCTTAGTGTTAATGATGATGGGCTAAAAGATGATATGGTGGCTGATATTTATACTTATATTAAGACGCTACAAGATGAAATTATTGATAAAAAACGTCGTATGAAGCAGTTATCTATGTTGGGTGTTGCGAAACGTAAGTTGAATAATCTAAAAGAAAATGGTGAATGTGGAGGCGTTGATTGTGAAGAAAAAAACGTTGGTGAAACGTTGGATTTATTTAATCAACCGTCGGTTAATCGTGAAGAAGTTTTAAGAAAAGAAGCAAAAGAATATAATAATATAAATATAAATAAAAATAATTTATTTAGCGAAAATGTTAAAAAAAATATGAGGGGAAAAATTGGTAGGGCAAAATTTGTTGCACCTAAGGTTGAAGATGTTCGTAGGTATGTCGATGAGCTAAATCTGGAGGTTAATCCAGAGGAGTTTGTTGATTTTTACGAATCACGGGGCTGGTGTGTTGGAAATAGTAAAATAAAAAATTGGCAGGCAGTGGCAAAGTTGTGGCATCGAAGGGCGATGGCTGAGGCAACGGAAAAAATAAATGATAGACAAGATGATAATGAGTATTGGCATCAGTTGTTAAGTAAGTTTGATGCTAATAGTGGTGTTGATTGTAAGTAGATTTTTTAGGAGGGAAATTATGAGTGTGAATAGTGATTTTTTCTTTATAAGTATTAAGTCGATTTATCCTAATTTTATGAGACCTTCAAAACTAGACGAGGAGATTTGGGAAGAGGTTTTAGATGGGTATAGTGTTGATGATATTTTATTGGCGATAAAAGCTTATCGTAAAAATGAGGAGCTCAATATTGCGCCAACTCCAGCAAAAATAAAGAAATATATTTTTTCTAGAAAGCCTAGAGAGGTTTTGGGTGGCTTGCCTATGTCTGCAGAATTATACCTTATGGATTTGGATAGAAAGGCAGGGCGTGAGGTGCATTATTTTCATACCTATACGAAAGGTATTGATTATGTATTGGATGTTAAATTGCGGACTTTGGTGGAGCCAGATGAGTTTAATAAGCTTGACTATTCGGCAAAATATAAATTGGCAGTTGATAATGGTTTGTTTGCTGATTTTGATGTGGTTCTGGCAAAGATTAAAGAGGGGAGAATTAAGTAATGGGGAGAAAATTATTGATTGAGACATATTTTAAAAGAGGATATTTAAATCAGCGCTATTATGAAAATGGTGATTATTATCAGCCGTATAGCGCAGAAGATAGATTGAGGGCTGCAAATTTGTTTTATGAGGATTATATGGGTTGGAAAGGGGCTAAAGTTAAAAGTATAGATTTATCTATTCCTAAAGTTGATGGTGGAAAAGGTGGATTTGGTGATATGGCGCTAGGGATTGATAGGTTTAGAAAGGCTTTAAGAGTGATTTCAAAGGCTAATCTTTGTGTGGTTTATAAAATTGTGATTGAAGATAAGGATATTAAACCTAAGAATACATTTTCAATGAGAGAGAAGTTGTATTTTAGTGATGAGATTAGAACGCTTTTATGTAGGGGGTTAGATGAGCTTGTATCTTATTATAAAATTTAAGGTTGATAAGGGGCAGTTTAGTTGGTATAGAACAAAAAAAGAGAAGAGCAAAAGCTCTTCTCTTGTAATTGTAGCAAATAGCTTGACTATTATTCAACAATCTTAGAAACAACGCCAGCACCTACAGTTCTACCACCTTCACGGATAGCAAAACGTAAACCTTCGTTCATAG
>JAEIGA010000385.1_pt1 | contig 64665 bp, 70 predicted proteins | sample 9270691 | NCBI WGS metagenome assembly JAEIGA01 (sample SAMN17057246, study PRJNA624740) | gut metagenome | biome: biome; isolation source: fecal sample | host: Bos grunniens | place: China: Xizang | collected 2019 | reverse complement strand
TTCAAAATGAGCGGTTTTTTGTATTCCTTTTTAGGTTCGTTAACAATGTTGAATGTGAGCTTGTTCTTGAATATCTTCACGCCACCGTTAAGTTTGCATCTTATGTCCAAATGGTATTCGTTCGGTACCAAAGTGCTTGTGTCCAAGAAGAAATAGTTCGCCTGTTCCAAAGTGTTTATGTAGTCCCATGATATGACGTCAACTTCTCTTGTGCCTGACCCTATATAAAGCCTGTATTCGGCGTTCTCCAACACGACGTTCTTGGAATTGTTGTAGTTTTCGTGGCATTCAATCATTACTCTTATGATGTCACCCGAATTTAAGTTTCCGTGATTCTCTATTGGATAAACGGTTATGGAATATTCCTTATACGCCTTGTCTGACGAAATGTCGTTGAATATAATGTGTGACGTATTTGGAAGAACTGTGAACGAATCCTCGAACTCACCCAAATCTGTCCCGTCAAACATTATGTTATTGACTGTGTAGTCAATAATCTTGTTTGGTTTTTCTTCCAACTTTACCTCGGCATAGTACATACCCTTTGTCGCCTGTTTTGCCGTGTATTCTTTACCGTTTATTATAAAAGTTGGGCAATTGTCCAAATTTAACATCTCGCCGTCAGTAGAGGCGCTGAAATATATGTGGTTAGTCCTGTGTGGATAAAAGCTGTATTTGTTGTCGTTTATCCTGAAGTCATACCTTGATTCGATATATGGCTCAAAGAACGTGTTCGTGTGGTTGCTGAAAAATCCGACATAGTTGGTCAGAAACATGTTGGAACCCCTGTTTTCGTAAGAAGGCGCGAATGCGATACCTATACCGTAATTCCTAAACTTGTTCTCCCTCAACCCATTGATGTAGCTGGTTATGTCCGCGTCCAAGTCTTCGTTACCGAAATCGAAGTGTTGGTGTGTGATGATAATAGAGTCTTCTCCGTTGTAGTATTTGATTACCTCTCTGTCCAACTCCTCTAATGAAATGATTCCGGGCGTGTCCCATTCGTTTCCTGTCTGTGCGTTGAACCAGTTTGAGCCGTCTGATGAGTGCGCCTTGTCCCCTTTGTACCAAATGTCATTGTAGTTGTCGAATCCTACCCCCGCGTCCCAAGGCCTTGGTATTCTGAAAAGTATAAGGTCGAATGATGAAGCTCTTTTTTTAAGCTTGTTAATGTCCTCGCTTGGCACTGGCTCGTTTATTGCGGAACTGTTAATGGACGCGCAGTTCTTCATCTTAAGGCGGTGTGTGACCAATTCTGCGTTTCCGAATGTCTTGTCATCGTATTTAGACAGGATGTCAGTTTCGTTGAAGTGGACCAAACACCTTGATGTCAACAGTCCGTAGTTCAGCATGATGACAGGTGTAAGTCCGAAGTTGTCAATACTGTCTTTTTTTATAGTATTGCATTTATCCAGAAAAGTTCTTATTACCATATTTTCCTATTCTTGAAAAAAATGTATAATTTTGCAGAAAAATTTTCACTGCTATGTATAATATTATGATAATCGGTGGGGAAGAGTCCCACGACTATAAATGTTTTGAGTATTGGTGCGCGTACTATTTGCAGAACAAGGTTAAAACCGACAAAGTTAACATATTGACTACAGGTGACGGTTTTGTTGACACGTTCGCTAAAAAATTCGGTATCGACACCAAGATGTACCCTACATTGTGGAATATTTACGGAAAAAGGGCTTTGGTTAAGAGAAACGAACGTATCGTTTCAGAGGCCAACGCCATGATATATTTCAATAACGGTATAAGTGACCATGACATGATTTATAGGGCGGCATTGACGGCTGGTGTGCCTATTAGGGTCCTTAATGTCAACAAGCTCATTTGACGTGTATGCAAAGTTCCTCATAGATAGGCATAATCAGATTGCCTTTAGGGTAGTCGACGCCTTCCTCGTAAAGGTCACCTTTGAATTTGATTTCAAATCGACCCTTGAATAGGCCGCATTTCTTAACGTCTCTTGGCTTCCATTGGTATTCTATCACGTATTTAGGGTCACAGGTGTCCCATTCAGTGAGAACTATTGTGCATGGCTCTTCCGAAATCTTCAACACGTCATTCTCATCCCACATACTGAAAGTGATGTCGGCGTTTTGAATGGCGTTGTTGTAGAAGTCGCTTTTCATATAGTCATACTTACCGAATTTTACCAATTCCATTCTTAAAGGGTTGTTTACCGAACCCTTGTTTATGTAAAATGTCTGCATCAGGACTTCTTTTTTAATGTTACCAAGAAGCCCTTTTCTACCATTGTGTTCGTAAACTTGTCAAACATCCTTATAATTTCGGTTTTTTCCTTATCCAACAGTTCGTTTAGTTTTAAGGGTGGATTGGCTTCCTGTCTTAATATAATCTGCATGAACATGTATGTCTTTTTGCCCTTGCTCATACAGTTGTATGGTATTTGAAGGTCAAATATATACTTGTTCTTGAAGTTTTCACTTTCATTCAGATATGTTGTGATGTATTTTTTAAACAGATATGAAAGTGAGTTTACCTTAACCTTGTAGTCCTCAGCCTGAAATGTCGGTTCAATGAAGCATTTTCCCTCAATGTATATCGCAGACGGTGTGTTTCTGTTTGTAGTGCCAATGGACACCCTCATGCTGACATAGTCGATTTTAATCTCGAATGTAAGTCTTTTTTGCATTCCGTACGGTATTAATGGCTACAAAGTTATATATATTTTTTGAAATTCCACTACAAAGTAGTGGAATTTTTAATTAATTTTAAAGAAAATCTACATATGTGTATATATTTTCATTAAAATCATGTGTTTTAGTGTAAATCTTGTTCCAAAGATAAGGTATTGGAAGGTATGTGTGCCAACTTCTTCCGTCAAGGTGTATGAAGTCGCTTTTTGACTTTAATGGAACCTCTGAATCTATAAGCCTTAGCCAATCGACACTAATTCCGCTGTCTGTGTATTTAACGCAAACCTCGCACCATGTGATGTTTGGGAGGTAATTCTTCATTTTTTCCACCCAATTGATAAATTCAGCCTTTTCTTGCTCGCCTTTCAAGGTGCCTTCATATGTCAGCGCAACATATACTGTTGTTGCGGTAGCAAGTGTGTCTATTTCGTTAAGAATACTTTCAGCAGTTCGCTTTGTCTCGAATATGCCATGTGCGCATTTCATCTTTTTACCGTGTTTCTTGACACGTATGTCGAACAGCCTGCAACCTGAATTGAATTGCTCTCGAATCGTCTTTGATTGTGTCCTTGCGAAAGGTATGCTAAGCCAACTCAGAATGTTTGAAGGCTTTTCACCTGTGGCGGAATTGTGTGTCGCAATTTTCAGCATGATTCCTTGTCCTCTTTAAGCAGATTCTCTATTTCACACAAAGAGATGATGTCATCATGGAATGTGTCTTCGTTGTATCTCTTGTTGTCAAGGCCTTCTTTCAGGCTTCTCATTCGCTCAATGTCACATGAACCTTCATTGTTTTCCATGATATAGTCAATGTTCTCCATACACTTGTTCTTATAGGACTCGAAAATTGTCTCGTTGTCTCCACCCATAAGGTTGTTGATGAACATGTCTTCCATCAGCTTTCCAAATCCGGGTGTGCTGTTAATCAGCTCGTTTACTTTTTCGAGCAGCTCTTTCTTGTCAAGCCCTTCGTACTCGTCCACCAACTCTTCGCTTCTGTCTCCCAACATTTCTGAAATAGCGTAAATTGAGTTTGAGCGTTTTTTAGCGTTTGAAGGTGTCTTGCTAAGCGCTATTGACTCGGATATGAGCTTGTCGACTGACGTTTCGTATTCTTTGAAAATTTCACCGAATTCGCTGCTTGACAAACCTGCGGCACATATACCCTCTGAAATGATGTTTCTAAGTTCGTTTACGGTGTTTTTGTCGATTTTCTCGTACATGTCGAAAATTTCGTTGATGAAAGTGACATTGTCTGAGACGCCTTGTACGTTCTTAATGTTTTCTGTTATCTCGAAAAACTTTTGTACGGGCCTTGACGCGCTGCAAGTACCGATGAAGGATGTTATAATCTTCTTTCCGCCTTCTGCATCAAAAAGGCGTTCGCTGATTCTCTCGAAAAGGTATTTAATCTCACCTATTGAAAGTTTGTCAGCCTTCATCGAGGTTTCCTTTATGTCAGCTTCATTTATCTTGGAATCTATAACACTGTTTAGTGTGTCCTTGATTCTTTTAAGTTCGTTGATATTGCTCATTTTAATCAGTAATTACGGTATTTTCATTTTGCGCACTTCCAATGCTGTTGATTTCAGTATCCAAATTTTTTAATATATTATTGAAACTTTCGGTCAACATCTTAGTTTTGTCCACCATGTCCTTTACAGGACTTTTCTTTCCATTTACGTATTCGCTCAAAACAGATGCGTCTTCTGATTGTGCGTCTCCACCCAAGTCAGGTGCCTCTTCTATGTCCCCGAAATCTTCGTCGAACATACCGCCTCCCATGTCAGGCATTCCACCGCCAAGTCCGCCGGCTCCTTCTCCTTCTTCTCCGGCCGGCGTTTCAGAGTATTCAGCGTCGGGTTCACCATAGATTCTGTCTACGGTGTCAAACAGTCCTGTCCTCTTAATAATCTCAGGGGTCCTCTTAAGTTCCATAGCCAATGAGGCCTCCAATCGTAACTCGTTAAGCAGTTTCTTAATCTCTTCGTCAGTCTTTCCCATAATCTCCTTCTGTGTCTGATGCCATGACATCAAAGGGAGTCCGTTACCATTGTCTGTTACGGCTTGTGCCGCCACGGTAATCATCTTGGTCTTGTTGTCAAGTTCGATATTGAGAAGGTAGTTTGACGGGTCGTTCATCGTTAGTGTGAAGTTTGTCAAATCATCGTCAAAACCTGTAAGTTTTAGGTGTATAATACAAATCTTCACCAACTCCATAAGGATAGCCTGCTGTATCGTGTTGATGGTTCTACAGAATCTTACGTCCATGATGGACAGGTTCTGTCCCTTACCCTCAGCCGCTTGGAAGTTAAGGAAAGTTTTAGGGACCCTTAGGGCTGACAATATCTTGTTCTCCATGTATTCGATATCATCCATGCTTGTCTGTGACTGAGTGCCTTGAAGGGTTGATATTTCAGTCGGGTCCTGATTGCTTCTGACAGGTATTACATAATCAGCGCTTACATCCAAGAAATTCTTTCTAAGGTCAATTTGTCCTGTATGAGGGTCGATTATAGGAGCCCTTTTTACATTGTTCATGAACTCGTTGAGGAACGCTGGTACATCAGCGTCGTCTATCGCGCCTACGTTGACCTTGAATATGCGTCGTTCCACACTTCTTTCCAATCTGTTCAGAAGCATTGCGTCTTCCATCATAGACAGCATTCTCCAATGTCTTCTCGCCTTGTTGAGCCAACTGCAACCGTAAGGTAGGAAAACTGAGTCCTTTATCAGTCTGAAATGTGCTATTTGCCAAGAGTGGAATGGTATGGACTCGTTATGTCCCTCCCATACGAATTTCACTTCGTTAGGCTTGAGTTTGACATTCGCTGTGGCTGTTATCATACCATTCTCCAAACGCTGCATCTCGTGTACAGGCATCTCTCTCCATCCCAACACGCCTCCTTTTTGGTCTATGTTTAGCATTCTGTAGTTGTTACCGTATTTTGCCAATGAACGCGCCACCATAGGGAGTATGATTTTATCGTCCAATCTGTTGTATATCAAGTCCTCCAATACAGATTTAACCCTTTTCGATGAAGAGTAGATGTTAACCATATTCTTGTCCTTGTTTAGACAAGTGGATTCTTCTGATACGATATCTAACGCCGCACCTATTTCAGGAAACGCGTCCATTAGGTCAGCGTCTCTGTACATTGCTCGGATATGGCTAATTCCTACTGTCTGTTCTAAAGATGTGTCATATCCTGTCTTAGCCCATTGGTATGCCAACATCTTCTGTTGCTTCAATTGCGCGAGCTTTGTGTCTCTCTCTTCCTTGCTGTCGGTAGAGAACAGGATATCGTTGTTCCTTGGGATAGTGTAGTTATTCCTTACGACATTGATGGATTTAGGGTTGTTCATTCCTGAGAACAATCCTGACAATCTTTGGAATACTGTCTTGTTGTTTGACATATTAAGTTCTTTTCTAAAAAGTTGACTGAAATCGAGTAAAATTAAACAATAATCATTTTAAGAGGCTTGCTTTTGAGTATCTTTTCCATGTTTTCAACCATTTCAGCCTGTTTTTGCAGGATATTGCTTGGTGACATTCTCTCAAGCCTCTTGTCCAATGAGTCTATCGCGGCGTCATATTCTTTTTCTGCCTGACTGTTAAGCATCGCGTAGTCCAAATTGGCTTCCGCGTCATGTATACTGACCTTTCCTGAGAATTTACCCCTAATCATAGCCAAGGTCTGTTTTGCTTTCGCGATGAATATTTTTCTGACAATTACCTTGGTCGGTTCGTTTAACAGTGTGAAGTCAATCTTGTCCAACGGGACTTGGTCGGGCGTTAGCATGACATTGTTGTTAACCCTTCTGCACTCTTCCGCATCCAAACCGTCCGTATCGTAATATGTGTACCATACCTCGCATCCAATGAGGCTTAACGAACCTCTTGCCGTGTATGCGTCACCGAATGTAAGCGGTGACCCGGGTGTCGAGTACAAGTGAAGCAATCGTGTACCTTCAGGACCTGCTGTTACCTTGTATGTAAGGTCACCCCTTAAAAGTCTTGTCTTGAAGTTCAAGTCTGCTGCCATATATGCGACATCGGCGCTTTGTGCTATGTAAAATCCTCCTATTGGGCCGAAAGTACCTCCGCCCGCCTGACCGTATCCGCCTGCGAAACCAAGTGTGTCCAAACCGCCATAGTTAGCGTACAGTGCGCCTGGTGTTGTTGAAGGGTTGCAATACATGATGTTGTTAAGCTCTCTTCCTGCTGGTATGATATATGTCTGCTTTCCCTTTTCTATCGTGATGTAATCCTTTTTCAGTTCCCAAGGGCCCCTTTGTTGGAGTCCTGCCTCCTTTGAGAACCAATAGCTGAAGTCTTTGGAAAGGTCCATAGTTCTGACGGACAGAGCGTATGCCATGTCTGTATTGTTGACATTCTTTCCGTAAAGTGTCGCCCATTGGTTTTCTATGAGCCAATTCTGTACGCGTTCCGCATAGTCCTCGATAGACATAGACAGCAGGTCACACAATTGTGACTCTGTCAGCTCTACGTTCACAACGGGTGCACCCAATGCTGACAAACATTTCTTAAACAGGCTCTGAACCTCTTCCGTAATTTGCATACTATTGACTATTTAAAAGTATAAACTATATTTTTCTAAAGCATTTATCTGTTTGTATTTCTTTTTGTTAACAAACAGAAAAACTCTTTTAAAATAAATAGTTTTATGGTTGATTTATATACGATATCGGAAGAATATATTAAATGTTATTCGGACAAGACCCGAATATACATGATAGAGAATTATTTGAAAACATATGACGCGACTCAAAGAAAAGAGGTGCAATATCGGTTATTCCCAAGACAGAAGGTGCACTGCCAAACATTGGCGGGTCCTGATGATGTTTGTACGGAAAAGCCGCGTCAGGCGGGTGTGACCACGACGACAGCCGCTTTCATGTCGTGTGAGGTGGCATTGGCTTCACCTGAGTCACCAATAACGATACTGTGTATCGGAAACACATTGGACCTCTCACAACAGATGGTCACTAAGATTCGTGACTTTATAAATCAGATTCCAAGATGGTTTTTCGGTGATGACTATTGGTCGCCTGACCCTAAGAGCGAGAAGAACAAGAAGAAGATTTATGAAATTTGCAACACTAAGGAGTTGAAGCTGACTAACGGGTGCAGAGTTGTCGCGCGTTCTTCAGGTCCTGACGCTTCCCGTGGTGTCGGTGGTGTGACTTATCTTATTTTCGATGAGGCTGCGTTTATCGAGAATGGAAATGATGTTTATTCAAGTGCCGTAGCTACCGTATCTACGGGTGGAAAGATTATAATGATTTCGACACCTAATGGTAAGGACCAACTTTACTACAAGACTTGCCGTATGGCAAGAGAGGGAACTAACGGTTTCAAGTTGGTTGAATTTAGGTGGTATCAAGACCCTAGATACAATCGTTTCCTTAAATGGGTAAAGAAGGATGAGGATACGGGAAAGACTGAAATCTTTGAAGAACCCGTACTCAACAATAAGGGTGATATTGAGTATAATGAGGAACATTGGGATAAGATGCACCAGCAAGGTTACAAGCCGACGTCTCCTTGGTATGAGAGAATGTGCGCCTCATTCAATAACGACCCGAAGAAAATCGCGCAGGAGCTTGATGTATCGTTCTTGGGTTCATCTGACAATGTTGTTGCTCCCGAGTACATAGAGATGCAAAGTACGCTTAATGTTAGGAATCCGCTTGATGATATAGTTGACTCGACGTTGGAAGGTCTTTGGATTTGGAAACTACCTATAGTAGGGCACAGGTATATTTTGTGTATTGACAACTCTCGAGGTGACTCAGAGGACTCGACCGCTTTTGAGATTATTGACATTGATGGTATAGATGACAATGGTCTTCCTTGTATTGAGCAGGTGTTGGAATATAGCGGCAAGCTGTTTGGCGACTTCATCGGTGAGTTGGCCAATGACTATGGTAGACTATATAACAATGCGTTTTGTGTTGTCGAGTCAATAGGTGGTTATGGAGACGCCACTATACTTACCTTGTTGAGGTTGGGTTATCCGTCTCTGTATTATGACGACCCTGAACTGAACAAGTACACTCTTCAGGGTACGAAGCCTGTAAACATTTCAACAGAGAACAAACTGCCCGGTTTCCATAGTAATGCGGTAAGATTCCAAATGTTGTCAAACTTCGCGAATTTGGTACGCACCAACCAATTTAAAATACGTTCAGTGCGTGTGATTAATGAGTTGGAGACTTGGATATACAAGAATGGCAAGATGGACCATATGGATGGTTGTCATGATGACACTATAACATGTCTCGCTATGGGGTTGTTCGTGTTGATGTATTCAATAGACAAACAGGTCAAGGCCAAGAATATGGATGAGGCTATTTTAAAGGCTATGATAGCGGTAAATAACAGGTTGGTTGTCAAACAAAACAATACTGATGGAAAGGGTGCTTATAATCACCTGATGGTGATGAAGGATAAGAGGGAGGACCCGACAAGTGCCAAATATAAGGCCAATATGTGGCTATTCAGATAAAAAATGGTTAATATGGGATGCGGATGTGGTAAAAGAAAGGCTACGAGCGGTGTTAAACAGGTTACTAAAAAGCAATCTGTTGTCACTAAGACGGTTTCTGTGACAAGGCCTAAAGTTAAAAGGTTGATAAAGAGACCGATTTGACGCTTAAACAAAAAATGGACGATTATCGTCCATTTTTTTCTTAAACCAAACCCAATTCAGCTTCCAATTCCTCAACACTGTCGCATGGTTTTGTCAAAACCTCTCCGGTGGTATAGTTCTTAAGAACTATTTTGTCACCGACATAAGCGATACCAACGCCGTTTTTTTTTCATATCTTAATTTTCCGCAAGGGAACTTCATCCTTAAGGGTGGAGATGAATTGCAGTTATCCTTTTATTTTGTTAAACTTATTCGTATACTAAACTAGTATTTGTTATTTTTTTGCAAAGATACACTTTTTTTTGATAAAAACAAAACTTTTTTAAAATTATTCAGGTATTTATAATAAAAGGGAACTAATTTTATTATGGAACTGAAAAGAAATTCAAACGCTGTTTATCTGTTAAATTATCATCTAATACTGATAACAAAGTATAGAAAAAAGGTGTTCACTAATAATACAATTGTTGAAAGAACAAAAGAAATAATGAGGAACATAGCCAAAGATTTTGAATGTGACATCATTAATCAAGAATGTGGTGAAGACCATATTCACCTAATGATTTCAACTAAACCAACAACAGAATTAACTAAATTGGTTAACCTTCTAAAAGGCACTTCATCTAGGTATATCAGGAAAGAATTTGAAAATGATTTATCTAATGTGCTCTATGGAGATTCATTTTGGAGTGACTCATATTATTTAGCAACAGCTGGAAACGTATCAGTAGATACAATATACAAATATATTGACAATCAGAGAAAAAAGATATAATAATCCAATATGTACAAGGCATATAAATACAGAATATACCCTAACAAGGAACAACAAACAAAGATGGACCAATTCTTTGGGTGCTGTAGATTCGTGTACAACAAATGTATCGAATGGTATTCTGATGCTTATAAGTCTTGGAAAGAAAATGGCACTGATATTGGTAAAACACCTTTACTAACTGAATTCAAAAAAGATTTTGAGTTTTTGAAAGAATGTGATAATGCAGCTCTCGCTTATTCAAGAAGTAATTTTGAAAAGGCGATTAAGGATTTCATCAAATCAAAAAACGGTAAACGTAAAGGTAAACGGTTAGGTTTCCCCCGGTTTAAATCTAAACATAAGTCAAAAATGACTTATAAGACATGTGACGCTCATGGTGGTATCAGATTTGTAGATGACTCTCATATCAAATTACCTAAAATGGGGTTGGTTAAATGTGTTAAACATCGTGATTTTTACGGTGTTATTAAAGCTGTTACGGTGGAAATGAAACCAAGCGGGAAATATTACATTTCCGTCATGGTAGAGTGCCCAAATGAAATAGGGTTAAAAACAAATAAGAAAAACAACTACAATAACTTGAACGTTGTAGGTTTGGATATGTCATTAAGTGATTTTGTTGTTTCTTCTCATGAGGAAGATAATACGATAGTCAAGTATGTCCGTAATTATAGGAAGAATGAGAAACACTTGTCTAAACTACAACGTAAGTTATCAAGAAAAGAGAAAGATTCTAAAAATAGAATGAAATCCAAACGTCAAGTTGCTGTTTTACATGAGAAAATTTCAAATCAGCGTAAAGACTTCATTAATAAAACAGCATTATATTTTGCGAGAAAATATGATGTAATAGTTTTGGAGGATATTAATCTTCAAAACATGTCTCGTACACTACATTTAGGTAAATCAGTTACCGATTTGGGTTTTGGTGAGTTTAGAAGCGTATTAGAACAAAAATGTAATGAATATGATAGCACTATCTTCTATGCGGATAGGTGGTATCCAAGTAGTAAAAGATGTTCGTCATGTGGCTCTATAAATAAATCTCTTAAATTATCTGATAGAGAGTGGGCTTGTACCGAATGTGGTACATGTCATAATAGGGATTTTAATGCCGCTTTGAACTTGGAACAATATTTTACTAATCAGTATAATACCGTAGGAACTACGGAAATTAACGCTTGTGGAGACAGCGCCTCTACATTACGAGAAATCGTTATGCAAGTGTTGTCATTGAAACAAGAAGCACCCTCATTTAGGTGGGTGTAGTTCACTGCTAAGTTTGTCGTTCCTGTATTTCAGGAACTTTTCCCCTTGGTTGAATTTTTTTCCGTGGAAAGAGTCGTTTGGCAACTCGTTAGGATTCTCGTATTTTCCAAAACCTTCTCTTGCCTTTTTGTATGCGGAGCCGGCTGCTTTGTCAGCCAATCCTGCTGAAATTTCTTTTAGGATTGTTTTAACGGATTCTTTAACAATGCTGTTGAGCTTGCTTTCGCTCAATCTAATTATCTTTTTCATTTTTAGTGGTGTTTCTTAATTTTAAATAGTCCATTTAAAGAAAAAACCTCAGTGAAAACACTGAGGTTTTTTACTATATTGAGTCGTTTATTAGCGCAACTCGTTGATATCCCAAGTCTGCAAACCGTTAGAGATGATAGCACCGTAGTAGCGGTTGTTAACCATCTTCTTAGCGTAACGAGTGATGATACCCTTAACAGGTGCGAAGTTAGCTGTGTTGTAGATGGTGGGAGTCAACTGCATGGGGATATAGGGAGCGTAGATGTAACCTGTGTCGAGCAGGCTGTCACCCTTATGTCCAATCAAAGTGCTCTCAGCGGGAGAATATGGGTCTACGTAAACCTGATAACGTCCGTTCAGGCTACCAACCTTCTCAATACCCATAGAGTATGTTACAGATTCAGCGTTGGCGTCTGTTACGTGGAAGTACTCGAGGTCGTTCAGTACGGCTGAGCCTTCGGTAGACACTACCATGAAGTTAGCGCCGCCACGGAGAGTTGCCTTGTGAATCTGAGCTGAAATCTGATTAGCCTTGGTGGCGAAAGTCTGGTTCCAATCCTTCTGAGTGTAGTTGGTAGAGAAACCGTTCTGACGACGCCATCCGTTGTAGTCCCACTTCAACTGCCAGGGAGCGCCCTTACGCAGGTCACGGAGACCTTCACGGTCGATTTCGGCTGCAATCTGCTCTGACAGGATAGCTGTCAGCTCAGCCTCAGCGTCGATGTTGTGGAATGCGGCAACGTCCTGAGCCATTTCGGGAGACCAAGTAGCGCGGAGCTTCCTTTCCTCAACTGAAACGGTAACGTCAGACAACTGGAAGCTAACTTCACCGATTTCGGTTTCGAGCTCAAGGCTGTCATACTGAGCCCAAGCAATCTGTACATAGTCAGACAGGTTGTCAACAGTCAGGATTTCGGGGTCAACGCCGATGTAGCCGTCGAGAGTAATCTGAGGCTTGCGGGTGGGCTTTGTGAAGTCCAGCTCGAGGTAAATCTTACCCTCAGCGTCACAGATGCTTCCGTATTCTACGAGACCCTTGCCGTAACGCTGTGTAACGCAACGAACGCCGATGGGCTCGAATGCCTTGTAAGTGCTGAATTCTGTATCACCAGAAGCAACGATAGCCTTCTTGGTTACAGCCTTCAAAGATGCCAGGAATGATTCGCTATCCATTTCGTTTCCGTCAGGACCGGTCAGCTTAGAAGCGCGGAATGAAGAGAAACCGCCAACAGCAACGATTACGTTACGGATTGAATCATCGAAACCGCTGATGGGCAGAGCGTTAACCTTCTCGTAGTCGCCGTTGAATGCGATGCGAACGGGCTCTACGCTACCAACCTTGATATGAATCTTACCCTTAGAATGGTCATACAAGAAGTCATTGTAGAACAGGTCATACAGAGACTTCTTCATGTAGTGAACTACTTCGGGAGCCACCTGATGAACGTGTCCGTTTACGGTCCTTGCCAACTCTATAGCCTCTTCGTATGTCATGGGGTCAGAAGAAGTCTTCTTAGACACACCGTCAACATTCTCCATATATTCAACCTCGTACATGTCGGTGATGCCGTTAACAACATCATCGGGCAGGTAGTAGCGGTTTACGGGCTTGCCGTCACGACGGTCAGTCCTTTCGTAACCCATGAGGCCATAGTGAGAACCAGTTGCGCCGTCGATACCATCCTCACCCTCAGTCCATTTACGCTCAGAGGTAACGGGCTTGATGAAGAACAGCTTGCCGATGGGCATGTTCATAGCCTGTACAGAAACGATATCGTTCAACAGAAGGCGAGAGAATACACGCCTAATCAAGGGGAACACTACGGTTTCGAAAGAACCGCTGTTCTGTGAGTCGGTAGCCTCCTTCAACAGGCAGCTAGCCTCGTTCTCGAACAATACTGCCATATTGTCCTTCATATAACCCTTCAAGCCAGCGGTGAAGCCGATATTCTCCCAACGCTCGCTAATTTGCTTTCTAGTGTTCTGAACGTTGTTAGTTGCGATATTGCCAACGTTAGCAGATTGAATGAAATTTGAAATCATTTTACTATAATATAATTAAAAAAATCTTTTCTTATTTCCGTATCCGACTTTTAGTACTTGTAGAGGTTGTCGATGCGGTTCATCAGTGAGATTGCGGGATTGTCCGACAAATCCTTCTGATACATTTTGGTTTCGTTAAGCACGCCACCCTTTACGGACAGGTCATGTTCCAAAACCACGTTTGACTTTGCGTTAGCCTTAAGTTCCCTGTCGATAGTGTCATACAGAGTCTTGCTCTCGTTGATGGTCTTTACGTTCTTGAAACGCTCCACAATAGACTTCTTCTCTTCGTATGTGGTTGTGTTCTCAACCATCAGCTTAAGTGCCTGTGTAAGTGTCACGTTCAGAATTGCGGCCTCGCGGAGGCTCTTCTTTACCTTGTCAAGAGCAGATTCGTAAAGCTTGTTCTGCTTTTCGATTTCCCTTGCCTTTGCGAGAATCTTACGCTCAAGACCTTCGTTAACATACTCACCTCCTGCATGAACAAGCTTCTTTACTTGTCTTGCGTTCTTTGAGCGGGGCTCAGATGTGGGTGTGTGTGTTGTCTTAGCTACACTCTGTGAGCTTACGGTCATGGCGCCTTCCTCGATGGTCTTCTCAAAAGGCTCGCCCTTTCCGTCTTTCTGTCCGGGATAAGGCCTTTCAGTACCCTTGGGCGCTCCTGCGTCCATTGAGTATGTTGAGCTCTTGTCTGCGGGCTCGTGGTTTTTGAGTCCGGGCATTACGTTCTTCTGATAGTCGTTGATGAATGCGTTGATTTCATCCTCGCTAAGGAGTTCATCTTCCTCTTCATCTTCGAAGTCAGCTTCGTAGCCGTCCTCTCCATCTTCGGTTGAATAATCGTCGTCTTCTGTCTCGAATTCGATGTAGTCTTCGCCACCCTCGTCCTCGAAGTCGTCTCCTCCGATTTCCTCTTCGGCGTCAAACTCATATTCACCATCGATGTCGTCTTCATTGCCCATGCCCTCAAACTCGAGGTCATCCGGCATTTCATCGGGATTCAACTCAATAACATACTCTGCACCCGTATCACCGTCGCTCATCTCAATCTTTCCATCCTCTGTGCGGCGAATCATGATATCGTCGTCATCGCTGAGCTTGTTGTAGATTTTGATGTACTTCTCAGGGTCTTCTTCGGTAGTCAAATCATATGTGTCGTCTCCAATCTTGTAGTCTTCGATGTCAGCTTCGTCACCCTCCTCGCCGTCTTCTACGTCTTCGGCTTCTTCTGTTTCTTCAGTTTCGGGGTCTTCTTCTGTCTCAACCTCTGCATCTTCTGACGCCTCGGTGTCATTTTCTTCTGTATCTACATCTGAAGTCTCGGTTTCGGTCTCCACATCTTCTACTTCGTAAGAGTCTTCATCACCATCCTCTTCGGATTCGGCTATCATTTTATTGATAGCCTCGTTCATGATATTGCTTAAGGTTTTTTTAGTACCCTCCTTGATGGCCTTAGAGAGCTTTTCTGCCTCAAGAATATTTTGCTTTATAGCAGTGTTATTTTTTTTGCTCATTTTTGATGATAATTTAAAAACAATCTATGCGGCAAAATGGTTTGGCACAAGAATGTTAACACTCCATAGCCATAACATTTGATTTAGCAGCAAACTACACCAACCCTAAGGAGGGTGTTTTTTTTCTTTTAAGGTTTAACCTTATTGACTGAATGAATGGTGCTTACATTCATTTGGTCAGGCAATGATATAGGAGTTTACCCATTATTGGTCGGCTCTTTTTATCTTGCTGCTTCATAGGGTTCGTAACCTCTTCCCTCCACAGCCTCTACACCCGCTTGCCTACGGGTTTTTTTATTGTGCATTTACTTATAAATATAACATTAAAGTAAAAAAACTTTTTATTTTGTATGGGTCAACAGTTATATTGTTGCCATTTTTAATATAAAAAGGCTAGATAATCAGAAAAAATATAGTTTTTTAGTTAAAAAATTTAGCTAAACAGCCATTTTTCGTATTTACTGTATTTGTCTTCGCTGATAATCGGCTTTTTAGATTTGTCTTCCGATTCAAGATAAGGTGTTAGTTTGTCATAGTCCTTCTCTATCCACGCGTTAGGTGTGGAAGGTGTGGAAACGGCATCCCAACATACAATCTCATAATCGTCAGACACTATAAGCTGTGTACCCATTTTAGTTACAGAACCCAAACCTCTGCTTGAAACGCCAACCTTAAGTCCTGACAATATATGGTGGGCAAGCATGTCCGCACAACAAGTGATTATTCCGAGTGTCCTGAATCCATGGCTTACAGGAATCATAACCTTACCAACCAATGTGTGTCCCTCCCAATTTAGTTCGATTATGTTAAGCGCAACCCTTCCCAAGTCAACGCTTGAACTTTCAGGGTGGTTTAGCTCTCCGTATGAGCGGTTGTCCTTCACAAGAGACATGTATCTTTCAACCTCTCTCTTCAAGACATGCTCAGGGTATATTCTACCGTTCGCGTTTTCAATACCGTATTTTTGGAATACGGCTGACACGATGAAAGGGTTTGGCACGTTCCAGTCCGTAGTGGATGACAGAGACTCCCTAAGCATCTTGTTTCTGTTGTCAGACAATGATATGAATCCGTCGTTTTCTACGAGCAGTCCTGTTCCGACCTGACCCTTTTTAATTTCAGTCAAATTCATGTTTTAGATATTGTTTACGATTGAAGCAGTTTCGCCAACACACTTCACGGTTGTTTTCATTTTCCTCTGTGTGTCCGCGCTTTTCTTATGGATAGAATTCCAATTGAAAAACTCTGACTTGCAGAAGTCTTTATTTAGGTAGCAAACGTTAGTGATACCGTTCTTCCAAAGGGCGTAGTTGAATGACAGTTGGTCCCTATGGCTTCCTTTTCTGATTTCATCAGACCATGTATCCATAACAGTAACACATCTCGCGCTGTTGTGCTTTCTGATAATGATATTGGACTGTGGCAATCCGAACTGTTTCGGAAAGCCCTCATTACGGTATCTTTCCATTTGCGCGTCCACGTTTTCCTTAGTGTCCTTTTTCATCCTGATGCACGCTGACGCCTCATCATAAATGCAGTTTCTACGTGGGTGTACTGGTATAAATATTTCCGAACCGCTCCATTTTCCGGAGTTTTTGATAATATCCAACACTTTATGTATGTCACCGGTCACATCTACGCTTCCGTCAACCCAAATTGAAATGTCATATGCTTTAAGGTATTTGTGCGGGCTTGTCTTAACCAATCTTTGCTGCTTCACATTTGAGAGTTCTTTAAGCTCGTTTGGTATTGGACGCATCTTCCATATGTCAGACTTTAGTGTGCTGTCGTCTGTAAAACAAATATAATCCACACCTGGTGTAACAACCTTTGGTTCTACAAGTTTGTCATACCCTCCTGTTATGCAGGTGTATACAACAATGTTTTCAGGCTTTGCAACCTTCTTGTATTTACCTGACACATGGTCAGCGTTGTATTTTATGACCTCCTTTCGTTCACCGAATGACAGTTTTTGTAATCTCCTGTTGAACAAATCTTCTATTTGTGTCGAAGAATTTTTAACCTTAGTGTTAAAATCAGCCAAAGTAACATCGGATGTCCTAATAGGCAAAATGTCGTCCCATTTTGTGTGTGTGAGGTGTATGATGGTCTTGAACCAATCTTTGTTATAGCTACCGGTTGAACGGTGCATAGCCTTGACATCCTCGTTTGTGTATACGTAGTTATTCAGTCCGTTTTTCTTCAGTGAAAGTGTGAAGTCCAAATCATATCCGTGAAAACCGGTGTTTATAGTGTCAAACGGGCATTTTTTAACAACGCTTTTCTTAGTGAACAATGCGAATCCGTCCAAATCAACGACTGATACAAAATCATCTTTATAAAAGTTAGTCCTGTTCAGTTTGTCGAAGCTACCGTCATAATAGTTAGTGGCATTGTATTCTGGTATTTGGTTCCAAGTGGTAATGGCTTTAACCCTGACACGTGAACCTGCGAATCCAATGCACCCACACGACTCTTCGCTTAATTTATCCAAAATCTTGTTGAAGTTTGAGTCTTTGAATTCCACGTCTTGATGCACAAGAAGCAAATTTTCGTATCTCGCAAACTCACTCAATCTGTTGTACACGCAAGGGAGATTTTCATTGTTGATGTTGTTGTGTGACAAAAACTCCAAATTGGGCACGTTTACCTGTTGTAATGACGCTTTGAGCAAACCAAGTTTTCTTTCATCATTGTAGCAAACTATTACAGAAAGTCCGTCAGTATTAGGCTTAGTCTTCTTAACAGGTTCGTGTATGATGTTATTGTTGTATGCAACCTGTTTTGTTGACAAGTGTTTTGAATCCAAATTGAAACATGAGCCTCTGTGCCAATGGTATACATACACACCCTTCATTAGGTGCAGCTTCATGCCATTCCTTTTCAGCTTTATGTGTATGTCGTTATCCACACCCAACATACCCTTAGTCTTCGCTCCGCCAATTTTATTGTATGATGACTTTTTTATGACAAACATCATACCTGAGAACAACTGTTTGTTCGTGCAGTCATCCGTATCGGTTCCGTATTTATCCCTAAGCTTTTCCCCGAATTGTCTGTGGTATGTATAGTCATCGCTTTCAGTGTCACAGTCAGGGTGTACTTGCCACTTACAGTTAACCCTGTTCGTATAGCATGTGAAACAGTCCACGTCAGGGTTTTTCTTGACAACAGCGTCTATAATGTGTCCATAGTCTGATGTCGTGAATATCACGTCACCGTCTAAAAAGCATACATAGTCATCATCACCGACCAACGACATGAAATCGTTGTAGTATTGTCCTATGTTCAAGTCGGTGTTGAATGGTGTTGTGTAAAAAATCATTGTCTGCTGTCAAATATAGTGTTTAAGAATTCTCTTCCCTTTTTTGTTTTGTATGATATCTCCTTGATAATCGCATTGAACTCAGACGCTTCTATTGTCACGAGATTGTACAGCGCGTCAGGTATCTCGTATATTTCCCTGTTTCCGAAAATCTTGTCCCAAAGTATTGGTCCCAATTTCATATTGAAAGGGTCATACACCAACGCGTCAGACGCCTTTATAACTCTTTTCGCGTCTTCTGGATTGTCGGGAAGCCCATGGCTTGCGATTATCTCCAAAATTCCCTTAACGGATTCGTAAAGCATTGAGGGGAAGTTCTCAGCTTTGACGTCCACAGAACTTTTTCCACCGTTACCGTCAATTGAAACTTTAACGAAGCCGCTTTGGAGGTGGCATTCGGGTGACGGGTTCTTTTTGTTCTTGAATATGAGATAGTCGTTAAGCGACATTATCTTGCTGTATAGGTGTGGTAGTTCTTCGTCCAATTCGAACAGGTCGTCTATATATGACCTCCTCATCTTCCTCATAATTCGTGACGCTCCACCCGCTATTAGACAGTTGATGATTTTTCTCTTTTCTATTTCAGCCTTTTCATTAATGACGGCGTTGTAGTCATCGTATTCAACATCGTCGCTTTTTTCAGGCATGAACCTGAAATTCATGCCGTCGTCAATAGAGTCAACTATCTCACAAGAAAACTCAACGTCATCTTCTATGCCGAAACTGTCGAACAAAGTGTCAAAGCACAGTCTTTCTAACATTTGTCTGATTTTTGCCTCTCTACCATTGACTTCAGTCACAAATTTTGAGAGCTTGTTTCGTAATGTGTCTGTCGGTATATCGTTTACCTTGCTGGTGAAGTTGCCTAAGACCTCGTCATAGCGTTCGTCCAACATTTTGTTAACGGCCTCATTGTCTATAATGCCTCCGTTTTCAGTAAACGACGCTTTTTCAATGTTTTCGTATTGTGCTTCTGTTAAAAATATTTTCATCATCAAAGCTCTATAAATTAAAGATGATTTTTGTGTTGTTTTTTTAAAGTTTTAGACCAAGTCTGATTTTTTGTGATGTGTTGACATGTTTTCAAGAACCATTTCCCTTATTTTACCTTTTTTCAACTTTACGCATTCTGACATCATCATCGTTTGTGCGTTTACTGAAAGGTTAAGTTTATTGTTTGACACTCCCGTGTCTGTCGCGAAGTTGTTCTTGAGCCTGTCAAGATATGACTTGCCCTTGTTAATGTCGTTTGCTGTAACGTTTACGGGTATCTTGCCATCAGTGTTGTTGATGTCGTCGCTGAAAACCACGCTTGAATTATTAATGTTGCATCCGAATTTTTTCACAGCGTTTTTTACGATGTCCTTTACGGCATTCTTCCCTTGGTTAACCGTTTCGGTTCCGATTTTAATCTGACTGGTTCCGTTGTTGTTTTTAGTTACGGTTGCGTTGTCATTGTCGACCACCTGATTTTCGACATTACCTTCGTCGCTAACGACATCTTCCGACAAAAACATTTCAAATCTTTTTTTGTTTAGCTTGAACTCCATTATCTAAACTGGTTAAAAAAAATCCCACTCAAAAACGTTTTGAGTGGGGTATGTTATCGACATTTCGACTTGTCAGGACTTGAACCTTTTTCCACTGAAAACGGAATGTCTTTCTGAGTTGTCTGTCTCTTCATAAGACCTTTCATTTTCTTCGTCTCCAAACAGAGGGTTCATTGAAAGCATGTTCTCGCGAAGTTTTTTCTTTGATATGCATATTTCATTCAGATTTGCGTCTTCTTGCCCTCCTTCCATATCGAAAGAGTCATCCTGAGAGTCATTCATATCTTCATCATCCGAACCCTCATCATTTGAGTCTGACGTATTGACTGACTGTATAAGCTCCTTCTTTCCTTGGTCACTCATACCATCAGCAGCCGCCTTTATAACCATTTTGGCCGCGTACTTAGTTAGTGACTCGTCGTTTCCGTTTTGGGAAACGAAAGAATTTAACTTTTGTGACAGTTTTCCTGTTAGTTGTCGGATGTAGTTTTCGGGGTCTTCGTCCTCATCAGCCTCAACGCCGGCGTCAAAATCCCTTTTGAAATTATCCCCGAAATCCTGAGAAGCCTCTTCGTCGGATTCCATTCCGAACATGTCGTCCTGACCTTCAAACGGTTGTGGTGCGCCCTGAACGGGAGGCTGCAATCCGCTATTCTGCATGCCGTCATACGATTCAGGGGCACTGTTTCCAACCTTAAGCCAAGTCTTATTCTCGTTTACTTTTTTTTTAAGCCCAACTTTTCAGAAAGGATAGACATAACAGCATCAGTGAGTACTTCTACCTTCTTGTTGAAGGGTGCGCCGTCACCGATTTTCTTGCCATAACGCTCATTACCCTTAACTGATTCGTCATCCATGTCATAGTCGCCTGTATTAACGATTTTCTCCTTGTTTTGGGGGAGTGTCATGGGTTCCTTTCCGAAACTGGGGTGTTTTCCGAAATCCTTATGTGCGTTGACATTCATCATTTCCTCGAAAATCATCTTTCTGATTTCCTTTCTGAGTGTCTGCTGTTCATAAATTTTGTTGAAAGCCTTCTTTGACACATTTGCGATACTTTCGTTCATCTTGTCCCAAACAGTAGCCTTTGCAGTTACTGTATGTCCGTCCAAAGCGTCTTCAGTGCATTCAACGCCATCCTTAGCGCCCTTGCTGTCACATTCGCAAGTTTCACCGTCGCAATCGCACTTGTCACAAGACTTCACTTCCAAAGACTCTACATAAGCTTCATATTCTTCAAGGAGGCTGTCAAAATCGTCATCGTCTCCAATACCGGCGATTTCGGGCTCCTCACCTTCAAATCCGCCTTCGAATTCGATATCATCTGCGACAGTGTCTTCCATACCGAGACCTTCTGTGTCAAAACCTTCATCACCTACTTCGTCGATAAGGATATCCTCACCCTCTCCGTCAAAGCCGTCCATCTCAAGTTCTTCCTTAACAACGACACTCTTTCCCTCGAGGTCGCACTTGGCGTTCTCACCGTCCTCTGCGGTGTCTCCCGCATTTGAGGGGGCCTTGTCAGAAGTCAGGTTCTTTTCAGCCTTCTTGCTTGCGTCGGTATAGTCGTTAGCGTTTTCGGGGTTGTTTTCAGTCTCCTTGGTACCTTCCTCGCTGAATTCACCCTTCTCATTGAAAGGCTCGCTCTGCTTAACGGGGTCAGAAGCTGTGCCTTTGCTTTCAAGGTCCTCACCCTTGTAAACCTTTGAGCCGATATGCTCAGAATTCTCCATTACGAGGTGCATGCGGTTAAGCTCCTTGCGTGCCTCTTCGGTAAGTGACTCCAAAGTCTTTCTGCTTCTTTCGCTGTCAAATACGGATGTCCTGATGTTCTGTCCGTAAGCCTCGTTGAGAGACATCAGCTTAAGCTCCAAGTGCTTGGTAGCGTCATTATATGAATTGAAGGCGTAGTCGTACTTTCTGCTCTGTCCGTTAACGTAATTGTAAGATTCTGAAATCTTCTCCTTGCCCTTCTCAGTGACCTTAACGTAAAATTTGGTACCTTCCTTGATGATACCGTAAACCTTACCGTCGGCACCTTCAGAATAGAACTCAACGTTGCACTTGCCTTCGTTCATGGGTGTCTTATATTCCATAAGACACTTCATTCTACTCAATTTGTCGTCAAACTTGCTCATATTGATATAAAAGATTTTTATTGTATTGCTACGGCAAGCCAACACCTGCCGAGGTATTTAGCGTTTCGCTTTGTCAGCGGTTAGTTTTCACCGCTTTAAATTAAATAGTATCTAAAATTCAAAAAAATGTATTAATTGAAAGTTGAGAGGTATTTCCACCTGTGTATGTCCTCCAAAAATGCGTCTGTTATGCTGTTCATGGAAGAAAGGTTTTTGTTGTCACCAAAACACTCCTTGTACTCAATAACATCTTTTTCCAATTCATCCAACATATCCTTTACAGACTTTGACTGTGACAACTGTGCGCTTAGGTCTCCCAATCCGAACCTTATACCGAGTGCACCCATGCAGTCCTCGGCTATTTTGTCCTGATATGACAATATAGACCCGTCAATCTCGTCAGTAAGTTCGTGCTCGTGGTTGTTCTTTGCGCTCCAATGAAACATTTTGCACAATTGATGGTATCCGTCAAGACAAGATAGTATGTATTTTGTCTTTTCCTTGAAATTGTTCGTCATTTTCTGTTAGCAGTGATTTTTAACGCGCCGTCATTGTCAAGCGCGATATCGAAGGTCTGTTTATACAGGCCGTCTGAAATTATTTTGTCGGCAATTTCGTTTTCTATCAAATTGCTGATTAGTCTTGCAATAGGTCGGGCTCCGTAGTTGTTCTTTTCTCCCGCCTCTTTAAATAAATACTCGACAACATCGTCCGAATACGTCAAATCGTGTTCCATTTCAGATAATCTTGAAGACAGGTCGTTAAGGCCCATTCTGATAATGGTGTACATATTGTCCTTAGTGAGGTCGTTGAAGTATATGGTCTCGTCAAGCCTGTTTATGAACTCAGGTGGGAACTTCTTCTTGTAAGCGTTCTCGATGATGCTTCTCTTGTTGGTTGATGAGTCAGTATCAAAACCGACGGTGAATGAGCTCATGGCTGACGACACTCCAATATTGGACGTCATCAGGACAATAGTGTTTTTGAAGTCAACCCTTTCGCCTCTGTTGTCTGTCATGAATCCCTCGTCGAATATCTGAAGGAATATGTTGTAGATGTCAGGGTCGGCCTTTTCGATTTCATCAATCAAAAGTACGCAGTATTTGTTATTCTTAACAGCTTCTGTAAGAAGTCCTCCGTTTGTGTATCCTACATATCCGGCTGACGCTCCGATTAGTTTGTTGATTGATGTCTTGTCAGTGTATTCCGACATGTCGAAACGCACGATTTTAGTTTCGTCGCCGAACATTTCCTTGGCCAACATCTTAGCCAACAATGTTTTTCCGACACCGGTGCTTCCAATACACATACATGACAGTATGGGTTTGTTGTCTCTGATAAGGCCCGCCTTTCTTCGTTTAATCGCGTTTGTAATCTTGTCAATAGCCTCATCCTGACCGATTACCTTTTTCTTAAGATTTGGCGCAAGGTTGACAATCTTTTCCATCTCGCTTGACGATATGTCGTTATATTCGATACCGGTTAGCTTTGAGAACACCTTGTATATGTCTAGCTCTGTTATGGTCTTCTTGTCGGTATTAGCGCTTTTTATTGAGTTTTCCAAAAGCTCGTGTTTTTCCTTGATGGTCTTTCGCATAGGTTCAAGGTCCTCCTTTTTCTTGGCGGCCTTGGTCTTGTTGTAGAATTCACGGAACAAGCCACCCATCTCACCCAACTTGTCTTCAAGACCGGCGCAAGCCAACGATTCTGACCTCATCTTAGCTCCTGCCTCGTCTATGATGTCAATTGCGGATGACGGGAGTGACCTTTCCTGTATGTATCTTTCGGAAAGTTTTATGGCTTCTGAAATAGCTTTATCCGTATAAACCACATTATGGTATGACTCATACTTACCCTTGACATTGTTCAGGATTGACTTGCATGTTTCAATGCTTGGTTTCTCCAAGTTTATTTTAGCGAATTTCCTGCATATGTGTTGGCATTTTTCACGAAACGACTTATATCCTGATTGTGTCATTGTTAGTATAACCTTGACGTTGTCACACTCACAAAGGTTCTTTAAAATGAACGATACGTTGAACTCCTCAAAGTTTTTATCCGTAAGCATAAAGTGGAAATCGTCTATGAACAGAATAATCTTGCCGGCCACTGACTTTAAGTGTTCGGCCAACTTCATCACCCTTGACTCCAATATGCCCCTTAGCTCAGTACCGGGCATCATTGCGTCCATGTTAAGCCTGTATGATATGAAATTATAATACAGAGGGTTGCACGTACCATTCGCTATGCTGTACACAAGTCCTTCGACCAAAGATGTCTTTCCAACGCCTGACTCACCGACAATGACTACATTGCTATTGTCCTTTCTCATGATTGACGATGTGATTTTAGATATATATTCTTCACATCCGAACACTTCGCTTGAATTGTTGCTGAACACCTCATAAACCATGTCTGACAGGTATTTTGTGATGTCCTCTACCGGCATTTGTGGCAATTGTATGCCTTGTTGTGCTTGCATGTTGCTTATGAGATTGTTAAGATTGAAGTCTTTTGGAGGGTTCTTAATCTCCAACTTTACCTGCATTTCACCATTTGCAGCGGGTGATTCGGGGGATTCCTCGAATCCGTCGGGATATTCTTTTAAAAAATCGGCGATATCTTGTTCCTTTAAACCGTACTTGCTGAAAAAGTTGTTAACAGTCGAATCGTTTTTGTAAAGCTCGTGAAAGACCGACACTATATATACGGTCCTGTTACTGTTTTTATACTCCTCGCTTACTTTTGTTATGGCATCTGTAAGTGTCTTGCTAAGATTTATCGCACGCCCCGGTTTAAGTACTCTAACCCTTTTATCGTTCACTAACTTGTTTACGTTCAAAATAATGTCAATTGCGTGGTCGTCTCCACATAAGTCGAACAGTAACGTCGTTAGGCTTGATTCAAAACCTGTGGCGCACATAATGAAATACATAGGTGAAATCTCAAAGACTGGTATATCCTTGATGGTGTCATTGAAATCGTCAAACAATACGGAAAATTCAACGTCTAAGTTATCGTATTTTACCGCATCGCAATTAATCTTGAAATTGTCAAACATTGTTTTTGTTTTTTGTTCAAAACAAAAATAAGCTGTAAGTCGTAAAAAGTAAAGCGTAACAAATGTGTATGTTAGATTTTTTGTTTAACTTTGCCGTGTCGAACTAATAAATATAAAAAAAATGATTCTACACAAGATTAATGACAATGAAAAAAGGATTGAGAAAGTTTGGTATGAGTCGAGTAACATCCTTTTCTCTGAATGTGACGACAAGGAGAATGAGTTGAAGACATTAAGGGTCACATTTAAGAACGGAACCGTTTACGAATATTATGATGTTGATGTGAACGATTATCTGATGTTCAGAAGCGGTGGGTTGGAAAATTCTCAGGGAAAGGCTTTCATTAAGCACATACGCCCTAAGTACGAATACAAGAAATTGGGTAATGTGGACACCAAGCTAATCCTTGAGGAATTGGAAGAACTAAAGAAAAAAAGCGCTGATTGACAGCGCTTTTTTGTTTTTAAGACTCGGACAAGAATTCGTCGATAGCTTTTTGTTCCCTTTCGTATTCCTTGTCTTCGTTAATAATTTTGATTGCGGCATCGTATTCCAATGTGGTTCTTTCGTTTCTTGGAGCCTTTTCCTCGAACTTTTTATGTGTGTCCTCATGAAAATACTCGCTCGGTATGTCTGTTACTATTACTGAACCTACGTTAAAGCTGAATATGAAGTATCCCTCACTCTCAACAACTTGTGTGAATGATATGTCGGACAACTTGAACTGTTGGAGATACCTGTTTGAGAATTCCACGCTTTCAAAATCGACCAAGTCGCTCTTCTTTAGATTGTTCATTATCTCAAACACCTCATTTATGAACATCTTCATGATTCTGAAAGTTCTGTCATTGTATGACTGTACGTGAATGTCGAGACGGTGACTGTCGTCGTATAGGTTTTTGTATAGGCAAGCCTTTTCGGCGAAATGCTCCAATCTGAATCTTGGTATGAATCCGTCCCTTGTAATCTTTAGCGTCTTGTTGTCATACCCCTCACTATCTATTGACACGTTGTGTATTACAGTGACAGTCTCATACCCTTCGTATGGTGACTTGATTTTTTCGTCCCTTGACTCCAACTCCTCTTTGTCATACTTCCTCGCGACTCCGTTTCCGATGTATTTGTATTCGTTAGACTTTTGTTCGGTAAGGTACATCTCATATCTTAAAGCTTTAACCTCTTCGGTCACAACACCTTTAAGAAGGTCTTCCAACACGCTTTTCCTGTGTTTTTTTACCTCTATACCGCCTCCGCTGTCATTTGAAGAGTCACCGGTTTCAAAAGCTACGCTGTTTGCGTTTTCCAATCCCCTGAAAAGAGTGTGGCAAAACGTGTATATATTGAAATAAAGCTTTTTGAAAAATTTTTTAAACATATGCGCTGAGTTTATTGTCCGCTTCCTTAATGATTGAAATTTGAAGGTTTCTGTACATTTTCAGCTTGCTCATGGCCAATTCGTACTCAGCCTTGTTTTCGGTGATGTCCTTGTTTCCCTGAGCCATGTTCTCATAATATCTGATGATTGACTCGATAACACAGATTGCGCTGTTAATCTCGGCAAATGTCATATATTTGAATGGCGGACAGTTGTTTTTGTCTATCAATTTGATAGTATGCTTGTTGGCATCTTCGTTTTCGTATATCGTAAAGTCGCCGGGTTTTGTTGTTGTTTCGTATACGACATTTTCGTTTTCGCTCTTGTTCTCTGAAATCTTCTTCGGTTTGCTTTCTTTTTTACTCATAATAGATATATTTTTTGAAAACGTACATAAAAAAATCGCAAAGTAAACCCTTATTATTATGAGATTAGCTATTTGTGCCATTATCAAGAATGAGGAGGAGTACCTCAAGGATTGGTTAGATTATCATCTTTCCATTGGTTTTACTGACATACACCTGTTTGAGGATGATGGGTCTGTTAGCCACAGAAAAATCACTGACGCTTATGACAATGTTTATGTGGAGCCATTTTCTGTTATAGGTGATTATATGTCAGAGCATTTCAAACAAAAGCGCCTTTATCAATGGTTTTATGACACGCATGTGGATGACTATGATTGGTGCGCGTTTATTGACATTGATGAATATTTCATGTTTGAGGAAGGTTATGACCTTGAAAGGCTTACAGAGGAATTCAATGACTGTCAGGGGCTTTACCTGTATTGGAGATATCATACTGCGAATGGGCTCATATACAAAACTAAGGACAAGAGTGTTATTGAAACATACCCTGAATATGTGGACACGCAACTTAAAACGGACGGTCCTCTTATGTACAAGTCTTTTGTGAATTTCAATTCTCCGAACTTTAGGTTTGTGGACCATCATACAATGGCAGGCTTGTACAACACTGACGGTGAAGTTAACGGTTATGGTGAGGAGTATAGGACTTTCAACAAGGCTTGGTTGGCCCATTATTTCACAAAGTCTTGGGAGGATTGGTGCGACAAGATGTTTTGGAGGGGTGACATATTCATTAACCACAGGTTTTTTGACGACTTCTTTGAACTAAACAAGGACATGGGGCATCTTAGGGAAACGTGTTACAAAATGCTTGAGGAAAGGATTATTAAGGAGTATGACGTTAACACCTTGAAAATTTTCATCCATACCCACAAGAATATTGAGAACAACACGCCTGATAATGACTTCTATGTTGTAACAACCAATAACCCTGATGTCACTTCTGATAAGTTTGAGGTGTTGTACCTTGATGATGAATTTACCAAGAACCATAGGATTTCATATGGAGAGGCTACGACAATGAGATATCTTTGGAAGCATCCCGAACTGTTGCCCGATATTGTTGGAATGTGTCATTATAGAAGGTTCTTCAAGAATAACTGTGATGACAGGTACAACATTATACGTACGATTTGCAAACAGAACGCCATTATCGCAAAAGCTTATCCTCATGGAGCGGGAAACACCAATGAAATGGTGATGAGCGGTTCTCACATTCCATATGACGCTGAGCTTATAGACAGTATTGTCGAAGAACATTTCCCTAAGTATCTTGACGGTTACAACGAGATGAAGTCAAGATGTGACATGCACCCTTGCAGTATGTTTGTCATGAGGAAGGATGATTTCTTGGAAATGTGTGACTTTATTTTCGGCGTGATGGAAATTTATGACGAGAGGCAAGGCTTTGAAAATGATGATGACGTGTTAGCCTATGTCGAGAGGACTAAGGCTGAGGGTAAGTGGTATTACGGTATAGTTGATTGGCAGAAGAGATTGCAGGGTTTTTGGATAGAATGGCTTGTCGACGCTTTCGTTTCCCATAAATGGGGAATCAACAACGTATTGTCTTCCGAATATGTTATTTACGGTGAACTTCCATTACATATGATTGAGAGTGAGGTTACGGAAGACCAACTAATAGTAGCGCTTACTACATGGCCTCCGAGATTCGGTACGGTATCAAAGACATTGGAGTCATTGGTTAAGGCGTCAGAGGGACTTAACTGTCATATAGTACTTGTAATAAGTGAGGAGGATAGATTTTTGGCTCCGTTGACTTTCGACGCGCTTAACTTGATGCATAAGCACAAGATTGAGCTGATAATTGACAAGGGAAACATCAGGTCTCACAAGAAGCTTATACCTGTACTTGAAAAATATCCAAACAATGATATCCTCATTTGTGACGACGACAAGATATACGATGAGGACTTTATTAGAAATTTCTTGGAAGACCATGAGAAATATCCTAACGATGTGATTGTCGGTGGAAGTTTCTTCAATTTGAAGATTAACGACGACAACACTTTCGTTTGCGAGAACAATGACAGTGAGTGCGTGTTCCATAACACTCATGAGCCTTATGAGGTTCTTCATATAGCGAAGCCCGCCAACGGATGTTTCGGGACATATTATCCTAAGCACACGTTTACAGACGAGCGTTTCTTTGACAGGAAGACCATGATGGAGCTGTCTGAATTTTCGGATGAGGATTGGCACTATCTGTTCAATGTGATAGAGGACCGCACATTAAGGATGACAGGGCATGTGAAGAAATATGGGTATCAGAACAACAATGGTGATGACCCGACAGCGCTTTGTCAGTCGTATGGCGCCAAATATTATGAGGATATAAACAAAGTGTTCGCTGAAAAGTATCCTGAATATGCGGAAAAGATGAAAATTAGACTGAGAAAATATTTGTCGGTTAAGAAAAAGTCACTACCTTTGCGTCAGAAAATTAAAGATATATTAACGAAACTGTTTAAGTTATAATGCCTAAGACTAAAATTCCTGTACAGGATTTGACTCCTGAGAAGCTGATGAAGCCTCATGAGATTAAAAACTATTTGGACAAATATGTAATAGGTCAGAATGAGGCCAAGAAGGTTTTGTCGGTAGCCATCTACAACCATTATAAGAAATTGTTGATGAAGGACAGTGGTTATACAGACACTGAGCTTGACAAGTCAAACATCATGTTGCTTGGCAGTACCGGCTCCGGCAAGACGCTGATGGTTAAGACCATCGCAAAGCTTTTGGACGTTCCTTGCTATATACAGGATTGTACCAAGATAACAGCTAGCGGTTATGTAGGTTCAGATGTTGAAGATTGTATTGTAGGCCTTTTAAGAAGCTGCAATTACAACATACCTATGGCGCAAAGAGGTATCATTATGCTTGACGAGGGTGACAAGATAGCCACCAAGGGTGCAGGTCCTTCAATCTCGAGAGACGTTTCGGGGGAATGTGTCCAACAGTCTCTGCTGAAGATTGTGGAAGGTGACATTGTTGGTGTACCACCCGCAGGTGGCAGAAAACATCCCGAACAACAGCTGATATATGTTGACACTAGTAACATCCTGTTCATATTGTCAGGCGCATTTGTTGGTTTGGACAACATTATCAGCCGAAGAATAGGCAAGGCAAGCATTGATTTTTCCAATGTGTCTAAGGTTAACAAGGAAAGTAGCATTGACTATGTCACTCCTCAGGACCTTAGGGAGTTTGGTATGATACCTGAGTTCGTGGGAAGATTTCCGGTAATAACAAATGTGAACAAGCTTACACGTGATGACCTTGCGAGAATTCTAACAGAGCCTAAAAACTCGATTATAACTCAGTATATTGAACTGATGGGTTTTGAGAATGTAAAGCTTAATTTTACGGAAGACGCGATAGACGCCATTGCTGAAATCGCATTTACGTTAGGTACAGGCGCGAGAGGTCTTAGGTCTATTGTAGAGACTATCATGACAGACATTATGTTTGAGATGCCTAAAAAGGGTAATGGGATAGTCTTGATTGATAAGGAGGTTGTTATGGACAAGACGTCCTTTAAGTATAAGGACGTAGCTGTTTAGTTTTTTAGTTGTTGGAGCGTCCGAAAGGACGAAAAAAGGAAAGCGGCTTTTAGCCGCTTTCTTCTTTTAGTATTCTCCGCAATCAATGTTGTTTGCTGTACCATATTTCTTACCGTTCATTACGATAAATCCGTCTTCACGGTCTTCGTCGGTTCTTACAAAATACAACTTATTGTTATTGTTGTTAAGTGACTCTACATTGAAACCTTCCTTGGTTCCGTCTACCATTTCTATACCGTTTAGTTTCATTTTTTGTATGTTGTTAAAAAAAATATTATTGTCTTAGTGTCATATTTACGGCCTCAGTTATCATTTTGCGTAAAGTGCTTTCTGTTATGGCGATTTTCTTCTGTTTTTTTAGATAGTCGGAAATTTCTTTGTATTTGAAGAATGGTTTGTATTGCCTTTTTTTGTCATATAGCCATTTCTTGAAACATTTTTCGTCGACTTCTGTTATCTTCCAAAAACCTTTCCAATCCTTGTTGTAGTTTGACAGATACGCATTCTTAGCCGATTCGATGTCATTGAAGCACATCATAACCTTTGACTCGTCAAATTTGTTACCGAATTTTTGGTCTACAACGAAAATTTTCCTCGAGTCGTAATTGTTTCCGATAAAAACATCAATCGCGTCTCCGTCCTTTCCTTTAGTGCATAGGAAGTATCCGTAGTCGTTTTTCATTAGGACCTTCCATTTGTTTCCGTTTCCGTCTACACCTTTCCTGTAAGACCCTTTCGGATTCTCTATGCTTATTGCGTATCCGTGTATTGAAACGTGACCGTGGCGATAGTTTCCCGCTATCTTTTGTTTCTCGCTTGGTGATGTGTTGACACGCTTTCTTTCACTTCGAATCTTTTCAGATATATTTTCGTTGTTTAACATTTTATCACTTTTTATTGTCCTTTTTTGATTCGGTTACAACTTGTTTTTCCTTTTTCATTGAAGAGCGTACAATGTTTTTAAGTTGCTTTTCTGTGAGTATGACTTTTTTCATATCCGTTGTGTGGTTAAAAAATGGTTGTGGCGCAAAGGCACCACAACCGAATCTTTTTAAATTATGGCTTGGTTATCGCCGTATATCATTAAATATGCATTAACAATTGAAAACGGATTGGTTGCTGTAGTTTTTAAAATTCAGCGTCGCACAATAGCACGCCTTTCAGGTCCTTTTCTGACATATTCGCGCTCATAGGGTTAATCCATTCCTTCCAATTAATATTGATGTCAGGGTCCAAATAGTTTATGGACGCCTCACATTCCTTGTGGTAGTAGTCGCTGCAATTGTAATTCAGCAAAGTGTCGTCTTCCAACGCGAGAAAACCGTGTGCGAAACCTTTTGGTATGTAGAATAGCCTTGAGTTGCTCTCACTGAGATAGACGCCACACCATTGCCCAAAGGTTTCGGAGCCTAACCTTATGTCGACCGCAACGTCGAATCCGCTACCCTTTATCACTCTGACAAGTTTGGCCTGTTCATGCGGAGCCTTTTGGTAATGGAGACCTCTTAGCACGTTTTTCTTAGACTTGCTGATGTTTTGTTGTACAAAATCAACGTCTCCGATAATATCCTTCAATTCCTTAAGGTTGAAGGTTTCCATGAAATAACCCCTGTCATCATTGAAGACCGCTGTATCCATCAATACGGGTCCATCATTAAAATAACGTTTAACTTCTTTAATCATATCGTGTGCGTTTTAAACAAAAAATGAGTTAATCGATTTGCAAAGTAAACAAAAAAATCTTAACTTTGCGAAAAAGTAATAAAAAAATATGCAACAGTATTTCATAAAATTCGGGAATCAGACAAGACCCGCATCCGAATATCAGAACAGGATATTTGATGAGATTGAGAACGGCACTAAAAGTATTATAATTAACGCTTGTGCCGGGTCGGCAAAGACAACTACCATCGTAAACGCGTGTGACCTGATTGATAGTGACAAGAAAGTCGCTTTCATAGCCTTCAACCGGGATATTGTGAAGGAGATTGACAACAAGATTAAAAGGTCGAATGTTGTGGTGACAACCTATCATTCTCTTGGTTATAAGATTTTATTGGAAAATGATTTTATCGTCAATTTGGACGAGAACAAGTATATCGTTTACGCGAACAATTTTGTCAAGGACAACAGCAAATTTTTCAACTTGCTTAAAAAGAAGAATGAGCGCTCGGCCTATCTCAGGAATGTGCACAACCTTGTAAACTATTCCCGATATTATCTAAAATATGGTAAAAGGGAGGTTAGGGAGATTTCAGAGCAGTTCGGACTTGAGCTTTTAGGTGATGAGGTCGAAATGGCCTTGGATGTTTTGGCTTGGGGGAAAAACGAGTCTTCAACCCTTGACTATATGGACCTGATATGGTTCCCAAACATACACAACCTGTCTACTATAAAGTACCAATTTGATTGGATTTTCATTGACGAGGCTCAGGACACGTCCATTGCGCAGCAGAAACTTATAGAGAAGTGTTTCCGAAAAAACACTAGGTTCGTGGCGGTTGGTGACGACTCTCAGCAGATTAATGTGTGGTGCGGCGCTTCAAAAAACGCTATAATGGAATTGGAGCAGTTGAGGGACACAGTGACTCTTGACCTTCCAATCTCATACAGGTGTCCCAAAAAAGTGGTTGAGTTGGCTAAGGCTTATAGTAAGAACATTATAGCAGCAGACGGTGCGATTGACGGTGAGATTAGGAACAGTGTAGATGTAAACAGTCCAAATGGAAGTGATTTGGTGCTTTGCAGGATGACAGCCCCTCTTATTGAGCTTCATATCAAATACCATTCAAACAATAAACGCTCGGTCATTAGGGGTATGGAGGATTTTAAGTCAAAATATTTGGAAATGCTTACCGATTTCCATGATGACACGTTGATTGACAAGTCATTCCTGACATCGAACGGGCTGATGCCTTGTCTTTATAAAAAGTTGTTTGTTGAGATAGACAAGATTAAGGAAATGTATTCGGTCGATGACGAGGACGCTATAAGCCATGCGTCTATTATTACCATGTATGACCATATTTGCGGCATACAGGCGCTTTCAGCCGGTGTGTCTACTGTTGGTGCGCTTGTCCGTAAGATTAACGAGGTTTTTAGCGATTTGGGAGACGGAGACAATGGAGATTATATCAGTCTTATGACGGTGCATAAATCAAAGGGCCTTGAGGCAGACAATGTTTATATACTTTGTCCTTCACTTTTACCAAGTCCGCTTGCGAAGACCAAAGACGAGATAGTGGCGGAAAGGAACCTTTGCTATGTCGCTTACACAAGAGCCAAGAAGACGCTGAATTTTATGGAGGAGTCAAGATTCGCGTCGCTTGACGGTAAAAGATTTAAACCTGAACACATAATAGCGGATATAAAGAAAAAGCGAGGTGAGATTATGGTGGGCATCCCTGTTGTCAAGAACAAGAAAACGCCCAAGAAGAGGTTGGAGCTGCTTAACATACCTGACAATTCGGCAACATCTAATGTGGCTAACAAAAAACGTGCTACAACAAAAGCGGGTATGAAATTTAGAAATTTTTTGGAGTGATTCAAAAAAAAGCGATACCTTTGCAAAAGAAACCAACAACAAACAAAACATATGGCGGAATTAGTTGCAGACAAAAACAAGTTGACAAACGAGGAAATCGAGTCATTCATGAACGGGCGTGACCCGATGGAACGTATTGTCAACCTTACATACAAGTCTACAGAAAATACGATAAACATATACTATCGCGATGAGAATGACAACAAGGTGGTTTGTAAGGATTACTTCAAACCTTTTGTTTGGGCTACACTGTATGCTTGCAGAAAGCTTTGTGGCGGTGACAAGTCTAAGCTTTTGGCTAAAATGCGTGAATATGGCATCGGAGTGAAGAAACTTAGGGATACGAACGAGAAGGGTGAGACTGTCGAGGTATTCAAGGATGGTTATATGTTCATGTTCTATGCGTTGTCCTCAATGTCATATCAAAAATTCCTGAAGTTCTTCAAGGAGTGCGGTTTTCCAATCCACCCGAAAAGAGACAAGAGTGGAAACGCGGTTTACGAGTGTGAGGAGGACAAGAACCAATTTTTGGCGGTTACTCCGCAGGAACAATATCTAATCTCATCCGGAAAACGTTTCTTCAAGGGTTACGGAGACTACAACGAGTTGTTGCGAATGGTATTTGACCTTGAAACCACAGGCCTTAATTTTGACAAGGACCAAATCAAACAGTTGGGTGTGTCCTTCAACAGGCCGTTTGGCAATAACAGTGAAGTGTACACTAAGGTGTTCAACAAGGGTGACGGAGACATTACAGAACTTACTCTAATCGAATATTTCCTAAGGATAATAAGTGTGGCCCAACCCGATGTGGTGTGCGGACACAATATCGAGAACTTTGACATCCCAATGTTTATCGGTGCGAGCAATAGGCTTGGCGAAGACTTTACCGAAATGTCCAAACCGTATTTTAATGGTGAGGGTATCAAGAAAAGTGAGCGTGAGACTATTTTGAAACTTGGTAGTGAAATCGAGACTTTTAGGGAGACATCCATACCGAACACTACGCTAACGGATTCGTTGCATGCGGTCAGAAGAGCTCAGGCGCTTGACTCAAACATGTTGAAGGCTGACCTTAAATATGCAAGCCAATATGCGGGACTTGTAAAGAAAAACCGAGTATATACACCCGGTGACAAGATTGACGACATTTTGACAGATACCGTCAACAAATACGCGTTTAACGACTCAGATGGTGATTGGTATATATATGACCCTGATTCGGAGCGTAGCGTAAAGTCAATGGATGAGTTTTCATCAGAGGAGGAGTACTCCGATTATATTAAGAGCATAAAGGGCAAACAGGGTGACAGTGCGTTCCGAATTAGGAAATTTAACAACTTGGCCGACGGTTATGTAGAGACTACCGGTAAGTACATTATTGAGCGATACCTGTTTGACGACCTTTGGGAGGCTGACAAAGTTGAGTGGAAATATAATTCAACCAACTTCCTAATCTCGAAGATGATACCAGTCCCATACAAGAAATGTACGACAATGGGAACGGCGGGACAGTGGAAGTCTATTATGCTTGCTTGGTCTTATGAAAACGACCTTGCAGTGCCAATGTTCAAGCCTAAAAAGAAGTTTACAGGCGGTTTGTCCCGATTATTGAAAACGGGTCATGTTAAGAATGTCATCAAGCTTGACTACAACTCGCTTTATCCGTCAATCACTCTAACTTGGGGTATTTGTGACGTGACTGACCTTATGGGCGTCATGCTGAAGTTGTTGGAGTTCATCCTTACGGGTCGTGAGACTTACAAGGGTGTCAAGAAGAAGTACAACAAGATAGTGGATGGGTTTAACGCCAAGATTCTTGACGGTACGATTACAGACGATGAGAGGGTTGAGTATAACAAGGCTTACGCCGAATTCTCCCTTGCGGACGGCAAACAGAATCAGTTCAAGTGTTTCGCAAACTCGTTCTTCGGCTCATTTGGTGCTACTGACGTGTTTCCTCATGGCAGCCTTAAATGTGCGGAACAAATCACTTGTACTGGAAGGCAGTGCCTTCGACTTATGATTAGCCATTTCAAGAATATTGGATACGACCCAATTGTAGGTGACAGTGTTACAGGAGACACCCCATTGTTTGTCAAGTATAATGACAGTGGTTTTATTGACATCAAACCAATATCTGAAATAATGGATGACAAATCGGTTGAGATTGACACTCTTGGCCGTGAATATGATTATTCTGATAAGCCCTATAAGGTTCTGTGCAGGACAGGGTGGTCTGACGTTAATTATGTTTACAGACACTCTACAACAAAGCCGATATATAATGTATCCGACGATGAAACAGGTTTGTCTGTTGACGTTACAGAGGACCATAGTCTTTTTACCTCAGACAAGGTTGAGATTAAACCGAGTGAAATTAAACACGACACCAAATTGGAGTATTATAAGGGAAATATTTCCGATGGGTTGATTTATGTGTCTGATGGTATGGTCCGCATTTATGCGAAGAAGTTGGCTTATGGGATAATTGACAGGGTTCCTGTTGAGATATTGAATTGTAGTGTTGACGGGAAGTCGCTTTTCTTGAAAGAGTTGAAAGCTCAGAACTTGGATGTCCGTAAAATTAGCAAAACCTGTAAGGCTGGAATATTATACATTGAAAACTCAATTACACATGTCTAATTGAGTTTTTTCAACGCTTTTGTTTAAAAATATGGGTAAAAGGGAATCTTACAGACTTGATACTGACATTTTCATACGCCGTTCAAAAGAAGTGCATGGTGGAAGATATGACTATACAAAAAGTGTTTACGTCAACAAAAGGACTAAGATATGTATAACATGCCCGATACACGGTGATTTTCATCAAATCGCTTATAACCACATGAGAGGTCAGGGTTGTCCTGTGTGTGGTAAAAAATACGCCGCTGAATACCGTAAGGGTAATTGGATGTCTTTTGTGGAAGAGTCTGAGAAAAGGTTTGGCGACACCTATAAGTTCCCTTATATTGAAAATGAATATGAGAACAGTCACTCAAAAGTAACAGTAAAGTGTAACAAGTGTGGAAACGTGTTTGTTAAGATTGCGTGTGACCATCTCACTTCTCCTCATGGCGGTTGTCTTTCCTGTTATGCTAACACATCACATTCGGAAATGGAACTGTCAGAATATGTCTCATCATTGGTAGGTGCGGAAAATGTCTTGTTAAGGGACAGAACCATACTTAATGGCCGTGAGATTGACATATATGTACCGTCAAAGAGGATAGCTATTGAATATAACGGTTTGTATTGGCATAGTGATGCAGTAAAGATGGACAAATACTATCATCTTAACAAGACGGATGGGTGCGCGTCTAAGGGTATTAGGTTGATACATGTGTTTGAGGATGAATTCGTGAATAGGAAATCGATTGTCAAGGGAAAACTTAAGCATATACTTGGTTGTGCTGATAAATCTGTCCGTATCATGGCGAGAAAATGTATGATAGAGGTTGTTTCAAAGACTGATGCGGAATGTTTTTTGGAAAAATACCATATACAGGGCTTCGTATCTTCAAGCGTTTATTGCGGTGCGTTCTTTAATGGCGAGCTTGTAGGCGTTATGTCTTTCAAAAAGGAAAAAAATGAAGGTTTTTGGGAGCTTACGAGGTTTGCCACTTCTGATAAGTATATATGTAATGGCGTTGGTGGAAAGTTGTTCAAGTGGTTTGTCAGAAATTATAACCCAAGTGAGGTTAAATCTTTCGCGGACAGAAGGTGGTCGTGTCATACATATGGTAATCTGTACACCAAATTGGGTTTTTCGCTTGTAAAGACACTTTTGCCTGACTATCGCTATATAATAGAGAATAATTTTGAACGGTATCATAAGTTCAGCTTTAGAAAACACGTTTTGCATAAGAAATATGGGTTGCCGCTTACTATGACAGAGTCGGAAATGGCTAAAACCATCAACGCGCACAAGATATATGACTGCGGTTTGTTAAAATATGTATGGAAAAGCTTGGATATTGGGATTTAATTGGTTAATTTTGCGGAAACTTTACAAAATTTAAAATGTTAAACGTAAGAAAAGAGAACATTAGCGGTGAGAGTGTTGTATATGACATATCACTTGACGGTACGTTTGTAAACGCTCTCGGAATGAACGTATTGCACAATACAGACGGTTTTAACTTCCAACTTCCTGATGATGAAAAGTTCAGGTTTACCGAAACAAATCCGTACATTGGAAAGGGACTTAACCGTGAGGTGAAGGAAGGAAAGGCATATATTGGTTATGAGGCGGATGTGGCTGAGTTCAATGACTTGTATATGAGCAGAGTGTATAACGAGCGTTCGGTTCAAAAGATGGGATTAGGTATAGACGAGATAGTTTCCTCTACCATTAACTTCTCCCGAAAGAATTATGCCGACTATTTCCCTGAAAACCCTTTTCCTAAGGATGTTAAGATGGTCGGAAACACTATCAAGTCGAAAAAAATGCCTGACTATATCGCGAAGTTCCTGTCAAAGGGTGTCAGGCTTCTTCTAAAGGGTGACGGGCAGAATTTCATAGAGGAATATTACGCTTATGTCGACTCGATATACAATTACAGGATACCAATCAGGGACATAGCCACAAAGGGTAAGATTAAGAAGAGCATCAAGCAGTACAAGAAGGATGTATGCGAGATTACAAAGGCGGGCCGTCCAAAGTCAAGACAGGCTTGGTATGAGTTGGCTATCGCAGAAAACCTTAATGTCGACAATGGTGACACTTTGTATTATGTAAACACCGGTAAGAGCAAGTCGCACGCTGACGTCAAGAAAACAGTCTTGTATATCAGGAACGGTGAGGATGTGACTAAGGAAATAGAAAAGGGGTATCGTGAATACTCAAAGGAAGAGAAGGGCAATCCTGCGAAGCTGTCAAAAAATGATTGGATTGCGAAAAACCATAAGGATTTGTCGACAAGGGATGAGATTACATTGAACTGTATGCTTATTCCGAGGGATGTGATAGATTCAGAGCGTGACGTTTATTGTGACGAGCTCAACATTGAGTACAATTCCCAAAAATACGTCTCAATGTTCAACAATCGAATCAAGCCTCTTTTGGTTTGCTTTAGCCGTGAAGTCAGAAGTGACATATTGGTGACAAACCCTGACGATAGGAAGTTCTTTACCGAAGACCAATGCAAGTTGGTTTCGGGTGAGCCGAACAAGCCTGAGGACCAAGACACTTATGAGCAGTTGATGACTATGGAGGACAAGGAAATTTTGTTTTGGACCACATATGACATGGTTCCGCCGTTTCTTGAGGAATGCCGTATGGGCAAATGGGAGGACATTGTCAGGGATTATCATGAAAGAAAGGAGCGTGAGCGCTTGGAGGGTATTGACAAGGAAAAGGAACTGTATGAGTCTATATTGTATGAGATGACAACGAATGACCTGTTGGCTATTTTTGACGAATACGAGCTTCCAAAGATACTTGCGGATTTCGTTACGATAGACAAGGACAGGAGTTGTTTTGTGTCTAAAAAGCATGACGGGGCCATTATCGGACATCTTAGCGATATAACAGACATTTGCAATGACAGAAACGGCTATCTTGACTAAACAAAGACGTGGCATCTAACTATTTAAAAATAAAAAAAGACTAAAATGTTAGACGATAAAATAGTAGAGCCGCTTGTATTCAAGCGTATAGTCGGAAAGTTGAATGAAATATCCGGAAAAGTTGAGGACGACGACATTGTAATCAGGAGGTTTTTGGGTGTTAACCAAATTTTGCATGCCACTGAGGATGGAGTGAACGAGTTTTTGGCCGAGGAGGCGATAGACGACTTTTTTAGCCGTTTGGAACATATTGTATGCAACAGTGACGAATGTGAGGATGACGTGAACGAGTTTATAGAGAACTGCATCATGAAGTATTTCGTGCAGCCGAGTCAGACTATGCATACCAATTTGTTCTATATGTCAATGTTTGACGTGTTCTTTGACAAGTTCTTCATAATAAACGGTGATGACTGCATGAAGTCGAAGAACGGTGAGTATGGATGGTATGTAATAAAGAAGGACAATCTGACCATAGAACTTGAGGATTTTTATGATAATGCCAATGATGAGTTGGATTGTCACGCCATAGTGAAGAAATTCAAGAAATTATATAAAAAATGTCAAAACAACAAGTGATTTTACAGGAAGGCTTCGTGAAGGAATCGCTTTCAAATTCAAAGTTCAAGGTGGAACTTGACGCTGGTGTGGATATTATCTGTACTCTTTCGGGGAAAATAAGGATGAATTACATCAAGATTCTTCCCGGCGATAGAGTGACTGTTGAGATGAGTCCGTATGACTTGACCAAGGGAAGGATTTCCTACCGACACAAGTAAAAACAAAAAAGGTTGCCCAATGGGCGACCTTTGTTTTTTTAAAGCACTATAAATTTCTTGATAGTGTGCAAAGTCTTCTTTATTTTCCTGAATTGGTAGTTTAGGCTTTTTATATTTGAGACCTTTAGTAGTTCTTTGTAAGTCAAGCCGTTTACGTGTTGTATGTACAGGTCTACCACCTCTTCTCCGAATGACGCGACCAAGTGTTTCATTACCAATGACATGGTGTCACTGTATTCGAATGAGTCAAAGGCGTTGTCTTTTGACGGCGTGTCCGGTATGGTGTCAACCGTATGGTTAATCCACTTTTTCCTGTCGTTTACCGTATTCTGCTTGAATGACGACCAAAAATAAGCCGCTATGTCTATATTTTCGTGTTTCTCGTTTGATATTGTCTCATAGCATTTCACTATGGTTTCAGAGAACACGTCGTCATTGAATTTCATACCCAATAAGGATATCTTGTTGTTACACTCGCATTTAATAGAATCATACAATTCTCCGACACCGCTCAGGAACGAGTCCGCGTCGTGTACAATCTTGGTTACCATAATGGTGTAATTGTACGCAATCCGTTATGTTCAGACGACAGTGGTGTCAGGTACCGCATGATGGCTTATCGCCGTCATTTTCAACGAACAGCTCGCTGATGTCGTCACGTGTGATGTGGAGGGCCTTGTCGGGAAGGAGCGAATATATGAATCCGTTCTTGACAAAGTCGCGGATGTCTATGTTGACGCCCTTTTCGGGTATGTTGTCTCGGTATATGCCGAGAATCTTTTCCGCGTCGATGTTTCCCTCGTGGTCTGAGAATGTGTTGAGCATTCCGTCAATCACTCCTTCGTTTGATACCAAGTATGCCTTGAGAGTGGAGTTCGCCAATATGTCGACAATGTTTCCGCCGTCGAAATACAGGTCTATGAGCGAATAGGCCTTGCCTATGATACGTCCTTTAAGTTCGTATGTTTTCATCTGTTGTTGTCGTTCTATTTAACGTTATTGTTCTTCCCCGGCTTGATGTTTGGGGACGCCTTCATTTTCTTGTAGTCGTCGAATGTCATGTGCGAGTAGCTCTTGAGGTATTCGTTGATGTCGTTCAGGTTTTTCTGCTGTTCCGCCTCAGTTGCTTTTGTGGTGTCCCTGATGATTTCCATCTGACGCTCCATGTTCTTTATTGCGGTTGTGTTCCTGTTTATCTTGTCCTTGATTGAGCGCATTATCTCGCTTTGTATGATTTCGGACAAGCCTGATTTAAGTGTCATGAACTCCTCGTTTCCCTCAAGTGACTCCGCAGCAGCCTTTGTGAGTCCCTTCATGGTGGTGTCAAGCTCTGACAGGTAGTCGCGGTTCTGTTGCTGCGTTCCCTGAGAGTTTGCGTACTTGCTCATCAGCTCTGCGAATTGCATCCTTATGTCCTCTTCGTTGTCAGCGCTCCTGTATGGGGCCTGCTGATACAGCAGAGGGTCGTTGTTCAAATAGAAGTTGTTTGACATTTTTGATGCCGTTAACAATAGTAATTATGGTTTCGCGATGGAATTGTGGCATTTTGGTAGTGGAAAGCGCGGGCTTTTTTATCCCGCGCCTTCTGATAGAGTTTATGATTCAGTGTATGCGTTGTAACTTGTGAATCCTGTGATTTCCGGTGTGCTTGGAAGAACAAGCTGTCCCTCAAGCATCCTGCATGTGCGCTTTGACAAGTTGAAGTCTGAGATTATCGCGTTTTTCTCAATCTTCGCGTTAATGAGCGCGTCCTGATAGGGTCGTACGGCTGACATCACGTCCACCTGACGCTGCAAGCAGCAAATCTTGTCCATAATAGCGTCCTTCTCGTCGCGTTGGTTCTTGTACAGACTGAATGTGCTGTCAGTAATCTTTTGGTTCAGGTTGTCGTATGTGTCACGGTCTCTCTGATAAGCGGTGAAGAACGCCTCAGTGAGGTTCTTCAGGTCGTTGTATCTCCAATGACACATGTCCTTCATCAGGTTGTACTTGTCCTCTGACTGTTTCCTTTCGAGGTACAGGTCCTCTGATGTCATGTCGTTTGAATTTGACATGCCTACGGGCCTTCCGTTGTTCATTATTCCGCCCAACACGTTTCCGAGACCTCCGAGTAAGTTCAGTCCTCCGAGACTTGTTCCGATGATGCCGGTAGTGAGCGCGGCGTTACCCTTAGCGTTGCTTGACACGTTGTGCGCGTGGCCCTGCTGGTCGATGATAGTTGCCATAGTTCTGATAGTTTTTGTTTGTTTTTGACGTTATTTTCACGCGGTCCGCACGAGTCTGCGCACAACATCACAGGACCGCAAAAACGTTTTGTCACTTGGCCTTGTTTCAAAGAGCGTTTGTTTTTAGGGGCTCTGTTTTGTGACCCCTACATAAACACTAAGGAAGTTTTAAGGGATATAGGTAAAAAAAAACGCATTTTTTTTGCATATCACCCAAAAAAAGTCTAATTTTGCATTGTTTTTAATAAAATCATCATGCTATGTCAAGTTATTTGAACAGATTCATAGAAGTCAAAGTTAAGGATTACTCGTTTTCGTTGAACGAGGAAATGTTTAACAACGGTATAAAGCCAAGCGACGCTAAGATTGGTGATTATTTCATCGTAAACATTAGCGAGGTAATCGACGATGTCATTCACAGAATGTCTAAAAGCTATCAGATTACAGAAAATGGTGACGTTGAGGTTTCTTGCAAAGATGTGCCTTTTGTGTGGAAATTGCTTACGTTTTCAGAAATCACCCCTTGCGCTTGTAGCGGATATCTTCATGGGGAGCATATCGTTAACGGATTCTGTAATAATTCCGGACTTTTGAGGGATGATTTTTTCGGTGTGTTTAGTTCTTCATACGGCTTGTCCAAGAGAGGGTTTCCTGATGACATTTCAAAAGAAATGAGTGATAAGTTCGAATGTGTTGACTTTAAATTCTCTCATTCGCATACATATGTCACTTTAAGTGAATTGGAAAAAACCCTTTCGTATATTAGGGATAAGATGGTTTCTGATTTGTCGGGCATGTTAATGACTACAGACATAGCCTATTTGTCAGGCTTGGTTGGCAAGCTTATAAAGAAAGTTAACAAAGACGATGACGGAAAGAAGATTCGACAAAAGGATTTTTTGACTATGACAAATAAAGTCATAGACGATTACTTGGGAAACGACTATGGAAACTACTTTGATGACTATGTCGCTCTTTCAGGAGAAATTGACACCATAAATAACATTGTTGGTATGTCAAGATTCTGTGTGGATTATGATGAAATTCGTATAATATATTATATCGACTAACATGGGCAATAGGGATATTTTGGTTAATATGGGGTTTGAGGATTCTATCGTTTTCGAAAACCCTGATTTTGATGACGCTATTATTGGTGTTGACGTAAATGACGAAAGGGTCGTTTATGACTATGATAAAATGGTTGAGGTATTGGCTGAACAGGATGGGATATCGTTTGATGAGTCCGCTGACTTTATAGGTTACAATACGTTACGCGCAATCCCTTATATGGGACCGAAAGCACCAATAGTTATTCGAAAATTGGAAGATTTTTAAATTAAGTTCTCATAAATGTTTGTGTTTTAATGTTTTAAATGTTTTGAATTGAAGTTGGACGGACGGGTTCTTGTAGCCTGTCCGTTTTTTAACAGTTTCAAAAACTATTTATAATAGGTGTCTGAAGGACGAAATAATACTTTTTTTTAAAAATTAATAACATGTTTTTGACTTATTTTTCAACATTCTCAAGTATTGCGTCATTGAACGTAATCATCAGCAAGTTCATTACAAGCCTTTTCAAGGTAGAGAACGCATTTGCTAAGCAGGTAATCTCTTGGGTGGTTCCTGTACTCATATCAGTAGTCGGATTTGTTTTCGGTTATGGTATGTTCGCTGAATTCGGCACGATTTCAGACCCTATGGGTTGGGTGTATACCATTTTGTGCGGACTCGGAATGGCTCTTGTGTCTAACGGTATTTATGACATCACATTTGTCAAGAACGCCTTGGAGACTATCAAGGAGATTGTTTCGACTAGTAAGGTTAACAAGTGATTTTCGAAAAAACACTTCAAACATTAGGCGCGGATTTTTTCCGCGCTTTTTTTTTGCTGTTAAAAAAAATCTTCATACCTTTGCATTGACATTAAAAAACAACAAAAAAAATAATTATGGGACTGACAAAGGAAACGATTGAGAAAAATTACGGTTTTTTCAAGACGTGGCTGATTAACAATGTTGGACAGAAATCAGCCGATGAATTGATTGAGAGACTTAATGAAAACGCCATCATGAACGGAACGTTCGCCACTGAAGAGAAGTCAGGTTTGGCTTATGATGGCAGTCTTCTGCAAACAATGTTCAATATCATACGTACAGCAAAGCTGATAAACACTGTCATGTCAAGCGGAAATGGTGAGACAGACCTTCTTGTTGACAACACATCTATTGAAAAGGTCGTGTTTATGTCTCAAATTTCAAAATCTGTCATATTCATAGACAATCCGCTTGAATTTGAAAGAAAGCGCGGTAAGTTGTATACTTTCGCTGACACTGACAGCGCTATGAAGATGAGTGAACGAAGCCTTTTCATTTGCACCGTTTCGGGTATCAGTTTCACGCATAATGAATTTGAGGCTGTATTGGCGCTTGGCAAGGAGTTTGACAATGACTTGCAGTGCAAGCTATATTCGTCGCCTTTGGCTTATATAGTCAAGATAGCGACTGATATGGTCGTATATAAGGCGAGAAGATTCTATAAAGAAGAAGGATTGAACAATGCGTAACCTTGACATATTCATATATACCCACAAGCCTTTTGAGTGCAAGCTGACTAATGAGTCTTACAAGATTCTAACTTGCTCAAAGGATGAGTTCCCTAACGTAAAAGTCCCTGTTATAAGGGACTATACGGGGGACAACATTTCAGACAAGAACCTTATGTACAATGAGTATACGGGGATTTATTGGCTGTGGAAGAATTACAAATTGAATGATTATATCGGAATAAACCATTATAGACGGTATTATGCGTTTATGGACAATGTTCCTGATGTGTCAAGATACTTTGAGTTCTTTGACATTATCTTGAACAAGCCACTCGAGCTTGTGCATCCTATAACGAAGAAAATGGTTGACAACCGTACGTATTATTCATTTTGGCACAACGTGGAGGACTTTGACCTGTTGGAGCAAATGGTTAGGGAAAAATACCCCGAATATGTTGGCGGATTTGAGAAAATGAAGGCTTCGAAGGAAATCCACAACTCATCCATATTCATAATGGGAAAGGACCTGTTCAATGAATACTGTTCGTTTATATTCGAGGCGCTTGACACTTATAACGAATATCATGGACACCATACAGTTGATGAGTACAGGCAGCACGTTTTGGACAACAAGACCAAATACATCAAGCCGGGGCTTGACTACTATACGGTTGACATTCAGACAAGGATAGTTGGTTATATAGCTGAAAGGCTGCTTAACACATTTCTTCATGCGGGGGCTAATCCTTTGGTCAAGCGCTCTTGCACATTAGAAAACAATTTTTTGTATTAAACATATGAGAGACGTAAAGATTAAATTCCTTAATGGGGACGCTAAGATGCCCTATAAAAAATTCGAGACATCGTTCTGTTATGATGTATATGCGACCACTGACGCGCTTCCCGCATATGATGACGACGGTAATGTTATTGACGGGGTTGTGAGGTATGGAACCGGTTTGTCTTTTGAGATATTGAGAAAGGAAGGCGAGGACTTAGACCTTTCTGATGTTTTGATTGACTTGGATTTCAGGGCAAGGAGCGGTGTTTACAAGACAGGCCTTTCTCTTTGCAATTGCACGGGAACTGTTGACGAGGAGTACAGAGGTGAGGTCATGGCGAATTTTTATGACATCATACCTTCATTGCCAAAGTACAAGAAGGGTGACAGAATCGCTCAGTTCAAGATTGGAAAGAGTGAGCGTATTAACTTCATCCTAAGTGACGACCTCAGTGAAACTGATAGAGGTGAAGGTGGGTTCGGTCATACGGGCTTGACATAAGGTGGAAAAACAAACCGCCTACAAATAGTGGGCGGCTTGTCCTTACAAACGACCTGTATGGATTGGTAAAAGAACTTGTTAGGATTCGGTCGTCTTCAAATGTGCGCTATCACAGCGGACCAAAAAAGACCCATAAGGAGACTTATCCTTAGTTTCAGCTCGTTCGAGTACTGATTGTCACTATTCAACTTGGACGTGTTGAAAATTTGGGCCAAAGTAATGTTGAACCAAAAAATGGTCGAGATTATAGCAATAGATAATAGGAAAAACATTTGCCTGAGTTTTTGAAAAAATGTGCTTATAAAAGAAAAAAAGTAAACACGAAATGGGTAAAATATTCAAGGAGGACGGTAGTTTTTATTACTATTACTACAAGAAGAAGCGCGGACGGAAGAAAAAGCGCGGGCCTAAGAAGGTGATATCAGTCAAAGGGTCGAAAACCCGTATGGAACGTTGGAATTTCAAGATAATAAGATGTGACGACAGACGACAGACTGAATACATCGGAACTTATGACACTTTGGATGACGCGTATGTGAAAAAGGATGAGCTTCTATTGAAGAACGACGGTGTGCAGATACCTGTCATGTTCATAAACAACAAAAGGAACGGGAACAGGCCATATGAGACCAAAAGTGAATATATAATCCTCAAGAAAAACCGAAGCGGTGAGAAGAAGACTTCGATGATTAGGGACGAATACGGAAGAATTGTGGAGAACGAGACCACATCGGACATTTGGTATATTTTCGAAAAATTTCCGTGCTTGGTTGAGGAAAGATTTTGGGTTTACGGAAAAAATCCGAAAAGGGACAGATTCACTATTATCGAATATGAGGAACGGTATATTGACGCGTTCATGGCACATACGGATGAGAACCTTATGGTTATGCTATACAACAACAAGTTGATTGTGAGATATGATACGGGAGACCTGTCAATGCTCATAGCTAAGAACATTCAGGATGGCATAAGGGTCTACAACCACATTGAGTCCCGATACAAGGGTGTTAAAAGGGTCATAATGTATGGGTTCGTAAACGGGCGAAACGAGAAGGGTAAGGATATAATCCGTATGGTCGCTGAAAAGACGGGGTGGCCTAAGGATAAAATCTACAAGAAGACGACAGTATATTGAAATAAATTTTAGAGATTAGTTATATTATTTTTTAAACAAAACAACAAAAAATTATGGACTTTATTTTCATTGAAGGTAATTTGGCCAAGGATGCTGAAAGACATATCAGCAAAAATGGCAGAGAGTTTGTGACGTTCTCTGTTGGTACTCACAGAAGAGACAGAGACAATAAAGAAATCACCACATGGTATGACGTGAAGGTGTTCGACTTGCAAAGATACGAAAAGATGTTCCAATACCTAACAAAGGGTAAATTTGTGAAGGTTAGAGGCGCGTTGGAAGTCGGTACAAGACGCGACGACAATGGTATCATGCGTTTTGACTTGAAAATTAACGCTGAGGCCATAGAATTTGCGTCATTTAATGGCAACAATAATGGCAACCAAACTATGGATGGTGCGAAGCCTGCAACTGCTATCGAGCCCTCAGTGAACACAAGCGTGCCATTTGCAGCGCCTTCCGCTATGACCATGTCTACATCGGATGACATACCAATGGGCAATATTCACACCATGCCTGAAGCCATGCAGACAACTTCAGTCATGTTAGACTCATCGGTTGATAATGACTTACCTTTTTAATTAACTATATTTACTAACCAATACTTGCTATTTTTACTTATTACGCTAAAAAACCACCGTTTGGTGGTTTTTTTTTGAAAAAAAAATCGTAACTTTGCATAGAAATCATTTAAACACTGAAAATGCAAGATAAAGATTTGTACAAGGTTTTGGGGCTTGACAAAAATGCCTCAAAGGACGACATAAAGAAGTCGTTCAAGACATTGTCGAAGAAATGGCATCCTGACAAATTCAACAACAAGGGAGAGGTTGAAAAGAAGGAAGCCGAGGAGAAATTCAAGGAGATAAACGAGGCTTACTCAACACTTTCAGACCCTAAGAAGAAGCAGGAGTATGACATGATGAGAGAGGGTGGCTTCAACCCGTTCATGGGCGGAATGGGGCCGATGTGGCAGAAACAGGCTGAAAGGGGTGCGGACATAGCCATAACAGTGCCTTTCACACTTGAGGACACGTTGAAAACCAAGAGAATCAAGGTCACCTTCTCAAGAAACATCCGATGTGAGAAATGTAATGGTACAGGCTCAAAGGACGGTAAGACAAATGTTTGTCACATGTGTGGTGGCAGTGGAATGTTCACCAAGACCAAACAGACGGCTTTCGGTTTTGTTCAGCAGTCGTCTACTTGCCCCTATTGCGGTGGCTCAGGCGTTGAAAAGGGTGCGGAGCCTTGCCCTGACTGTGGAGGTACGGGATTCCATCAAAAACAGGTGACAGAGGAGATTGAGGTACCGTTGGGCGTGTTTGACGGTGCTGTTATGGGATTGAGAACGTATGGCCACGAGTCCCCTGACGCTGACGGAATGAACGGTAATTTGGTCGTGAAATTCAAGGAGACAAAACATGATGTCTTTGTCAGGGAAGGAAAACACCTTCGTTTGGATTTGACACTTAACATTAAGGAGGCTTGGCTCGGATGTGATAAGGAGATTGAGTGCCTTGACGGAAAGAAGATTAAAATAACCATACCAAAGCTTACTAAGCCTGACGCTACGTTCAGTGTCGCCGGTAAGGGTACTTACACCGCCGGTGACGTGACCCGTCAGATTGGAAATCTTTATGTGGTTGTAAAATATGAGATACCGAATGAGTTGACAGATAAACAAGTTGAATTATTAAACGAACTATATGGATAAAGATTTTAGAAAATACGCGTTAAGTCGCGGTGTGAACGGACTTTTCTTTGATGAATATGCTAAGTCTTTCAGCAACACATATATCGACCCGAGCATTATCGAGGAGAGTACCAAGAACATGACACAGCTCAATGTGTTCAGCAGACTGTTTATGGACAGAATCCTGTTTATCGGCACGGAAATCAACAGTGATGTCGCAAACATCATAAATTCTCAGCTGTTGTACCTTAACATGTCAAACCCCGAAAAACAAATCAATGTGTACATTAACAGTCCCGGCGGAAGTGTGGCTGACGGCCTTAGCATTTATGACGTGTTCAACTTCATCACGCCTGATGTGTCCACAACTTGTATCGGAACAGCCGCGTCAATGGGTGCGGTACTATTGTCGTCGGGCACTAAGGGAAAGAGAAATTCATTGCTTAACAGCAAGGTTATGATTCACCAACCGCTGACATCAATGGGATTCTCTCAGGCGTCCGATATCGCTATTGCGAATCAGGAGTTACAGAAGACAAAGGATACTCTTTATAAGATATTGGCTGAGAATACAGGAAAGACTTATGAGGAGATTGAGCATGACTGTGACCGAAACAAGTGGTTCAGCTCACATGAGGCGGTTGAGTATGGTCTGATTGACAAGGTGTATTCAAAGGAGAAGAAATAAGTATGCTTAAATACGAATATGTTGACGGGTGCGGTTTTTCCCTTAATGTGAACGGTGTTGAGTCTGTTGACATGGAAGCGGAAGAGCTTCGTGGGTATATTGATAGATTGGTAGGCTTGGATAACGATTTCGAAGGCTTGAAGAAAACTTATCTGACAGTTAGTGAAATCATGTTCTACCTTCATGAATATGACGACGAAAAGGATACAGTCGAGTTTTGGGAAAACTTTGAAGAGGACAACATAGACAAGGACGAGTCGTTGGAGTCTATCAAGGCAAAACTATTGGCCAAAATTAAGGAAGAGGATGATTGGTCCTGCCTGCAAACAGTCTTCAAGGATTTAATGGAGAGGGTCGGGGAATATAAGGACCTTGGATATTGCGAGACATGTGGTTCATACTCGGTTAAGTATACCTTGGAATTGGAAGATTAATAATAAGAAAAACGGAGGCTGTTTAAGCTTCCGTTTTTTAGTTTTTATTATGATATCCATTCATAATAGTAATATATGCGGTTCTCTTGAATAACATCATATGATTTAACACGAGTATTCGAATCATTTTCATCATTTAATAAAGTGAACTCTACTAAAGCGTAGGGAAAATAACCCTCTCGTTCGTCTTCATACCAACCAAGAAATGTATTATCTTCTATTATACGAATATATGTGGGGAAAATGTTTAGTTCTTGATATTTATCAACCTGTGTTTCAAAAGTATCTCCTTCGGTTGCAGTTAATTCTATAATTTTATCACCACCAAAACTAATGTAATATGTTATGTTTTTTGGTGTATCATTTTTTACCAATGGGTATGTCATCACCCCGTTAGTCTCCATATTATAGTTGATGCTCACATCTTCCAACACGGCGCTATTCATAGCGTCTGTTGTTTCAAATTTTCTAATATTCTTCATAACTCGATTATCAAGAGGTCTTGTTAATACCCTCCGTTCATAAATAGTTACCCGTTACCCCCCCCATTATTTAACATTTTTTAACATAGTTTTTAACTATTTACGTTTTGGTATTTCGGTCTATTTATAATTAAGTGGCTGTGTTGTGACAGCCTTGGTCGACTAAAAAATATTGCAATGAATAAAGAATTACTGAATGAGGTGTTTGACCTCAGAAATGGAGAGATGGTCAACAAGTACAACAAGACTGTCAAGATTGTGTACATAGACCCCATGACATCCGAGAACATATTTCCGTACAGGGACCAGATAAAGTCATTTGGCGCCCGTTGGGACAATGCCAAGAAGCGTTGGTATTGGGTTACGGGAAAGAACTACAAAAAGGTGTACGACGAGCAGATTAAGCCTTGTCTTGAGTACCTGTCAAGTGTGGAGACTACTGATGATGGTCAGAAGCGTGATGTGATTAAGATTATTGACGAGCTTATTGCCGAGTGTGAGAAATCCATGAGCGAGGAGTCATTGTCAAATGACATAAAATCTCGTTTATTGTCATTCAAGCAGGACCTGATAAACGCCGTAAGCTCAGAGGAGTTCAAGAAGCTTATCGGACCTGTTATAAAGTTCAGGGCGGCTCACGGACGCGGTTTCAGCATCGCCAACACGATTCTAATCTATCTTCAAAAGCCGAATGCGGTTATGGTGAAGTCACGCTCTAATTGGCGTGCCGCCAATAGGGACATTAAACCGGGTGAGCTTCCGATATGCCTTTTTGTGCCGAGTGGCTTTAAAAGAAAGCCTAACGCTTTGGAGAAGGAAAGGATTACCAACGGTTTCCTTTCAACATATGGCGTTTCAAATGTTAAACAACTTACGGTCGCTCAAAGGGAGGAGCTTAAATTTGAGCTCAACAAGATTGAGCATGAGAACATCAGCGGATTCAAACTTGAGCCAAGCTTTTTCGACTATTCGCAGACTGTTCAGATTGCCGGTAAGGAGGATATGGTAGGAGACCCTAATGCTGAGGTAGATTGGTATGACAAGAGCGGTATGCATGACGAAAAAACTGAGACTCTTTGTGATTCTTTGGTTAAGGCTATCACAAACATAGCGGGTATAGAGGTCAAATTTGTCCCTGAGGCAACTCTTAACGGTGCTCTTGGTATTGCGAAAGGAGGAGTCATAGAGGTTGTTGATGGAGTGAAAACATTAAACATGTTTAACGCGCTAATTCATGAGTATGCTCATGAGCTTCTCCATCAAAAATATTTAAATTTAAACAACAGCGAGCTTGGGTCATACTTTATAAAAACCAGACCAGGCAAGGCCGCAAGGGAACAGCAGGCAGAGCTTTGTGCTTGGGTCGTACTCAAAAATTATGGATATGACCTTAACGAGAGTCTAAATTATACAGGTATTTGGGGCCTTAATGAAAAGAACGCTTCGGATGTTTTCGATATAGTCCTTAACGTTTCAGAAGTCATTGTCAAGCAGATTGACACGATGCTCGATGACGGAAAGGAAACGCTTAGCGAGTCGTTGGTAAATGAGGGTGTCACTAACTTCAACAACGGTTACGAGCTTGCTGATGCGGTCGGATTGGGTGACGTTTACCGAAAGTCTTATTTAATGAAGCACAGGAAGAAGGCCGCTATGCTTGAGCATATTACAAGACAGGTTATAAACTTGTTGGAAATAAAAAAAACGGACGCTTAACGGCATCCGTTTTTTTTTTGTCTCCCCACCAGGAGTCGAACCTGAATCGTCAGTTTAGGAAACTGATGTTCTATCCATTGAACTATGGGGAGTTTGTTGGCGGAAGCTGAGGGATTCGAACCCCCGGTACCTTTCGGTACGCCGGTTTTCAAGACCGGTGCAATAGACCAACTCTGCCAAACTTCCTAAAATGTTTTGCGCTTCGGGTAGGGCTTGAACCTACGACCCCATGATTAACAGTCATGTGCTCTAACCAACTGAGCTACCGAAGCATTTTGAGCCTCTTGTTGGATTCGAACCAACGACCCCGAGATTACAAATCACGTGCTCTGGCCAACTGAGCTAAAGAGGCTTGAATTGCAGTGCGTACGGGACTTGAACCCGTGACCCCATGCGTGACAGGCATGTATTCTGACCAACTGAACTAACGCACTAAAAAAGCTGTTTAAGAAAAGACGGTCCGCAAGTTCCTTCCAACCGTCAATGTCAAGTAGAATTCCTTAAACAGCAAGTGGTCCCGGCCGGGCTTGAACCGACGACCTCAACATTATGAGTGTTTTGCTCTGACCGACTGAGCTACAGGACCTTAGCATTCTGTTAATAATTTTTTATGCTTCCCAATTTTAAAAGAACGTTGCTGTGTTTCATTTTCACGGTGCAAAGGTAAGTGTTTTTTTTAAGACAACCAAATTTTCCGCGAAAAAAAATCAATCTTCTACTATCGGTTCGGCGAATGGAGGTGCGCAATTGTCACAGTAATACATTGTATATGTTTCGACAGGTGTCACCTTTGTCGCCTTTTTACCGCATTCGCAGCATATGGACCTGCTAAGGTTTACGTACTTTTCGTTTATGTAGTCCAACTTTTCAGGCGGGTAGTACCAAGTGAACTCTCCCCATTTCTCCTTAATCTGAGTAATCTTGTACTTGAACAGCGACTTGAACCCATAGTGCTTGATGAGGCCTTTCCTCACGTCCTTCGCCCAATCTATGGCGAATGTGTCGTACCATACGGGAACCTCCTTGAACGCCGACAGCTCCGTATATGTCGGTATGCAGTGTAACAGCTGCAATATCACGTCATGGTAGAAAGTGACCGCGCAAACGGCTATCGGAGCCCACCAATTTTCCCAATAGGATATGAAGCTTCCTCTTTTCCTGAAATACCAAAAATCGTCCTTGTTTAGAATTTCCGCATTTTCATACTTTTCTTCAAGGAAGCTGTACTTCTTGTACTTCATCAACTTGTTCTTGAAGTTAAGAACCTTATAGTTGTTATAGTGAAGTCCGGTAAACCTGTTAACCGGATAGAGGAATGGAAACCTGATACACAGTATCGTGGCCTCAATCATCTGCTTCAGTTTATATTTAGTCTTCATGGTACAAAATTACGCATTTTTTTCCGTTTTTAAAGTTTAACTTTGAAAAAAAAGCGCTACCTTTGTGGGTGGAAACGAAAAAAACAAGAAAAAAATGAATATAATGGTTACCGGCTCCAACGGTCAGTTGGGCAGAGAGATTAGGTGTTTGGCTAAGAAATCGCACCATTCGTTTGTGTTCACTTCAAGAACGTGTTCGCCTGAGTTTGAATATCGCCAACAACTTGACATAACTGACAGGGATGCTGTGTCGAAGTTTGTATCTGACAACAGTATTGACGTCATAGTGAATTGTGCTGCATATACGAATGTTGACGACGCGGAATATAATAGGGATGAGTGCTTTTTGACAAATTTCGACGCGTTAGGTTATTTGGCTGACGCGGCTAACGATAACGACGCGTTGCTGATACACATTTCAAGTGACTATGTGTTCTCTAACAGCGCTATGAACGAGCCTATCGGTGACGACGAGAAGACTTCGCCATTCGGCGTATATAGCGTAACGAAGGCGCTTGGGGAGTCATTGGCGAAGTCGGCCAACAAGCATGTGATACTGAGAACCGCATGGGTCTACTCCACTTTCGGAAAGAACTTCTGCAAGACCATGATGGGCCTGATGTCAAGCAAGCCTTCACTGTCAGTCGTTTTCGACCAAACGGGAACGCCAACATATGCCGGCGACTTGGCTAACGCGGTAATGACAGTTGTGTCGGACTATTCGGAAAGGGGTTTGGGCGAGAGCTCGTATGAGAACAGTGGAATTTACAATTATACCAACGAGGGCGTCTGCTCATGGTATGACTTCGCGAAAATGATTCAGTTCTATACAGGCAGCGTCTGTGATGTAACCCCTATAAAGTCATCAGAACTCGCGTGCAAGGGCATAAACCCTAACATACGGCCCAAATATTCGGTTTTGGACAAGACGCGTTTCAAAAATGTCTTTGGTGTGACAATACCATATTGGGTAGACTCGTTGGCTAAATGTGTGGAGACACTCAAATGTTCGGAAAAAAATTAAATGTTGAATTTCAAAAATAACTAAAAAATGACAACTTTCAAGAAAAACATTATGATTACGGGCGGTATGGGATTCATAGGAAGCCATGTTGTGCGCCTTTTTGTTAAGAAATATCCTGATTACCGTATCATTGTGGTGGACAAGCTTACTTATGCGGGCAATTTATTCAATCTCGATGACATTGGGAATTGTGCGAATTATAAATTTGTATGTGCGGACATTTGTGATTACAGCGAGATGTTGGGTGTCATGTACATGAACAACGTGGATTCGGTAATACACTTAGCGGCTGAGAGTCATGTTGACAGAAGCATTTCAGACCCTTTCGTTTTTGTCAATACAAACGTAATCGGAACATTGTCGCTATTGCAGGCGGCGAAGACTTATTGGAACACGCTTCCCGAAAAGTATGACGGCAAGCTGTTTTACCACATATCTACCGACGAGGTTTACGGGGCCCTTAGCATTGACTTCCCTGAAGGTGTGGAATCGTCATTCTCGACAACAGCCTCATCCGCAGGCCACAAGGTTTATGGGGAGGAGTTCTTTACCGAAACCACCAATTACGACCCGCACTCTCCGTATTCGGCGTCAAAGGCGTCTTCCGACCACTTTGTCAGGGCTTACCATGATACGTATGGGATGCCTACAATAGTCACAAACTGCTCAAACAATTACGGTCCATACCAATTCCCCGAGAAGCTTATACCGCTTTTCATTGATAACGTTATCAACAGAAAGCCTTTGCCTGTATACGGAAAGGGTGAGAACGTCAGGGATTGGCTTTATGTCGAGGACCATGCGAGGGCTATTGACATGGTTTTCCATAATGGAAAGGCTTCTGAGACATACAATATCGGCGGATTCAATGAATGGAAAAACATTGATTTGGTGAGAGTGTTGGTAAACACGGTGGACAGGCTCATAGGCAGGAAGGAAGGTGAGGATTTGGACCTTATCACTTATGTAAGTGACAGACCCGGGCATGATGAGAGATATGCGATAGACTCCACTAAAATTCAGAAGGAGTTGGGTTGGGAGCCTAAAGTCCAATTTGAGGAAGGCATCGAGTTGACTGTGAAGTGGTATCTTGAAAACAAAAATTGGCTTGAAGATATCAGGACAGGTGCCTATCGTGAGCGTGCAAAAGAGTATGACTATCAAAAGGATTTGTTGTAATGGAACGATATCGCTATTGTTTGATTGACAAGAAAAATTTCTCAATCAAATTGACAAATGTGGTTGACTTCGAAGAAGTTAGCTTTATACTTTATAATGTCTATTGTGATGTGGATTTTTTGTTTGATAAACAAACCGGTCATTGTTTTATAGAGGGTCATGAAATAGCCAACTATTGGGTTGACCACAAGATTGATGTTTCCGAAATGGAAGAAAAGCCATTTCCCGAATGTGTGAAGACCTACACCCCAAATTGGTTTGAGAAAAAAATATTTGGTATGAAATCTTTCAAATATGTGAAAGGCTATTATCACATAAAATCTAAAAAGAAGATTCATATTATATTAATAAAAACACCTGCGATATTTAAAGATTTGTAATTATGGAAAATTTTGATTTGCATCTTGAGACGCTTTGCAGTTTGATACCTTACGGCGCTAATGTCATGTATGATGGTGAGGTATATCGTCTTGAGAGTGTCACAAGGTGTGGTATGGTGCTGTTGAGCGGCAATGGAGGAACGAAGAGAGTTGACTATCGGAATGTCGAACTGATTGGTAATGGAGGTTAGTTATGTTGGGAAAGCCTAAACACAAGCTCGACGATTTTGTGTCGTTCGAATTTGATGGAGTGAAAAGGATTGGAAAAGTGTTTGTGGTGGACAAGTTCGGGACTTTTGACTATAAAGAGGATGTGTCATATGACATAATGGTTGAAAGTGAGAACATGCTGTACAAGCACATACCTGAAAAATTAGTAAAACGTGTGAGAAAGACTAAAGATGTGTGTAAGTGATTTGGGTATAATATTTGTCGGAATGTTCGTGTTCCTGACATATTGGACTGCGGTTAGAGGAAACGGAAGGTTGGCGAAGCTTTGCGGTTATACACTGCTGTTTCTCATCGCGTTGTTTATATTTTTAAATTTATGGCTAAAAAAAATCTAAAGGAAAAGGAGGTGTATTGTGGCACATGTGATTAGTACATTTCTATTGTGTTTTTTTGTGTATCTGTTTTTCTATGCGCTGTTTTTGAGGTTTATAGAGATTGACGTTGATAACACAGACTACAAGACATTGTTGTTCGCGTTTGTGGTTTGGCCTGTTTTTGTGGTGGCTATGTTGTTCTTGTGCCTGATTTACTGTATTCAAAAATTATATGTTTTTATATGGAGAAAACGAAAAAAGTTATAATAGTGCCTGATGTGCATGGACGCACATTTTGGAAAAACGACGTCCTGTTAGACGGACTTGATAAGGATGACACTCAAATAGTCTTTTTGGGTGATTATCTTGACCATTACGGTTTTGAGGGTATTACGATTGATGACTCTCTGTCAAATTTCAATGAAATCATTGATTTGCGCAAAAACCATTCTAACGTGACGTTGCTGTTGGGTAACCATGACATTCATTATTATCCACCGATGCATGGTGATTGGGGTTGCAGGCGGTATGACGACTGTTTGTCTCAGGTGTCAAACCTGTTTGTAGACAACAACGGCTTGTTCAAGATAGCCCATGAGGTAAAGGGCGGTGAAAAGACTTATCTGTTCACACATGCGGGCGTGCTTGACGGTTGGCTAAAGAGAAGCAACGGTAGAAAGGGTATGGAGGATAGGAATCTTGACCTGTCTGCTGAGTCGTTGAACACGCTTTCCCCTTTAAGGGATGAAGACGTTAACATACTGTGGGATGTCTCAGAGGAAAGGGGCGGTAACGCAAGGTACGGAAGCTGTGTGTGGGCTGACGTTTGTGAGCATATGTATGGTGACGCTAATAAGAACAAGGAAGTCTATCAGATATTCGGCCACTCGTTGTCGTATCCTACAATATATGACCCATTGATAGAGGATACTTTCGCCATGCTTGATTGCAGGAAAATATTCGTCCTTGACACTGAAAGCGGTTTGTTGGAGAGCGTTTGATAGAAATATAAACGGAGGATTTCAAAACCCTCCGTTTTTTTAGCATTAGATGTATAGTGTGCCTTTTAGTTGGTTAATGTATATACCGGCTATTATCTTGTTTGACAGACCTGTCGTGTCGCTGTGAGGATGCACGTTGTCAGGACAGAACAATTGGTAATCGTTTCCGCCTGGCAGGTTTCTGTTGTAAATGCCTGTCCTTTCCCAAATATTGACACATTCCACCCTAAGCCAACTTGCGATGGCTGAATTGGCCAAACATACAAATTCGCCAAGTCTGTCGTTTCCGAATTCAGCGCCGAACACATTGCTTTTTGACGCGAAATAGTTTCCGATGATTATTCTAATTCTTGGGTTTACTGCCCAAATTTTCTTAACCAAATAGATTATTGCCGAGAAATAATGGTTCTTGTCAATTGATGCGTCGTCAGCCCACCATTTTGATTGGAAGAAACTTTCACCGGTAAGTGTCCTTGACAGCGGGTCTTGAATATCAAGCAGCCAATCCCTTCCGCTTCCCATGACGAACTGTGTCTCGCCTTCTCCGGGATGCCAAGAAGCCTCGTTGATGATGGTGCGCCTGTCATTGTATCCGTGGTCGATTACAACAGTGTCACAATTGTCTATGGTTCCGTCAATGTATGGAATGATGAGGCGCTCGTACGAATGGTCCTTGAATGAGTTAAGAAGCCAATCAGGCAACAGGCTTGTCGGGTATTCACTCCTGTTGAACTTCGCGTCAATTTCCGCTATTGAGGCTGACAATGAGTATCCCTTCCAAACCTCATTTGAATAGTCCTCCCATTTAGTCAGGTTCTTCCAATTCGATGTTCCGTCCTCTGTGGCACTGTAGAAGCAGGCGAATGAAGAGCCTTTTGAGTTGTTGTATAGCTTGAATCCCAATTGGTCTGCCACCATTTTAGGGTAGTTGTTGTCTCCGTTACCCATCGGTATTGATGTGCCTACCCAAAGCACCTTACTTCTTGTGTCAGGAATCACATAGTTCTCAACCTTGGTGATTCTCTCAATTTGTGTGTTGTTGTTAGTGTCTATATAGTCCAAAAAGTTGTCAAAACCGCTTGGGAGTTGTCCGAGCGTCGTCCTGAGTTCAGTCCTTAGCAAGTTAATCGCGTCATTTCCTGTCGCGTATTTGTTTCCGTTGAAATAGAAATACCCGTCGTTTCTCTCATTGTTTGTCCTTACAAAATACAGTGTCTGCTTGTCGGACAATGACGATTCGCTGAAGTTGTCAGCGGTTCCGTTAATCAACTGAAAACCCTTAAAATTGTTTCCCATATTTTGATGTTGTTAAGCGTATTTTTAGTTCAGTTAAACCATACCAAATTGTATGTTATACAACTAAATAGTAGTAGTAGTAGTAGTAGTAGTAGTAGTAGTAGTAGTAGTAGTTTCGATAAATTTGCGATGTGTTTAGTGTCATACCAAAAGAATCAAATACACTTTTTAAGTTTAAAAAATTTTGGTAGTTCAAAAAAATCTGTGTATCTTTGCACCAAAATTTTAGAGTATGCGTATTATAAGCAAAAAGGGTAGTAAGGACTTTTACGACTACATGTCATACATGTACGACACTTCTGACGACATCACATATGTGCGTGAGACCAAGTATCTTCACAGAAACATCAAGGATGAGGTGGAGAAGGTTAGGTCGTGCTATGACTCCATCAAGGAGTTTGTAAACAACACGGACGTCGGTATGTCGATTAATCAGCACAACAAATGCAAACATAAATGTTTCGTAAAATGTGTTTATGTGGGCATTTACCCGTATGTCTATATGGTTCCGGTAATCATGGTTTATGACAACTTGAATTGGATTCCGTTGTTGTTTGACGTACTGCCTTATGAGTGTTACGGAGACGTTGAGCTTACTTCCGGATTCGTGAAGGATAAGTCAGGCATTACTTTGGACGGTTTAACATACTCGTCATATCCGTTCAGAAAAAGGAATTGGGCAAATGGAAGGTTCAAGACGGAGAACCGTGAAGTGTTCAGAATTTGCGGCTCACCGGTATTCATTTTGATGCCTGACACCCTGTCAAGATATGGAGACAGGTTCAGCTCATCCATACACACGTACATCGCAAACGGGGAGCCTTTCGCCTCGATGGTTGTAAACCCGGTTTTCACAGACATCGAGAAGATAAATCTCATCAAGGAAATCATGAAGGACCTTACCGAGAACCGTTCGGTGTACAATGACATTGAGAATTTCCTGTGGTCGGAAAGAATGGAGCCTGTTTCCGAGCCGGATAACAACACAAAGATTGTCAACCACGGGTTTGACCTGAAAACGTCTTTCAGGAAAATGTAGGACTAAAAATAAAAAAAATGAATAAAGTGGATTTTAAGATTGGTGACAAGGTAAGGGACCTTAACGGTGTTGAGGGCTTTGTCGTTGGCAAGAGTCGGTACGACAATTGCAACACTGACTTGTATGTGGTGGATTTCAACGGATTGAAGGTGACTGTGTGGCCTGAAAGGCTTATTGGCCTGACGGATTTGCCTGAGTTGTCGCATTACCCGAAGAACTACTATGAGTGCTGTAGTGTGTTGGGCGTTTACGAACAGACTTATTTGAAGTTTGGGGCATATTCAAAGGACGTGCCTAAAACAGAGGAAGACATTAAGATTAGGGATTACGAAGAAAAGGCCCTTTCGTTGGTTGACTCTATAAGGCGCATTATCATTTGCCGTGACGCGTTTTGGAAGGTTATCGGTCTTGATAAGGGGTTGGACGGTCCTTGGAGTCCTGATTGGTCAGATAGTGACTACTATTATTGCCTGAATTTCAACAAAGAAGGCACTTATACGTTCTTAAGTGACCAATACCATTTGTTGGTGTTCCCAAATTTGGAGGTTTGTGAGTTGTTTGAGAAGAAATTCGCTTCATTGTTGTCGCACATTAGAGAAATGTTATATGGTGGCGTTTGATGATTTGAAAAAAGAGGTTTTTGACGCGATGGCTTCAAAACCGAAGTGGTGGCGTGACGGTCAGTTTGTGTTCAACTACATTGATGTGAAGTATGACGTGGCGAGATATGTTCAGTTTGTGGACAAGACGGATTGTTTCCACAACGACGAAAATATTGATGCGTTCATATTGCGTTGTGTTGAGAGGCTTAACGCTTTACATAGCGAATTGGATAAATAATAAAAAGAAAGGTGGCGAATATGTCGTCACCTTTTTTTATCGTTAATCATCCCAACCTTTACCTTTAGTGTATTTAGATTTTCCCGTATAATAGTTTTCCATGTCCCTACTCATTTTGGATTGCCTGTCATTGTAGTCCTTGTCTTTGCTTTGGCTTATCTCATCGCCGACAGAAGAATTGATGTCGTCATAATGCTCTCCATCCTTGTCGTATTTGAACGTGTGCTGCCTGTGGCGGGAGTTTGTGTAAATTGTTGGGTGCTCTGTGAAGTCGAATGTGTCGTCATATACCATTCCTGAATCTCTGTGAGGGACACCCTTTCCGTTCCTGTATCGTCTGACAACGACTTCCTTACCGTCCTCATTGTCTTTCCATTTGCTTGACACGGGGTTCTTTATGTCGAAATTCCAATCATCCTCAACATCGTGCTTTTGGCTTCTTCCCTGATAATCGTAGGAATCTCCCTCATAATTGTAATCCTTGCCATTCTTTCCGTGTTTCCTGTTGAAAGCTTTTGCGGCATGGTCGGCTAACTCGTCAGACTTATCGTCATAACCGTTGCGCTTAAAAGGTGTGTCGATTTTAGAGCGCAAATCATCAGCCTGAGCCTTGCGTTTCCTTGACGCGTTAATGTATGTCTTCCAATCAAGTTCTGACAACACGCCTTTCACGGATTCGTTCACGATTTTGCGCAATTGGCACTCAGTAATTCTTATCTTTTTTTGCATATATTAGTTTTCTTAAAAATCAAATAACTTATAATTTTAAATAGTTGTTTTTAAACAAAAAAGGCTTACCCAATAATTTGGGTAAACCAAGTTATAAATTAAAATTCTTAGTCGTAAACTTTATGATGGTGTTTGACCTGAATAATCTACAACTGTCCAACCTTCAGGAATACCATCTTTACCTGTAGGTAATGATGTCATATCAGGATGCTTTACGAATGTACCGGTTGAAGGCACTTCATCAACCCAATAGTTCAAACAGTTAATTGCAGATATGTCAGTGGCCAACATTGTGATATGATTTAAATTAGTACAACCATAAAACATACTATCATAACAACTATAAACCAACGTTGTTGCGGGCAATTTAGGTGCTGTTGTCAGACTTGTACAACCTTCGAACATACACTGATAACAAAAGTTTTTCAATATTGCAGCAGGCAGTATTGAAGGTGCTGTTATCATACTTGTACAACCTGAGAACATACTATTATAACAATTGTCAGCCAATGTGGTGGCAGGCAACTCAGGTGCTGTTGTCAGACTTGTACAACTATCGAACATATACTGATAACATTCGCCAACCAATGTGGTGGCGGGCAGTATCAGGTTAGATGCGTCAATTAAGTAATAACATACAATAAACAATTTGCGGAATGTATTAGATTTACCTTCAATACTTGTCTGTCCCTTGAACTCGTCACCATACAACAATGACATTGTGTTACCATATACATTGAACTTGTTGCTTGATGAGAATGTACCGATACCATTATTACCGGGTGTCATGGTTGATTTCCACATCACCTTGTCACCTGTTAAAACGCTAACGGTTTCCTTTGACGCTAATGATGTCCAAGTGGCTCCGTTATCCTTTGAGTATTGTATGTCATCACCGGTGCCATTCTTAGTGAATGAGAACGTGCCGTCCTCCAACGCCTCGAATGTGGTGTACATTGCAGAGTAGTCAACACCGCCTTGCCCACCATTTTCAGATGTTGTATACACCTTATTGTTTTCGTTAACATAGCTTACGCTGCATTCCTCCAACACGGTGTTATCCATTTCCGCTGTTGTCTCGAATTTTCTAATATTCTTCATATTTCAATAATCAAGAGGGTTTGTTAATACCCTCCGTTCATAAATAGTTACCTGTTACCCCCCCCCCCCATTATTTAACATTTTTTAACATAAAAAAATATTGCACAATTCAAAAAATCTATGTACCTTTGTGCCGAAAATTCAAACACAAACAAGGGTTAATTTTTTTTTAGTGCAAAACATTTAAAGGATAGGAGATTTGATTTATGGCTACATTGAAGGAGTTGAAAAGTCTGTTTATTGTGACAGAGACTATCAATGCTGACGGACACTACAATTTGTATGACAAAGAGAAGAGTGGCAAGCATTCAAGGCACCTTTATCTCGGATACGTTAATGTCAAAAATGGTGTTGTGACACATTATCCGACAGGAGAGACCGCAAAAACCGTTGACGAGCTGAATGGGATTATCTCAAATTGGCATGGGACTTGCAGGTATCACCCTGACACGTACAACCCTGACTACCGCAAGTCATATGTGGCTGAAATGCGTATCCATGACCATCTGTGCGAATTGGGCTTTGAGCACAACAGATACTACAAGTATAGCGTTATTGACGCCGTAAAAAATCTGACAACGATTATTGTGGACTTTAAGGTTGATGACCGTTTGGACGATGACTCGTTCAGGTTGGTTTGCCACATTAATGTGGACGAGCAGTCTTGGATAGACCTTTCAGGCGACACTTGTGAGGCTGTTATCAACAACCTCAATAGCATGATTAAGGTGTTCATGATAATGTCTCTGCACAAGAGTTTCAACTTATTGGATAAAATAGGCGGTGTGGACCTTTCCAACATTAATGATATCACAAAGAACCGTTTGAAAGGCTTTGATATAGAGAAGACTTCCGTAAAGGACTCGATAACCGCCTATTTGGAGAAGGCATTGGAGGAATTGAAGAACTGTTAATTATTTTGATTATGTTTGTGACAAAATGTTTCATCAGGAAGTACACGCCTGAATTGTTTTTGAGAGTGTTGGATATGGGTTATGACGTTTGCGGTCCCGACCCTAAGTCAGATGTGATAGAGTGCGGGGACAACACGTGTTGCGCGTACAAGCTTCCTTTTGACGGGCATCTGATGTCGTATGTGGACTGCGGAACTAACGAGGACATGTTCCTGTCTTTGGCTGCGATGAACGACGAGACGGACAAGTACCAATGGTTCATAGTCGGCACGGAAATGGAATGGGTATTGTGCGATACGGAAGACTTCAAGGACTGCGTGCATTATCGTGGCGATGATGTCCTGTACCGCAAGGCGAACATGCTTGAGATTATATACAAATATTCAGGCCTTAATCCGTTAAACGGAAAATACCTTAAGCAGATTAGCGACGAGATTTTAGAGGTTCGCTTTGAAAAAGGCTTGAAAGAAATAGTGATAACATTAAAATAAAAAACATATGACAGGAAAGGAATTTGCGGAAATCATTTT